>Ga0207819_1000001_pt1 | contig 71138 bp, 73 predicted proteins | sample LuqExpMetageno42_FD_187800 | JGI IMG/M metagenome (GOLD analysis project Ga0207819, IMG submission 187800) | Tropical forest soil microbial communities from Luquillo Experimental Forest, Puerto Rico - Sample 42 (SPAdes) | ecosystem: Environmental > Terrestrial > Soil > Tropical forest ...
CACACGCGCGCGCGTCCGTCGCGCAAAGCTTGCATCGCCTGGTTGCGTTCGTGCTGGCTGAGTTCGCCCGAGAGCAGCACAGCCGAGAACCCACGCTCGAGTAGCGTCGCCTGCATATGGCGCACCGCCTCGCGCGTGTTGCAGAACACGATCGCGGTCTGCGCCTCGACGAAGCGGAGCAGATTCACCACCGCGTGTTCGGTCTCCTTCGGCGCGACGCGAATGGCGCGATAATCGATGTCGGCATGACCGCGTTCGTCGCCGGCGACTTCGATGCGCAATGCCGCCAGACATTTCGCAATATCGAAAAGACGCTCGCTGAAGCCGGCGCCAAGCTGGCCAACCTGGTCACGATGACCGTGTTTCTCATCGATTCCTGCTACTCGACGCGCATGACGGAGCTGCGCACCGAGAGCTTCGGCAAGGACTGTCCCGCCAGCGCCCCTATCACCCGTAGTGACTTTGCGCAGCCATCGATCATGATCGAGATTCAGGGCATCGCGGTCGTGGCATGAGCGCTCGCGCGACCGGACTGACTATGCGTTCTATTCTTCCGGCTCGGTGGTGAAGAACAGCGGATAGCCTTTCGCCTTGCCGAGTTCGGTCCCCTCTTTCGCCTTCGTTTCCGCCACATCGCGCGTATAGACCGCGATGACGCACGCGCCCTTTTGATGCGCGGTGAGCATCACCTTGTGTGCCGTGCTCTCGTCCATGCGAAACACGGCTTTGAGCACCAGCACGACGAACTCGCGCGGCGTAAAGTCATCATTAAGCAGAATGACCTTGTAAAGCTTCGGCCGTTCGTTCTTTGTCTTCGTGCGCGGCTTGAGGACCGTCTGGGCCATTACATTTCCCTCACGTCCGACCAAGATCATTGTACCAACACGCGGCACGTTCCGCGCGAGTTCCCGCGGCGGCGACGATGTGCACTACTTTTTTCGGGTTACGTCAGTAGTGCTGCTTCATCTGCCGCGGAGACTCTGTAGGTTGCCCGCCGGGTGAGAGGTGGGAGCCGCGGCCGACTGGTTACAGCAAGCGCGATCATTGTGTTGTGTACAAGCGACCTTGTGGTCGTGCGCGTTGTGCCAAAGCCGCGCCTTTTCCGCCGAGTTGCGGCGAGGCGCATTCAACGCGCGAGGAGCCGATGCAACTCACCCAGCGCCGACGAGACTTCCGCAGACCGTTCCAAGGAGCAAGGCCACTCATCGAGTGCGCCCAATGCGGCGAACGGCTGTATATGCCGGAGTGGTCGGAGTGCATGGATCGCAATCGCGTACGGCATCTCTGGGCTTGCGACGCGTGCGGTTATGCGTTCGAGACGACGGTGCAGTTCGAGCTGGAAGCCGAACCGGCGTAATAAGGGACCAAAATCGTAAGCGGGTTCGTCCGCGCGTCTTGATGAGCACAGTTCGGCGGAACGGCCTTTTACGCGATCGCATTGTCCCCAAGCGTATCCGTCCATTACAGCCGCTGGAGCAAACGCGAAGTGCGCGAACTGCGCCAGTTCGCCCACGCCAAGATGCCGATGCGCGATATCGGCCGAAAACTCAGCCGAACGGAAATCTCCATCCGTGGCAAGGCGCAGCGCGAAGGCATTTCACTCGCGCAGGGGGATATCGGCGGCTTCCGCCGCCGGGCGCGGCGCACATCCCGTTGACGAATCGCGGCGGGCGTGGGCCGACTACGATCAGCAGATTAGGTCACCCAGGCCGCTCGGGCGCCGCCCGTCGAGGTTCCTCCCGCGTGGCGTTCTAACTGGGTGGCCGCGAAGTCGCCCTTTTTTTGTGCACTCAGTGGCAGTAGCGATAATGCACACGGTGATAGCTGCCGTCCGGCCAGCGCCGCCAGCAGTCGCCGTGGTAGTGGTAGTAGCCGTGGGGCCGCGGCTCCATCTGTGAGCCAATCATCGCGCCGGCGGCCGCACCGATTATGCCGCCTGCTACCGCGCCGCCCGCTTTGCCCGTCGCCGCGCCGCCGACGATCGCGCCGAGACCGCCGCCGATGAGGGCGCCGCCCAGCGCACTGTCCTGCGCCGCAGCAGGACGCAACAGCAGCATGGGCAACGACGCAAGCGCGACGATGGCCAGAATCTTTTTCATGAGATCATCCCCCGTTTCGGACAAACGACTAACGGAACCCAAGTGTCGAATGTTTGACAGCCGTCAAAGCCTCACCCGGCGGCTGCAGCTTCTGCTTCTGCCGCGTGCGCCGGATCAATCGCATGCACAAGTTGCAGGAACGCCCTACAGCGGCGGCGCAAACAGATAGCCTTGCGCCGACCGGATGCCGACCTCGCGCAGGTGCATGACCTGCTCGAAGTTCTCAACGCCTTCCGCGACGACGTCCATCCGCGTGTTGTGCGCGAGATCGACTAGCGTCTCGACGATGGTCGTGGAATTGCATTCCGTACCGGTCGCATCGACGAACATCTTGTCGATCTTGATGATGTCCACGCTGAGCTTGAGCATGTGGCACAGGCCGCTGTGGCCGGCGCCGACATCGTCGATGGCGATGCGGACGCCGAGTGCGAAATTCTCGATCGAATCGAGTTCGGTCAATTCGAACACGACCGGCGAGAATTGGATAGCCGAATTGAGGAAGATGTTGCCTCGTCATGAAACTGCTTGGCGAACAGATTAAACGAGATCTTGAGCGCAGGCCGGCAGCCGAGTCGCTGTGGCCGCCTCCGGCAAACCGACTGCATGAGGTCGCGAATGAGCCAGCTCGATTTCCGCAAGGGGGGACGAAAGTGCTCGGGCAATTCGAGCGAACCGCCGGGCTTGCGCCAGCGCATAGCAGCGCACGATAGGTGGCGCGCAAGAGCGCCCTGCGGCAGGCTGAACCCACCTGCCCCTTGTCTATTGCGCGCCGCGCACCGACATTTCCGGCATCGACAGCCCCGACGGAGCACGTCATGAGCTTCTTCCCCGGCAAGGATCCGAAGGCGGGCGACACCTATGCCTGCGAGGCCATCGCCAACGTGATCGTGCCGCGAACCGCCGACCTCGGCGCCTTCGAGGTGCGGCGCGCACTTCCGTCGGCGCGCACGCGCATGGTCGGTCCTTTCATCTTCTTCGACCATTTCGGCCCGGCGGAATTCCGTGGCGGCAACGGCCTCGACGTGCGCCCGCATCCGCACATCGGGCTTGCCACCGTCACCTACCTCTTCAATGGCGAGATCATGCATCGCGACAGCCTCGGCACCGCGGTCGCGATCCGGCCGGGCGAAGTGAACTGGATGACTGCGGGCCGCGGCATTGTGCATTCGGAGCGCACCCGGCCGGAACGGCGCGTCGAGGGCGAGCCGATCCATGGACTGCAGATGTGGGTGGCACTGCCCGCGGCGAAGGAGGAGATGAACGCCGCCTTTGCGCACCACGACGGCACCGATTTTCCACGCATCATCGAGAACGGCACGTCCGTACGCGTGGTCGTCGGCTCGCTGTATGGAAAATTATCTCCTGTGCCGGTCGTGCACGAGACGTTCTTCGGAGACGTGCATCTGGGCGCCGGCAATACACTGCCGCTCGACGCGGATCACGAGGAGCGTGCGCTTTATACGATTTCCGGCAAGATCGACATTTCCGGCGACATATTCGAGCCAGGGCGGCTGCTAGTGTTCAGGCCGGGCGACAAGCTCACGGTCAAAGCCGAGACCGATACGCATTTCGTCATCCTTGGCGGCGCGCCGATGGACGGCCCGCGGCATATCTGGTGGAATTTCGTTTCTTCACGCAAAGACCGAATCGAGCAGGCCAAGGCCGAATGGAAGGCTGGCCATTTCGGCAAGGTCCCCGGCGACGAGATCGAATTCATTCCGCTGCCGGAGCAGTAAGCCCCTTCCATTTTCCCTAATGCTCCCCCTCACCGCGACACAGACTCTCTCGACCTCGGCGTCGCCCGCCGAGGTCTGGCGTGCGTTCGAAGCCGTGGCGCGCTGGCCGAAGACGATGCGGTCGCTGCACGAGGTCTCGATCGAGCCGGATGGGCCTCTCGCCGTCGGCAGCCGGATCGTCTCGGTGAGCGACAGCGGCGCGAAGCGGAACGAAGAAGTGGCCGAGATCGATGCCCCTCACCGTCTCGTGCTCGTCATCAAGGATGAGGACTACAGGTCGCGCACCGAGTACCGGATCGGACAGCACGATGATGAAACGGAAGTGACCGTTACCGGGCGTCTGGAAGCGCGCGGCATCGGACAGAGCATCCGTTTCCTACTCTGGCGCGAGCGGATGACGCCGATGCTGAAGACGACCTTGCGCGAGCGCGCGCAGGCGATCATCGATCTTGCCGAGTGGATGCGCGCGGAGCGCTGATTACTCCTTCACCGCGCCAGTCATCGCCGACACGTAGTGCTCGACGAAGAATGCATACAAAATCACGAGCGGCAGCGAGCCGATCATCGCGCCCGCCATCAGCGAGCCCCAACGATAGATGTCGCCGTCAACCAGCGCGGTCACGATTGCGACCGGCACCGTCTTGTATTGCGTCGAGGAGATGAACGTCAGCGCGTAGATGAACTCGTTCCAGCACAAGGTGAAGCAGAAGATGAAGGCCGAGATCAGCCCGGGCACCGCGAGGGGCAATACGATGCGCACCAGTATCTGCCAGCGGCTTGCGCCGTCGATTAGCGCGCATTCTTCCAATTCGTACGGGATCGTCTTGAAGTAGCCCATCAGCAGCCAGGTCGAGAACGGGATCAGGATCGTCGGATAGGTCAGGATCAGCGCGAACGGCGTGTCGAACAGGCCGTACTGATAGACGACGGTGGAGAGCGGAATGAATAGGATCGAAGGCGGCACCAGATAAGCGAGGAAGATCGCCCCGCCGACCCACCGCGCGCCTTTGTAACGCAGGCGCACGATCGCATACGCCGCAAGTACACTTGCGATGATCGACAAGGCCGTCGCGCAGACTGCGACCAGCATCGTGTTCCACAGCCAAACCGGATAATCCGTCTCGAACAGCAATTTCTCGACGTGCTTGAGCGTCGGATTCCAGGTCCAGAACGGACTGTAAGTCTCGAGATCAAGCAGCTGGTTGTCCGGCTTTATCGCTGTGAGCGCCATCCAGTAGAACGGAAACAACAGCACGAGCAGTATCAGCCCCAGCGGCAGATAGAGCGTTACCAGCCGGCGCGGCACGCTCTCCAGATAGCTCATGCCCTCGCTGTGATCGGCGGACGAGTCCGCGAAGATGCGCTCGGGATGCGATGCCCGTTTGGCGAGGGCGTCAGTCATTGTCCTCGCCCTGCTGCCATTTGCGCCGCTGCAAGCCGAACCAGGACACCAGGATCGCGAGCAAAAGGAACGGGATCATCGCGGTGGCGATGGCTGAGCCCTCGCCGAGATAGCCGCTCATGATCGCGCGCTGATAGGAGAACGTCGCCATCAGATGCGTCGCATTCACCGGCCCGCCGCGAGTCATCACCCAGATCAACTGGAAGTCGGTGAAGGTGAACAGTACGGAAAAGGTCATCACGACCGCAATGATGGGCGTCAGCAGCGGATAGGTGATGTAGCGGAAGCGCTGCCACGGTGTCGCACCATCGATGGTGGCAGCCTCGTAGAGCGAAGGCGACACGGTTTGCAGGCCCGCGAGCAGCGTGATCGCCACGAACGGCACGCCGCGCCAGATGTTGGCGAAGATCACCGACCAGCGCGCGTTCCACGGGTCGCCGAGGAAGTCGATGTTGTGGCTGATCAATCCGAGTTTGATCAGCGACCATGAGATGATCGAGAACTGCGGGTCGAACAGCCACCAGAACGCAATCGCCGACAACACCGTCGGCACGATGAACGGAATCAGCACGATCGCGCGGATGATCGCCTTGAGAGGCAGATGCTCGTTGAGCAGCAGCGCGAGATAAAGCCCGACGGCGAATTTGATGGTGCTCGCCACCGTCGTGTATAGCAGCGTGTTGAAGACGGTCAGCCAGAAGGTCGGATCGTCGGAGAGGAAATCGTAATTCTCGATGCCGACGAACTCACCCGGCCGTCCGAGCCGCGCGTCGGTGAACGACAGCCAGATGCCCAAGCCGAGCGGATAGGCGAGAAACAAGATCAGAAACGCCGCCGCCGGCAGCATAAACCAGAAGCCGAGCCAATCGCGGTTGGTCTTCAGCCGCTCCCAGAGGGGCGGCAGGTCCAGTTGCGCGGCTGGTCGAAGTGCGGCGTCGGTCATGCGGTCCTTCTGTCCCTCCCCGCTTCAGCGGGGAGGGTGGCTTCGAGCGAAGAAAGAAGCAGGGCGGGATTGTTCTTGCAGTCCGCCCCACCCGGCTCGGCCTGCGGCCGAACCACCCTTCCCCTTCGGGGAAGGTATCACTCTCACCGATAAATCCGCTTCAGCTGCCGTTCCGCGATGGCGATCGAGCCTTTCACATCCTCGCGACCGGTGCAGTAGTTGGCAAACATGTCGAGCACGACGAAGTCAGAAATCGCGGTCGCCGCCTTCTCGCCTACCGAACCGAGCCCGCCCGCGGTGAGCGTGCGCTTCGCCGCTTCGCCGAACACCTTGTTTTTCGGGTCCGCGGTCCAGATCGGGTTCTTGTCGTACGCATTCAGACAATGCGTCAGATAGCCCTGCGCCGCCTCTATCCACGGATTGAAATTGTCCGCCTCCAGCATGAACGCCATCAGCGCCTTACAGGCCTGCGGATATTTCGTGTAGGTCATCGCCAGCACCGGATACATCAGGTGCAGTTCCGTCGGGTGCCCGATCGGGCCGACCGGCCAATAGGCATGGTCCATGTCTTCGGCGATCGCTTTTTTCGTCTCGTCTTTCTTGGCCGCGACGTAGATCGAGATGCCGTTGTCGGTCCAATTGATTTCGCCGGCGAGAAACGCCTTGTTGTTCGACGCGTCGTTCCAGGCGGCGACGCCCGGAATCATCGCGTCGGTGAGTTCCTTTGCATATTGTAGGGCCTTCGCCGTCTCCGGTGTGTTGATGATGACCTTGTCGTTCTTGTCGACGGTATTGCCGCCGTGCGCCCACAGGCACCAGTACACCCATGCATTGCCGTCGCCGGACGCATGGCCGAGCGCGAAGCCGCCGGGCGTGTTGTTCTTTTTCATCGCCTTGGCGTATTCGAGGAAGGCATCAGTCTTGTCAGGAAATTTAGAGAAACCGGCCTTGTTCGACGCCGCAATCCGGTAGTTGATCATATTGCCGGAATAACAGACCGGGATCGCAATCCACTTGTTGCCGCTCTGGCCGTATTTGACCGCGCTCTCGACCCAGCCGCCGTACTTCTTGCCGAGATAATTCGCGACGTCGGTGACATCCATGCACTTCTGCGGGAAGAGATGCGGCAGCGAATAAAGGCCCCAGAACAGGTCCGGGCCTGTGCCCGTGTTCGCGGCGACGGACGCCTTCGGCTGCACGTCTTCGTAGGACTCGCGCGAGATCTGCACCGGTACGCCGGTCGCCTTGCTGAATGCGTCGATCAATTTGACGAAGGCGTCATCTTCCGACTGCACGAAGTACTTCCAGCGCAGCATCGAGAGCTTGGCGCCCTTCTCCGGCTTCCACGGTGCCGCCTGCGCCCAGGCTTTCGCCCAATCGAGCAGTGCGGGACCGATGAGCGAGCTGGCGGCGGCAGCGGCCGTGCCGGCCTTGAGCAGAGTGCGGCGAGTGACAAAGGTCATTGGTGTTCCCCTCCGATTGTTATTTTGTCAGGCGTTGGCCCGACTGCGCGTCGAACAGATGCACCAGCCGGGGATCGGGTTTCAGCCGGATCGTCTCGCCCGGCTTGAATGGATGACGCTCGCGGAAGGCGGCGACAATTTCAGTACCGCCCATCGCTGCGACAATTTGGATTTCGGAGCCGGTCGGCTCGACGACTTGGATCGTGGCTTCCGCGCCGTCGTCGGCAAGCGTGAAATGCTCGGGCCGAACGCCGTAGACCGCCGGACGTCCGTTACTGCCGGACGGCGCCGCCGCGAGCGGCAGTTGAGTCCCGCCCGGGCCTTCGAACGCCAGGCGGCCGTTCGCGCGGATCAAGCCCTGCAGGAAATTCATCGCCGGCGAACCAATGAAGCCCGCCACGAACTGGTTCTGCGGCCGGTCGTAGAGATCGAGCGGCGCGCCGATCTGCTCCACTCTGCCGCCATGCATCACCACGATCTTGTCCGCCATGGTCATGGCTTCGATCTGGTCGTGCGTGACGTAGACCGTCGTTGTCTTCAGCCGCTGGTGCAGTTCCTTGATCTCGGTGCGCATCTGCACGCGCAGTTTGGCGTCGAGATTCGACAAAGGCTCGTCGAACAGGAAAACCTGCGGATCGCGCACGATCGCGCGGCCCATGGCGACACGCTGGCGCTGCCCACCGGAAAGCTGCCGCGGGAAGCGTTCCAAGAGCTCGGTCAAACCCAGGATTTCGGCCGCGCGTTTGACGCGCAACTCCGTCTCGCCCTTAGGCGCGCCGCGCAGCTTCATGGAAAACGCCATGTTTGCCGCGACCGTCATGTGCGGATAGAGCGCGTAATTCTGGAACACCATCGCGACGTCGCGCGCCTTGGGCGGCAGGTGGTTGACCACTCGCTCGCCGATGCGGATCTCACCACCGGTGATATTTTCGAGCCCTGCAATCATGCGCAGCAAGGTCGACTTGCCGCAGCCGGAAGGGCCGACCAGAACGACGAATTCACCGTCCTCGATCGCGATATTGACGCCATGGATCACCGGCGTCAGCCCGAACGACTTCCGCACGTCGTGAATGACGACGGACGCCATTGATCCTCCCTATGACCCGGGCTGTCGGATTGTTTGTTAGTGCCCGGGCAGTGGCATCTTACCGGGGAAAACGGAAATCCAAAGAGGGATTTACGAGGAAATCAGGGCCCCCGGCGCCGGTTCGCCGACTTGTCTTCGGTAGCGGGGAACGCCGTCGCACGTGATCACCTTTTTTGACCTGTCGGCATTGGCCGCTTGATCTTCATCAATCCGCAGATTGCAGGGCCGGGCTAGCGTCGTGGCAAGTCTTAAGGATAGCCGATGCGTCCCAGCGAACACGAACTCGTCCGTTCATTGCCGCTCTTCCAAGCCGTCAGCCCCGAACAGTTCGAAGTTCTGATGGGCGCGGCTTTCCTGCAGCGCTTTCCGCAGGGCGTCACCCTGATCAATGAGGGGGACCTGCCCGACTTCCTGCACGTGGTCGTCGAAGGCTCGGTGGAACTGTTTGCGAAGCACGGACGGCACGAGACGACGCTCGACATCATGCAACCGGTGACGACATTCATTCTCGCGGCCGTCATTCGCGACGAGGTCTATCTGAAATCCGGACGCACGCTGACGTCCGCACAAGTGTTGATGATTCCGGCACAAACCGTGCGCGATGTGTTCGATAACGACGCCGGATTTGCGCGCGCGATCGTCAACGAACTGGCAACCCGCTATCGCGTCGTGGTGCGCTCGCTCAAGAACGAGAAGCTGCGCACCAGCGCCGAGCGGCTCGCCAATTGGATTCTCCGCCAGGACGCGCGGCAAGGCGAGCGCGGTGTTGTGGAACTGGACATTGATAAACGGACACTCGCCTCGCGTCTCGGCATGACGCCTGAGAACCTGTCGCGCAATCTCGCGCAACTTGCAGAACACGGCGTCCGCAACATGGGCCATAGCTTCGTGGTCGAGAACAGAACTGCTCTGGCTCGCTTTGCCCATCCCAACCCGTTGATCGACGAATAGGGCCGCCTGTCTCCGCGCTCGGACAGAGCGCCACCTTCTCTTTCACGTCCCGAAAACGGGCCGGTGCAAATCGGCACGATTGCGCTGGCAATGATCCGCAAGCTGGATCATGCTCTCTGCTGGGGTATTGCCCTCAAACGACAACAGTCAGTAATGACGCTCTAGAATCGGGGAAACGCCGTGGCTCAGACCATCGAGGCCTATGTCGGCAACGCCTTGGATCAGGCGAAGCTGTCATCGCTGCATCGGAAAGTGATCGCGCTCATCGCGGCGGGATACTTTTTCGACGTGATCGACTTCACCGTGTTCGGCTCGCTCGTGCCGTATCTTTTGCAATCCAAATTCGCCACCGGAGCGGAAGCCGCCGCGATCGGCAGCGCCACTATCTTCGGCATGTTTATCGGCACCGCCGGGCAAGGCCAATTCAGCGATCGGTTCGGACGCCGCTTCATTTATCAATTCAATCTGCTGCTGTTCGGAGTGTTCACGATCCTCGGCGCGCTTGCTCCGAATATCACGCTGCTGATCGTCTGCCGCTTTATCGCGGGTCTCGGCCTTGGCGCGGAGCAGCCGCTCGCATTCGCCTACGCAGGCGAATATTCGCCCAAGGCGATCCGCGGCCGTATTCTCGCATTCGTCCACTTCGTCGGCGGCGCCTGCGTGTGGCCGATCGGAACGGCTTTGGTGCTGCTGTTTGGAAGCTCGGTCTCCTCACCCGAAATGGCCTGGCGCGGTGTGTGGCTCATCATCGGCGCCGGCGCGCTGGTCGTGTGGATCTTCCGCTTCTCCTTGCCGGAATCCCCGCGCTACCTCGCGACGCACGGCCGCGGCGACGAGGCGCTCACGGTGCTCGAGCGGCTCGGCCTCCCGCGTCCGGCGGAGGAACTGACGCACAGTGCGGCGAGCAACAGCAAGAGCGATCCGTTCGGCGTGGTGTTCAGGCAATTCCCGACCCGCGTCGTCGCCGGCATGATCTGCTTCACAGCGTTCTTCGGTGTGGCGATCGGACTTGGCGCGTGGCTGCCGAACATGATGAACGCGAAGGGCTTCACCATCACGAAGTCGCTGCAATACACGCTGGCGATGAACTTCGCGGTGCCCTGCGCCAGCCTGTTCATGATGTACGCGCTCGACAAATACGGGCGGAAGATCACGTCGGTCTGTGCATTCGTAGGCGCCGGCATCATGGCGATCGTATTCGCCAACGCTGCGACCCCGACACAGCTGATGATCGCCGGCTTCGTGATGATCTTCTTCGTGCAGGTCGCCGGCAACGCGATGCAGATCTTCGCCTCGGAGGTGTTTCCCACCAATGCGCGCGCGTCGGGCTTCGGGTGGGCCGCAGGCGTCGGAAGGCTGGCGACCGCGTTCATCATTCCCACCATTCTGTGGATCCAGAACGGCTACGGGCTCACGACCGTGTTCGTCTGTCTCGCCATTGTGCTGGTCATCGCGGCGGGCTCCGTCACGCAGCTCGGTCCTGAATCGCGGCAGAAGGGACTGGACGAAATCGCGCCGCCGACCGGCTGACGCTGGATGAAAAATAGAGGCCCGGCTCAGGCAATGGGCCGGGCCTCGCATTTCTGTAGCAAGTGAGGGGTCGGTGAACGATCCGGCAGTCGCGCGCAAAAATATCCGCTTCGTCGGCCACAGCGACCAAGGCGGCCGGCCCGACGGCACGCAGGTAATGCTGCACAAGGGCCATGCCTTCGTCGGCCACATGTTCAGCGACGGCTTTTCCGTCATCGACGTGCGCGATCCGCGCGCGCCCAAGCCCGTCGCCTTCATCGCCAATCCGCCGAATACGCGCTCACACCACATCCAGGTGCATGACCGCATCCTGCTCGCCGTGCAGGGCGCGAATGTCTGGGCGCTAGCAAAATACAATGACGTCAAGAAATACTTCACCGCGTCGCTGACGGAATCGTTCAGGGCGCAAGCCGAGTTCGCCGCGGGCCTGCGCGTCTATGACGTTTCGCGTCCGGAAGCGCCGCGCGAAATTGCATTTCTCGACGTGCCCGGCCTCGGACTGCACCGCATCTGGTGGGTCGGAGGGCGCTATGCGTATGCCTCGGCGCACGAGAAGGGCTTCCGCGATCACATCATGATCGCGATCGACGTGTCGGACGTTACCCATCCGAAGCTCGCCGGCCGCTGGTGGCTGCCGGGCATGGCCGATAACGAAGAGCCGCAGGCACCGAAAGGAAAGCGCTGGGCGGCGCATCACACCATCATCGCCGGCCATCTCGCCTACGGCGCCTGGCGCGACGGCGGATTGACGGTGCACGATATCAGCGATCCGGCCCGCGCGCGCCAGGTTGCGCACGTGAACTGGTCGCCGCCTTTCGCGGGCGGCACACATACGCCGCTTCCCCTGCCCGACCGCAATCTGCTCGTCGTCGCCGACGAGGCGACATCGAACAACTGCGCCAACGGGATTGCCTATTCGTGGGTCTTCGACCTGCGCGCGCCGGAAAACCCGGTCAGCATCGCGACGCTGCCAACGCCAAACGAGGCCGACTACTGCGGCAAAGGCGGCAAGTTCGGCCCGCATAACCTGCATGAAAACCGGCCCGGCACGATGCAGCGCTCCGACCTGATTTTCGCAACCTATCACAATGCAGGCGCGCGCGTATTCGACATCTCGAACCCATTCCAGCCGCGCGAGGCCGGCTATTACGTTCCGCCGGGTCCCGAGCGCATCGTCGACATCCGACCGAATGCGGCGAAGGTGATCCAGTCCTGCGATGTCATCGTCGATCCGAACGGATTGATGCTGGTGACGGACACGAACGCGGGACTGTACATTCTGCAATACGAAGGCTGAGGAGGACTTGTGAAACAACCGTTCGGGCGTCTCGCCCTGCATATGTGGACGATCGATACGACGCCGCTCGCGACCGCCCTCGATGCGGCGCGCGAAGCCGGCTTCGACGCCGTCGAATTGCGCCGCACTGACTTCAAGCGCTGCTACGACGCCGGCATGAGCAACGCGCAGGTGCTCGATCTCATCCGCGCCGCGCGCATCCCGGTCGGCGTACTCGGAGTTGAATACGGATGGCTGTTCGCGACGGGCGAGGAAAGCGAGCGACTGTTCAAGGTTTTCCGCGAATCCTGCGAGAACGCGGTCGCGCTCGGCTGCGACACCTTGATGAGCGCGCCCGGACCCGTGGGCGGGCCTATTCCACAGGCGATCGACTATCTCAAGCGCGCGGGCGACATCGCGGGCGAATTCGGCCTCAAGCTTGCGATCGAGTTCAATTCGCAGCACGATGTGCTCAACAGCCTCTCGGTGCTGACACGTCTGATCGAAGGCGCCGACCATCCGAATTGCGGCTATCTCATCGACGCCTATCACTTCACCCGCAGCGGCGCCGGCGGGCGCGGCTTCGCGAACGTCCCTGCCGACAAGATCGTCTGCTTCCAGTACAGCGACGTACCGCCGCAGCGGGTGAGCGAAGGCGTGCGCCGGCCGACCGATCGGCTCGCGCCGGGCAAAGGCGTAGTCGACTGGAAAGGCATGCTCGGCCTGCTCGCGGAGAAGAACTATACGGGCTACCTCTCTTATGAAGCGCCCAATCCGGAATTATGGGCGCGCGCGCCCTACGAGGTCGCGAGCGAGGGCGTCGAGTTCACGCGCAAACTGTTGCGCGATGCGGTCCCCGGTTATCAAAAATAGAGGTGCAGCATGGCGTCAAAACAGGAGCTTCCGCTCTTCCTCGGCCTGAACGACAAATCCATCACCGATATTCCCAAGACCGTTGAGAAGCAGCGCTACATGACCAGCGTTGCGCAGGCGGCGAAGAATCCCGGCCGCTGGGTCGAGATGCCGCGCCTGCCGGTGCCGACCGGCGAACATGCGGTGATCGAATGTCGCGGCAACATCCACGTGATCGCTGGCTATGCGAAGCATCGTGTCGACGGCAATTTTCATCAGGTCTACGGCAGCAAGTCGAGGACTTGGTCGTTGAAGGCGCCCTTCCCCCTTCCCTGCAACCATGTCGCGGGCGTCTCGATCGGATCAAAGATTTACACGTTCGGCGGCTTCATCGAGCAGAACCGCTGCCCGCATTCCAAATGCTTCGTGTATGACACCGAGACCGACACCTGGTCGCCGATCGCCGCCTTGGCGCGCCCGCGCGGCGCAATCTCCGCGATCGTGCTCGACGGCAAAATCCACCTGCTCGGAGGGCGCGACGTGCGCTCGGTCGAGTGGCACGAGATCTATGATCCGCAGGCCGACAAATATACGTTCCTTGCCGGTATGCGCGGCTCGACCGGAACGCAGCCCTTCGTCGGCCAGCGCGACCATATGGGCGTGGCGGTCGTCGACGGCAAACTCCATGCGATCGGCGGGCGCATGGATTCGTACGATTTCAACACGTCGCTGAACGCGGTCTACGACCCAAAGACGGATGCTTGGTCCTTCCGCGCACCGCTGCCGACCGCGCGCAGCGGACCCTCCTGCGTCTATTATAAAAACAAGATCGTCGTGTTCGGCGGTGAAGCCACCGGCCGCGTGTTCGGCACGAACGAAATTTACGATCCGGCGACGGACTCGTGGGAGGCCGGAACGCCCATGCCCGTGCCGCGGCACGGGCTGCACGGCGCGACCTGCGCGCTGATTGGCGACAAGGTGCATGTGCCCGGCGGCGGCCCCGTGCCGGGCGGTAGTGTGCAAGGCGCCTATCACGACGCCTTCGTGCTGGATTAAACGGCCTTCGCCCGCCCGATTTTAAGTCGAGCAGCGGCCCGGAATAGAGGCGTGCGTCGACGACAGCGGGCTCGTCGCGGATTCACATCCAGCAAGGAGTTTCGGCACAGGGATCGTCGGCTGTTTGCCCACGCGGGTGGCCGAACGTGGATCGAGCCGGTCACTCTTAAAAGTTCGGTCGACCCACTGCGCCTCGCCAGCACTGGGCGTGGCGGCATTCACGGCGAAGCGCCAGTCGAGAACCGGGCCCGTGTAGGAAATTGCAAGTCCCGTAAACACACCAAGGATCAACGCCCCGAAAACACGCATCACCCGCTCCGTCGGAATCCCCCCGAAGGAGACGCAGAGTTAACGTACGCCGCAAAATTCCGTTCCTATGGACGTCCGGCGGATGCGTTTTCCGGGCGGTCGAGCAGGTGCACGGCGGGGATGACGATCCGGCAGTGCACGCCCACCGGATCGAAATCGAGCGAAACGTCCGCCTCCAGCGCCAGCGCCAAATTCCGTTCGATCGCCGCAGCGCCAAAACCCCTTTTCCGGCGGGCCTTTACCGGCGGTCCGCCCTCCTCGCGCCAGTCGAGCACTAGCGCTTCGTCGCGCGGGCTCTGCGTGCGCTCCCAGGCGATCGCGACACGGCCTGCATCAGCCGAAAACGCACCGAAACGCGCTGCGTTTGCCGCCAATTCGTGCAGCGCGAGGCCGAGGGTCTGCGCCGCTTCCGGCTTCAGCGCGATCGCCGGCCCGCTCATACTCACGCGCTGCCCTTCATCGTCGATGTAGGCGGCAAGCTGGGCTTGGATCAATTCGCGCATCGAGGCACCGCGCCAGCTATCCCGCACCAGCAGATCATGCGCAGCCGCGAGCGACTGCAGCCGGCCGCTGAATTGACTGAGGAATCCGTCCATGGACCCGGCATGTCGTGCGGTCTGCCGCGCCATCGCCTGGATCACTGCCAGCAGATTTTTCGACCGGTGCGTCAGTTCGCGCAGCAGAAGCCGGAGATGCGCCTCGTCCTCTTTCCGCTTGCTGATGTTGACAGCAGCGCACGCCAGTCCACCGAGGACGCCGGCCGGATTTCGCAGCGGCTCGACGTGCAAATCGAACCAGCGCTCAGTCGCGAAGTCTTCTACCAAAACCTCGCCTCGCGCTGGCTGACCGTTGTCGAGCGCCGCGCGCTTGAGCGCGACCATTGCGGCTCCGGAACGGCCCGGAAACAGCTCGTCGTCCGTGCAACCCAAAATCCGTTCGACGGTGCGGCCGCAGAACGGATTGCTGATCGAGGTGTAGCGGAGGTCGCGATCCTGCGTAAAAACCGTAACTTTGGAGCCGCGGAGCGCGGTCTCATATCGCGCAAAATGCGATTTCAGTTCGGAAAAATCGGCATTCTGGGCGTCGAGCCTCTCGCGCAGGCGCTCGATGCCCGCTTTCAGCCGCTCGTTCTCGCGTCTGAGCACTGCGTCGGAGCCATTGCCAAAATCGGATTCAGAACGCTTCGTCGACACATTCATGATTTGGCCTGCAATGGCCCGCTCCTTAGGCTCAGAATGGCTGATGTTCCTCCTGGGAAAATCCAATTCCCGCGCACCATGAAAGACTTAACTCGCACCGTGTCGCTCTGTTCAAAGTTTCCAATATGTTTCAGATCTGCCATCGGAAAAAACGGGGGCTCATTCCTCCCTCATTCCTCCCGGGAACGAGCCCCCACAATCATGCAATCCTCATCAGCTCGCGCGGCGTTCCCGCCGACGCGCGTTGCGTTCGAAGAACAACGCTTGGCTGAGCACCGCCGAGACCGTGGCCGGCTGGAACGGCTTGGCGATTAGGAACGCTGGTTCCGGCCGCTCGCCGGTGAGGAACCGCTCCGGATAGGCCGTGATAAAGATCACTGGCACTTCGAAGCTGCGCAGCATCTCGTTCACGGCATCCAGGCCCGAACTGCCGTCAGCAAGCTGGATGTCGGCAAGGATAATCCCCGGCCGCTTGGCCTTCGCCAGGGCGACCGCCTCGCTGTGCGTGCGGGCAACGCCGAGCACCCGATGGCCGAGGCTTTCGACGAGTCCCTCCAGGTCGAGCGCGATGAACGTCTCGTCCTCGATGATCAGGACATCTGTCGCGATCTCGGCGGCGAGTTCGCGTCCGGATTCCTCGACCAGTTCGCGCAAGGTCGGCACGTCCACGTCCAGCACTTTGGCGGCGTCGTCCTCGGACAGTCCCTCAAGCGCGATCAAAAGAAAGGCCTGCCGCGGTTTGGGCGGGATGTGGGCAAGATGCCGTTCGACCGGCTGGTTGACGTCGCCGGCGCTCGGCTGGCCGTTGAGGGCCACCGAATTCCAGATTTTCGTGAATAGTTTATAGAGCGCGATACGCGTCGAGGAACTGGCCTCCAGAAGCTTGGGATCCTGGATTACCGCCTCGAGCGTGGCGGCGACGTAGGCATCGCCAGAGGCTTGGCTTCCTGAGAGCGCCCGCGCATAGCGGCGAAGATACGGAAGATGCTGAGCAACTGCTTGAGATGTCGACAAGAAAATCCCTCCCGAAGCGAATGAGCGGGCCCCGAGGGACCCCGGCCCCCAGCCGACTGACGTTACTGCGGCGAACAACGTGTCGTCACCCAGAAAGTTCCTTGAGCATGAGGAACCATATGGCAGGTCATGGGTTTTGAAAGGACACGCAAAGGGGTGGCAGTGGCCGAACCGGGGTCATCGCGGGGGGACTTGAACCGATGAACGAGCGCAAGCCTGTGGGACAGCAAAATCCGATCGAAACTGCAGCAACCCGCAAGCGAACCGGCGCCAAACCGGCGAAACTTGGCCGTGACGTGCAGGCCCGTCTCGGCCAGCAGTTGCGCGCGATGTACGATGAAGTGGTGAACCAGGGGGTGCCAGATCGCTTCAGCGAGCTTCTCAACCGCCTGGACGCCAACGGAACCAGCAGGGACAAGCCTTAATGGCGATGGACGAATCAGTCCGCAAAGCCATCTTGGGCGCGGTACCAAGCCTCCGCGCTTTTGCGATCTCCCTGTGCGGTAACGTCGATCGCGCCGACGACCTCGTGCAAGAAACGCTGTTGCGGGCTCTCGCAAACATTGATTCCTTCCAGCCCGGCACCAACATGTCGGCGTGGCTGTTCACGATCCTGCGCAATCATTTCCGTTCCGAGTACCGGAAACGGCGCCGCGAGGTCGAGGACAGCGACGGGCATTATGCCGAGACGCTAAAAACGCAGCCCGAGCAATACGGCCAGGTCGAGTACCGGGAATTCCGTGAGGCGCTGTCGCAGTTGCCGCAGGACCAGCGCGAAGCCCTGGTGCTCGTTGGCGCGTCCGGCTTCTCTTACGAGGAAGCGGCGAATATCTGCGGTTGCGCCGTCGGCACCATCAAATCGCGCGTCAATCGTGCACGCACGCGGCTCGCCGAGCTTATGCACGTCAACAGTGCGGAGGATTTCGGACCGGACGAGCAGGTCCGCGCGGTGCTGGCGAGCGGCGAATAGAAGTTTTCCCGGGGAGACGACGACGAAAACGCCGCGCAACAGCGCGGCGTTTTTTTGCGACGACCCAAACCCTTGCGATTCAGGCGCGCTGTGCCGTCCTCGGATGCAGTTCGTGCAAAAGCAGCGCGAGTTCATGCCGGAGTGCGAAGGAGCTGTCGCCCTCGGGAGCGAGTAGCGCCCCCTCGAACAGCAATTCCTGGATCGGCTGCGGGAAATCGCCCCAGGCGCGCTTGACCGCCTCGCCCAGCATCGACGTCAGATGGCTCTCGTCGAGGTTCATGGTCGCGCCTCCAGCTGTGCTGTGTCGATCACATCCTTCTGCGCGCCGCAGCGTTTGCACTCATACGAGCGGATGTCGCGCTGCCCGTCATCGCTCGATCTGCGCGTAAAGTGGACGAGCCACATGGTCACGCCGCAAGCGGGGCATGCCGGCGGATGCAGATCGACCTCCTCGCCGGCCGGAACGATCTTGTCCCCGTGTAAGAACGTCGCCGTCATACCGGTGAGAACGCCAGCCGCCGGGAGCGGTTCCGGGCAATACCCGCCGCGCAATCACGGCCCCTGAACGGACGTGACGGACGCGCGGGCATCCGCCGACTCGACTCTCGGCGAGCGATACGCCATCAGCGTCGCGAACAAGCCGCACGCGGCAGCGAACATCAGCCACAAGCCGGCGACCGCGCGATTGCCGGTGACATGAATGAGATACGTGCTCACGGCCGGCGTAAAGCCGCCGAACAGCGCGGTGGCGAGACTATAGGCGACCGAAAATCCGGCCGTGCGCACATGCATCGGCACGATCTCGGTCAGCGCGACCACCATCGCTCCGTTGTAGCTCCCGTAAATGAACGAGAGCCACAATTCGACCGCAAGCAAGCGGCCGAACGACGGCGCGCTCACCAGCCAATACAGCGCGGGATAGGCCGACACGAACATCAGCAGCGTGAATGCAAGCAACACCGGTTTGCGGCCGATCCGGTCGGAGACCGCGCCCATCACCGGCAGCCAGAATAAATTTGAGACGCCGACGCAGAGCGTCACGATGAGGCTTTCGGTGTTGCCAAGCTTGAGCACCTCGCGGCCAAAGGTCGGGGTATAGGCCGTGATGAAATAGAACGAGACCGTGGTCATCGTGACGAGCAGCATGCCGATGATGACTAGGTGCCAGTTCTGCACGAGCCGCTTCAGAATTTCGCGCGGAGTCGGATGATCCTTTGCGGACCGCCGCGTCTCGAACTCCTCGGTCTCCTCCAGCGAGCTGCGCAAAATGAAGAGCAGCGGGATGATCAGACAGCCGATCAGGAAGGGGATGCGCCAGCCCCACACCACCATCTCCTCCGGCGGAATGAGCGCACTCAGGATGACGCCGAGCAGCGCGACGAAGATCACGGCGACCTGCTGGCTTCCGGATTGCCAGCTCACATAGAAGCCCTTGTGACCGGGCGTCGCGATCTCAGAGAGATAGACCGACACGCCGCCGAGCTCGACGCCGGCGGAGAAGCCCTGGATCAGGCGTCCGATGACGACAATGATCGGAGCCAAGGCACCCAATGTCGCATAACCGGGGACCAGCGCGATCGAGATTGTGCCGACCGCCATTAGCGCAAGCGTCAGCATCAGTCCCGCGCGGCGGCCATAGTGGTCGATGTAGGCGCCGAGGAAAATACCGCCGAGCGGGCGCATCAGGAAGCCGGCGCCGAAGGTCATGAACGCCAGCATCAATTGCGCGAATTCGCTGCCCGTCGGGAAGAAGACTTTGCCGATCGCGCTGGCGTAATAGCCGAACACGAAGAAGTCGTACATTTCCAAGAAGTTGCCGCTGGAGACGCGGATCACGGACCAGATTTGGTGGCGCCTTTGCGCGCGCGTCAGCGTTGCCATGGAGTCCTCGCAGAGGGAGGTCCGTGCGGTCGGCCTTGTGCCGGCTCGCCAACGCACGATGGATGTTTGCGGTTCTATCCTCCGGCTCAAATCGTCCGATTTTGATCTTACGCAAAAAAAAGGAGGGCTCCGCCCTCCTTTTTCAGACCCGTGCTGTTGACGTCGCGTTTATTCCGCCGGGACGGTCTTGCCGAGCGCCTCGGGCGTGACGGCGTCGACGACCGACTTCTCGGGATCGAGCCAGAACGCCCAAATGCCGGCGCCGATCACCATCAGCGTGGCAGCGACGATGAACGGTGCCTGCCAGTTGCCGTACTGGACGAGGAAGCCGAAGACCAGCGGAGAGAGTGCGCCTCCGATATTGCCGGCCATGTTCATCATGCCCGACACCGTGCCCGAATATTTGCCGCCGACGTCCATTGGCACCGACCAGGACGGACCGATGGTGCATTCGAGGAAGAACATCGACGCGGTGAGGCAGTAGACGGCGGTGTAGGCATTGTCCGTCAGCGACGCCGGAATGATAAAGGCGGTGCAGCCGAGCAGTCCGGTGATCGCGACCGAGCGTCGCGCGAGCTTGGTATTGCCGGTCTTCTTCAACAGCCAGTCGGTCGCAAGTCCACCGACCGTGTCACCGACGACGCCCGCCCACAGCGGCAGCGAGGCGAAAATGCCGACCTTAATCAGGGTGAAGTGGCGGAATTCGATGAGGTAGGACGGCAGCCAGCTCAGGAAGATCCAGAGGCAGTAAACGTACGTGAAGTACGCCAACATGATCGCCCACATGTTCGGCGATTTGATCAGCGTGCCCCAAGGGACCTTCGGCTTGGCTTCGATGTTCGCAGCCTTCGTAGCGCCGCTCGCATCGGTACCGCGGATATGCGCAAGCTCGGCCGCATTCACCAGGCTGTGGTTTTCAGGCAGGTCGCGATAGAACAAAAAGAACAACACTGCCCAGACGAAGCCGACCATGCCGCAGATGTAAAACACCCACTGCCAGCCGAGCGTCGCCATGATCGTGACGACGATCGGCGGAGCGATCGCCGCACCCGCGCGGCTCGCGCTATGGGTGATGCCCTGGACGAAACCGCGCTCCTCGCGCGGATACCAGAGCTGCATAGCACGCGTCGCGCCGGGGAAGGCGCCCGCCTCGCCGATGCCGAACAGGAAGCGGATGACGATGAAGGAGATCGCGCTGCCCGCGTGCGCCGTCAGCGCCGTCATCACCGACCAATAGCCGACGATGACGGTGAGCACTTTCCTCGGCCCGAAACGGTCGCCCATCCATCCGCCCGGTACCTGGAACATCGCGTAAGCCCAGACGAACGCGGAAAAGATCGCGCCCATAGTGATCTTGTCAAAGCCGAACTCCTTGCTGATCAGCGGAGCCGCGGTGGAGATGTTGACGCGATCGAGATAGGTGATGAGGTACATCAGGCTGATGAGCACCAGGATGTACCAGCGGCCGCGCGAGGCTCGTGCGATCATCTGTTGCATGCGGCTTTTCCTCTAGTCCCGGTTCTTGTTCTAATTCGCGCACGGCGCGCGCGCTTGCGCTAGCGCGTGGACCCATAGCGCGCAAGGCGGCCGGCGTAAATTTCCCGAAAATATCTGCCGTCGCTGCCGGGGGAGTGCCCCTACACCACCCTGGGCGATTCTTCCGTCTGCACCACCATCGCGCACTTCGGGCAATGAAAGGAGTGGACAATTTTCGACGTCCCGTTCCGGTGAGGTGGGTAAACACAAGCCTTTGCGTCGATGTAAGTGGCCGGGGGAAATCGGCCCCCCAAGTCCTTTTCGGCCGCTGACCCCATCAACCTAGGTCGAGTGAGCCCCGTAACCGTTTGAATCGGTGGACAAATCGTGCTGATACGGTTCCATCTCCCGCCAGGTTCACTTTATAATCATTCTACGCTTTTGATTTTGCTGCTGTTTTTTCTTGACCCGGAAATTGTCATAACGCAAATAATGCCAATCACTCTCAATTAGAGTGGCGACCTCGGGACCACTGAACATCGGGTCAAGGGATGCGAATTGCCGATCACACCATGAGCGAAGCAGTCCGATTGGCCCTAGGGCTGGCGCATCGCGGCTTCCGCGGCCGCATCGCGGCGATCGACGTCCCAGCAAAATCGAGCGACCTGTCGCCGGCCGAGCTGGAACGACGCCTGATTGAACTCGGGTTCATCGAGGGTGCCGAGGTAGAAATCCTGCACGAAGGCCTGATCGGGCGCGATCCGATCGCCGTACGTGTCGATGGTGCGACCGTCGCCATTCGTCGGCGCGAGGCCATGGCCATTCTGGTGAGCTGACCGGATGTCCGCACTGGCCCAGTCGGGCACGCTGCATTTTGCCCTGATCGGAACGCCCAACAGCGGCAAGACCGCGCTGTTCAACGCGCTCACCGGCAGTCGGCAGAAGGTCGCAAATTATCCCGGCGTCACCGTCGAGCGAAAAAGCGGCGAGCTGAAAACGCCTGGCGGTCGCACGGTCAATTTGATCGATCTTCCCGGCACCTATTCGCTGCGCGCGCGCAGCCCCGACGAGGAAGTCACGCGCGACGTCGTGCTCGGACGTTTCGCCACCGAAGCGACCCCCGATCTGCTGCTGTGCGTAGCCGACAGCACCAACCTGCGGCTCGCGTTGCGTCTGGTGCTCGAGCTCAAGCGCATCGGACTGCCGCTTTTGCTCGTCCTCAACATGATCGACATTGCCAAGCACCGCGGCATCGAATTCGATCTCCAGCGCATGAGTGCAGAACTCGGCGTACCGGTAATCACAGCCGCTGCCGTGCGGCGTGGCGGCACGGACGAATTGCTGCGCCGTCTCGACGATCTGGCGCAAGCGGCCAGCGGGACGCCGGCGGCAAATTCTTGGGCGCCGCCCTCCTCCACCGAATTGCGTACCGCTCAGCGGGAAGCCGACCGCATCATTGCGACCACTGTAAAGAGACCGGCCGAACCGGACACCGTGACGTCGCGCCTCGATAAGGTGCTGCTACATCCGGTCGCCGGGCTGATCATTCTGCTCGCTATACTGTTCGTCATGTTCCAGGCCGTGTTCGCCTGGGCACGGCCGCTGATGGATTTGATCCAGGCGGGCTTTGATGCGCTCGGCGCATTTGCGCACGAGACGCTGCCGCCCGGGATTCTGCAGAGCTTCATCGAGAACGGCGTCATTTCCGGCGTCGGCAGCGTGCTGGTGTTCCTGCCGCAGATCCTGATCCTGTTTCTCTTCATCCTCCTGCTGGAAGACCTCGGTTACATGGCGCGCGCGGCGTTTCTGATGGACCGCATCATGGGAGGCGCGGGTCTGCACGGTCGGGCCTTCATTCCATTATTGTCGAGCTTCGCCTGCGCCATTCCCGGCATCATGGCGACGCGCGTAATCGACAATCCGCGCGATCGGCTGACCACCATTCTCGTCGCGCCGTTGATGACGTGCTCGGCGCGCATTCCGGTTTACACGCTGATCATCTCCGCGTTCATTCCCGACCGCACGGTATGGGGCTTTGCCAGCCAGCAAGGGCTGGTGATGTTCGAGCTCTACGCGGCCGGCATCTTCAGCGCGCTTGGTGTGTCCGCGCTCGCCAAATTCCTGTTCTGGCGCGAGAGCCCGACCCCGCCGTTCATGCTCGAGTTGCCGGATTATAAAATGCCGCGTGTGCGCAGCGTGCTGATGGGCCTCTACACCCGCGCCAAGATGTTCCTGTATCGCGCCGGTACGACCATCTTCTCGATGATGGTGCTGATCTGGTTTTTGGCGTCCTTCCCGCGTCCGCCGGAAGGCGCCACCCAGCCCGCAATCGACTACAGCATCGCCGCGTGGATCGGGCATGCGCTCGAACCCTTGCTCGCGCCGATCGGCTTCAATTGGCAGATCAGCGTCGCGCTGATCCCCGGCATGGCGGCGCGCGAAGTGGCGGTCGCCGCGCTCGGCACTGTCTACGCGATCGAAGGCGGCAAGGAAGCCGCCGCGCAGATCGGCGAGGCGCTTGCGCAGCACTGGACGCTTGCCACTGCGCTCGCGCTGCTCGCCTGGTATATCTTCGCGCCGCAGTGCGCCTCGACGCTCGCCGTCATCAAGCGCGAAACCGGTAGCTGGAAATGGATGGCGGTGACGTTCGGCTACATGCTCGCGCTGGCCTATATCGCTGCCTTCATCACCTACAACGCCGCTGTGGCGCTCGGCGCGGGCTAATGTGGAAGATGCAAGGGGCCGGGAATCGCGCGTTCCGCACGTGCGATCAAGGCTCGCTCGTGGCGATGCACGACGATAAGGCTGATCAAGCCCCCGACGATGGCCAAACCCAGCAGCGCCAGCCCCACGGGCTTGGCGAAGCGTTCGATCAGTTCGCCGAAGCTGTAGGCGCCGAGACCAAACACAGTCGCCCAGACAACGCCTCCCGCCGCGTTAAATATCAGAAAGCGCGGCCAGAACATTCCGTTGGCGCCGGCGAGGAACGCCGCAAGCGTGCGTAACAGCGCGACGAAACGGCCGAAAAATACGACCTTCCCCCCGTGCCGCAGAAACAAATATTGCCCGAGCTTGAGCCGCGGCTCGGTCAGGCCGATGCGCGGACCATATTTGTGCAACAGTGGAAATCCGATCTGACGGCCGAGAAAAAACCCGATGGTGTCGCCGACGATCGCGCCCGCCGCCGCGGCCCCGATCACGGAATGGATCTCCAGCCGGTGCGTCGCGCCGGCAAAGGTGGCCGCAGCGATCAGCATCGTCTCGCCGGGAAGTGGAATGCCGATGCTCTCAAGCGCGACCATGACGCCGACGGCCCAATAGCCATAGGCGCTGACCAAATGTACGGGATCGACATTCATGACCGAGGGGCGGGTTTCCGTCCGGGAGAAAGGACCAGCAGCGTCAATCGTTCCCAGATGCGACGGAATTATGCGGCGCGCACGTGGCGGATGAAAATGTCGACCTGCTCACGAAGGCTCTTGGCATGGCGCAGCAGCCGGTCTGCTTCTTCAAGCGAGCGCGCGGACGCGGCTTGGTTGTCGAATGTTTTGCTTTCGAGTTCAGCCATCTCGTGCGCAACCCCTCGCGAGGATTGCGCCGCCGATTGTGCGCTGCGCGAAATCTCCTGCGTCTCGGCGGCCTGTTCCTGAACGGCGCTCGCCATCGCAACGGCCTCGCGCTCGAGGTCCTCCATTGCGGAAACGACCTTGGCGATAGTTGCAACGGCCGCGGCGCACGAAGCGCTCACGGCCGAAATCTTGGCATTGATTTCGCCGGTCGCATGCGCCGTTTGCTGTGCCAGCGATTTGACCTCCAGCGCGACGACGGAGAAGCCTTTGCCGGCCGCGCCTGCGCGCGCCGCCTCGATCGTAGCGTTGAGCGCCAGCAGGTTGGTCTGGCTGGCGATCGCACTGATCAGATCGGTGATCGGAACGATCTGGCCGACGGCTCCGGCTAGTTGGTCGATGGTGCTGCGCGCTTTTTCAGATTCGCCGACCGTATGCCGCGTTAGCCTGGTCGCGCTCTCGGTGCGGTCGGCCAGATGCTCGACGGTGGAGGCGATCTTCATCGCGGCGTCGGCAACCGCATCGACGTCCTGCTGCGTGCTTTCGGCAAATGACGCGCTCTGCTGAGAACGCTCCCGCGTCTGTGCTGAAAGATCGGAGATCGTCTGGGATTTGGCGTGCACGGTGTCGACCGCTTGCGTCAGTTCCGAGACCAGCGTCTGGAACGACTGCTCGAAATCGGCGGCGAGACCGCGCATTTCGTTCGCACGTTCGGCGGCCCGGCGCTGCTCGGACGCGAGCCGCTCCTGCTCCATCGCGTGCATGCGGATCGTGTTCTCCCGGAACACCTCGATCGACTCTGCCATCTTGCCGATCTCATCGTGCCGATCACGCGTGTTGATCATGACGTCCACTTCGCCGTTCGACAGGCGCTGCATGGCGGCTGTGATCGCGCGCACCGGACGCACGAGCGACGTGCTGACCAGCCAGGTGATCAGGAGGCTCACGGCCAGTGCAACAACGATGCCGAAGACGAGCACGATCTTGTTGCGCTCGCCATTGGTATAAAGGTCGCCGATCAAGCCATCGACATCGGCAGTAAGGCGGGTGCCCATCTCCGCGAAGGCGCTGTTCACGGCCTCGAACTTCTCGTCTGTCTGACCGAGCATCATTGTCGCCATCGGCGCGTCCACCTCGCCGACGTCAATCGTATCCTTGGCCTGGGCGCGGCATTTCTCCCATATATCCAACAGCGTCCTTAGACGCTCCTGCTCATTTTTCGTCAGATCGGGACGGCTGGAGAGCTGCGCCATCTTGCCCGAAACGGACGCCAAGTCCGAGACGATCTCCTCATGCAGGGGCTTGAGCAAATCGAAGCTGACGCTGTTGCTCGCCCAGGAGACGTAGCGAAATATTTTCAGATGCGCGGAAACGACGGCCGTCTGGACCCGGTCGAACGCCTGCTGCTTCGGCACGAGTTCATTCGACAGCCGCCGCAGGCCTGCAACCGAGTGCGTCGATGTGAAAAACGCGTTGCCGCCGATCGCCAGCAGGCAAATGAGCAGCACGGCCGATGCCGCAAACGCCTTGGTACGGATCGAAAGCGAGCGGCCGAAGCCAAAAAAGTCCATCGGCGAAAATCGCCGTCGGATGGCAGCCGACGCGAGCAGACCACGCATAAGAGCTACCGGTAGACGCCGACCCCGACGAAATAATCGCCCATCCGTTCAACGTAGCTCGACTTATCCTCGATCTTGTTGGTGATCGGGTTCGGCCATTTGTAGTCGATCCAGCCGCCCCCGGGGCCCTCGGCGAGCCTCACCATTTCACGGATCAGATATTTGCCCTCCTGATCTTTCAAGTCGATCAGCACCTTTCCTACGAGCGCCGGGCGCGCGCCGTGGGCGACGCACGTGCCTTTCATGTCGTAGACGAAAGGATAGAGGTCGCGGTCATGGAAAGAGGCGACCGACTTGTCGTTGACCGCCTTGAAGGTCGTGTCGACGCCGTCCGCTTTGAGCATCTCCTGCACGCGCTTGACCATGGCGACCGCTTCCACCTTGGTCCCGTATTCCTCGGCTACGGCCGGCCGCACAAGCGCGATGGCCGCCAGCAACATGAGCGCCAGAATCCGCATCGACGCCTCCTTCGCATGGATAAAGAAAGGCATAACAATTGCGGGTTAACCGGTCGTAACCGCGGCAATATTTAAGCAGCAAAAGTCCGCTTGATCCCCGCTCGACCCAGGTACGGCCGGCCATTACATCTTTGCGTCTCGTGCGGCCAGAAAACCCAACCCCTGCCGCGTTGGACGGGCCGAAGGTGACGCATGCTGAAGTGGGCACTCGTCATTTTTAATATCGCGATTATCGCGGCCCTGTCCGGATTCACCGGCATCGCTGCGGGCGGAGCAAAAATCGCAAAATGGCTGTTCTTCATCGCCGTCGCGATCTTTGTGAACTTCCTGATCCTCGGGCTGATGGCGGGCCGAGCGGTATCGTAGCGTCCGGTCCCGGCCGCTTTGTTGGTCCCAGGCTCGGGCCGAAATCAGGGAGCGCGAAGCTCTTCCCTCTCGGGCCGGCGGATCGCCTGCAGAGGCCGCTTTAATCCGAGCTGCACTGCCTTTCCGCGGATCGCGGACTGCGATCGGCGAAAGCGCAGAGCGAGCTTACGGACAGGGACACCCTCTTCCCAAAGCTTCTTGAGAACGGCAACGTCTTGGTCATTCCAAGGGCGAGACAGTAATATACGCATGTCCTTCGGGTCTGTTTGTGTTGCTGCAAGGGTGAACGCCAACGAGGCCGCCTCTCCCGCAGCATAACGGACAGCGGCCGAATGCCCGCTCACAAGGAACTCGTAAGTTCGTTCCTAGTTCCGGAAGAGAACGGCCTTGTGGCGGCAGGTCGCGCACAAACGGCGGTCTGTCACCCGGCTTACACAACTCGGCGCAAAACGAAGCCCCCTCCGGGATTACCGAACGAGGGCCGCGTCGTCCAAAATTTACACGAGGCCCCCTACGGAAGCGTTCTGCGTCCGCGGAAGAAGCCAAACAACGCCGACAGAACGAACAACACGATCGCCACGAAGAAAATGATCTTGGCCGCTTCGACGGCCACGCCTGCGACGCCGCCGAAGCCAAATATGGCGGCGATGATCGCGATCACTAGAAAAGTCAGAGCCCAACCCAACATGACAGCCTCCTCAACGGCATCCGTTCGTCGGCGGGTGAAACGTGCGATGCGTAGCAGATGTTCCGCAATTCCAATTTGCCACGAACAAAGCAGGAATTTGGAACCGCCGCTTTCGAGGTCGAGTTTTCTGATTTATGATGCGAAAACGGAGCGGACTAACACGATGGCGGGCTTAAGGACGTACCGCGCCAAACGCGATTTCGGCGTCACCGCCGAGCCGCGCGGCAAGGTCATGCGTCGTGCCGAGCACGCATTTGTGATCCAGAAGCACGCCGCGCGCCGCCTGCATTATGATCTGCGGCTCGAACTCGACGGCGTGATGAAGAGCTGGGCCGTGACGCGCGGACCGAGCCTCGTGCCCGGCGAAAAGCGTTTGGCCGTGCAGGTCGAGGACCACCCGATCGAATACAACAAATTTGAAGGTACGATTCCGCAAGGCGAGTATGGCGGCGGGACCGTGATGATTTGGGATCGCGGCTCCTGGGAGCCGGAGAGCGATCCGCACAAGGGACTTCAGAAGGGCCATCTCTCCTTCACGCTCGACGGCGAGAAATTGCGGGGAGGGTGGCATCTCGTGCGCTTGCATCGCCGTCCCGGCGAAAAGCGTGACAACTGGCTTCTGATCAAGCAGCACGACGAGGTCGAGCGCTCGACACGCGACAAGGACATTCTGGAGGAAATGCCGCTGTCGGCCGCGACGGGCCGCAGCATGGACGAGATCGCCGGCAGCCCGAAAAGCGAGGTTTGGCATAGCAATCGCTCGGTAGCGGACAATGTCGCAGCGAAGGCGACACAAACGCGCGCGACGCGATCGAAGCGAACGGTGGTCAAAAAGACCCGCGCAGCGAAAAACACGAGCACAAAAAAAAAGACGGCGCGGAAGCGCAAGCCGAAGTCGGAATCGCGCGCCGCAGCCCCCCGTTCGAGCCGCAAGCGTTCCGACAAGGAGGCAGACCCAGCCGCGGGCACGCCGAGATTATCCCTGCCCTCGTTTATTGCGCCTTGCCTCGCAACTTTGTCGGATGCGGTGCCCGACAGCGCAGACTGGCTGCACGAAATCAAATTCGACGGCTATCGCGTGCAAGCGCGCATCGAACGCGGAAAGGTCAGATTGCTGACGCGCAGCGGTTTGAACTGGACCGACAAATTCGGTGCAATCGCTGACGCACTCGCAAAGCTTCCGTGCACGACGGCGTTGATCGACGGCGAAGTCGTCGTCGAAGCGGCGAACGGCGTCTCGAGCTTCTCGGCCCTGCAGCAGGCACTTAAGGATGGCGCAGACACACGAATGGTCTTTCACGCCTTCGACCTGATGCATCTTGACGGAGCGAATTTGACCCCGCTGCCGCTTTCCGCTCGCAAGGCGGCGCTTGAGCGGCTGCTTTCAAAACTCTCCTCCGGCGCCGCCATACGTTTCAGTCAATCTATCGACAAGCCCGGCCCGGAGTTGCTGCAAGAGGCCTGCGCGATGGGGCTGGAAGGCATCGTTTCCAAGCGCGCCGATGCGCCATACAGCTCCGGCCGCGGCTACGACTGGGTCAAGACCAAATGCTCCGATCGGCAGGAATTCGTCATCGTCGGATTTAATCCCTCGACAGCCGACGCGCGCGCCGTCGGCGCGCTGGTGCTCGGGATTTATGCCCAAGGAAAGCTGCGCTATGCCGGCCGGACCGGGACCGGATTCACGCATGCCTTTGCGCGCGACCTCTATCGCAAACTCAGAGCGCTGGAGCGCAAGACATCGGCGCTCGATCCGGTACCGAAAGAGGAGCACGGCGCTCGCGGCCCTATCTGGGTCGAGCCGAAGCTCGTCGCGGAAATCGACTTCCACGGCTGGACGCATGGCGACCGCGTCCGCCAAGCTTCTTTTCAGGGCCTGCGGGAAGACAAGGCCGCGGAGGAAGTCGTGCACGAGGTGAAGAAAACGGTGCCGGCTGCGGCAAAAAGGGCGACGCGGCGTAGCACGCCGGCGTCGGCCAAGGCCGAGAATAACAGAGTCGGCGCAATCACGCTGACGCATCCCGAGCGGGTTTATTGGGAAGGTGCCGGGATCACCAAGCGCGACCTTGCTGAATACTATGTGCAGGTTTGGGACTGGATCGCGCCGCATCTCGTCGGCCGGCCGATCGCATTGGTTCGCTGCCCCGAAGGCGCGGATCACGCCGACCTCGGCGGCTGCTTTTTCCAGAAGCACGTGAAAGCCGGGCTGATGCCCGAGCATCTGCATCTCGTGCCCGAAAAAGGCGACAAGATCATTTCAATCGACGATCTCGATGGTCTGATCTCGCTGGCGCAGGCAGGCGTATTGGAGATCCACACGCGCGGCTCGAGGGTCGAGCATCTCGATAAGGCTGACCGGCTGGTTTTCGATTTCGATCCGGGGCCCGGCACCGGGTGGAAAGACATCATCGCCGCCGCGCGCGACATCCGCGAGCGGCTGCGCCAGATCGACCTCGAGACGCTGCTCAAGACGTCGGGCGGCAAGGGCCTGCACGTCGTGCTGCCGATCGAGCCGACACCCTGGGACCAGGCGAAGCTGTTCACGCAGACAGTCGCACGCGCAATGGAAGCGGATGAACCCGACCGCTACGTGTCGGTCGCGGCCAAGGAAAAGCGCAAGAACAGGATTTTCGTCGATTATCTGCGCAACAGCCGCGAGGCGACGGCAGTCGCGCCTTATTCGACGCGCGCACGGCCGGGCGCGCCCGTGTCCGTTCCCATCGACTGGTCGGAATTGCGCACGCTCGAGGGCGCAAACAAATACAATGTGAATAACTTGATGACGCGGCTGAAGCGCAAGATGGACCCGTGGGCCGATATCGGAAGGATGAAGCAACGGCTGCCCCGGATGAAGTAAGTGGGTGCCTACTTTGTCGTCGCCCGGGCACCCATCGGAACTCTGCAATTGACGGAGCGTTGACGTGGCCGATGGGGTGCAGCCCACGGGTAGGCCAATGGCGAACGGTGACAACACTTCGTCGTCGGTGACGAATCTGAACAATCACATTTCGAGCCTGGCGCAGGCCTTCGCGAGCTGGACCGGACATCCCGCGACGTTTCTGTTGGCCATCCTCGTCGTTGTGGCCTGGGTTGCTAAAGCTACTTACAATTTAAACGCCCGGGGCTGAGCAGATGATCGTCAAGTCCGCCGCGTTCGCCGCTCTTTCATTGTTCACGCTGCATCTGCCCGCTTCGGCCGCGGGCAATGGCTCGCATCAATTCTCCGGCGTGGCCGCCTACTACGACACGCATTATCACGGACGCACCGCCAGCGGCTCCAATTATAATCCAAATCTGTATACGGCCGCCCACCGTACCCTGCCGTTTGGAACGCGCCTGCGCGTCACCGAACCGCGCTCCGGCCGCAGTGTCGAGGTGGTGGTGAACGATCGCGGGCCGTTCACGCGCGGGCGCGTGCTCGACTTGTCGCTCGCCGCCGCCAAGCAGTTGCAGATGATCAAACACGGGCTTGCCCGCGTCACCGCGGCGGTGGTTTCGCCGTAGGCCCGATCAGTCGCCGCCTACTGCAAAAATCAGGCTGATCGTCTGCGAGCAGCGCGGCCAGATTTCGGCCGGACCGCTTGCCTCCCCGTACTGCATGTGGACTGTGTTTTCGTTCACCAGCGTCATGTTGATGATCTGACCCGCGCCGCGCTCCGGCGCCGGCGGCACGTAGGAGTAATAATGCCGGCTGTAATTGCCTTGCATCGTCTTGCCGCCAGGCGTGACGATCTCAGGCCCAAGAATTGAGAAGCGGCGGCCATCCTGGTGGCACCAGTTGCCGTCGATTGCATCCGCAAAGGCAGATCCCGTACCGCACGCCAGCATCGTGCCTGCCGCGAGATACGTCGCGATGCGCATTCGCATGCTGGTCCCTCGACTTCGCAGTGGTGAATGCCGCTTCCTTTTATGATAGAACGCGCGCCCGCCTTGCGTCACCTCATCAGTAAAGGACGTCCCATGCCCGCCGACCGCCCGCAGCAGCGCCTCTCCCTGATCGAAGAGGAGCGGATGACGCCGGAGCAACATACGCTGCTGGCGTCGTTGCGCTCGGGTCCGCGCGGGCAAACTTTAAGGCCGCGCGGACCCTTCGCCGCCTGGATGCATGCGCCGGAATTCGGGCAGCTCGCTCAGGCACTCGGCGCGCATGCCCGTTACAAGACGGCTCTCTCCCCGCGCCTGTCGGAGTTCGCCATTCTATGCACGGCGAGCATCTGGAAGGCGCAGTATGAATGGTTTGCGCACGCCCCGATGGCGCTAAAGGCCGGGGTCGGCGAAGCCAGCATCAACGCGTTGCGCGAAGGCCGCGTGCCCGAGCAGGCGAAAGACGACGAACGGGCGATCTATGATTTCGTCGCGCAATTGTACACGACGCGGCGCGTGAGCGAGCCCGTCTATCGGCGCGTCCGGGAATTCCTCGGCGACGCGGCGATGGTCGAGTTCGTCGGCATCCTCGGCTACTACGCGCTGATCTCGATGACGCTCAACGTCTTCCACATGCTGCCGCCGGAGGCGGAGCCGCTCGCTTTCGCCGAGCCGGAAGTCTGAGAACCGACTAGCCGGCAACGGCCGCGGGTACTTAAGAATTGGTGTGGCAGACAAATTTTTAATTTATTTAACCGCGTTTGCGCGGCAGGCGCCTCCCGCACATCTCAATGTCCGTGCTGGCCAGCCATGCCGGACATGTCGTGGCCGGACATGCTTGGCATTGCACCGCCGGCGTCACCATGCGTCGCGCCCATGCCTTCGACGACGAATTCGACCTGCACCTTCCCGGCTTTGGCAAAATCGAGGGTAGCGGGCACGCGGTCGCCTTGCTTGAACGGCTTGTCGAGCCCGACGAACATGATGTGATATCCGCCCGGACGGAGCGTGACCGTCTCGCCAGGCTTGATCTCCAGACCGCCCTCCAGCGGCCGCATTTTCGCGACACCCTTCTCCTCGCTCGTCTGATGCAATTCGAACTCTTTGGCGACCGGGCTAGAGCCGCCGATCAGGCGGTCAACCGCAGTGCCGTTATTGGTGATGGTGAGAAAGCCCCCGCCGGGCGCACCTTTCGGAGTCGCGCGCGACCACGGATGGCCGATGTGCAGAGGTCCCACATTGTAGTCTTGCGCCAGCGCCGGCGTGATGAGGAGAAAAGCCGCAAGGGTGCCACCTAAAAACTTGGACATCGAGGAGCTCCGAACGTGGATCGGCGAACGGGAAACGGGCGCGACCCTAGTTTGCGTAACCAGGACCGTCCACCCATGTTTCCGCAGAACACCCGCGGATGTGGCGTTGAATCGATCAGGAGAAAGGCGCAAATACCGACGAGTTCCCGGCGCTAAAGCGTAGCAATGCCCGAGACCCAACCAGCCAACGACGAGCACCAGGTCCTGCGGTTTCCCGGCGGCCGGAAGGCGCCGCCTCCTCCGAAGCAGGACGATCTCGCGCCGTACTCCGGTCCGCCCGAATCCGATGCCGACTACCGGGATCGCATGCTGGTAAACGGCGCCGTCCTGCTTGTCGTCCTCGCTCTTATTGGGGCGGCACTCTGGCTCGCCGACACGATGGCCACCATGCGCCGGAACCAGGACTGCGTCCTGTCGGGCCGCACCGGTTGCACCCATGTCGACGTGGAGCCCAGCCGCCGCTGGTAAACCATGGCGATTAGCCAGTTTTCCCGCTAAACTGGGCGCGGCATTGAATCTGCCAGCCCGCTTCGCTATACGGGCTCCCGACCTTTAAGGCCGGTTCTTGTGATGCCGGACGCTCACTTCGGAAAACGCGCAAGGCGGGGGTCCAAGCGCGTCGCCGGCATAGCCGTTTCTTCCGATCAATCAGAGAGTTAACGATGTCCTCGACGTTCGATACCATCGCCAATATCATCGCCGAGACCTGCGATATTCCGCGCGACTCGATCACGCCCGAGAGCCATGCGATCAACGACCTCGGCATCGACAGTCTTGACTTCCTGGACATCGCGTTCGCCATCGACAAGGCTTTCGGCATCAAGTTGCCGCTGGAGCAGTGGACAGCCGAGGTGAACGAGGGGAAGGCGACGACCGAGCAGTATTTCGTGCTGAAAAATCTGGCTGCGCGGATCGACGAGTTGGTCGCGGCCAAGGGGGCATGACCGCAGAGATGCGTCTCGAGTACTTCCAGATGATCGGCCGCGTAGCCGATCTTAGCCTCAGCGACCGTACGATCCGAGTCGAATCCAGGGTCCCTACCGAGAGCACGATCTTCGAAGGCCATTTCCCCGGCTATCCGCTGATGCCGGGCGTCCTTCTCACCGAGACCATGGCGCAGACTTCGGGATGGCTGTTGCTCGCGCTCAACGGCCTCTCGCGCATGCCGTTCCTGGCCGGCGTGAAGGAAGCGAAATTCCGCACCTTCGTGCAGCCGGGCGAACTGCTCTCCGTCAGCGCCGCGCTGGAGCACGAAGGTTCGGGCTACACGGTCACCAAGGCCGCGATTCAGGTCGAGGGCAAACGCGTCTGCGACGCGATGCTCACCTTTCGCGTCGTCGATTTCCCAAATCCGGATATGACCGGCTACATCCGCGAGACCGCCGCGCGTATCGGACTGCCCAGCGTGGAGACGGCCGGTGGCTGACGCATCCCGCGACGCGCTGATCACCGGCATTGGTGTCGTCTCCTGCCTCGGCGAAGGCAGCGAGGCGCATTGGCAGAAATTGCAGACGGGAGAAACGAGTGTCGACACGTCGACGTTCGCGCCCTTCGTTGTGCATCCACTCGCCCCGATCAATTTCGACGCGCAGATCCCGAAAAAAGGTGATCAGCGCCAGATGGAAAACTGGCAGCGCATCGGCACCTATGCGGCCGGCCTGGCTCTCGACAGCGCCGGCGTGAAAGGCAATACGGACATCCTGTCGAAGATCGACATGATCGTCGCGGCCGGCGGCGGCGAGCGCGATCTGACCGTCGACTCCAACATCCTCACAGGCATGCCGAGGGCCGAAAAGCCGGCCGCGTTCCTGAACGAACGGCTGATGAGCGATCTGCGCCCCACCCTCTTCCTGGCGCAATTGTCAAATCTGCTCGCCGGCAACATCTCGATCGTGCACGGCGTCACCGGCTCCTCGCGCACCTTCATGGGCGAGGAAGCGGCGGGCGTGGATGCCGTACGCATCGCCGTGTCGCGTATCGGCGCGGGGCAAAGCGAAATTGCGCTCGTCGGCGGCGCGCATAACGGCGAGCGGCCCGACCTCATCATGCTGTACGAATTCGCCGGCATGATGCTGAAGGACAAGTTCGCGCCCGTATGGGAGCGCGGTCCGAACGGCGGCTTCGCGCTCGGCTCGATCGGCGCATTCCTTGTCATCGAGTCGCGCGCGCATGCGCAGGCACGTGGCGCCAAGCCGCTCGCGCGCATTTCTGGTGTCGTGTCCGACCGTTCGAAGCGCCAGACGGACGGCGTGCAGAAGTCGCTCGAAGCGCTCTGGGACCGACTGAAGGACAAGATCGCCCCGCAGCAGGCGGCCGCCATCTCCGGCGCGACCGGCGCCGAACCTGCGACCGCCGAGGAACGCGCCTTCCTCGCCGCGCATTCGGATATGGCGGTCCGCGCCACGGGTTCCTATCTCGGCCATGGGCTCGAGCCGACCTTCCCGATGAACATTGCTCTGGCCACTCTGGCGCTGCGGCATGGCGCGCTGTTTGCTCCGTGCGACGGCAGCGGCTTCGAGAAGCCGATGCAGGGCCCGCTGAAGCAGGTGCTGGTCACCGGCGTCGGGCACTGGCGCGGGGAAGGTCTGGCGCTGGTCGAACGCGTCGAGTGAGGGGGGTAGAGAATGACCTCGAGCAAGGACTCCATGGGCCGCCCGATTGTGGTGGTGACCGGCGCGGGGGTCATCACGTCTCTTGGCGCGGGCAAAGAGGAAAACTGGGCGAAGCTCACGGCCGGTCAATCCGGCATCCGCGGCATTACGCGCTTTGCCACCGACAATTTGAAGACGCGCATCGCCGGCACGATCGATTACCTGCCGCCGGAAAGCTGCACTGCGGCTCTCTCCGAGCGCTTGGCCGAGATCGCGGCGGAGGAAGCCATCGCGCAGTCCGGCATCGCGCGCATCGGCAATTTTCCGGGTCCCCTCTTCCTCGCCGTTCCGCCGATCGAACTGGAATGGCCGCAGCGAATGGAAGTTGGCGGAAAGAGCGGCGCGAACGACGCCGTCACCTATGCCGAGCTCTGCCGCGCCAGCGTACAGTTTCCGGCCTATCACGACCGCTTCCTGTTCGGCTCGGTCGCCGGCAATCTCGCGGATAAGTTCGGCACGCGCGGCTCGCCGATCTCGCTGTCGACCGCGTGCGCCTCAGGCGCGAGCGCGATCCAGCTCGGCGTTGAGGCGATCCGCCGCGGCGAAACGAATGCCGCGCTCTGCATTGGCACCGACGGCTCGATCACGCCGGAATCGCTGATCCGTTTCTCGCTGCTGTCCGCGCTGTCGACGAGCAGCAATGACAATCCGCAGAAGGCGGCGCGTCCGTTCTCGAAGAACCGCGACGGCTTCGTCATGGCTGAAGGTGCCGGCGCGCTGGTGCTGGAGAGCTACGAATCCGCGAAGGCGCGTGGCGCAAAAATCCTCGGCGTGCTCGAAGGCTGCGGCGAGATGACGGACGCATTCCACCGGACCCGCTCGAGCCCGGATGGCAAGCCGATCATCGGCTGCATGAGCAATGCAGTGAAGGATGCCGGCCTCGTCCCCGACGACATCGACTACGTCAACGCGCACGGCACCTCGACGCCGGAAAACGACAAGATGGAAGCGCTCGGCTGCACGACGCTGTTCGGCGAGCGCATGAAGAGCATTCCGATTTCGTCGAACAAGTCGATGATCGGTCACACGCTCTCGGCCGCAGGGGCAATCGAAGCAGTGATCACGCTGATGACGCTGCAGAACCAGCGCATCCCGCCGACGATCAACTACGATGTGCCCGACCCGACGATTCCGCTCGATGTCGTGCCGAACACGGCGCGCGACGCGCGGGTGAAGCACGCCATCTCCAATTCCTTCGGCTTCGGCGGGCAAAACGTCTCGCTGGTGATGGGGCTCGAGCCGGCCTAGGCATTGCTATGCCTCTCCCGACCTCATGGTGAGCAGCGCTGCGAAGCAGCGCATCTCGAACCATGGGGCCGCCGCATCCTTCGCGGTCCTTCGGACCTCTCCTCAGGATGAGGCGGAGAGAGGCTGCGGCGGAACAACAGGATTTATTATGCGTGCACTCAGACTGGTTGCAGACCGCAAGCTCGAACTCGTTGAGACGCCCGGCCCGGCCGCGCCCGCCGAGGGCGAAGTGCAAATCCGCGTCAGGGCGGTCGGCCTCAATCACTTGGACGTCTGGGGCTTCCGCGGCATGGCGTTCGCCAAGCGCAAGCTCCCGCTGGTCGTCGGCGCGGAAGCCTCCGGCGAAATCGCCGCGCTCGGTGCCGGCGTGACGCAATTCAAGCAGGGTCAGAAGGTCGTCATGTACGGCGCGATGACCTGCGGGCACTGCGCGGCCTGCCGCGAGGGCCGCGACAATCTGTGCGAGAATGTCGGCGGCATCATGGGCTTCCACCTCGACGGCTTCGCGCGCGATCTGATCAACATGCCCGCGCGGCTCGTCATTCCTGTGCCGGACGGCGTGTCATCGCGCGACGCCGCCTGCGCGCCAATCGCCTTCGGCACGGTCGAACACATGCTGTTCGACAATGCGAAGCTAAAAGTCGGCGAGACGGTCCTCGTGCATGCGGGCGGCTCCGGCATCGGCTCCGTCGCGATCAAGATGGCGAAGGCGATCGGCTGCACCGTCATCACGACGGTCGGCGACGATGCGAAGGCGGAGAAGGCGAAGGCGCTCGGCGCCGATCACGTGATCAACTACAAGACCGACCGTTTCGAGGGCGTGACGCGCAAGCTCACCGCCAAGAAGGGCGTTGACGTCGTGTTCGAACACGTCGGCGGCGAAGGCTTCAACGGCTCTCTGCTCTGCCTCAAGCGCGGCGGACGCCTCGTCACCTGCGGCTCGACCGCGGGCCCGACTGTCACCATCAACCTGATGCAGCTCTTCCAGCAGCAGTACAAGATCCTCGGCTCCTTCGGCTGCTCGATGCGCAACATCCGCGACAGCCTGTCGAAGATGGCGGCGGGCATGGACCCGGTCATCGACACCGAAGTCGATCTTCCCGATTTCGAGCGCGGCCTCGCGCGGCTCGAAAGCCGGCAGGTCTTCGGCAAGGTCATCGTCAATTTCTAGTCCGATGAATAAGCGCCTGCAGCGAAACCTTAAGCGCGCCGGCAACGCGACCGCGGGCGCACTCGCGGTCGGCTTGTTAAAGCTGCTGCGACTGTTCCCGTACGACAAGACGGCGGATAGCGCGGCGTGGTTCGCGCGCAAGCTCGGCCCGCTCGCGCGCGAGCACCGCATCGGACGCGAACAGCTCAAAGCGGCCTTTCCGGAGAAGTCGCCTGGCGAGATCGAGAAAGTTCTCACGGGTGTGTGGGACAATCTCGGGCGGCTAGTCGCCGATTTTGCCCATCTCGACCGGCTGATGGCCGACGCAGTCGCGCCGAACAAGCCGAGCCGGCTCGATTTCTCCGACCGCTCGGCTGAGATTTACATCAAGCTCGCCAATGACGGAAAACCGGCGCTCGTCTTCGCGTCGCATTTCGGCAATTGGGAAATGCCAGCGATGTGCGCGCGTTACACCGGCCTCAACAGTGCGGCGCTTTACCGCGGGCCGAACATCGAATCGGTCGAGCGCTGGGTCGAAGAGACGCGCGCGCCGATCATGGGCGAGCTCATCCCGACCGGGCTTGAGGCCCCGGTGAAGATCGCAGATGCGCTCAGACGCGGCGCGCATGTCGGCATGCTCGTCGACCAGTATTACGTCCGCGGCGTCGACGTCACCTTCTTCGGCCGCAGGACCAAGGCGAACCCGCTGATCGCGCGGCTTGCGCAGCACTTCAATTGCCCGATCCACGGCACGCGCATTACGCGGTTGCCCGGCAACAAATTCTGGGGCGAGATCACCGAAGAGATCGAGCCCGCGCGCGACGCCAACGGCGACATCGATATCCAGGGCACGATGCAGATCATCACCAATGTGGTGGAAGGCTGGGTGCGCGAGGACCCAGAGCAGTGGCTCTGGCTGCATCGGCGCTGGCGGTAACCGCTTGCGTCCGCTTCACTGCCGTTCATAATTCCCCTGTCAAGGCCTCGTCAGAAGGCCGCACGCCCCGGGGAGAAACAGCATGACCAAGCGAATTGCGCGGCGCGAATTTTTGGCCGGCACGGCTGCTACTGCGGCCGCCGCTCTGGCGAAGCCCGCCATTGCGCAGAACGCGCCGGTGAAGATCGGCCTCCTCACCGTGAAGACCGGGCCGCTCGCGGCCGGCGGCATCCACTTCGAGGAAGGCATCACGACCTACCTGAAGGAAAAGAATTTCGCCCTCTCCGGCCGCAAGATCGACCTCATCGTCGCCGACACCGGCGGAACGCCGGCTGGCGCCAAGACGAAGGCGCAGGAGGTCGTCGAGCGCGACAAGGTCGACCTCGTGCTCGGTCCGTTCGCCGCGTTCGAACTACTTGCCACGGTCGATTATCTCAACGAGAGGAAGATGCCGACCATGGCCTTCGCTGGCGCCGAGGATGTCACCCAGCGCCGCCGGAGCGATTATCTCACGCGCACGTCCTACACTTCGGCGCAGGCGCTTTATCCGCTCGCCGACTACGTGCTCAACGAAATGAAGCTGAAGACCGCCGCGACCATCGGCGACGATTTTGCCTTCGGCTACGAGCAGGTCGGCGGTTTCCAGCGCGTGCTGGAGGCCGACGGCGGGCGCGTCGTGAAGAAGATCTGGGCGCCGCTCAGCACCGCCGACTACGCGCCTTATGTCGCGCAACTTCCCGAATGCGACGTGCTTTGCGAAGTGCTCGCCGGTTCCAACCCGCTCAAATTCACGAAATCCGCGCGCAGCCTCGGCGCCAAGCAACCGCTGGTCGGCGGCTCGACCGTCGCCGACGACACGATCATCGGCGCGCATGATGAAAGCGCGGACGGGCTGATCAACACCAATCCCTATTCGCTTGATCGCGAGAGCGAGACGAACAAGCGCTTCATCGGCGAGATGCGCAGGAACTACGGCGGCGACGTGCGCATCGGCCACTACGCCGCGTGCTTCTACGCCAACGGTCAATTGATCGAAGCCACGCTTGCGAAAACCGGCGGCAAGACCGACGACCGCGCCGGCTTCGTGAAGGCGCTCCGCTCGGTGACGCTCGCCGACACGCCGCGCGGGCCGCTGAGCTTCGATAATTACGGCAATGCGGTGATCGACGTGTATGTTCGCCGCGCGGAGAAGGTGGATGGCAAAATGGCGAACAAGACCATCAAGACCTATCACAAGGTCAGTCAGTTCTGGACGACGGATCCGGCAAAGTTCCTGGCCGAGCCTGTATTCTCGCGCGACTACCCGCCGATGAAGTCGTGAGCGGCCCGGCTATTCGCCCGTCTTGATCCGCGTCCACAGGCGATTGATCGTCCGCTGTGCGCGCTGGTCTCGCGCGCTCACGGTGTAGAGCTTTTCCATCGTCGCCGCGTCCGGATAGACGCCGCGGTCGTCGAGCACCGCCTTGTCGATGAATTTCTGGCTCGCGAAATTGCCGTTAGCGTAAGAAATGAAATTGCTATTCTTCGCCGCCACCTCCGGCCGCATCAGATAATCGATGAACGCGTACGCCTCCGCGACATGCGGCGCATCCTTCGGGATCGCGAGATTGTCGAACCACATCTGCGCGCCTTCCTTCGGAATGACATAGCCGATTTCGACGCCGTTCTTCGCCTCCGCCGCGCGCTTCTGCGCCTGCTTCACATCGCCCGACCAGCCGACGACGAAACAGATTTCGCCGCTCGCCAGCCCATTGAGATACTCGGACGAATGAAACTTGCGCACGAACGGTCGGAGCGTCAGCAGGAGCGCCGCCGCCTTGTCGAGATCCTGCTGATTGGTCGAATTCGGATCGAGCCCGAGAAAATGCAGCGCCGCCGGCAGGATGTCGTCGGGCGAGTCGAGCATCATCACGCCGCAGTCTTTGAATTTCGCGAGCAGCTCGGGCTTGAACACGGTGTCCCAGGAGTCGATCGCCGCATCGGGCCCAAGCCGCTCACGCACCGCCTTCACGTTGTAGCCGATGCCGGTCGTGCCCCACATATAATTGACGGCATGCCCATTACCCGGATCGTAGGCCGCAAGCCGTTTTGAAATCTCTGGCCACGTATCCGCCAGATGCGTCAACTTGCTTTTGTCGAGCGTCTGGAACACGCCGGCCTTGATCTGACGCTCGAGGAAATAGGCCGTCGGCACCACGACGTCATAACCGGATTTGCCGGCCAGCAGCTTCGTCTCCAGCGTCTCGTTGGCGTCGAACGTATCGTACTGAACGGCGATGCCGGTCTCTTTGGTGAACTCTTCCAGCACCTGCGGGTCGATGTAGTCGGACCAGTTGTAGACGTTCACGACGCGCTGCTGCGCGGTCGCGACGCTCACGATAAGCGACAGCGCAACAACAAGCCCGAACCGAATCATAGGGGCTCTCACGTCTTCGTAGGCAGGCCCGCGGCTTTCCACCCAATGATGCCGCCGGCCATATGCGATGTGTACGGATAGCCCGCGTCCTGCGCGGCCACCGACGCCGTGATCGAACGCCGTCCAGAACGGCACGCGAAAACGACCTCCCTGCCCTGCGGATCGGGAATTTCGGCCGGATCGAACATCGACAGCGGCACGACCACCGCGTCGGGAAAGGACTCCACCGCCGTCTCGTTCGGTTCGCGCACGTCGACCAGCAGCATGCGCCCGGCACTTAAGCCTTCGGCGACCTGTTGCGGCGTCAGGTTGGTGACTTCATCGGCGCGCGGCATCTCGTCGGCCATTGGCGGCTCCTCGGTTTCGCCTCGAGTTTTAACGGGAATCGGCCGGAGTGGCACCAGCTTTTCCATCTGCCTCATCATGGCCGGGCTTGTCCCGGCCATCCACGCTTTGCCATGACGACGGAGAGCGCCGCGCTTCTCAGATCGTCACCTGCGTGCCGACCTCAACAACGCGGCCGGTCGGGATCTGGAAGTAGCTGGTGGCGTCGTTGGCAACCTGCGTCAGCACGATGAACAGTCGGTCCTGCCACTTTGGCATGTCCGATTTCGCTGCCGGCCGCAGGGACCGGCGCGACAGGAAGAACGACGTCGACATGATGTCGAACTGCCAGCCGAGCTTGCGCGCGATCGCGAGCGCCCGCGGCACGTTGGGAGTCTCCATAAAGCCGAAGCGCAAGGTCACGCGCGAGAATGTCTCGCCGACCGGCTCGATCCGCACACGCTCGCTCGGATCGATGCGCGGCGTGTCCGCCGTCTCGATGGTGAGGATGACGTTTTTCTCGTGCAGCACCTTGTAGTGCTTGAGACTGTGCAACAGCGCCGTCGGCGCGAATTCCGGATCGGCGGTGAAGAAGACGGCCGTGCCGGGCACGATGTGCGGCATCTTGCGCTCGAGACTGGCGACAAGCCCACTGAGCGGCACTTCCTGCCGCCGCGTCTTCTGCACTAGGAGGCGCGAGCCGCGCCGCCACGTATACATCACCACCATGACGACGCCGCCGAGCACCAGCGGAATCCAGCCGCCCTCCATAATCTTGAGCATGTTGGCGGTGAGGAAGGTTAGGTCGACGAATAGGAAGGGCGCGATCAGCGCAGCGGCGCCCCAGAGCGGCCAGCCCCACACGCGCCAGATCACGACGATAGCCATCATCGCCGTGACGACCATCGTGCCCGTCACCGCGATGCCGTAGGCCGATGCCAGATTGCTGGACGAACGGAAAAGCCCGACCAACAGCAGCACGCCGATCAGCAGCAGCAGGTTGATCGCCGGCATGTAAATCTGCCCGGCCAGCGCTTCCGACGTGTGGCGCACTTCGAGCCGCGGCAAAAGCCCGAGGCCGATCGCCTGCCGCGTCAGCGAATAGGCGCCACTGATCACGGCCTGGCTCGCGATTACAGTGGCGACGGTCGAGAGCAGCACCATGGGGATCAGCGCCCAATCCGGGAACACGAGATAGAATGGGTTTTCGATCGCTTTCGCATTGCCGAGCACGAGCGCGCCCTGACCGAGATAATTGAGGCAGAGTGCCGGCAGCGCAATCGAGAGCCAGGCGACACGAATGGGACCGCGGCCAAAATGGCCGAGATCGGCATAGAGTGCTTCGCAGCCGGTCACGGCAAGAAATACGGCGCCGAGCGTAAAGAATGCGATGATGCCGTGGTGAATAAAGAAGTTGATGCCGTGCCAGGGATTGAACGCATAAAATACGACGGGATTCTGAAAGACGCGCCACAATCCGCCGGCCGCTATGACCGCGAACCACAACATCATCACAGGCCCGAAGAACGATGCGACGCGCGCCGTCCCGTGCGACTGCACCGCGAACAGCAACACCAAGATGAGCACGGTGAGCGGCGCGATGAAGGCGTCGAGTTCCGGGGTCATGATTTTGAGGCCTTCGACCGCGGACAACACCGACAGCGCCGGCGTGATGATCGCGTCACCGTAGAACAGCGCGCCGCTGATGATGCCAAGCAGGATGATCGTGCCGCTGGCGCGGCCGAGCGCGCGCGAAGCGAGCGCCATCAGCGCGAGCGTGCCGCCCTCGCCCTTGTTGTCCGCGCGCAGCAGGATCAGCACGTATTTAGCCGTGACGACGAACAACAACGCCCAGATGATCAGCGACAAGATGCCGAGCACGACCGGCCGCGTCGCCTGCTCGCCTCCGCTGGTCGCGGCGACGATCGATTCACGGAATGCGTAGAGCGGGCTGGTGCCGATGTCCCCGTAGACGACGCCGATGCTGCCGATGGTGAGCGCCCAAAAGCCCGCCCGAACCTCGCCGTGTCCGGGCACGGCCGGGTGGCTTCCGTTCGCAGGTGCACCGTTCGGCGCGGCCGCGCTGTCAGCTGATCCAGGCTGCATGGGGGTGCTTTACTGCAATGCAATACTCAGAAGCGGCGCATATAGCGTAGGAACATTCCCTCAGCACTGCTTTTTGCACGCGGGCCTGCCCCGGAGCCATGAGGAAAACGCATTAAGACCGCAATGGCTTCTTCAGTGAGTACATACACTTACCTGAAAACCCCGTCCAACTTCACGCTCTGTCGATGCAAAACGCTACCTGTGTACCGACCCCGAGCACGCGGCCGGTCGGAAGGAGTCGGCTGGATTGCTGGCTGAACGCGCGAGCGCGATAAAAAGTTGATCCACCGCGCCGCAATCCCGGGCTGCGGCGAGGACTTGAGCGCGCGGAGCAACGTCTGAGGGCCGATGGCGAATGGGCGGGCGACCGGGCCATGATGTCGGCTCATGACCAAAGATGAACGTTCCACGGCAGCGCCGTCTGTTCTCGATTGGGAAGCCTGATGGCGTTGCTTTAGGCCAGTTCAGGCTCCACTGCCTTACGCACGATCTGGGTCAGCGTCTCTGAATCGAACGGCTTTTTAATGAGCTGAAGGTCGGCAGGAACAGATTGTACTGCGTCGCTGTAACCAGTCGTAAGAATAACCGGAATATTGGGGTATCTTCTGCGGACTTCGTTCGCGAGTCCAATGCCGTCGATGGTCCCAGGCATAACAATGTCACTGAAGATAAGGTCGGCTCGCCCTGCGTTCTTCAAATAGTCCAAAGCTGCTTCCGCAGAATCTCGATATGTATGGTCGTACCCCAAGTGCTCGAACAACGATGAAGTTACCTCCGCAACGTCGGGATTGTCGTCTACAACGAGCACCTTAGGCCGCAGTGAGGCAGATTGTTGAGTTGACGTTGAGGTCGGAAGCTCGTGTTCAGAGCACTGAGGAAGGAAGATAGTGAACGTCGTTCCTTCCCCGACTTTACTCTCCGCTCTTACCGTTCCGCCTGCTTGGTGCGCGAAGCCATATACTTGAGATAAACCAAGCCCGGTTCCTTTGCCGACCTCTTTCGTCGTGAAGAAGGGATCGAAAATTTTCGAGAGTAAATTAGGTGGAATCCCCGTTCCTGTGTCGCGGAATTGGATGACCGCAAAGGCACCACCAACGAGGGTATCGCGAACGGAGGGTGGAGGCTCATCCGAAACCGAAAGTGACACGATAAAGTCGCCGCCGTTTGGCATGGCATCGCGCGCGTTAACCGCCAGGTTAACGATCGCCAATTCAAGCTCTGCGGCGTCGACCTTTGTGAGAACGGGCCGCCGTTCGATATCTTCACGATAGACGATGTTGCCTCTCAACGAGCTCTCGATCATTGGCCGCATATTCCTGATGACGGCCGCAAGGTCGATGGTTGTTGGAGATAGATGCTGGTTACGAGAAAATGTCAGAAGCTGACGAGTGAGCGTCTCGCCTCGTTTCGCAGCGATCTGTATAGCCTCGATGGCCCTCGGCAGTTTCGGATCGAGTAATCGCTTAAAGGTTTGGGCGTTTCCGCCGATGATCATCAATAGGTTATTGAAATCGTGCGCTATACCGCCCGTCAGCTTGCCGATAGCCTCCATCTTTTGGGCCATGGCAAGCTGCTCTCGCGCCTCAACAAGTTTTTCACGGGCTTGTCGCCTTTCTGTTGCGTCCCGTATCACGCTTGCAAACCCGATCAGACCGCCATCGGAGCTTCGGATGGCCGACACGACTCCGTTCACAAAAAATGGGGTGCCATCTTTTCTTACTCGCCAGCCTTCGACCTCATGCCTTCCGTGTCGAATTGCGGCTTCCAGCGCGGTCACTGCCTCGCCGGCGCGACGTTCATCAGGCCGATAAAATATACCGAATGGCTTCCCGATGATCTCGTCCGGGGAATACCCGATGATCCGTGCAGCACCGCTATTCCAACTCGCCACATGGCCAGCCGGATCGAGGACAAAAATGGCGTGGTCTGCAACGTCCTCCACTAGCACTTGAAATTGATATTTTGCCAGCTCCAGAAAACGCGAATTTTCCACCAGCCGGTTCGATAATTCAATCGTGCGTCGCTGCAATATCTTTTCGGTATTGCTGCGAGCAACGAACTCTGCAGCAATCGACGTGACCGCGATTGATATCGCGGCCGATAGGGGCAAAACAAACGGATATCCATATGCAGAATATTCGAGCGGCGCCGGGCTAATTATCAGGCTCAACGCTATGGCTCCCACAAGCACTGCGGCAATGCTCACGGTCATTCGGGGATCGCCGCGCAGGACGGAAAAAAAGAACACGGGCGCGATTGCAAATGCGATAGCGCTGCGGTTTACGCCCACCGCGTCTAGTGAGAAAGCAACGGCGATTGTTGATGGGGCAAACGCCGCAAATGCAACGACGCCAGCCAACATCATCAAAGCAGCCGTCTCCAGGAAACGAGAAACAGATATCCTACTCGATGCCCAAAGCACGATGAGAGCCGCAGATAGAAAGGAGCCAACGCCATCCGCCGCCCACAATTTGAGCCAAGTTGATGCGATCTGGCTGTCCTCAATGACGTTCGCCTGCATCAACGCGCCAACCGCGCCGACTGAGGACAGAGCCGATAACGGAATGAAACAAAGAAACGAGAACGTGAGAGTGTCCGCAGCTGAAGTGAACGCGCGACGCTCCTTCAGCCAATGTTTGGCGACATAGAACGTGAGGGAGGCGGCGGCGACTACTCCGACAACAAGGAGTCCTGAAGACAGCAGCGACTGCCCGAGCGCCACGGCAGCCATAAATGAGCCACAGGCAATTGCCGGCAAGGCGGAAATCCCGAGCAGCAGAAGAAGGGCCAATGCTATACCGCTCGGCGGCCACAACAGCGTTGCTGGCTTTAAATCGAGTAATGCAGGAAAAGCCGCTGCGAGCAGATAGTAGACCGCGAGAATTGCAGAACATTCAAGCGCGTATACGACTACAGAGCGCGCGCGTCCTGCGACAAACGCTCCGTGCATCCCTGGCAACCGTTCCGCTGATACTCCACTCAAACGCTCCGCCCCCTGGGCCGGAACCATTGTCGGCTCGCCCAATCGATTGCAATAGCACCATGCGGCAATTTGGTGGCAAGATCTCTTGGGCAGTGAACCTATCTAGTGGGGTGCTACAACTGCGCCTCCAAGTCCTAGTCGCTCTCTTCGGACAAATGCTCGGCACACGCAGCTTATGCACCTTGTCCACGGTCCCCACGTCGGCGACTCAATTAGCTCATCGCGCTGGCCCAAAAAGAAAAGCCGCACGGTAAGGCGCGGCCTTTCGAAACAGTTTGGACGAAAACCGTGATGACTCCGCGACGAGTGGAGAAGGGACGCGCATTTGACGCGGTTCGAAGACTGGTTGGGGAGAGTTGTGGGTCCGCCCGGAGCGCCCAGACGGGCCTTACAAGCTTCAGTCGCGCTAATGGTGGCGATGATGCCGATGGACGACGTGCGGTGCCGGCTGGATGGCGGCGACGTACTGCGGACGATGTTAGATTCCGAACACGCCCTCGACCCCGCCGGTCACGCCCCCGACCACCGCGCCCGGGATCCCGCCCAGCACGGGGCCGGCAATCTCCGAGCCGCGGTGGAAGCCGTAAGCCATGCCGTCCGGCACGCCGGTGCCGGCCGAAGCACTGAGCGGTGCGACCATCAACCGCAACTGAAGAAAAGTCCGTATTTCATCGTAAAAGTTTTCCCTTGCTCTTTAAGCGGGACACTGAACGAATCGAAACCGGGCCGCAGCGTGGCGCAAATGAGTAATCGACGAACTGAATCACTGCGAGGTAACTGGGTATCTACGGCTTGGTGGACGCACTGCACTCTCAGCTCCTCGAACGTGCCGTTTTCGAATGCCCGCCCGCGCCTCCAGGGTGACAAAGATCGGCACCGTACATCAGCACGGTGAGGCCTAGTGCCAGGCCAAGAACGGTTGCGATGTCCAGTCGTTACTCCCCCGCACGCCTACGCCTGACGCGGAGAAAACTATCGCTGTTTTCCGTATTTTTTTGACGCAAGTGTCTAACCGTACCCGTTTGAACTTTCGGCAGCTTTTTGATCAAGCCACTCCCTATCTGGGCTTCCCAACCCTTCGCTCCGCTCTCGCTGGTGGCCTCCGCATCGAACCGTTCGTCCAAGTGGGAACTGAAACCGTTCGGCTAATACCATCCGGGCATTTCAGTTCAAACGTGAACGGATTTCCCCATCGCGAGGCGATTGGCGCGGGTGACCGGGCCGAAAAATAGGCCTAAACAACACGAAAACCGCGGGACAGGCGCCGCGGACGACGAGCGAACGAGGAGCGAGACGGCCATGCGTGAGATCGGGCATTTCATTGGCGGCAAAAGGGTTCCGGGTACGTCCGGGCGTCACGGCGACGTGTACGATCCGAACACCGGCGAGGTCCAGGCTCGCGTCGCCTTCGCCAAGCACTCAGAGGTCGAGCACGCGGTCGCTGTCGCCGAGGCCGCCCAGCCCGCTTGGGCCGCGACGAACCCGCAGCGCCGCGCCCGCGTGATGTTCAAATTTCTCGAACTCATTCAGCGCGAACACGATGAGCTTGCAAAACTTCTGTCATCCGAGCACGGCAAGACCGTTCCCGATGCGCGCGGCGACATCCAGCGAGGGCTGGAAGTCGTCGAGTTCGCCTGCGGTATCCCCCATCTGCTGAAGGGCGAGTTCACGGAAGCCGCTGGCACTGGCATCGACCTCTATTCAATGCGTCAGCCGTTGGGCGTGGTCGCCGGCATCACCCCGTTCAACTTTCCGGCCATGATCCCGCTATGGAAGGCGGCTCCCGCCATCGCCTGCGGCAACGCTTTCGTGCTCAAGCCATCTGAGCGCGACCCGTCCGTGCCGATGCGCATAGCCGAACTGTTCATGGAAGCTGGCCTGCCGGCCGGCATCTTCAACGTCGTCAACGGCGACAAGGAGGCCGTCGATACGCTGCTGAACGACCGACGCGTGATGGCGATCGGATTCGTCGGCTCATCCTCGATCGCGGAATACATTTATTCGACCGGCTGCGCGAACGGAAAGCGCATCCAGTGCTTCGGCGGCGCCAAGAACCACATGATTGTGATGCCGGACGCCGACATGGATCAGACGGTCGATGCGCTGATCGGCGCGGGCTACGGCTCGGCTGGCGAGCGCTGCATGGCTGTTTCGGTGGCCGTGCCGGTGGGCGAGAAGACCGCGGACGCGCTCATGAAGAAGCTCGTTCCGCGCGTCGAGAATTTGAAAATTGGTCCGTCCAGCGATCCGAATGCCGACTACGGCCCACTGGTGACCAAAGCTGCGCTCAATCGAGTGAAGGACTACGTCGATGTCGGCGTCAAGGAAGGCGCCAAGCTCGTGGTCGACGGCCGCGGCTTCAAGATGCAGGGCTACGAGAGCGGCTTCTTCATGGGCGGCTGCCTGTTCGACCATGTGAAGCCCGACATGCGCATCTACAAGGAAGAGATCTTCGGGCCGGTGCTCTCGGTCGTGCGCGCGCACGATTACGAGGAAGCAGTGCGGCTTCCTTCCGACCATGAATACGGCAACGGCGTCGCGATCTTCACCCGCGACGGCGATACCGCGCGCGATTTCGTCAATCGCGTCCAGGTCGGCATGGTGGGCGTGAACTTCGCGATTCCCGTGCCGCTGTCCTACTACACCTTCGGAGGCTGGAAGCGCTCCGGCTTCGGCGATCTCAATCAGCACGGGCCGGATTCGATCCGCTTCTACACCAAGACTAAGACCATCACCTCGCGCTGGCCGACCGGCACCAAGGAAGGCGCGGAATTTGTCATTCCGACGATGAAGTGATCGCCGAGCACTCACACCGTCACGGCCGGGCATAGCCGTTCGAAGAACGGCGTTCTTTCAGAACGCCTATGTCCCGACTGCCCATGTCTTTAAGGTCGACCTGCCGCACAGACGTGGATGCCCGGCACAAGGCCGAGCATGACGTAGAAGGTGGGCGGAGAACGTGAGATGCCCGAATATCAACTCTACTGCATGGCGCAGTCCGGCAACGCGTATCGCGCCGCGCTGATGCTCAACCTCATCGGCGCAGACTGGAAGCCGGTATGGGTCGACTTTTTCAACGGCGAGACGCGCACAGCGGCCTATCGCGATGCGGTCAACGAGATGGGCGAGGTGCCCGTGCTCGTGCACGGCGCGAAGAAGCTCACGCAATCCGCCGTGATCCTCTCTTATCTCGCCCGCCGCTCGGGCAAATTCCTTCCCGACGGCGAAGATGAGGAACTGGAAGCGCTGCGCTGGATGATCTTTGATAATCAGAAGGTCAACGGATTTCTCGGACCTTTTCGCTTTTTGAAAAATTTCGCCAAGCCCGCCGGCGATCCGGCAGTCATGGCGTTCTTGAAGGGCCGCATTGACGGAAGCCTCGTCATCGTCAACAAGCGGCTGTCCGCGCGCGACTACCTTGTCGCGCGAAGGCCGACGGTCGCGGACGTCTCGCTCACGGCGTACCTGTATTATCCGGCCAATGAGTTCGGTTTCGACATCGCGCGCGATTATCCCGCGATCGGCGCCTGGATGACGCGCATGAAAGCGCTGCCCGGCTGGAAGCATCCCTACGAACTGATGCCGGGATATCCGTTCGGGACGCGAGGGTAAGGCGAGCGGCGTGAGAAATCAGTTCAACCTCGCCGGCCGTTCGTCTTCACTTGCCGGCGCCGTCGGCGGAGCAAATGTCTCGCCAGTGTCAGCGGCGGCCGTTTGCGCCGCTTCCGCGTCGCGCTTCTCATAATTGCGATATGCCTGCCAGCCGATAGGCAGGCACGCGAGATAGATGAGCGTGCCGACGCTGAGCACGATCCACGGATAGCTGATCAACAGTGCGACGAAAAGCACCACGACCACGAACACCGGCAGCACCAGTTCCGGCGGCACGCGTTTTCCCACGCGCTTGCCTGAAAACACCGGCAGCCGCGAGACCATCAGCAGCGCGATCGCGAGGGTGTAGACGAAGGTGAACCAGATGGTAACCAGATTGACCGGCAGGCCGAGGAAGAACAGGTAGATCGGCAGCAGCACGGTGATCGCACCGGCCGGTGCCGGAATGCCGGTAAAGAAGTTGCCCGCCCAGACCGGACGATTGGGATCGTCGATCATCACGTTGAAACGCGCGAGCCTCAGGCCGCCGCAAAGCGCGAAGACGAGCGCAGCGATCCATCCAAACGAGCGCAGGTCGTGCAGTCCCCAGAAGTAAAGGATCAGCGCCGGCGCGACGCCGAAATTGACGAAGTCGGCGAGGCTGTCGAGTTCCGCGCCGAAACGCGAAGTACCCTTCAGGAGCCGCGCGACACGGCCGTCGATGCCGTCGAGCACGGCCGCGAGCACGATCGCGCCAAGCGCGAGATCGAGCCGCCCCTCGATCGCCATGCGGATTGCCGTCAATCCGGCGCAGAGCGCGAGCAGCGTGATCAGGTTGGGCAGCAGCGTACGCACCGGAATCGCCTTGAATCGGCGGTGGCGGAACGGCGGCGGCGCGGGATCGAGCGGCTGAAAGACCATAGCGGTAAATATAGAGCTTTTGGCGCTATCGCGCCACGGCGGCGGTCAGCCGACGCGATAAGCGCGTCCCACGTCTCCGCCGGTGAGATCGGCAATGACCGTTTCGCCAGCGGTGGCGAGTTGCCCGACTGCGACGAGCGGCGGCGTGCCGGGCGGGAGATACACGTCGAGCCGAGAACCGAACCGGATCATGCCGAAGCGCTCGCCCGCCGCGACCGGCTGGCCTTCGCGCACGTAGCAGACGATGCGGCGCGCGATCAGCCCGGCGATCTGCACGACGGCAATGCGCGTTCCGGCGGTCGCGATGACCAGCGAATTGCGCTCGTTGTCCGCACTCGCTTTGTCGAGGTCAGCATTGAGGAACTTGCCGGGCTGATAAGCGATCTTCTCGATGCGCCCCGCGACAGGACTGCGGTTTATGTGACAGTTGAACACCGTCATGAAGATCGAAACGCGCGGTAGCGGCGTCGGGCCGAGGCCGAGTTCATGCGGCGGCACGGCGGTGGTGATCTGGCTAACGCGTCCGTCCGCCGGCGCGATGACTAGGCCGTCGCGGATCGGCGTCACGCGCGACGGATCGCGGAAGAAATAGATGCACCAGACCGTGAGCGCGGTCGCGATCCAACCGAGCGGGTAGAACACCCAGAACAGGATGAGCGCGACCAGCGCAAAGGCGCCTATGAAGGGATAACCCTCCGGCGTGATCGGTGCCATCTGCGAGCGTATAGATGAAATGACGGACATGTGTGTTTGCCCCGCGGCCGGCCCCTCCCCCGAAGCGGGAGCAGAGTCGTGGCACGCGCCTTATTGAATTGACAAGCCCCTATTCCGCCGCATCGGCCGGGAGCCGCTCGATCGGCGGCGGCTCCTCGATCGGCGGCGGATTGCGGTTGGGCGCGGCCGCCTCCTCTTCGCTCGCACGCGCCAGTCGCTCGCGCGCCTCCTCCGCCTCGCGCTGGCGATTCCACATGCTGGCGTAGAGCCCGCCCTTGGCGAGCAGCGCCATGTGCGTGCCGCGCTCGACGATCTCTCCGTGGTCGACCACGATGATCTCATCGGCGCCGACAATGGTGGACAGGCGATGCGCGATTACGAGCGTGGTGCGTCCCTTCGAAACGCGCTCAAGCGCGTCCTGGATTTCCTTTTCCGTATGGCTGTCGAGCGCGGAGGTAGCCTCGTCCAGCATCAGGATCGGTGGCGCCTTCAGGACCGTACGCGCGATCGCGACCCGCTGTTTCTCGCCGCCGGAGAGCTTTAAGCCGCGCTCGCCGACTTCCGTTTCGTAGCCCTTCGGCGACATGCGGATGAAGCCATCGATCTGGGCCAGCCGCGCCGCCTCCTCGACCTCGGCGTCGGTCGCTTCCCAGCGACCGTAGCGGATATTGTAGCGGATCGTATCGTTGAACAGCACGGTGTCCTGCGGGACCATGCCGATCTTCTCGCGCAGCGAGGCTTGCGCCACTTTGGAGATGTCCTGCCCGTCGATCAGGATGCGGCCGCCGGACAGATCATAGAAGCGATACAAGAGCCGCGAGATGGTCGACTTGCCCGCGCCCGATGGGCCGACGACGGCAACCGTCTTGCCGGCCGGCACCTCGAAGCTGATGCCTTTCAGGATCTTGCGCTGCGGCTCGTAGGCGAAGGCGACGTTCTCGAACTTGATCGTGCCGCTCGTGACCTGCAGCGGCGTCGCGCCGGGCACGTCCTTGATCTCGGCCGGACGCGCGAGGATCGAGAACATCGTCTCGATGTCGATCACCGCCTGCTTGATCTCGCGATAGACCATGCCCATGAAATTGAGTGGCTGGTAGAGCTGGATCATCATCGCGTTGATCAGCACAAAATCGCCGATGGTCTTTGTACCGGCCTTAATTTCGAACGCGCACATCACCATCGCAACAGTGAGCCCTATGGTGAAGAAGACCGTCTGTCCGGCATTGAGCACCGAGAGCGAGGTGTAGGACGTCACGCTCGCGTCCTCGTAGCGGGCCATCGCGCGATCGTAACGCGCGGCCTCGCGCTGCTCGGCGGAGAAGTATTTGACGGTCTCATAGTTGAGCAGCGAGTCGATCGCCTTCACGTTGGCGTCAGTGTCGCTCTCGTTCATCTTGCGGCGGATGCCGATGCGCCACTCGGTCGCGTAGAACGTCCACACCATGTAGACGACGACTGTCGCGAGAATGGCGGCGACGTAGCGCCAGTCGAACTGCCACATTAGCACGATGACGATGAAGGCGAGTTCGATGATCGTCGGCGCAAGCTGCAAGATCACCATGCGCACGATTGTCTCAATCGCATTGCGCCCGCGCTCGAGTACGCGCGTGAGCCCGCCAGTCTTGCGTTCGAGATGGAAGCGCAGCGACAACTCATGCATATGCACGAAGGTGCGGTAGGCAAGCCGCCGCACTGCGTGCATGGCGACTTTGGCAAACAGGCCGTCGCGCACCTGCGTGAGTAGTCCCATCAGGATGCGCATGGTGCCGTAGGCAATCGTCATCAGCACCGGCGCGGCCAGTGCCCAGACGAGCCAGTCGGACGTGGCGTTGCCCTGCCCCGCCAGCGCGTTCGTCGCCCACTTGAAGGTGAACGGCGTCGCGATGGTCGCGAGCTTAGCAACCAGCAGCATCAGCATGGCGCCGAGCACGCGCAACTTCAGGTCGGCGCGGTCGGATGGCCAGATATATGGCCAGAGGTTCACGACCGTGCGCAGAAGCGCGCCACGCTCGGCGGACACAGCCGATCCGGTATGGGAGTGATGGTGCGGAGGGCTCATTCAGGTTCCGGAAAACGGGCCTGAAACGCGGCCCGCGCGCTCATATAGGCAGATTCCCGGCGGTAATCACCCTGCGATCTGCATGGAACGGCGTCACCCGCCTATTCTTGACGGAGGCCGATTCGGGTTTCACATCAAGAGGGAACAGAAGGTTTGGAATGAGCAAGATTAAGAGCATCTGCGTCTATTGCGGCTCGGGACCGGGCACCGACCCGGCTTACGTCGAGGCCGCCGAGCAGTTCGGCCGGGTGCTGGCCGAAAACGGTATCCGCCTGATCTATGGCGGCGGCAAGGTCGGTTTGATGGGCGCCATCTCGAGTGCCGCGATCGAAGCCGGCGGCCAGGTGACCGGGATCATCCCCGAGTTCCTGGTCGCGCGCGAGCACGCACGCACCAGCGGCAACGGCCTGATCGTCACGCGCGACATGCACGAGCGCAAACGTAAGATGTTCGAGATGGCGGACGCCTTCGTCGCCATGCCCGGCGGCGTCGGGACGCTAGAGGAGATCGTCGAGCAGATCACCTGGGCACAGCTCGGGCGCCACCGCAAACCCGTGTTGCTCGCCAGCATCCGCGGCTTCTGGGATCCGCTGTGCGCGCTGTTCGATCACATGAAGTCGCTCGATTTCATCAGAGCCGGTCTCGACTTCGACCTACTGGTCGCCCAGAGGGTCGAGGATATTCTCCCGATGCTGGAGAAGGCGGCCGCAGCGGTCCCGGAACACGACAAGCGGATGAAGGCAATCGAGCCGGAGCGGCTTTAACTCTTCACGAACGTCACCGCCTCAATGCAGTTTCCGTCAGGGTCGGCCACGAAGGCGGCGTAATAGCCCCCGCCGTGTCTCGGCCTCAAGGCTGGCGGCCCCGCGCTTGCGCCGCCGGCCGCGAGCGCGGCCGCGTGAAACGCATCGACGATCTCGGACGCCTTCGCGCGGAAGCAGACGTGGGCGCCGCTCGCCTCGGGCACGCGTGGCATATTCTCGCGCAGATTGATCCAGAAATCGGGATAGCTCTTGCCGAAGCCGACGGTCGCGGGCCGCCGCTCAAGCGCGCTTATGCCGAGCGTTGCGAGCACTGCCTCGTAGAAGCGCGTGCTGGCTGCGAGATCGCGCACCGCGACGGAGACGTGGTCGATCATGCAATGAGCTAGGCGACCGCCCCTTCCTTCACCAGCTTGAACACGATCGAATCCATCAGCGCCTGGAAGGATGCATCGATGATGTTCGGCGACACGCCCACCGTCGTCCAGCGCTCGCCCTTCTCGTCTTCGCTCTCGATCAGCACGCGCGTCACCGCGCCCGTACCGCTGTTGAGGATACGCACGCGGAAATCGGACAGGCGCATCCCGTCGATGTACTTTTGATATTTGCCCAAATCCTTGCGCAGCGCCTGGTCAAGCGCGTTGACCGGACCATTGCCTTCCGCGGCCGAGATTGTGTTCTCCTCGCCGATCTTCACCTTCACCACCGCCATGGCGACGGTGACGCGCTCGCCGACCGCGTTATAGCGCTGCTCCACGGTGACATCGAACTGCGTGACGTCAAAATAATTCGGCACTACGCCGAGCGTGCGTCGCGCCAGCAATTCGAAGCTCGCATCCGCCGCCTCGTAGGCATAGCCCAAGGTCTCGCGCTCCTTCACGGTATCCAAGAGCCGCGAGATGCGCGCGTCGTCCTTGTCGACCTTGAGCCCGATGCGCTCCAGCTCGGCGAGCACGTTCGACTTGCCCGCCTGCTCCGACACCAGCACCTTGCGTTTGTTGCCGATACGCTCCGGCGCGACGTGCTCGTAGGTCGCGGGATCCTTCATGATGGCTGAGGCATGAATACCCGCCTTGGTGGCGAACGCACTGTCGCCGACGTAGGGCGCATGACGATTGGCGGCGCGGTTTAGGCGTTCATCCAATGCGTGCGAGACATGCGCGAGCTTCTTCATCGCCGCGTCCGAGACGCCGACGTCGAAGGCGTCCGCGTAATCGGGCTTCAATTTCAGGGTTGGAATGATCGAGATCAGGTTGGCATTGCCGCAGCGCTCGCCGAGCCCGTTCAGCGTCCCCTGGATTTGCCGCGCGCCGGCGCGCACCGCGGCAAACGAATTGGCCACAGCCTGCTCGGTGTCGTTGTGCGCGTGGATGCCGACATGCGAACCCGGGATCGTCTTGCACACCTCCGAAACGATGCGCTCGACCTCGTGCGGCAGCGTCCCGCCATTGGTGTCGCAGAGCACGACCCAGCGCGCGCCTTCGTCGTAAGCCGCCTTGGCGCAGGCGAGCGCGAACTGCGGATTGCCCTTGTAGCCGTCGAAGAAATGCTCGCAGTCGAGCAGCACCTCGCGCCCGCGCGCCTCTGCCGCGCGCACGCTGTCGCAGATCGAGGCGAGGTTTTCCTCGAGCGTCGTCTCGAGCGCGACGCGCACGTGGTAGTCCCACGATTTCGCGACGAAGCAGATCGCATCGGCCTGCGCGTCGAGCAGAGCCGCGAGCCCGGGATCGTTCGAGGCCGAGCGGCCGGGCCGCCGAGTCATGCCGAAGGCGGTGAAACGACTGCGAAAATTGTGCTTTTCGCCGAAGAACTCGCTGTCAGTCGGATTGGCGCCCGGATAGCCGCCCTCAATGTAATCGATGCCGAGATCGTCAAGCATCCTGGCGATTGCGAGCTTGTCGGCGAGGGTGAAGTCGACGCCATACGTCTGCGCGCCGTCGCGCAGCGTGGTGTCGAACAGATAGAGGCGTTCCTTTGCCATTGTCGCCTCACAGCACTCCAAAATAATACAACGCGAAGACGACCGCCGCGGCGATCACGAGGAGTTTCATGAAGATGTAATACAGCCAATGTCGCGGGAACGGCGTGTCGGGCCGCTTCATTACGCGCCTCCAAGCTGTTTCGACAGTGTCGTGTTGGCGAGCCATTCGTCGCCGATCGAGACCGAATTGCGCTGCTGCGCGACAAAGCCGCGCTTCTCGAAGAAGCCACGCGCCGTGTCGCTCGCGTCGACGCTGAGCTTCTTCGCCCCGCGCGCGGCGGCAAGCTTTTCCAGCGCGTCGGCAAGCATCGCGCCGGCGCCCTGCCCGGCCGCAGCAGGATGCACATAAAGCATGTCAACGCGGTCGTTGCTGGCGAGCGACGCGAAGCCGATCGGAGATCCCTGCAACGTTGCGACCAGCGTCAACTGCTTGCCGAGCTTTTGGGCGAACTGCGCCTCGTCGTCGGCTGCCGACGCCCAAGCTTCCTGCTGAGCCTCGCTGTAATCGTCGGCCGTCAATTCGGCGATCGACTCGCGGAAGATGTCCGCCACAGTCGACGCGTCCGCCGGCAGGAACGGCCGCAGCGCGAGTTTCGGATCGGCGGAAGCGCTCATCGCGCGATCTCCCACGTGGTGCCCTCTTTGCTGTCCTTCAGCACGACGCCCATTGACGTGAGTTCGTCGCGGATGCGGTCGGATTCTTTGAAATCCTTCGCCTTGCGCGCGGCAGCACGCGCTTCGATCAAGCGCGCGACCGCGGCCTCGTCAATTTCCATCGACGCGGGCCTGAACGAGCTCCACTCCTCGGCGCGGTGTTGCAGGAGACCGATCAGCTGCCCGCTTGCCTTCAGGCACGCGGCCGCGGGCTTTGCGTCTTTCGCCGATTCCGCCCGCAATTCATGCAGGGCCGCAAACGCCTTCGGGGTGTTGAGGTCATCCAGCAGCGCGTCGACCGCATCGGAGCAGACATAGCCCGGCTCGCACTCTGCCGTCAGCACGTACCAATGATCGAGAACTTTTTGCGCGTCTCGTAATCCGGCAACCGTCCAGTTGATCGGCTGCCGGTAATGCGTTTGCAGCATCGCAAAGCGCACGACTTCACCCGGCCAATCCTTCAGCAGCTCGTGAATGGTCACGAAGTTGCCGAGCGACTTCGACATCTTCTCGCCTTCGACCTGCAGGAAGCCGTTGTGCATCCAGTAGTTCGCCATCACCGGCGCATGGAAGGCGCAGCGCGATTGCGCGATCTCGTTCTCGTGGTGCGGAAATACGAGATCGATGCCGCCGCCGTGGATGTCGAACGTCTCGCCGAGGTGCTTCCACGACATCGCCGAGCATTCGATGTGCCAGCCCGGCCGGCCGGGCACATCAATGCTGCATGGCGACGGCCACGCCGGGTCGCCCGGTTTCGACGGCTTCCACAATACGAAGTCCTGCGCATCCTTCTTGTACGGCGCGACCTCGACACGCGCGCCCGCAACCATTTCGTCGAGCGGGCGCTTGGAGAGCTGGCCGTAGTCGGGCATCGACGGGACGTTGAACAGCACGTGCCCTTCGGCAACGTAAGCGTGCCCTTCCCGCACGAGCCGCTCGATCAGCGTCTTCATCTCTTCGATGTGCTCGGTCGCGCGCGGCTCGACCGTCGGCGGCATGCAGCCGAGCGCCTGAACGTCGGACTTGAAATTGGCGTAGGTCTCTTCGGTGAGCTCGCGGATCGAGATGCCGCGCTCGGCCGCGCGTGCATTGATCTTGTCGTCAACGTCGGTGATGTTGCGCACGTATTTGACGTGCTCAGGCCCATACAGGTGTCGTAACAGGCGATAGAGCACGTCGAACACGATCACCGGCCGCGCATTGCCGATGTGCGCGTAGTCGTACACCGTCGGTCCGCACACATACATGCGCACATTGGCCGGATCGAGCGGCGCAAAGGCTCGCTTCTCCCGCGTCAGCGTATCGTAGAGCTTGAGCTCCATGCGTTACCCTGGCCGCGCTGGCCGGGGGCGTCTTATGCGATCTCGAGGGGAGAAAAGACGGCCGCAGCCAGCGTTGGGCGCTAGCTAATAATAATGCGGCAGATGCCGCCAATGGCGAAAAGGCCGTTCATGCGGGCGGGACAATGGGCGGCAGAGGGCGCGCCGTCAAGGGGCGGTGGATAGCCGCTCTCGCGCCGCAATTCGGCCCCGAGCGGCCGCCATTTGGCCCGTCCCGCGAGGGTTAAGCCGGGCTTAACGCTTTCCCGCCATTTTGCTCGATTGAGGCGCCTTAAGGCGCCGATCCGGACCCTTGTCATGCGCACGCTGCTGGCCGTCTCGTTCGGCGTGGTCCTTGCGTTCGGTGCCGCGCAGGCAGCGGAACGGCGCATGTTCATCATCCAGAACGACGCCGACGGCTACGGTATCGACCGCTGTCTCGCCAATGGCGAGCACTGCGGCTCGGCGGCCGCCAACTCCTATTGCCAGTCGCACGCCTACGCGCAGGCTTCGAGCTACCGCAAGGTTGAGCGCGACGACATCACCGGAGCCATTCCGGGGATCGATGCCTGCCGGGGAACAAATTGCCCCGCTCTGGTCGCGATCGTCTGCACGCGCTGACCGCGACCGTTCTGTTGCGTCCAACGGCGGCCGCGCACACGTGCAGTCATCGGGCAGGCAAACGCCTGCCCGGCATTGGCCGTTGCGATAGGCGAACGCCGGAGAGAGGCGTATGAACGTCAAGCGGCGCCCAATCGGCATTCTTCCAATTTACAATACAATCGAGCTTGCGCTCTGGTCATGGCTCATCTCGGTTGTCATCCTGTTCGTCGCGTTCGTGGTGCCGCGCCTGCGGGAATTGCCTCTTACAAATCGAGGCCGAGCAAGAATTCTACTGCCAGCGGCTCGGCAACACTGCCGGAACCGACGATTTCAATCGCTGCATGATCGAATTGCAGGCTTTTCGTAAATGCATCGAAAAGCGCAACCGGTTTCTGAATGGCGGCTCGGCGAACTGGTTGCACACGCACCCGGTTTCGGCCAAAACTGCGCCGATGGAGGAGCCACGCATACGCGATGAACACGACGAGCAGCCGCAGACTGCGGCGCTGAAGCTGGAAACGTTCCTGCCGCATCGGCTCAACGTCTGCGCGACACAGGTTAGCCAGGCGCTCTCCCGCATCTACGCCGACCGCTACAAGATCGGCATCCCCGAATGGCGGGTCATCGTCATGCTTGGCGAATACGGTTCGCTTACAGCGAAGGCCATCGGCATGCACAGTTGCATGCACAAAACGAAGGTCTCGCGCGCCGTGGCCCATCTGGAAAAACGCAAGCTGGTCGCGCGGCGGGCCAACCGGGAAGATATGCGCGAGGCCTTTCTCTCCCTCACCCAGGCCGGGCGCGACCTCTACGGGTCAGTTGCCCCCGTCGCCCTCGACTTTGCCGAAAAGCTGCTCGCCAGCGTCGAGCCGAAGGACCGCGCCGCGCTCGAGCGCGCCTTGCAACGGCTGATCGAGACCGCCGCAGCGCTCGATATCGCCAATCCGCGACGCCCCGGCTAGATTGGCGCCGTCCGTTCACGCCGGGGATCATCTGTGAAGCTCTACACCTATTTCCGCTCGTCCGCCGCCTATCGCGTCCGCATCGCGCTCAACCTCAAGGGGTTGCAGTACGACATGGTGCCCATCCATCTCACCAAGGACGGCGGCCAGCAGCGCAAGCCCGAATTCCAGAAGGTCAATCCGCAGATGCGCGTGCCGGCGCTCGAACTGTCGAGCGGCAGCGTGCTCACGCAATCGCTGGCGATCATCGAATACCTTGACGACATCGAGCCCGAGCCGCCGTTCCTGCCTGCCGATGCGCTCGAGCGGGCGAACGTGCGGGCGCTGGCGCAGGTGGTCGCCTGCGATATCCACCCGCTCAACAACCTGATCACCCTGCAGTACCTCAAGCGCGGCCTCAAGCAGGAGCAGACCGAGATCGACGTCTGGTACCACCACTGGGTGACCGAAGGCTTCAAGGCGCTGGAGCAGATGCTCAAGCCAGGCCCTTTCGCCTACGGCGCGCATGTCACGCTCGCCGACATTTGCCTCGTGCCGCAGGTCTTCAATGCGCGGCGGCTGAAGGTCCCGCTCGACGCGTTCCCGAAAATCGTCGCGGTGGAGCAGGCCTGCCTGAAGCAACCTGCGTTCGACAAAGCCCGTCCGGAAAACCAGCCCGACGCGGAGTGACAAGGCAGCGCGCGTCGCGTAGACGAGCCGTCCGTTCATTTGCAACGATCGAAGCTTTGTCCGATCCCGCCGGCAGTAATCATCTTGCGCGCGTCGTCTTCTGGATGACGGGCGCGCTGCTTTCCTTTTCGGCGATGGCGGTATCGATCCGCGAACTCTCGCGGGCAGGACTGAGCATTTTCGAAATTCTCGCCATCCGCAGCGGTGTCGCGCTGCTCGTACTGTTGTTGCTGCTGCTCGTACGGGCAGACTTGCGCAGGCATGCCCTGCCCCGGCGCATGGGCCTCAACCTGCTGCGCAACACCATCCACTACGCCTCGCAGTTCGCCTGGGCGCTCAGCCTGACCATGTTGCCGCTGGCGATGGTGTTCGCGCTCGAATTCACCATGCCGGCGTGGACGGCCCTGCTCGCCGTCTGGCTATTGCATGAGAAGATGAGCAAGAGCCGCGCCGGCGTTGTCGTGCTCGGGCTTGTCGGCGTACTGGTGATCCTGCGGCCGGGCGTCGCCGTATTCAATCCGGCGGCGATCCTCGTTCTGGCCGCCGCCTTCGGCTACGCAATCACTATGATCGCGACCAAAAAGCTGACGTCGACGGAGACGACCTTCGGCATCATCTTCTGGATGGCGGTTATCCAGTTTCCGTTGTCCCTAATCGGCAGTGATTTGCACGCCTATGGTGATTTGGGCCCCGGCCAGGTCTTGCCCGCGGTCGGCGTCGGGGTGGCGGGGCTCACCTCGCACTTCTGCCTCAGCAACGCCTTCCGTGCCGGAGACGCCAGCCTCGTCGTCCCGCTCGACTTCATGCGCATTCCGCTCATCGCGGTGATCGGCTGGACCTTCTACGGCGAACGGCTGGATATTTTCGTCCTGATTGGGGCTCTGATCATCGTCGCCGGGGTGGTCTGGAACCTTCGCGCCGAAAGCACGAGGGCCCGCAACGTCGTCTCCGACCTCCCAGCGCCACAATTGCCCGGCTAAGGTCGTTCGCATGAGGGGATTCCATCGCTTATCCGCCGCCGTGGCGCTGGTTTTGTTCGGCTCGGCCGCTTTCGCCCAGACGCCGAGCCCGGTCTGCCAGCAGCTCGAGACGCAGCTCGCCTCGCTCGACCGCGGCAATGCCGACCCGGTCCGGGCCGATCAGATCCGCCGGGCGGAAGATGCGGTCAACAAGCAGCAGTTCGAGGTCGACAAACTCGTTGCACAGTCCAGACGCTTCGATTGCGAGCGCTCCGGCTTCTTCTCGATCTTCCGCGAGCCGGCGCCGCAATGTGGCTCGCTGCTTCGGCAGCTCGATCAGGCGCGCAATACGCTCGACGGCCTGCAGGTCCAGCTCCAGCGATTGCAGGGCGGCACCACACAACGCGCCGCGCAGCGTCAGTCGCTGCTGATCTCGCTCGGACAGAACAACTGCGGTCCGCAGTACCGCTCCGCCGCGCTGCAGGGCCAGCAGGGCGGCTTCTTCGACCGCCTGTTTGGCATCGGCGGCGGCAACAACAGCGGCGAAATCATCTCAACTCCGGCACCGACCTCACAGCCGATGGGCGGAACCTACCGCACCATTTGTGTGCGCACCTGCGACGGCTACTATTTCCCGATTTCCTACTCGACGACGCCGGATCGTTTTGGCGACGACGCGCAAGCGTGCCAGCGGCTCTGCCCGGCGGCGCAGGCTTCACTCTATACCTACCACAACCCGGGCGAAGACGTGCCGCAGGCGGTTGGACTGGACGGCCAGCCCTACACCGCGTTGCCGACGGCCTTCGCTTATCGCAAGACGATGACCCCCTCCTGCAGTTGCCGGCATGCCGGCGAGAGCTGGGCGGAGGCGCTGAAAGCGCTTGGACCTGATACGACGGTCGCGGATGGCGACGTAGTTGTCACCGAGCAGAATGCAAAACAGTTGTCGCAGCCCCGCACGGGTCCGGACGGCAAGCCGCTCAAGCCGACCGCGAATGCTGCGCCGCCTGCTCCGCCGTCGACACCGGTCGCCGATGCGCCGAGCGAGACGGATCCGGCGAAGCGCAAAGTGCGCACGGTTGGACCGACATTCCTGCCTTCGAATTGAACCCGCGACTCCCCTCCCCCGCGGGAGGGGACCGGAGCGTCACACATCCACTTCGCTGCGCATCGGCTTGCCAGTGATCAGCGACAGGTCCGGCGCCGGCAGTGGCGTGCCGGGATCGCGAAATCGATTGGTGATCGGATAGCGCCGGTCGCGGCCGAAATTCTTCAAGGTCACCTTCACGCCGGGCGCCGCCTGCCGGCGCTTGTATTCGGCGATGTGCAGCAGCCGCTCGACGCGCGCGACGGTATCGCGATCGAAGCCCGCCTCGACGATCGCCGACACCGGCTCCTCGTGCTCGACCAACCGCTCCAAAATTGCATCGAGCACGGCATAAGGCGGCAGCGAGTCCTCGTCCTTCTGATTCTCGCGCAATTCCGCGGTCGGCGGCCGCGTGATGATGTTTTCCGGAATGACCAGACCCGCAGGCCCTAAGGCCCCGTCCGGCTTCCAGAAATTGCGCAGGCGCGCGAGACGGAAAACTTGCGTCTTGTATAAATCCTTGACCGGATTGAATCCGCCGTTCATGTCGCCGTATAGCGTGGCATAACCGACCGACATCTCGGACTTGTTGCCGGTCGTCACTACCATCAAATTGAACTTGTTCGACACGGCCATCAACATCGTGCCGCGCGTGCGCGCCTGCAGATTCTCTTCCGTGACGTCGCGTGGAAGCCCGGAGAATACCGGGGCGAGCGCCGCCTCGAATCCTTCAACCGCCGGTGCGATCGGAGCGTTTTCGTAGCGCACGCCGAGTGAGCGCGCGCAGGCCGCCGCATCGTCGAGCGACATACTCGACGTGTATTTGTACGGCAGCATGAGGCAGCGCACGCGCTCGGGTCCTAGCGCATCGACGGCGAGCGCCGCGCACAGGGCCGAGTCGACGCCGCCCGACAGTCCGAGCACGACGCCCGCAAAGCCGTTCTTGTTCACGTAGTCGCGTACGCCAAGCATACAGGCCATGTAGTCCGCTTCGTCCGCCTCGACCGACTGCACCGTCGGCCCGTTGTCGCAGCGCCAGGTATTGCCGCGGCGAAACCACTCGGTCGTTACGACACATTCGGTGAAGCCGCCGAGCTGGAAGGCGAGCGAGCGGTCGGCATGCAGGCCGAACGAGACGCCGTCGAACACGAGTTCGTCCTGCCCGCCGACCATGTTCACATAGATCATCGGCAGCACGTGCTCGGTGATGCGCGCGACGGCGATGTTGAGCCGCACGTCGCCTTTGTTGCGCCAGTACGGCGAGCCGTTCGGCACGACATAGATTTCAGCGCCGGTCTCGGCGAGGCACTCGCAGACTTCCTCGCCCCAGATGTCCTCGCAGATCGGAACGCCGAGCCGTACACCGCGGAAGTTGATCGGACCCGGCATCGGTCCCGGCACGAACACGCGCTTCTCGTCGAACACGCCGTAATTCGGCAAATCGACCTTGTAACGCAGCGCTGTAATCCGGCCGCCGTCGAGCAGCGCGACCGCATTGTGCAATTTGCCGTCGTTCACCCAGGGCGTGCCGACAAGCAGCGCCGGCCCCTTGTTTGCCGTCTCGCGCGCGAGCGCTTCGATGGCCGTGCGGCAGGCGGCCTGGAACGCCGGCTTGAGCACAAGATCTTCCGGCGGATAGCCGGCGATGAACAATTCGGGAAAGACGACGAGATCGGCACCTTGCCGCGCAGCTTCAGCGCGCGCACGCAGCACCTTGGCCGCGTTGCCGGCGACGTCGCCGACGATGGCGTTGAGCTGCGCGACCGCAATCGCGAGCCGATCGGCGGGAGTGTTCATGCGTCAGGATTACCTAATTCGCACCGCGGGCGGCAACCCGGGAGCCTGCCGCTCAGAATGCGTCGAAGCGATAGCTGCCCTGCATGAAGACGCCGTAGAGGTTCGCCTTGAAGTCGAGCGACTGCGGAACGCCGTTCGTAAACGGCGCCTCGAAATGTGCCGAGCCCTTGCTCTCGAAATGCCAGTAGCGCCGCCCACGCCGAGCGAAATCGCGTCCGTGAGAGCAGCGCTTCGAGCTGATAGCCCCATCCCGTGCCGTCTTCCGGCGTGGGCACTGGCAGGCCGAAGCAGATGATTGTCGGGTCATCCTCGACAATGACGGCAACGGGTGATAGCCCGCGAACCCGTCGACGCAACGGCGATCTCCGTCGGTCAATTCGCCAGTTCGGCCGGAATTTTTCCTTTGCGGACCGGCGGCACGACCGGCGGCTGCCCCGTCTGCTGCAGTATCGCCTGACCGTCTGGCGACAGGATGAACCGGACGAAGGCGGTCGCTTCCTTGGGATACTTCGCGGTTGCCGGTACCGACGCGGCATTCTGGATCTCGTCGCTCAGATTGACGCTGGCCGGGAAGCGGACGATCGCAATGTCGTTTTGTGCGGCGACGGCGGCGGAATAATACACCACGCCGGCGCTGGCCTTGCCGTCGCGCACCTTCGCGACGGTCGCAGGGACCGATTGCGGGTTGGCCGCGTCCGCCGGCGCCGAGTCGATGATCTTCTGTGCGAACTCCGGCTTGCCCTCGAGCGCGGCGGCGCGCTTGAGAAATTCGACCGTCCGGCCGGTGCCGAGATCCTTGTCACCGGTGATGCGCGTGAAGGTCACGTCCGGCTGCGCCAGGTCGGCGAACTTGTGGATGTTCTTCGGATTGCCCTTAGCGGCGATGACGACCATCTCGTTGGCCGAGAAAACCACCGACCATGGCGCAGCGCCCTTCTCGACAAGCTCGTCGGCAATTTTCGGCGACGACGGCGCGAACACGTCGCAGGTGTCGCCCTTTAGAATGCGGTCGGCCAACTGGCGCGACGTGCCCGACGTGAGATTTATCGTCACGCCCGGGTTTTTTGCCTCGAACGCCTGCTTGAGCTCGCGCATCGGCCCGCCAAGCGAATCGGCGTGGAAGACTTCAAGCGTGGCGGCGGTCGCGCCGAATGTCATTGCAAAGGACCCCACTAATGCCGCCGTGGCGATGACAGCCTGGATCGTATCGACGAATTTCATTTGCTCCACCCCATAACCGCGTTTGCATTTTCTATTTTCGACAAAGCGCATCGCCGCGATCAGCGATGAATTTGACGTCTCGTGCCTGGTAGGAAGCTAGAGTCCCGCCGCCGCCGAGATCGGCGTTGCGCGGCCGTTGCGCTCTTTCTTCAGAAGTTCGGCGAGCAGGAAGGCGAGGTCGATCGCCTGTTCGGCGTTGAGCCGCGGATCGCAGACCGTGTGATAGCGGTCGTTGAGATCGGCCTCGGAGATCGCGCGCGCGCCGCCCGTGCATTCGGTGACGTTCTGCCCCGTCATCTCGAGATGCACACCGCCGGCATAGGTACCTTCGGCATGGTGCACGTCGAAGAACCCGCGCACTTCCTTCAGGATCAGGTCGAACGGCCGCGTCTTGTAGCCGCTCGCCGAGGTGATCGTGTTGCCGTGCATCGGATCGCACGACCAGACCACGACTTTGCCTTCGTGCTTCACGGCGCGCACTAGCGGCGGAAGCTGTTCGGCCACCTTGTCCGCGCCGACGCGCACGATCAGCGTCAACCGGCCCGGCTCGTTGTCCGGATTCAAAATGTCGATCAGCCGTAGCAGGTCGTCCGTCTTCGTCGACGGACCGCATTTGAGTCCGAGCGGGTTCTTCACGCCGCGCGCATACTCGATGTGCGCGTGATCGAACTGGCGCGTGCGGTCGCCGATCCAGATCATGTGGCCGGACGTCGCGTACCAGTCGCCGGTCGTAGAATCGACGCGCGTGAAGGCCTGCTCGTAGCCGAGCAGCAGCGCCTCATGGCTCGTATAGAAGTCGGTTGTGCGCAGCTCGGGATGGCTCTCGAGATTGAGCCCGCAGGCCTGCATGAAACCGAGCGCTTCCGAGATGCGGTCGGCAAGTTCGACGTAACGCCGCGACTGCGGTGAATCCTTCACGAAGCCGAGCATCCACTGATGCACGCTGGCGAGATTGGCGTAGCCGCCCTGCGCGAAGGCGCGCAGCAGATTGAGCGTCGCGGCCGACTGCCGGTAGGCTTCGACCTGGCGGCGCGGATCAGGAATGCGCGCCTCGGGCGTGAAGGCGATGTCGTTGATGATGTCGCCGCGGTAGCTCGGCAATTCGGCGCCGTTGCGCTTCTCGGTCGGCGAAGAGCGCGGCTTGGCGAATTGCCCCGCGATGCGGCCGACCTTCACCACCGGCAGCGCGCCGGCATAGGTTAGCACCACCGCCATCTGCAGGAAGGAGCGAAAGAAGTCGCGGATGGTGTTGGGGCCGTGTTCGGCGAAGCTTTCCGCGCAATCGCCGCCCTGCAGCAGGAAAGCCCTGCCTTCCGCCACCCGCGCGAGCTGTTTCTTGAGGTTGCGCGCCTCGCCGGCAAAGACGAGCGGCGGAAAGGTCGCCAGCTGCTTCTCGACGTCGGCCAGAGCCTGCGGGTCCGGGTACTCCGGCATTTGCTGGATGGGCTTCTTGCGCCAGCTATCGGGCATCCAACGCTCGGGCATAAGTCAAACTCCAAGAACTGCCGCGGCTTATAGCGGGACCGGTCGCATTATGCCACCGCCCCGGCATCCGGGCCGGAGGGGCTATTCCGCCGCTTGGCGGGTGTAGCTCATGGCTTTTTCCCGCATCGTGACGAGTTCCTCCGCCGCCGTCGGGTGCACGGCCATTGTGGCGTCGAAGTCGGCCTTGGTCGCCCCCATTTTGACCGCCACGCCTACGAGCTGGATCAACTCGCCCGCGTCTGGCCCGACCAAATGGCAGCCGACCACCCGGTCGGTCGTCCCGTCGACCAGAAGCTTCATGAACGAGCGGGTCTGCCGGCCGGACAAAGTCGCCTTCATCGGGCGGAACGAGGTCTTGTAGACGTCGAGCCTGTCGAAGCGCCCGCGCGCCTGCGTTTCGGTGAGGCCGATGACGCCGACCTCCGGCTCGCTGAACACGGCCGTCGGCACGTTCGCGTGGTCCACCGGCGTCGGCCTGTTGCCGTAGAGCGTATCGGCGAAGGCGTGACCTTCGCGGATCGCGACGGGAGTCAAATTCACGCGGTTGGTCACGTCGCCGACCGCGTAGACGTGCGGCACCGAGCTGCACGAATACTCATCGACCTCGATCCCACCGTGCTCCTGGATTTTGACTCCGACATTCTCGAGCCCAAGCCCCATCACGTTCGGCCGCCGGCCGATCGCGAACATCACCTTGTCGCTCGCGATGGTCTTGCCGTCGGAGAGCTTCGTAACGAATTCGTCGCCCGCTTGCTCGACGCTGCTTATCGTATGGCCGCAGGTCACGGTGATGCCGCGCGTCTGCATTTCATTGCGGAGATGCTGGCGTACATCATCGTCGAATCCGCGCAGAATGTTCTCGCCGCGATAGACAAGCGTCACCTCGCTGCCGAGCCCGTTGAAGATGCAGGCGAACTCGACCGCGATGTAGCCGCCGCCCTGGATTACGATGCGCTTCGGCAAGTCCGGCAGATGCAGCGCTTCGTTGGAGGAGATGACGTGCTCGAGCCCGGGAATCTTCGGTCCGCAATGCGGCCAGGCACCGGTCGCGATCAGAATCGTCTTGGCCGTCAAGCGCTTGCCGTCGCCGAGCCGGACCGTGTGCGCGTCTTCGAGCACCGCGCGCGTCTTCACCAATTGCACTTTGTAGCGATCGAGCGTCGCCGTGTAGGCGGTCTCGAGCCGAGCGATCTCGCGGTCCTTGTTGGCGATCAACGTCGGCCACGAGAACACCGGTTTCTTGACGGTCCAGCCGAAACCCGCCGCATCTTCAAAATCGTCGCCGAAGCGCGAGGCGTAAACGAGCAGCTTCTTCGGTACGCAGCCACGTATCACGCAGGTGCCACCGACGCGAAATTCCTCCGCGATCATCACGCGCGCGCCGTAGGCGGACGCGACGCGCGCGGCGCGCACGCCGCCCGAGCCCGCTCCGATCACGAACAGATCGACGTCGTACTCGCTCATGCCGTCGCCCTTGCGCAGCTCACATTTTGTGACCGCGCTTCACCAGCTCTTCGCGCATCGCCGCGGTGACTTCCTCGGACAGCTTGTTCGCCCAGTCCTGCGCAAAGCTCATTGAGGCGTCCACGAGCTTTGGCTGCTGGTCGAGCAGCTTCTTGCCGGTCGGCGTTTGATAAAAATTTAGTATGTCCTTCAGCTCCTGCTGCGTGAATGCATCGGCATACATTTTCGCCATCTCGTCCACGAGTTCGGAAAAGCGAGGCTGCAAATCGGCGCGCATCTTGTTCGCGAGGTCATTCAAATCTTTTCCAAGCCCCGGATTCTGTTGCAGGTACAAGAGCCGCGCCTGCTCGACGACACCTGCGATCAGTGGCTGGAACATCGTGGTCGCGCCGGTGACGGTGAGGACCTGCTTCGCGGTTGCAATCGACGCCGCATCGGCGGCAAACGCCGCCGGACTCGCCATCATCACACTCAAGCAAAACGCACCCGCACCGATCGCTCGCGTCAGCTTTTTCATATCTGCTCCATTCGTTAAATCTGGCTCAGCGCCTCTCGACGATCCTGACGCCGTCAGGTCCGCCGATCACGGCCGTGCTGGCCAGTCCGACAAACAATCCGTGCTCCATCACCCCCGGTACAGCGATCAAAGCCCGCGCAACCTCGCGCGGGTCCTCGATGCGGCCCAGCGCGGCATCGACGATGAAGTGTCCGCCGTCCGTGACGAAAGCATGGCCGTCCTCGCTCTTGCGCAACGTCAACATGCCCGGCTGCGCGCGGAGCACCGCCTGAACCGCGAGCCGCGTCGCACCCGCGCCGAATGGTGCGATTTCGACCGGCAGCGGAAACCGGCCGAGCACGTCGACGCATTTGCTTTCGTCGGCAATCACGATCATCCGCGCCGACGCGGACGCGACGATCTTCTCCCGCAGCAGCGCTCCGCCGCCGCCTTTTATCAGCGTGAGATCCGGCGAGATCTCGTCGGCGCCGTCGATGGTGAGATCGAGCGCCGGCGTTTCGTCGAGCGTGGTCAACGGAATGCCGCAAGAAACGGCCTGCTGGTGCGTGGCTTCCGACGTCGGCACCGCGACAATGTCGAGGCCGCCGCGCACACGTTCGCCGAGCAGATCGACGAGATGTTTCGCCGTCGAACCAGTGCCGAGGCCGAGCCGCATGCCGGGGCGCACGAATTCGACGGCGCGGGCGGCGGCGGCGTGTTTTTGCTGATTAGAATCCATCACTCACTCGAAAGCACTCACCCTGCGCGGGAAGGCCTATGTAGCCTCCCATGGCGGCTCTGGATAGCGGGGATCGGCGGCTTGCCAGAGCGGCGGCGGGCCGGTAGCCAGAGTCATGATGTCCCCGCCCCTGCTGGTCTTCGACCTCGACGGCACGCTGATCGACACCGCACCCGATCTGGTCGAGACACTCAACGTGATCTTCGCGCGCGAAGGACTGCCGCCGGTGCCGTTCGCGAAGGCGCGCAAGCTGATCGGCGGCGGCGCGCGCGCGATGATCGTGCGCGGCGTGGAGGCGGAAAGCCGCTTGCTCAGCGCGACGCAGATCGAGCGGCTGTTCGACGAATTCATCGCCTACTACACCGAGCACATCGCCGATCGTTCGCGGCCCTTTCCGGGTTTGACCGAGACGCTCGATACGCTCGCGCAGCAAGGTCACCGTTTCGCGGTCTGCACCAACAAGCTCGAGCGCCTCTCTGTCCGGCTGCTGCAGCAGCTCGACCTGGCGAGCCGCTTCGCCGTGATCTGCGGGCAGGACACTTTCGGCGTGCAGAAGCCGGACCCGGACGTGCTGCGGCGTACGATTCTCGCGGCCGGCGGCAGCCCGGAGCGCGCGATCCTAATCGGTGACTCCGAAACCGACGTGCGCACGGCCAAGTCGGCCGGCATCCCCATCGTCGCGGTCGACTTCGGCTACACGGAATGGCCCGTCGCCGAATTCCAGCC
>Ga0207819_1000002_pt1 | contig 51922 bp, 53 predicted proteins | sample LuqExpMetageno42_FD_187800 | JGI IMG/M metagenome (GOLD analysis project Ga0207819, IMG submission 187800) | Tropical forest soil microbial communities from Luquillo Experimental Forest, Puerto Rico - Sample 42 (SPAdes) | ecosystem: Environmental > Terrestrial > Soil > Tropical forest ...
CATTTATCAACGCCAACCGGTGTTTTACAGAACGACAGAGGCTCCTGGCACTATTGTCGTGAGCACGTCTGAGCGTTTCATGTATCTTGTCGAGGGCAACAGCCGTGCCATTCGCTACGGTATCGGCGTGGGCCGAGACGGTTTTCAGTGGGCGGGGATTCACCGCATTACGCGCAAGGCCGAGTGGCCGGACTGGACACCACCGCCCGAAATGATCGAGCGTCAACCATATTTACCGCGCTTCATGGCCGGTGGACCCGGCAATCCTTTAGGGGCGCGCGCACTCTATATTGGGACCACCGTGTATCGCATTCACGGTACCAATCAGCCGCAGACGATCGGGCACGCCGTCTCATCTGGCTGCTTCCGGCTAGTCAACCCAGACGTCATCGATCTTTACGGACGCGTGCCGATCGGCACCAAGGTCGTTGTGCAACACGCGCCGACACTGTAGGCCTGGCTTGGGGGTAAGCATATGACGCTAAAGCACTTTTTTGCAGCCTTTGCGCTTGTCGCCTTCGCGACAACTTCAGTGTCGGCGCAAACACTGAAGGTCGTAAAGGAGCACGGTGACCTTGCCTGTGGCGTCAGCGAGGGCCTACCTGGTTTCTCTGAGAAGGATGATAAAGGACAATGGTCAGGGCTCGACGTCGATTTGTGTCGGGCGCTCGCTGCCGCAATCTTTAATGACGTGACGAAAGTCCGGTATGTACCGTTGTCAGCAGAAAATCGCTTTGAAGCTCTTCGGTCAAAGACGATCGACGTTTTAATTCGTAACTCAACTTGGACATTGGGTCGAGAAACCGAAGGAGTGATCTGGGCGGCAGTCAATTACTACGACGGTCAGGGCTTTATGGTTCGCAGAGCGCTTAATATTGACTCGGCGCTCGAGCTTGCCGACAAATCGGTTTGCACAAAATCAGGAACAACGACGGAACTAAACCTTGCAGACTATTTCCGTAACAATCATCTGACCTACAAGGTGATGACGTTTGCCACGGGCGACGAAACTTCGACGGCCTACGAAAGCGGTCGTTGTGACTCGCTGACTTCCGACGTCTCGCAGCTTTACGCCCAGCGCACCAAATTAGCGACGCCGCGCGACCACATCATCTTGCCCGACATCATTTCGAAGGAGCCGCTTGGACCGGTCGTCCGACAGGACGATTTTCAATGGCTAAACATCGTCAAGTGGACTCAATTTGCCATGGTCAATGCCGAAGAGCTGGGCATTAATCGCAATAACGTTGATGAAGCAATGAAGTCACAAAAGCCTGATGTTCAGCGCTTGCTCGGTATAGAAGGGAACTTTGGTGAACAACTTGGGCTCACGAAAGACTGGGCAGCCCGCATTTTACGTCTCGTTGGAAATTACGGGGAAACATATGAGCGTAATGTGGGCACAGGTTCTAAGCTCGGTATTCCGCGCGGCCTGAATCAATTGTGGAACCGAGGCGGCATCCAATACGCACCCCCGATCCGCTAGGCCAATAATTGCCATTCAGGTGTGCGACTCCCGGGCGAAGTGCTGGGTGAGGCGTTCGGTAGACGCGGCGATCGGATTGGCGATGAAAGCGGGTAGCTCGAGGATCAAGCCGCGGCGGATCACATAGAGACCGCCGCCGAGGGCTAAGATCATCGCTACATATTGTAGCGACAGCAGCCACGGAATCGTGGCGCCGAATACGGTGGACACGAATCCGATGAACCGCAGCAGTGCCGCTCCGAAGATGGCGCCGAGCATCGAGAATGTGCGGCTTTGCCGGTTGGTGCGCGGCACGCCGAGGTAGGCGAAGGCAATCACCGCAAAGGCTATTGGATAAACCGGCGCCATCAGGCGGTCGTGCAACTCGGCCCGGAATTGTTTCGGCTGCTCAATGTAGAGCTGATCCTTCGAGCCCGGAAACAGCAGTTGCCACAAATAGCGCTCGCGAATCGAATATTTTACCGCCTGCGGTCCAGGGGCCAGCTGCGAAAGATCGAATGCGTAGCGGTCAAACACCACCATGTTCGGATCGCGCTGCTTGGCCTCAAATCGCTGTACTTGGCCGTTCTGTAGCACCAGAAAAGTGCCGCTGGCATTAGAGAGTAATTCGCCGGTTTCCGCGATCACTGTCACGCGTTGCGTTGGATCGCGCTGGTCGTCAAGGAAGATGCCTTCTAACTCACCATTGCTACGCCGCTCGCGTATGCGAATCGTGAGGTCATTCGTAATGGTGGTGAATTGACCCGGCCGCACTAAATTGCTCACCACGTCGGCGCGCACCTCGGTAAGCCAGTCGCGCAGCACGCGCATTCCTTTGGGTGAAAAATAAGCGCTGATCGCCATCACGAACAAGGATGTTACGATCGCCACCGCCATGAAACCGCGGAACAGCATCCACGGCGATATGCCAGCGGAGTTCATCACAATGATTTCGCTGTCGGTGGACATCTTGTTCAGCACGTGCGCGACTGAGATCAACAGCGCGATTGGTGCAATTATCATAATAAGCAGCGGAATGAGCAGGCCCGTTATGCCAATGAAAACAAGGATGGATTGGCCATCGTTTGTCACCAGGTCGAGGTCGCGCAATGCCTGCGTAACCCAAATGATTGCGGTGAGGCTGACCAACACGATTATGAAGGCACTGAATGTCGTGCGGAAGATATATCGGCCGATGTTCCCCATCCGACGCCTCTTCATCCAGATCCGATATCCGCTGGGCACTGGGTCGGTTACCCGCACCGGAGGCAAATTGCAACCTGCCTAATTCACCCCTTCAAGCTTTCCCTGATCTGCCGACAAAGTCGCCGCCGCGCGAGCCTCTGCAGACGTTGACGCGTTTTGGGTGAGAACCTGATCGATTACGAAGAGCGGTCGGCGTTTGCTTTCGAGGTAGAGACGCCCGACATATTCGCCGAGCAGCCCAAACAAAATGAGTTGCGTGCTGCCCAGGATCAGGATGACCGTCAACAAACTGGTCCAGCCTTCGACAACGTGCCCGAGCGCCCAACTTCCAAGGCTATAGCCAAGCATGAGGATACCTAGAACGCCCACCAGCAGCCCGAGATAGGACGCAAGCCGCAACGGCACGATCGAAAAAGATGTCAACGCATCGAACGCGAGTCCGATCATTCTGGCAAACGAGTAGTGGCTCTTACCAGACGTCCGCGGCGCGCGGTCATAAGCGAGTGCGACCTGGTGGAACCCTATCCAGCTCACTAGGCCGCGAATGAAACGATGCTGCTCCGGCATGCGCTTGAGAATGTCGACGACGCGTCGCGTCATCAGACGAAAATCGCCGCTATCGACCGGCATATCGGTATAGCCGACGCGCCGCATCAGCCGGTAGAACAACGCCGCCGTCCCGCGTTTGAGCATGGTTTCTCCTTGCCGCTCGCGGCGCACCCCATAAACGACGTCCGCATCGGCGCGCTCCATCAGGTGCCACATCTCTCCGAGAAGCTCGGGCGGATCTTGCAAATCGGAATCGATCGTGAGCACCCGGTCACCCCGGCACGTGGACAAGCCTGCTGTGATCGCGAGTTGATGACCATGGCGACGTGAAAGTTTGAGGGCTACCAAGCGCGAATCTCGCTGAACCAGATCGGTCATGACCGACCAAGTCCGATCGTTCGAACCGTCATTCAACAAAATAAGCTCATAATCAGTGCCGACTGTGTCTTGCGCTGCCGCAGTCATGCGCCGATGAAATTCCTCGAGTCCCTGTTCCTCGTTGTAGCAAGGCGCAACGATGGAGAGTAGCGGACTGGCGCGTGCACCTGCTTGCACCGACATCGAAAAATCCTCCAAACAATCAGAATGTCTTGCCGTTGCATTCTGCGGTTGCGATGTCAACCAAATTACGAACGTTCAATCGAGCGCCCGAACTTGCTTGGGAATAATCTTATCGCTAGGGAGGATCAAGCGGAGCCCCAACAGGACTGGACAACTTGTAGACGGCATAATCGTTAATGGGAACGCCATGCCGTGTCCGCGTCAAACGCGTCGTAAGCTCCACTGTTGCAAAGCGTTGGCGTATCATAGGCATTTCGCTGCACTCGTCCTCACAAACGTACATAATTGTTCCTCGAAATAGCGCTGGATCGGGCTCCGGAGCGTTAACGTAGCGCATGCGGCTGTTGATCTGTTCGACCGGCGGATGTGAGGGGAGGTAGAAGGAAAGCCAGCCGGCCAACCTGTATTCCGTGGTCAGAATAATCGGTGCACCGAGGCGCTTGCGCACTTCATCGATCTTAGGCCCTAGTTCCGTCCAGCCCACAGCCAGCGCACGCGCAGTCGGATCAACGAGGCCGAGCGGAATAATCCCGAACATTGCCTGTAAATAGAGGCAGACGGCCACTCCAAGTCCGACGGGCACGGCGAGTCGCTGCGACCACAATTTGATGGATGCCCACGCCCCATCCCATTTGATGATTTCCACGGCAACAGCAGCCGCAATGACGAACGCCACATAGACCGGCTCGGGCCAATTGCCTTCGACGCGCCCATGAAACGTATGCCAGACAAAATAGATTAAGATCGGCCACACCATTGCGTTGATGAGGATGCGCGCTCCGTGCGATCCGCCCTCTCCTCGAAGGAGTCGGGCAAGACCCATGCAGCCCAGGACGAAAATGGGTGGAGTGGCCATTCCGATCTGCGTGCCGACAAATTCGCCCAAGTATCCCAGACTCCAATGGTGCACAACCAACCGATTGTATTGGTAAAGGAAAGATGCCCATTTGTGTTGCGCATTCCAGACCAGTGTCGGTGAAAACAAAACAATCGCAATCACGCCGCTGACCCAAGGCCAAGGAGTGAAGAGCCACTTGCGCTGCGTCGGTACTATCAACAACCAAACTAAGATACTGATCGCAAAAAAAATCGTGCTGTATTTAGACAGCATTCCGATGCCGAACGCAGCGCCAATCGCCAGCCACCACCCACCATGCCCGGTCTCGAAGAGCTTAACCAGAAACAACAGTAAAAAAGCGGTCGCGACCACCAACGGATTATCAGGTGTCATGATGATCGAACCTGCGGCCATAACGAGCGTCAAATTGAAGTACAGGGCCGCGGTCGCGCCGACCCGGTCATTGTTGAATAGAATTGCTCCCGATCGCCAGATTGCCCAACTCGCCGGCAAAGCTAGCAACACGCCAATCCAGCGCACGCCGAATTCGGTGTTGCCGAACACGGTCGTCCCAAGCCGAATCAGGATTGCATTTACAGGTGGATGATCGAAGTAACCCCCCGCAATATTCTTCGACCACAGCCAGTAGAGGCATTCGTCGAAGCTCAACGGCGTCAAGCCAGCGCAGATAAGGCGCACGCCGGCAAGCGCAAGGATAGTTGCGATAACTACAGACCCGTAGCGTCGCTTCGGTAAAATAGCATGCCCGGATGCAAACAAATTACATTCCTCCATTTATGCGGTCGCTGCTGCAGTCAGGGGCAACAGCTAAGATCGTGTAGTTTAGGCCCGCGATGGTGTGTGGGTCTTTTGGTTTGCGTCTGGGCCGTGTGCGTTACCATTGTAACGCCCGGCAGCGCTTTCTGATGCTCGTAGTGAGTCCAGCTCAGCGGGAGGACGACGTATGCGAGGATTCCGTAACTCACGACAAACGGTAGCCAAGACGATTAGCAAAGTTCGCGATTTTGAGCGGCCTTTCATCGATCGGATGCTTTCCAAAATTGGCGCAGAGATCGGTCGATGGCGGTAATCAATGATCAAAGCGGCAGTCGGATATCAAAAATCCGGATCCAAAATACTGTCAGTATTGGGAATATCCTCATCATCGGCATTAATTATTTGCGTCATCGTTGATTGCTGATCGCCGCCACCGAAACCTTGGCCGCTCGGACCATTCTGATATGCCGCATAAGCTTCCGGCGTGCCAACATAAGCGCAATTGCAGCGCGCAGCATCGGCATAGACGTAATAGACCCTGCCGTCCTTCGTTCGCTTTACTAGCTTGTCCGACGGCAAGGACTGCAAAATTGCTCGTTTTTCCGGCGTGGTCGCGTACTTCACGGCGAAACCAGCTGCCGTGAACAAATTGTTTGGTACACTGGACTGCTGCGCTGCCGCGAATGAGAGTCCGCAGATAAAGAACAAAGTGACGTAGAGGCGTCTGTCGGCCAACATTGCACGTTACCAATTGATTATAACTTCGAGTCGTTCTGAGTCCCGCAAAACACGTGGCCGCAACGACCAGGCCGATGGGCGTCAGGTAGCCTTTCTTAGGCCAAGTCCAATACCGATCCAACTCGTTCCGGCAAAGACAAGATCAATGCCGAGAAAGAGACCCAGAATGTACAAGCTGGAAACTGGCCAGTGGCTGAGAATTATCAGGCCAAGAAGTAGCGTGATAGCGCCGGACAGCACTACCCAGAGCCAAGGCGTTTTGTGTTTCATGTAGAAGGCCAAGATGATCCGCATGATACCTGAGACGACTAGTGTGGCCCCAAGGAAAAGGGTTAGAACTGCAGCTGCGAGCAATGGATTTTCGAAGGTCACGAATCCGGCGATGATATAGAGAATACCGAGCAGTACCCAAAGTAAGAACTTACCCCACGTCCTTATCTGAAACGCATTGATCACTTCTGCGACACCTGAGATCAGCATCATGACTCCGACGATAAAAACCGTCGCTACCGTCGCCATAAGGACACTGCCGAGCGCGACGAATCCGGCGATTACGTAAACGATACCGAGTGCGACGATCCAACCCCACTTTGCGCGGAGCGGCTCAATTTCTGAGGCCGTCAAAGACGTTGCAGCTGTGCTGGACATGACGTTGCTCATAGTGCTGAAAAAACAATTTTGCTAAAAGTTAGCACCTTTGGTTCGACATGCCAAACTACGTATTTTGGCATCATTGGTCTCTCTTAAATAGCGCGTATTTCGAAGCGGGCGGGTTCGATGTGCTCTGAAAGGTTGACATTACGATTTTGTACATTCGGACTGGCGAGTTGGTTCGTAGCAAGCTAAACGGATGGGTATAATAATTTTGTTGAGCACGATATATCCACAGCGGATGAGGATCACAGTACACGCGTCGACCGGCTTGATAGTGGCAGCTACGACAGTCGTCGTCCTGTCCAGCGCCAGTTTGACGCTACACTCGGCCGGCGCCCAGAGTAATGGTGTGGCAAAGTACGTAGGTGCTGAGGTTTGCGCCACATGTCATAAGGCAGAGGCCGAAAATTGGAGGACTTCGCATCACGCCCTGGCGATGCAAAAGGCCACACCGGCGACCGTGCTTGGAGATTTTTCGGGTATCTCAGTCGAAAATTTTGGTGTCGTAAGTACGTTTTCACGTGCTGGCGACAAGTTCATGGTGAGCACTGATGGCCCTGGTGGAGCGCTGCGTGACTACGAAATTTCATACACGCTCGGCGTCGACCCGTTGCAGCAATACCTAATCCGATTTCCTGATGGCCGCTATCAGATGCTTGGCCTCGCATGGGATGCCCGTCCAAAAAATGAGGGTGGCCAACGCTGGTTTCATCTCTATCCGAAGGAAAAGCTTAAGCCAGGATCACTGCTGCATTGGACTGGACGCGACCAAACATGGAATTACCAATGTGCTTATTGCCATACCACCGATCTCAAAAAAAACTTCGACTTATCGTCCAACAGATACGCGACCACATGGGCTAGTCTCGGTGTGACCTGCGAGGCTTGTCATGGCCCCGGTTCGCGCCATGTGGCGTGGGCGAAGATTGGCTCGAGCGCTACACCAACCAACAAGTCCGCGCTCTCCGATAAAGATCGCACGGGACTAGCAGTCTGGCTGACGGCGACCGATCGTGGCCGGTGGGAAATGAACCCCGTGACCGGGACTGCGCGCCGCACCGAACCGCTCGTTTCGAAACAACTCGATACCTGTGCCCGTTGCCATTCACGACGGAAACCTCTTGCCGAGGGACTGTCGGCGGACACCCCATTTCTGGATTTTGCTCTACCGGCTCTTCTGGAGCCAGGGCTTTATCATGACGACGGTCAGATAGATGGCGAGGTTTTCGAGTACGGCTCTTTCCTGCAGAGCGCCATGCATAAAGCCGGTGTCGTCTGTTCGAACTGTCATGAACCGCATACCGCAAAGCTACGCGCCGAAGGCAATGCCCTGTGCGCCCAATGTCACTTGCCGGAAAAATTTGACACCACTGCGCATCACAAGCATTCGACCGGAGGCGCTGGTGCGCAATGTGTCAACTGCCATATGCCAACCAAGACTTACATGGTGGTGCATGACCGACGCGATCACAGCATTCGCGTCCCACGCCCGGATCTGTCGGGGTCGATCGGTACTCCCAATGCCTGCACTCAATGTCACACTGACCGCTCAGTAGAGTGGGCGGCAAAAGCGGTTGCAAACTGGTACCCCGACGGCCGACAAACAAGACCGCATTATGGTACTGCCCTTCATGCGGGGCGGACCGGCGCTGTCGATGCAGAGCGGCAACTGGACCAATTAATTTTGGACAAAACACAGCCTGCAATAGTTCGGGCGAGCGGTTTGCAACTGCTACCGCGCTATGCCTCCGCTACGTCTGAAGCTGCTATCAAAGCGGCGATTGCGGACCCGGATCCGCTAGTCCGTCTAGCTGTGATACGTTCATTGTCCGGATCCGCAGTGCACAACATTGTTGAAGCGGCCTTTCCGTTGCTTCGCGATCCGGTGCGCGCCGTTCGAGTCGAGACGGCGCGAGCTTTGGCTGATTTCGATTGGCAGACGACGGCGCCTGAGCAGCGTAACGCCTTCAATAGCGCTTATCAGGAGTTGATCGCGGCTGAGATGGTCGACGCAGATAGACCGGAGACCCATCTCAATCTTGGTCTCATCAGGATGCGGCGCAAACAATTTTCCGATGCAGAAACCGAATATCGTACTGCGATTAGGCTAGACCCCGAATTCGTTCCTGCCATGGTGAACCTTGCCGACCTCGATCGAGAACGCGGAATGGAGAAGGAGGGTGACGAGTTATTGAGAACGGCACTCGCGATCGAGCCCAACAATGCTGACGTCAAGCATTCGCTTGGCTTGCTACTTGTACGCGAACACAACTACACGGAGGCTCTGTCGCTACTTCGCGAGGCAAGCGAGCTTGCGTCCGACAATGTGCGTTACGCTTATGTCTACGCGGTCGCGCTCAACGACACCGGTGCGCCCGCCGAGGCGATTTCAGTTCTGAAACGAACGCACGAGCACCACCCCACTGATCGGGACGTTCTGGTAGCTTTGATCGCTTACGAGCGAGATGGTGGTGAAATCAGTGCTGCTCTGACATATGCGCAAGAATTAGCTATGCTTGAGCCTTCAAATCCACAAATTCGCATCCTGATCAACGATTTACGTAAGCGTTTGCGACAATAGAAATTCGGACTGCCAGTAACGGCTCTGTAACCGCTGATTAGAAGGGTCTTGGTGCAAACTAGAAATTAAACAATGGAAATATCCAGCGGGTGCCACCGGGCCTCTAGCGATGCGAAAGAGCGACTTGGCTCCCCACGTCCCGCTGCCTCTGATCACTCGCTCCCGTAGGGGCATTGCAGGCTAGCGAGGCAATATCATGAGGTGGATTATTATTGCACCGGCGGAAGCGGCTTTGACTGGCCTCGTTCTGATCGTTAGCCCCTCATTGTTTGCATGGCTAATCCTGGGCGCACAGCTGACAGCGCCGGGGGAAGCGCTCGGCCGGATCGCCGGCGTCGCGATGCTTGCATTCGGCCTGGCCTGCTGGCCTGAAAATGCCATGATAAAGCCTGCGGCCGGCGCTATTTGGGCTTTGCTGGCATACAATGTACTTGCAACAATCTATCTCTGTTATCTCGGCACTGAGGGTAGCTTTGTGGGTCCCTTGTTGTGGCCAGCAGTTGCCCTTCACATTGGATTGGCGGTTATTGTTGCGCGTTTCGTTCGCTAGTTACGAGGCACCTGACCATAATTTCTCCGCTTACGATGAAATTTCTTTAACTTGAAGATTTTGATCCCTCGTAGTAGTTCGTTGTCCGCGGTCGGTTCCGGCACCAGTAACACCTCCCGTTACATTAATTCATGATACTGCGAGAGCAGGCAAACCTTGCATCATCGCTTAGCAATTTTTGCCGCTGTCCTCGTCTTCGTCACGGCCGCAATTTCCGCGCGCGCACCAAAATGGCCAAATGCGTTTGCGGCGTCGACCTCAAGCCCGAGCTGCATCGGAAGTTCTGTTTTTGATATCGCGCCCTTTCATCAGGGGCAAAAATATGCCCACGCTACGAGCGCAGTCAATCTACGAGACGGGCGGCTACGCGCCGTATGGTACGAGGGGGCAAGAGAACGGGCGTTGGATGTCAAAATCTGGACTGCAACGTTCGACGGCGCGCGTTGGAGTGTCGCTCGTCCGATCATAAGTCCCGCTCAAGCGAGCGAAGGCAGTGGACGTTACGTTCAGCGACTTGGCAATCCGATTATTTTTCGCGATGCAGCCGGAAAATTAGTCATAGTCTTTGCCGGCCTCGGCGGTATTGGTGGTTGGGATGGTGCGAGCTTAAAACTTGCGTACTCGCTGGACGAGGGCGAAACCTGGTCGGCTCCACGAAATCTAACTACAGCGGCGATATCCAATTTCGGAACCAATGTTCGCGGGCCGGCGCTGCCAGCTTCTGGAAACTACACTCTAATTCCAACATCACATGAGTTTGCACGTCCATTTCCCGAAATTCTGTTGCTCGACGATCACGACCGAGTCGTTGGCAAGCGCCGCATTGGGATCAATCATGGCGGGACTCAGCCGTTCGTCACAACTTTTAATGAGCACCGCGCTGTCGCGTTCATGCGTGTAGAAAAAGGATTTACACTATTTTCAAAAACTGAGGATGTGGGCTGGTCATGGACTGAACCGCGACCGACGAACTCACCCAATTTCGATTCACCAGTGGTGGCTGCGCGAATTGGCAACAACCTTTTTATCGTCTCAAGCTATTTCGATGCGGCCACAAATAATTGGTCGCTAAATTTCGCGATTTCCGCAGACGAAGGCCAATCCTGGCGAAATATTTACGCTCGACAGTTTGTTGGAGAAGCTCGCTATCTTTGGTTGATCGCAGGGTCTGATGGCCTCTTCCACCTACTATTTACACACGCGCGCGACGACGGCACTAGCGAGCTTATGCACGCCCGCATCTCGCGGGACTGGATCGCTGAGCAGGGGGGGCCAGCGTGCCCATAAATCCTATCGAACTACTCGGCCCGGCGCTGCTGTTGGCCGCAGTCGCGGTGACTTTAGTCCCTTCAAAACGATTGCTTATCCGCGGATTCGTTGCGGTCTGCGGTGGTGCAACCATTTTTATAACCGTCGCCACAAAGATCGGACCTATGTCTATCGGGCCCGCGACCGTCGGGGAATATTTCCTAGGAACTTTCGGACCAGTTTCAGCAGCATCGCTCGTCATAGTCGGAGGTTATCTTCACAAGAAAATAATCGGGGAAAAATATCAGACGTCGCATGCATTGCTGTTATGTCTGACGGCCGTTGGCGTTGTATTTTATCCGCTGACGTTCGGATTGAGTAATTTCGATCCTTATGAACTCGGCTATCGTGGCTTTAGTATTCCGGGGCTCATGTTTGCCCTTGTGGTGATCGGATGGGTCACTCGATCCGTCGATGTTCTCTGCTGGATTGCGCTTGCGGCGCTTCTGTACGCGTTCGGTGCCTATGACAGCAATAATTTGTGGGATTATCTCATTTTTCCATTAGACCCAATCTATGCGATTGTCGTACTTGCGATCGGAATTAAACGCGCGTACCGAAGGTCGAGCGAAGCGCAGGACCAGCTAGTTTCTTGATTGCTCAATCGCATTGAGCTCAAGAAATAACAACCAATTACTCTCGCGCGGTGAGTCTATCCTTGAGTTGCAAAACGAGGCCGATGATTCAGTTTGGTAACGGCATCCGTAGCGACAAAACGATGCTGTATGCCGTTCTAGGGTTAACTGTACTGGCAAACGCCAGCGGGCTGTTCGTGACAATACTAGAGCCGGACAGCGCTTCGTACGCTTCAATCGCCAAAACGATGGTTGAGCGTCATGATTTCGTTGACTTATTTGCAATGGGCGAGGATTGGCTTGACAAGCCACACCTTCCATTTTGGTTATCGGCGATTTCATTCAGTGTATTTGGATTTTCAACTTGGGCCTACAAGTTGCCTGCCTTACTTCTTGTTCTTTTAAGCGCATACTACACTTATTTATTCGCTAGGCTTTTTTATGATAAGCACGTGGCGCTCGTGGCTGCGATCATTCTGTTGTCGGCCCAGCATATTATTATTTCTAGCAGCGATGTTCGAGCCGAAGCGTATTTGATCGCGTTCGTTATCGGAAGCGTTTATCATTTATATCAAGCAAGCCGTCTCAACAGTCAGGCGAACCTTGTGGCTGGAAGCCTGCTCGCCGCCGCCGCGGTGATGACAAAGGGGATTTTCGCCCTCATACCCATCGGGGGTTCGTTGGCCGGCGGGTTTCTCCTGAACCGTCAGTGGACGCAGATAGTTCATGTCCGATGGTTAGTAGCAACATTACTTGTGTTTGTATTCATCAGCCCAGAAATTTATTGCTTATGGCGGCAATTCGATTCTCACCCAGAAAAGGTTGTCTTTGAAACCACCGGCGTCTCGGGCGTGCGCTTCTTCTTGTGGGATAGTCAGTTTGGCCGATTTTTCAACACCGGCCCCATCCGCGGCCGAGGTAACCCGTTTCAATATCTGCAAGTTATCTTATGGGCATTTTTGCCCTGGTCTCCGGCGTTTTATGTCGCGGCTTACGATGCGATTCGAAAAACTTTAAATCAGCAGCAACGTGCTGTTGAGTATTTCAATCTCAGCGGGGGACTACTAACGTTTTTGTTGTTCAGTGCGTCGCAGTTTCAATTGCCCCATTATCTAAACATTGCGTTTCCATTTTTTGCGATCATGACCGCAGCTTTCATTCTCAATCTAAATACTAGCGTGGCTGAACGACTCGCAACCGTCTGGCAGTGGCTTTTCGTGACAGTCGCACTGATAGTATGCCTCAGCTTGCAATTAGCATTCCCACCTGAGAGTTGGTTCGGTCCAATAGTTCTTTTGGTGTTGGCGGCACTTTTGTTGCTTCACCTCGCGAAAAGATCTTGGCATCGATGGCAACTTCGCATGATCGCCGTGTTGGCGACCGGTAGTGCTGCCGCAAATCTGTTTCTGAACGGGTATCTGACCCCTGAGCTGATGAAATACCAAGCCGGGACGGAGATGGCAGCATTTCTGAATACGCAATATCTCGGTCAACCGGTATCACAGCTCGGTGACTTTTATTCGTGGTCACTGGATTTCTATCTGAAGGCTCCGGTGAGTATGATTGATGAATCAATGTTGCAAAAAGGCCAGTTGCCGACGGGCACACTGATTTATGGCCCGGCTCATGTCCTCAATCCATTGATAGGTAAGGTACGGCTAATTCATCGCACCGCAAATTATCCGATAAGCCGGCTGACGGTTGGCTTTCTCAATCCTTTAACCCGCGCACGCAACGTAAGTGAAACCTGGCTCGTTCAAATAGAAAATCGTTGAAGCTGCGACATGCGAACCGCAGCCTATTGTTGGCTGAGGGCTAACGCTTTATACAGCCTGTCCGGACGTTACCAGCATACCACTCGGACGAGTTTTAACGATTTGAAAGCTGCATATGATGTTGACAGTACCGAGTAACGTAATCCAGAAAGCGGCGCACCAGGCCCCTTAGAACATGCTCAAAGTGTATTCCGCCGAAACCGCGAATTACGCGAACGGGCCTGGGGCTGCGCCACCAGAGCCGCCTCGGCACATTCTGCAAAATATTCCAAAGCAAATGGAGCGGCTCGGATTGAACGCTCCAATCGGAATTGTTTTTTGGACGATTGGGATAGGAACATGCGTTCGGCTTCTTTGCGCCGCCTTCGCAATCGACCTCACGTTTGGCGAAGCATACTACATAGCCAACGCCAGACATTTTGCGTTGAGTTATTTCGATCACCCTCCGCTCGCATTTTGGCTCGCTGGAGTCACGATGAAGCTAACGGGATTGGACGCGCTTATTGTTGTACGGATTCCGTTCATCGCCCTTTTTGCGGCAACCACATGGCTCATGTACAGAGTCGGTACGTTGCTCTTTGACGAATGGGTAGGCGCATTCTCGGCATTGCTTCTTAACCTCTCGCCTCTGTTCACCCTTAGCATGGGCGCGTGGGTCGAGCCCGACGGCCCATTGATTTTTTTTATTCTTGCCTCGGCTCTGTGTATCATACGTTTGGCATCTGACCACAAACCGAAAAGCGAGACATGGTTGTGGGCTCAAGCAGGGTTTTGGCTCGGGCTTGCGCTGCTCTCCAAATATTACGCAGTTCTACTGCCGGTCGGAGTGACTCTCTTCGCGCTGACTAGTCGCGAGCACCGCATTTGGTTTGGTAAGCCAGGTCCATATATGGCTTGCGTCATAGCGGTAGCAGTATTTAGCCCCGCCTTAATTTGGAATATTCAGCATCATTGGGTTTCCTTTGATTTTCAGAGCGAACGAGCAATTGACTTTACTGGATTCAATATAAGAGTCCTGATTACAAATATTCTTGGTCAGGCGGTATTTGTTGGTCCGTGGATTTGGATTCCCATATTAAAAGCCTGCTGGCGACCACTCCAAGACGGAAGGACAAATTTGGCTAGCTGGTTTTTGTTATGTGTCGCTTGGGTACCAATTTTATTTTTTACGATTATGTCGCTCTGGATGCAAACGCATGGCCACTACCACTGGCAAGCGCCAGGCTACATTTTCTTGTTTCCATTGCTAGCGAGGTTGACCATTGACAAATTGCAAAATCGCGATGCTTTCACGCTCAAATGGCTAAGGTGGTCGATATTAGCTCCATTTATCATAATAGCCCTCGTCGCCAGTGAAGCTGCGACCGGCTGGGCCCATTCTCTACTGAGCAATTCCGTTCGACCTGAACATGATTTCACGCTTGATACGTTGGAGTGGAAGGAGCTTCGTGCTGCACTCGCTGAGCGTCAGTATTTGCATAAGCCGCGATTGTTCGTTGTTACTGAGAACCGCTTTGAGGTTGGAAAGGTCGATCTCGAGGTAGGAAGATTTTTGCCAGTCGTATGTATGTGCCAAGATCCACGCGATATTGCCTTTGGTTGGAACTTGCCCGGCTTCTCGGGTTGGGACGCGCTAATTATTGGTACGGACTTTCAAGTTCCTAGGGTGGAGACGGCTTACGGGCGATATTTTCAGAGTATTGAGCGAGAGGATGACATAGTGATCCATCGCGGTGGGAAAGCCGTTCTTAATTTACACGTCTATTTTGCAAAACATTATCTCGGGTCCTATCCATTACCTTTCTCAACTGATGCGCAGACATCAAATTGAGCAAGGGGTAACTGGTTCGCTCTCGCGTAAGACACCGCGTACTTCCCAAGTGACGAATTACGACGTTTTCACGACTATGAAACTTGAGTGGCGGTCGTGTCGCTAAAAATCGCCGCACAGAAAACACCATCTACTTTGTTTTGCCGGATCTTAAATCCTTAAAAACCGTAACCGCATCAGTTTGTGCCGCCGCAACTGCTACATTTGCTGCCGAAGCAGCCGCATTCCAATCAAGATCAGGATGCAACATTTGTACATACTTCAAAAGTGAAACAAAGAAATCGTTCTGCTCTTTTCGGCAGGCTCCCTTTGTGAACGTAGTAAATTCTTGGAGGGACATGTTTGTGGGCACTAGTCGTACAACTTCGGTGGCCAAACATTTCCAATAGCCATCCTTGAAGAATTCCTTTGTGTTTTTAGCCGTCTCTAGTTCAGCTTGAGTGAAACTAGATAGCAGGAACAGCGCGACCGCTGTGATCACAAACCGCATCTTCACTTTCGCACCCGTATTGTTGAAAGTGCCAGCGTGTAATGTTCAGCTATTAGGCTAAAATTGGCTGAGTTGGAAGATGCGTAAAGCTGAATCAAAGAGGACTGGGGGTCAGAAAGCGGTCTAGTCGGCCCGATTTGCGCTCCAGCTTGTCCCAGTCATCGAAAGCAAAGTCGATGATGACTAAGCCGGCTGTCGGCAATTTCTTCCGTAGCTGTTGGCGCGCCTTGGCGTTACCGGACGCGATTAGAGCTAGCGCCACTCGATGCAGGCCCGGATTGTGGCCGATGACGAGGAGACTTTGAATCGCCGCGGGCGTCTGTCTGATAATGGCAATGATCGCATCTGACGTCGCTTCATAAAGTCCTTCCATCGTCATCTCTTCCGGGACTAAGGGAAACGCAGGAGCAGTAAATTTCCAGGTCTCCAAGGTACGAGTAGACGGTGATACGAGTACGCGGTCGGGGACCAGTGCCTCAGTGGCCATATAGGAGCCAATGCTCGCTGAATCTTTTCGTCCGCGCGGAATCAGCGTGCGGGTAAGGTCATCCATGCCCGCTTGAAATGTTATAGCCTTAGCGTGACGAAACAACAAAAGCCGGCGCACAGTCTGCGAATCGCCGATGATCACAAGAGTGGGTTTTCGAACCGAGATTACGATAGCAGCGGAAATGTCATTTGCAAATGAGACTTGTCAGCCCGTGCAGCGCGGGTGAATCAACGGCCAGATAGTTGGGCGCTTGCTGCACGCTCGTTGGAGTAAAAGGCGGGGCCGGAAGCTCGATCTGTTGTAATGATCCATCATGGAAATTAATCTGACTGATCGCAGTGCGCTACTCTAGCGCTGCGATCTGAACGGAATGGGCTTTTCGATGCCGCGCGCAATTTAGAGCGTGCTTGTTAAATAATTGTTGGTCCACTCGCTGCTAATCACGTTTCAGGAATTCCTGACACTGAATAGTCTCAATTTTACCGATTTAATAACTCGGCGATGTAAGGCCGAGGTCAGCAGGCTCATAACGGCCAAGTGATTACAACTTTTCTTGCGCAATTGTGCCGTTGGCAACTTGCTAAATCAGATTCGCAAACCCTTGCAAAGTTCAGACGATCATCATTAAAAGGACGCGTTCAATGTGGCACCTAAATACTACCGAGATCTCTAGGAGGTTATGGCTATGAAAAGACTCCACCTAGCCGCAGTTTTCGCTTTACTGCTGTCGCCGTCTACACATGCGCAGGTTACAATCGAAGCAGCCAAGATTACTTGCGATCAGTATCTGTCTTTTAGCGTGGCGGATCCTAGAGACATTTTGATCTGGCTCAGTGGCTATTATCATGGAAAGCGAGGAAGCACCATTCTTGAGCCGCAAGAACTGAAGAGAAATTACGAAAAGCTCAGGTCAGAATGCCTCAGGAAAGAAAATTCGGATTTGCCCGTTATGCAGGTCATTGAAAAGGCGCAGGGACCTGCAAATAACAAGAAATGACCAATCGGCGAACGCCTGTCTTCGAAAAAATCTTTCGCGATGGTAACAGTATCCACTTGGGTATTGCCAAAGTCGGTGCTACAAACCGTTCGCGTTGTGAAAACATGGTTGGAGGGCTTTATGCTTATTTTTGCTCGTGCATGGAAACTTTGTGCAGCCGCGGTAGCAGCGACGGTCATGCTGGTGGGCGTTTCGTCGCAGTCTTATGCAGACACCGGTTCGGTGCGCCTCAGGATCACTAAGGTTGGGTTCATCGTAGGTGTCGGCGGCGGCTCCGGTGTGTTGAGCTTCCAGGGTAGAAACTACCGACTGGGCGTCGGTGGCGTTAGCGTCGGCACCATTGGGGCGGCAGGGGCCGATTTGGTTGGCACAGCAACCAATCTGCGCAGTGCAGGGGATATTGTAGGCACTTATACGGCCGTCTCTGCCAGCGTTGCGGTCGCGGGCGGCGGAAAAGTGACAACGTTGCAAAACTCCAACGGCGTAATTCTGCATTTGCGCGGGCGACAGATTGGATTGGAGGCCTCTCTCAGTCTGAGCGGAATGACATTATCTATGCAGTAATGTGGCCAACTTTCCTGTGAAGCTAACAAGTTAGAAACGACAAGACGATTACAAGAAGGGCCGCTTATGGCGGCCCTTCTTACGTTATATAAATAATCTTTGGCAGTGTGGGTTTATAAATGAGCGTCGAGTTGTTTTCGATTTGCTACGGCATTTTACTTGCGACGCGCGCCGTACCGTAAATGCAAAATCCAAATAACCGCAATCAAAAGAACGATCAATAGGAGCCATTCGCGAAATGCAATGTTATCAAGGCCGTAATCAAACAGCGCAATGGCCCCGAATACCAACGCCATGGCTACGACCAGCATTGCCACATAGATTGTGATAATCTTGACGCTGCCCATCCCACCCATGTGATTTACTTCAAGTTACGTGTTGAGGAGTTGTTTTCCGAAATTTCGTCAAAGGGCGGCGTTAGGAAGAACCAGGCGGTAACGTTTTCCGGAGCACTTCAAAAATAACCGCGGTCGACCACCCAAATAACAACACGCCATTCATTGCAGTTATCGGACCAAGTAACCGCCAACGCTCCACTGGTAATATGTCGCCGTAGCCGAGAGTCGTGTAGTTGACGAATGCAAAATACGCGAGATTGGCGCCCGGCGCTGCAGCATCGACTATCGAATACGCCAGGGACCAAACGATCACTTCAAGCGCATGTGTAACCATCAAAACCGACACGGTCGGAATCATCACAGCCATCAAAAGCAGCGAAGTCTGCGATTTAACTTTTGCATTCGCGGCTTGGGCGACTCTTACCACAGTCGTCATTACTAAGGCGTGAATTGCGATATTAATCAAACTGACACCGCCACCCACGATAAATTGTCGTAACATATTGCCTCGCAAAGAACCGCTAATTTTGGTGCCAAATCCGATTTCTGCAAGGCGTAACCAACCCGAACGGCTAGTGTTGTTTAGCAGCAACGCGGACGTGCTGCATCAGCATAGGCGATATTCACGTCCGCGGTATTTGAGTTACTGCAACGTTTACCGCACCGCTGCCTTCGGAAATTATCCGTAATGTGCTGGCGTCAAATTCGATGCCAGTGAGACGCAAGGATTGCACAGTGACATCGACCCGCACATTATCGCTGGTCTGCCGAAATTCGGTAAGCATCGCTGCAATCTTTGCTTTGGCGTCATTGGCGAATGGCTTGAGATCGAGCACGGCATTTTCGGCGAGCGCTTTTTGCAAATAGGGCATGGCCGCGCGTGCTGCGGCGCCGAGCAGGCCAAAGGCCGCTTCCGATTCTACGGCAAGCGAGATGTCAGTGAGCCGTAGAATCTGGTTCTGAGGGTCGAGGGCCGGTTTGCCCCAAATATGCACGGTTGCCTCCGCTCCTAAGCCGAACCAGCTCTTCTTCTCACGCGCCTTCACACGCAGCGAGATCAGCAGTCTGTCGCCGCCCGCGCCAAGGGTTGCGCGCAGCACCTCTACATCGGTTGGCCCACTGCCGTCCTCCGGAAAGTGGTGGCCTTTGAGTTGTGCCTCGAGCATCTTGTTAAGCTCAGTAAAAGGCATGTCGATCGGCATGCCAACGACAAGCACGCCGTTCTGCATCGGCGGCACTAGCTCGAGCTGCGCCGGAAAGGCACAAGTCGGCTTGGTCTCGTTCGGTATGATGCGCGTTTCGGCCTGGACGCCGATGGTAAGAATGACATTTCCGGAATCGACCTGTGGCTGCGCGGCAGCGGCGCGGATCGGCCGCATCTCCAGCCAAAGTGGCGGGAGCCCGGTCTCGCCGCCACCGAGAGGAATTGCACGACACAATCTCGACCATTGCTCACGCGCTGTGCGCTCTATCCTCGGATCACTGCGCAGGTGCGATTCCAGCGCTGAAATCTGACTATTGATAACCGGATCGAGCATGGGCTTAATTTCGCTAGCGAGATTTAACTTAATCCCGGCGATATTGGTGGTGCCGCCGCCACCGAAATCGAGCCGGCCCGCGAGGTTGGGCTCGATCCGCCACAACGGCGTAAGCTTCGGGTGCGATGTCACTACGACATTCCCGTGGAAATCTGTTTTCTGATCAAGTGCCTTGAGACCGAAATTCCCTACCTGCTTGTTGAGTGTGCTGCCGACCAGTCCGCCGAGCGTTCCGCCGATAGTGCCGATGGTCTTGTCGGCTAGGTTGCCGATTTGGCCGGTGACTTGAATGCTGCCGTTCAACGGCGTCGTGATTATGAGTGTGTCCGGCTGCTGGCCGGAAGCAGACATTGTACCGCGGGAGACGGTGAGACCGATCTGCGCCTGACCAAGAAGCTTTGTGACCGGGTTATCGTTTTTCCCAGCGAAGTCGCGGGGGGCGGCCGCTTCCAGCGTTTGACCGATGGCTGTGAGCGCGATTGAGACCGGGGCGATCACATGTGATGCGCGTGTGATCGGCTGCAAGGGAGGTGGCGGATTAGCAATAGCAAGTGTCGCGGGAGGCCCGCTGTCGGTTGGAAAAAAGCGATTGAGCGCCCAGAGCGTCGCGCTGAAGAATATTCCGACGATTAAAAGAGCGCCTGCGCCGAGCAGCAAATGCCGCGAAGGGCCGAACCGCAGGTTCGGCGTCTTCCGATCGAGCTTGCCCATGTTGGTGCCCCGCTAAGTTCCACCAAATGATGACATATTAGAAGCCGCGGCAAGCGTGCACCAGATATGCGTCCAAATTTATGCGCGTGGGTTTGACTGCCAGACTTTCACAAGAACCGGCATAAATGCCGATGCAGACCAAGTCGCTGGGCGGTTGAGATCGGTATGAAAAGCCTCTGACCCCACAACCACGTATTTTGACGGACCCGCGGTTATAGTACTCTAGATCCGCTCGGACGGACCGTGATAGGAGTTTGCGATGCGCAAAGTATTGATAGCCGTGACGCTTGCAATGCTTGCGACACTTTCGTATGCACTAGCGGCTGTTACTCCGTATCGGATTGTCACAGCCGTTGACGATCTCAGCAAAACCTTCAGCTGTCATGCGAGTTCACGCGAACCGACCTGGACTTACAGCACGAATGACAAAACCGTATTCCGAGTTGAGGGAAAGGTTCGCAGAGGGGGGTTTGCCGATATCAAGGTCGGCGACAGAGTATCGGTCTATTATCATATCAGCGGCAATAATCGCGTAGCAGACCGCGTTATTGTCCGTCCTAAAAAGTAATCACACGAATTGGGTACTTTGCAGTTCGTGCGTGATTTTTCTATTGCGCTGTCCAACGCGGTCTACCCGCAATACCGGCGCCACAAATTTGTCATGCGGCGGCTCATATCATTAAGTAGCATAGGCCTTGATGCGCGTTTTCCTATGTCAGTATATTTCTCCGAGCACGCCAAGGATCAGTAGTACCTTCGGTCACCACGTGGATTGTAAGATGCGCAATTTACAGCTTTCACACATCTGCCGGTTGACGTTCAATCGCAATCGCCTTACGCAAATCTCGAATCGCTTTTTCGTCGCCTGCGCGGTTGCAGCGTTTTTGATCGCAAGCTTCGTTGCAACGCGCAGCGCAGCTGCAGGAACACTGGATGATGTTCGGGCGAGGGATAAGTTGATCTGCGGTGTCAGCGAAGGACTCCCAGGTTTCTCGGAAAAGGACGGATCGGGAGTTTGGCGGGGCTTCGACGTTGATTTTTGCAAGGCTGTCGCCGCTGCCGTGCTCGGGGACACTGCAAAAGTCGAATACGTGCCGCTGTCGGCGGACATTCGTTTCGATGCATTGAGGGATCGCCGCATCGACCTTCTGTCTCGAAATAGTACCTGGACTATGTCGCGCGATCTGGAACTCGGAGTAAAATTCGCCGGGATTAGCTATTTTGATGGGCAAGGTTTTCTCATTCCAACCTTGTTTGGGGCCACTAGCCCTCTTCAGCTCGATGGCGCTAAAATCTGTGTGGTGAGCGGCACCACGTCGGAAAAGAACGCGGCAGACTTTTTTCAGAACAAAAAACTTAAAGTCTCTTTTTTGCGGTTTACAGAAAGGTCAGACGCGCGAGCCGCTTATGCTGCCGAGAAGTGCGACGTATTTACCGGCGACCGTTCTGCTTTGGCAGCAGAGCGATCGCTGCTGCCGACGCCCCAAAGTCACATCATTTTGCGTGACGTGATTTCTAAGGAACCCCTAGGGCCCGCAACGCGCGAAGATGATCCGAAATGGACCAGTCTGGTACGCTGGACGCTTTTCGCTCTCATCAATGCGGAGGAACTCGGGTTGAACTCGGAATCGAGCGCAGCAAGTCAGCGCCAGCAAGCGATTGCGCTTGGCGCGCCGGCAACAAAGTCACTCGGATTGGCAAATGACTGGCTCGTCAAGGTTATTGGGGGCGTCGGCAACTACGCCGAGATATTCGAACGCAACCTGGGTCAGAACACGCCGTTGGAATTAAGTCGTGGGATGAATGCACTGTGGACACAGGGAGGGTTGCTGTATGCGCCGCCAATGCAGTGATCATGTTCGAAAAAATTTGAGTGCTAAACTGCTGCGGTTGGGGATTGCGGCGCTACGAAGCGCGACGAGGCGCATGTTTGCAATATTCGTTCCGCTTTGTGTCTTGCTGGCCTTGCAGGTTTCAGATGCCCCGGCACAGATTGTCAATTCACCTCGTGAACTCGCTGTTATTCGGATTAATCTCCTCGATCTACTGGCGAATGATCCAAGCCTGCCGCTTCCAATAAGGCAGCGCCACGACGCATTGCAGGCCTACTACCAGACTTTTGGGGGCGAACTGCTTTGGCTCGGGAGCAACCGTACAAACGCATTCATTTTGCGCCTGAAGAATGCTGAGGCCGATGGCCTCGACCCAAATGACTATCCAAGCAAGCAACTTGCGACCCTCAGTGCGGCCGGGCCATCGACCGACAAGCGGGGCCTCGCGATCGTCGAACTGTATTTTTCGGCAGCATTTCTTGAATATGCGTCGGACCTCAAAGTCGGCCGCTTCTTGCCGAGCAAAATCGATCCGGATTTCTTTATTGAGGGTCGCACCATCGACCAGCTGTCGGCACTCAAGAACCTTGCGAGTGTCGCTGACATTGATCGTTTTTTCGATGAGTGGCAGCCGGCAAGCCCCAGCTACGCTACACTTCGCGCGGTTCTTGCGAGGTACCGGGCGCTTGCGGCTAAAGGCGGCTGGAGCGCGGTCCCGCTAGGAGACACCCTTCGGCCTGGCATGACCGACCCGCGCGTGCCCGCCATTCGCGCCAGACTTTCGCTGACCGACCGTGCCAGAACCGAAGTCGCCGCAACTGAGGGGCAAGTGTACGACAATGCGTTGGTCGAGGCAGTAAAGCACTTCCAGGCCCGTCAAGGCCTCGATGTCGATGGAGTCATCGGGTCTACGACTGTCGTAGCCATGAATATACCGGTACAGGAACGCATCAACAGCATCATCCTGGCAATGGAGCGCTTGCGATGGATGCCTGAGGACTTAGGGCAACAATATTTGATCGTAAACATTGCCGACTTTGAACTGCGTCGCATAAATGCGGGTGAAGTCGAAGAACGCATGGCCGTTGTTGTCGGCAAGCCCTACCACCGAACGCCCGTTTTCAGTGATCGTATTCGGTTCATTGAGTTCAACCCATATTGGAACGTGCCGCCGAGCATCGCGGTCAATGAGGAATTGCCGGCACTTCGAAGGAATCCGGCAAGCTTGGCCGCGCAAGGTTTTGAAGTTGTTCGGGGCGATCAGGTGATAGACCCTGCGTCAGTTGACTGGTCCAGCGTTGGGGGCGGGCACTTTCCATACGAACTGCGGCAACGGCCAGGCGCCAACAATGCGCTTGGCCGTGTGAAATTCATGTTTCCAAATCCACACAATGTCTATCTGCACGATAGCCCGGCGCACAGTCTATTTGGGCGCAACGTGCGCGCCTTCAGTCACGGCTGCATTCGCTTATCTAAACCTCTCGAACTTGCCGAACAGGTTCTTCGGGTGGGCGGTGTCCAGGGATGGACAAACGATCGGATCAATGACGTTGTTGCATCTGCCAAGACCACTATAGTCAACTTGCGTGAACCCTTACCCATTCACATCACATACCTGACAGCCTGGGCCGAAGACGGCGTCACGAATTTCCGCCAGGATATCTACGGACACGACGCCAAATTGCTTGCCGCCCTCGAGGGCAAGGCTATCTCGTGGTGAGAAAGATAGGGGTACCAGGCTGACTCTGTGATCGAATTACGCCGAGCGCGTGTATCCTCTTCTGCCCCCTTACCGGACACCTTACTCGCACCGCCGGATGTTCGCTTCTGAGGGTAAAGCGGATATCGCAAGGACGAACCTCAATGTCCACGCATGACTCAACGCGGACAAGGTTCTAGCTGGGCATCGGATGGGCTGCATCCAGTGCTTGAAGTTCCTGCGGTGTCAGTGTGAGCGAGAGCGCGACGGCATTGTCCTTTACATGAGCCGGCGAACCGGATTCAGGGATCGCAATGACATTACCACTGCGCATGGTCCAGGCCAGGGCAACAGCAGCTGCCGAGCAACCGCGGGCTGCAGCAATACGGGCAAGCGTAGGATCACGCAGCAAGCCGGCGCCAGGGCCGCCGAGCGGTGAGTAGGCCATCACCGGCAAGCCATGCCGCGCGCACCACGGCAGCAGGTCATGTTCAATGCCGCGGTCGCCGAGGTTGTAGCGGACCTGATTAGTCGCGCAGCGGTTACCTTGTGGAAGATGGAACAAGCGTTCCATGTCGCGGACCTTAAAATTGGACACGCCCCAGGCGCGAATCTTCCCCGCCGAACGCAGATCTTCAAAGGCCGTCACAACGCCGGCAAGGTCGGTGACCCCATTTGGAAAGTGCAGGAGATAGAGATCGAGATGGTCAGTCCCGAGACGGGCAAGGCTCGCCCCACAAGCGCGCGCGATACCATTTCCGCCTGTATGCGTAGGCCATACCTTGGAGACTATGAATACGCGATCGCGCTGACCGGCAATCACGTGGCTGATCAATTTCTCAGCGCGGCCGTCGCCGTATATCTCCGCCGTATCGATCAATGTCATCCCAAGTGAGATGCCGGTGCGCAGTGCTTCTTCCTCAACAGCATCGGGGTGTCTTCCTTGTGCGAGGTGCCATGAGCCCTGCCCGAGCGCTGGGACGGTTGTGCCGTCGGGGAATTTTACTCTGCGCCCTGGACCGGCCGGAGCTGCGTCTTTAATCGCATCAAGAGCCGATGCGCGTGAGGACAATGCAAACATTGTACTGGCTGCAGCGAGCGATGAGCCAAGCACGATGCAAAGTTCATTGAATTCACGCCGGTTCGGCTGTCGGTTGTTCAAGCCTTCACTCCTCGCGATGCGACTCCTTATACTTCACTAAAGAACGAAATATATTAAATAGTTGGACTAGACGCTCAACATTTATTTGCTGTGTTGGCGGCTTCTTTAGCGTTCGCACTAGGGAATCTTCCAATTTTCTAAACCTCCGGTGCGAAGCCGTCAGGCACCCACATCCCCGCCTGTCGGCTTTTTTATTACGGGAAAGCAACTGTCGCTACGACAAGTAGAAGGATTTTGAGAAAGTGAAGCCGAAAAAATAAAAGGGGCCACCAACTGAAAGGCCTTAGTTATCTGGACGTCGGTGGCAACCACACACATTTGCATAAAATTATCAGATCTTTTCTGAATAGCCTTTCACTCGGCCTTTAAAGGCAGTGGTTTTCAATGCTTTTCAGAAAACAATTTCTTTCACTAATGAGGTTAGACGCCAGTGACAATATCTGGTTTACGGCCTCCTCAAATATTTTGCCGCGTTTCTCTCTCACGCAATGGCAATCCCGGCATTGCGTTCATTGGTGCAAGTCTGCTTGCATTCTGTATTCTTTGTGTTGCTGGTAATCGTGTCTACGCCAACTCGTTAGCGACGCACGACCCCCGCACATCTGTCAGTGTGGAAGAGAAAGATTTTCGCAATCAATCTGGGAGAGCCTCTCCCAGTAGCTTCAGTTCTGCAACGTTACCTACGGAGTTCAATGCTTCGGTGGGCGTTGTGGGGATCGCTTCATGGTACAATCCCTATCTTGAATCGGGTGACACTTTAACTGCGTCCGGCGAGCTGTATGACCCCGATGAGTGGACTGCGGCAATCCAAATTAAGTTACGTCAGCAGTTCGGCAAGGTCGGCTACCGCACAAACTATCGGCCTACCTATGCACTGGTGAAAAGCGGCAACAAGAGGGTAATCGTAAAGATCAATGATGTTGGGCCTCTTGCGCCGGGCCGGGTTATTGATCTCAGCGAGCGCGCAATGCGTTATTTCGATGAATCCTTGCAGCTTGGCCTACTGCCAAACGTCAAGTTGACGCCATTGGCCGGAAACTGGACGCCCGGCCCGGTTGATGGCGACCTCGTCAGAACGCAGTGGTGTGGACCAGGGACGCTGGACGACGCGCCGGCAGCAGTGGGCTCAATTTTCAAGGCAAATGATATTCAGACAATGGCTCTTGATTTGTGAGAGAGATTACGGAAGGGCTGAATAATTCACTTCGCGGCCGGATGGCTCGAGTTGCCCGCCCGAAGAGCCTTTATTGACACTGCTTCTTGTGCCTGCGGCTTATTTTTTATTATTTCGGTTTGACGAAAACTTGAAATCACGACTGAAGTTGCATTGGTCAGTAAACCGAGGCTGACGATACTCAGTCGCGGGTGTGTTTAGACGATTTCAACTGAGGCTGCGGGTTCAAAACCCCGGGACGTGTCAGGGCTTTCTTTCGTCATGAACCAAAACCCAATCTGCTCATATTGTCCAGCAGATGGTACAATGCCAATGTCGAGCACTAAACTGACAACGTATTTGCGTCGTTTTAAAGCAAAGCTGCTCGCACGGATGAGGTGATCGAATGAAATGGCGCGGGTTCATGACGCCTCTCCGTGGCGCCGCAACTGCTTGGCCCTTCGTGTGGGCCTTCGTGTGTGGGCTAATGCTAATTACATTTTCTTTTTTAGCTGTGAATGCACAGCAGGCCCCGGATAAAAGGTGTGTTGCCGTTTCCAAGCAAGAGTATGACAGCGCTAAAAGGCAAAACCTGTTGCGAACCAGGTATAGCACTTATGTGAGAACGGGTCGGTTATGGCGGCGCTACTATTGGTATTGTCATTCATAGGCCGGCTAAAGTCAGCAATCCCCGGGGCTTGGACCATCGTTGAGGCGATCGGCTTGGTCGCGCATCCAACGTTTGCCCAAGCCAACAGCAACACGGAGACGTTTTGGAAAAGGGTGCAAGCCACCTGCGACACGCCACCGCCGCTAAGCCTCCAAGCGAGGTCGGCCCGGCGCGCGGCGCAGACTGCGATCGATGAGTTCGCCCGCTTCGACGGCCACCTCTACGCAGACACACAACGCTTACGCTACTAACAAACTTGGAAAGAACTCATCGACCAATTCATCGTGTGACAATATTTTCCCGACATTGTTATCGGTTGTCTCGAACTCATTCCCGCACATCGGGCAGTGCCAAATGTGAACGGCCTTATGACTATTCACGCACTCTGACCATACCGGCGCCAGCAAAGGGATCTTGCATTCAGGACATGCTGTTGAAATTCGAAGAGGGTCTACGGAGTTTGACATGTAACGCCCCGCGTCCTTGTTTTAATTTCGATTTATTTAATTCGCGAAAACTTAAACAGGCAAGTTACCGAGCGATATTGCCCCTTGGGACAAATTGCCGCGGATACAGGGAAAGGTGAAGTGCTGTTTCCAGACGAACAAGACTGTTTGGCGCGGTGGGAGTGCCTGACGTTCAACGCGCACACACGACTGCGAAAGAACGACAAGCCCGAGTACAATCGCCCGCTGTCTATGTGATCGCGCTTACGATTGATCGCCGGGGAATATCGATTGGCGGCTTACGATCAGTTTCGTTTTTTTGATTTGGAGTGCTGTGTACGGATTCATCGTTGGTAGCGTTTGGCTCAGCTTGCCTGATTGGCAACCTGTCGCCTTTAAGCGCGCGATCGACGGCCTGACGATAAATTATCGTGCTTTCCGTGTTTATCTCCGACTGAAGACCTGACGTTGTTCCCACCGATGGAGCGATGTTGTGCGCAGCCACAATGGAACCGGCAATGCCCACAATATAGGGCAGCGATTTCAACGTGAGTGTCTTGACCAACATAATAGTCTCTTTTTCTGCGTCCGGCCGACGGCCAAGTGCAGTTCAATAGGACAATGCGTTCAAGATCAGAACGCTGACGAAAACAGCGGTGAGAGCCAAACCAAATAAGCGATCGCTTGCTAGTTCGCTGATCATGCCCACCTCCTCTTGCTAATAGCGTCTAGCAATTAGGGCGAGTCAGCAATTGACCTTTAGGGAGCCTTGGTTTGCCCCTTAGGCCAATAGACTTATGTTTTGTGCGCTTGTACGGGTCGAGTGGATCAATAGCCGAAAAAGAGGGGTGTCATGAATGCGTTGTTAGACCGGGCCGACATCGGCACGCATGTCAAGATTGTCATCGTTGGCTTGATCGCTGCGATTGTTATGGTGGTCATCGGAATTCAAGCTCACCTGAGCTAGTCGAGCCCGCGCTGGATCCCCAAGCTCAACAACCAGCGCGAAAGAGTGGCCCTACCAAAGAAAGTACCCCCAAAAGTCGTTCGATCCTCAAGCACAAAGCCGCGCCCTAATAGCGCGGCTTCTCTTTCTAGCAGACTTATTTCGCCTGCAGGCGGTAGATGTAGTTGGTGGCGCAAGAACTTTGACCGAGCCATGCTTGCGGGATTGTTATAAATACCAGCTGATCGTTAATTTCACGATAATGGTGAGCGTTTAACCTGTGGCGCTCTGACTTTTATTGCACGCGGTTATCGATGTATGGTTCGCCCGCAGCGTTGCCCTTGCCGAGATGAAAGTTGAATGAACCGCATACAGAAGTTTATGAGGGGGTTTGGAAATGGCTGAAGAAAAGCCTTTGCTACGATCCCGGCGATTTGCCCCCCTGTTTTGGTGCCAATTCTTTTCGGCTTTCAACGACAACTTTCTAAAGACGGCGTTAGTTTTTCTAATACTTTTCCAAATCGGCGGATCAATTGGCGAGTCGTTAATAACGCTCGCCGCAGCGGTATTCATCGCTCCCTATTTCCTTTTGTCGGCGCTCGGCGGTGAGACCGCCGATCGTTATGACAAAGCGATCGTCGCGCAGAGATTAAAGCTCCTAGAAATCGGGGTGGCTACCGTTGCGGCGATCGGGTTCGCAACGCAATCGCTGACCATTCTCTTTTTAGCTCTATTTGGTTTCGGCATCATTGGCTCCCTATTCGGGCCCATCAAATATGGGATACTACCTGACCTTCTACCGCGCTCAGAGTTGCCCGCGGCGAACGCTCTGGTCGAGGGCGCCACGTTCGTTGCGATTCTGCTTGGTACTATCGCAGGGGGGCTTGCCAGCAAGGGCGGTGGTAACCCGGTCACATTTGCTGGGCTGCTGCTGGTCTTCTCGTTGCTATGTTGGTCATCCGCGCTGCTCATTCCGAGAGTGGGTTCAGGCGCACCTGACTTGAAAATTTCCGCAAATGTCATTGCCTCCACCATAACCTTGCTAACCCATCTGCGCGGCGATCACCGCCTTTGGTGGGGCGCCATGGTGACAAGCTGGCTTTGGCTTGTGGGCACGGTAACACTCTCGCTGCTACCGCCGTTGGTGAAATCAGAGCTCGGCGGCGGGGAGGAGGTGGTAACGGCTTTCCTTGCCGTATTTTCCATTGCGGTGGCAGTAGGGTCAGGACTTGCGGCTTGGCTGGCTGCCGGCCGTATTGTGATTTTACCAACGCTCATCGGTGCGGTGCTGCTTGGCTTTTTTGCCATCGACCTCGGCTGGACCAATATTGCGAGCTCTCCTGCTCTTGCACCGCATGGCGTTTGGACGGTGCTTTCATCCAGAGCCGGTCTTCACACAATCCTCGGCCTTGCTGGGCTTGCAATAGCGGGTGGCCTTTACATCGTGCCGACCTTTGCGGCCGTCCAGGCGTGGGCCGGCGCCGATCAAAGAGCGCGCGTAATCGCCGGGGTCAATGTGCTCAATGCCGCTTTCATGGTGGGAGGGTCGCTTGCGGTGGCGGTATTGCAGCGCGTTGGGGTTACTGCACCGATGCTGTTTATCGGCACCGGCATTATGACGCTCATCGTCGCGGCGATCATCGGACGGACAATGCCAGCAAATCCAAAGATGGATTTGCTCTCCATCATATTCCGCGCGTTCTATCGCATGGAGGTGCACGGCGTGCACAATCTGCTCGAGGCTGGCCCCAATCCAATCGTCGCGCTTAATCATGTGAGCTTCCTTGATGCCGCCGTTGCGATGTCTCTGTTACAGACCGATCCAGTGTTTGCCATTGATGGCGAGATCGCCAAGAGATGGTGGGTGAGGCCATTTCTTCGATTCACCCGCGCCATGCCGCTGGATCCAGCTAAGCCTCTGGGTATTCGTACGCTGATCAACGCAGTGAACGAGGGCAAACCACTTATTATCTTTCCAGAGGGACGGCTAACCGTCACCGGAAGCCTAATGAAAGTTTATGATGGCGTGGGCTTAATCGCCGATAAGACCAACGCCTGCGTCGTGCCGGTACGGCTTGCCGGGCTTGAGTACACACCATTCACTAGATTGTCTCGGGCGCAGGTGCGTAAACGTTTGTTTCCCAAAGTAACCATCACCATCCTCGAACCTGTCAAGCTTACGGTGGATCCGGTGCTCAAGGGCCGCCACAGGCGGCAGGCAGCGGGCGCGGCGCTCTATGAGATTATGTCTAACCTCGTCTACCGCACCACGTCGATCGAGCGAACCGTGATCGAAGCCCTGATTGAGGCAGCAGAGATTCACGGAATGAGCCGGGTCGCGGTCGAGGACCCGATTGCTGGCAAGCTTAACTACCGCAAGCTACTGATGGGGGCGCGCATACTTGGCAAGAAGGCTATGGCACTCGCCCCCGAAGGTGTGCCGGTCGGGGTTATGCTGCCAAACGCCAATGGCGCGGCCGTCACTGTTATAGCGCTCATGTCGGCAGGTCGCATCCCGACGATGATCAACTTCAGCGCTGGACCGGCGAAAGTGTTAGGCGCTTGCAAAGCCGCGAAGCTCGATAGCATCATTACCTCACGAGCTTTCATCGAACGCGGCAAACTCCAGTCACTGGTCGCTGCTATCTGCGATGAAGTTAAGCTCATCTACCTCGAGGATATCCGCTCAACGATCACTCTATCTGACAAGATTCACGGATTCTTTCGGTTGAAAAAGCCACTGGTAAAACGAATGCCCGGCGATTGGGCAGCGATCCTATTCACTTCGGGCTCAGAGGGCGCGCCGAAAGGCGTGGTGCTCTCGCATCGAAACATGCTGGCCAATGTTGCGCAAGCTGCAGCTCGCATCGATTTTGGCCGTCAGGACAAAACCTTTAGCGTGCTGCCATTATTTCATGCCTTTGGCCTCACGATCGGACTGGTGCTGCCACTGGTTTCTGGCGTGCGCATTTACCTGTATCCGTCGCCGTTGCATTACCGTGCCGTACCGGAGTTGATCTATGGTGTAAACGCTACGATCCTGTTCGGCACGGACACATTTCTTAATGGCTATGCCCGCGGTGGGCATCCCTATGATTTCAGATCATTGCGGTACATTCTTGCCGGGGCTGAAGCCGTGAAGGACTCGACGCGCCGCATTTATCTGGAGAAATTTGGGCTGCGCATTCTGGAGGGCTACGGAGTGACTGAGACCTCCCCGGCTCTGGCCCTTAATACGCCGATGTTCAACAAATTCGGTACAGTTGGGCGCGGGCTGCCGGGAATCGAGATGCGTCTGGACAAAATCGAAGGTATCGACCAAGGCGGCCGGTTGTACGTGAAGGGGCCTAACGTGATGCTTGGCTATCTGCGAACTGAGAAACCGGGCGTGCTAGAGCCCCTCTCCGAAGGCTGGTACGATACTGGGGACATTGTAGCCATCGACGAGCAAGGTTTTATCACGATCAAAGGGCGTGCTAAGCGCTTCGCCAAAGTAGCTGGTGAGATGGTCTCACTCGCGGCTGTGGAAGCGCTGGCAGGCGAATTGTGGCCCGACCACTTGTCGGCTGTCACGACCGCTCCTGACCCCAGAAAGGGGGAGCGCCTGATCCTAGTCACGCAAAAAAGGGACGCCAGCCGTGTCGAGTTTCAAACCTTTGCTCGCTCGCATGGGGCGTCCGAGTTGATGACACCGGCTGAAATCATTCACGTGGAGAAGGTGCCACTACTCGGGAGCGGCAAGGTGGATCTTGTGGCGGTGACGAAAATGGTTCGCGAGTTGGCTAGCGCAGCTTAAGGCCCTGTTATCATTGACGCGATCATCGAATAAACTCTTTGATACAGGTTCTCGGCTACCTCCACCTCACTGTCACCGGTCCTGAGGTGACGCCCCGGAGAGCGTGACGATTGCGTTTTTCGATCGCGGCCAAACTCCTCCGCGATTACTATCACTGACGCCAATGCGACTCGGATGTTTCCATTTCTTAGTTTCATCGGATGGACCGCCAATGACTGACGAACCGATGACCGCCGCGCAGGCAACAACGCTGAAGAAGCTCGCGGAAGCTACCTATGAATTAGACGCATTTAAGTCCAACCTCACCCGTACCGAGGCTGATAAACGCATCGCGATGCTAACGGCTAAGCTCAAACTGCTTGATGAGCCACCCCATACAATCTGAGTTGAGATTTGATAGGCTACGCGAATGGCTACGCCGTGTTTACGATTATGCTCGGAGTTATAATACTGCCTGCATTAGCGGATACCTACTTGCATTGTCCGAGCATAAAAGTGGTCATGACAAGTGGACTTCACGGAGAAACATCATCAGAAAAAAAGGAAGATTTGATGTTTCGACTCGATGATGCAGCAAAAACCCTCGAATTCACAAATAACACACCACTAACTATCACACGTTTCGATCGCTCTTGGATTAGCGCCGAGAGCGACGGCGTTTCCTATGAGTTCGATCGCCAAGATGGGACGTTGAGCTTCGCATCCTCGACAATGAAAGACGGGGTCGCGACCACGATTGTGGGGTCCGGTCGTTGTCAGATTGCGACAGCCCCACGGCGGTAAATGGCACTGTATGATGAGATTGTAGCCCGCGCGCGTGAAGTATCACTCTGTCCTATCTTCCAGCGATCACGCTTGGCGTTTGGGCTAGTGCCGCCATCAGTGCCGGGCTGTCGATCTTTCATGATCAATTAAATAGGTCCGTGGCAAACCACATTCTTCGCACTCAAACACGTGTCGTGCCTTGCGCGGATCTTTGAGATCGGGTTCGAACAACCTGATGCCCATAGCTGCACCGCATTGCGGGCAGCGCGCAGTGGTTGAGGTCGAGAGTCGCATATGAACTCCATCAATAAGCTCACCCTCGAATCAAGGATGCACCATAAAATGTACGACGAAATGGAAATCGAGTGACGAGATTATGACTAAATGTGATACATCGGAGCCTTATTACAAAAACGTGGCCGATTTATTTGATCACATTGAGTTCATAGTTCCGCACGCATTCTGCCCACACTTTTATCATCATTAATTCGCATACATCCACGGAACGATCGCACTATGTTGGTGTTGAGTGACGGTTCGTCGAACGTAAGAGTTAACTGCATATCCAACACGACAGACGAACGAGGGAAACGCGATGGCGGGCTTCCAGTAATGTCAACAAGGAGAATGATGACATGAAGAAGCTTCTAACCACCGTAGTATTGCTGACCATCACCGTCACGCCGGTACTTGCCCAGTCGTTCGCGCCCGAATACGGCAGCGGCAATATTGTCTCAGGGGCAAATCAAGGCGGTGAAGCCTCCTATGCCCAGGCGCCTGATGACCACTATGCCCAGGTACCTGAGAACCATCGAACGCGTTCTGAACACCTGAGGCATGTTCGCAGGCTTCAGCCTTCCGCTGTAAAATCGGAAGACAATACGAGAAGTAACATGCAAGACTGACGCCAAGGCGTGAGTCAACTTGCAGACTCGAGAAGGCCTCGAACTTTGAGGCCTTCTTTCCTCAAACAAATGTTAGGTCGGTTTGCTAAGCGGTACGGCGGCAATTTTTTCCAGGTTCGCGACGAAGTCGCCTTTGGTTGTGAAGCGTGAATGCTCAAGCTGAAGCGCAATCCCGATGCGGTCCAATCAGAAAGCTACAACTTATTTTTTTGAAGGGCGCCATGTCGGGGCATCTTTTACGTAGGCGCTGGCGCGCCGCATGACGCTCCGTGGTTTTGTGGTCTCGGATTTCACGAATGGCAAGGCGGCAACGGGGTCGCAGTACGGCAACGCCGCCAATCGAGAGGCAGCACTGCGGCCGTTCCACGCCGCGTAGGATCGCGGGCCGAAAGCGCGCTCCATCATTCGCCGACAGTGCGCACGACGCTTGAGGTCGGTCGGTCACTGACGACACTGCCGCCAAACTCTTTCATGATTGCCTCATCGTATTGCGGCAGCGTCTTCACGGGGTCTTTTGACTTAACCTGCACGATTTTATACCCGCCTGCCTTGAGCTGAGCCAAAAGTTCTGACAGCGCCAGTGAGGTTGGATGCTGGAAGTCGTGTAGGAGGACGATGCCTTTACCGCGCTTATTCAGTTTGGTCATTACGGAGACGACAACCTGCTCGGGCTTGCGAATCTTAAAGTCGAAAGAATCTACGTCGGTCGAGAAGATGCCGATGTTTCGTGAGCCAAGGTAGGCGACCATCTCCGGAGGATCACGCAGCGTCGGAAAGCGAAAGAACGAAGCTCCAGGCTCTCCCAGTGCAGCGCGGACAGCGCTAGCACCTTTTTCGAATTCATCTTTGGCTTGGTCGACGGTTAATTTGGACAAATCGGCATGCGACCAGGTATGCGATCCGATCGTGTGCCCTGCCGCGGACACTTGCTTAAGAATTTCAGGATGCCACATGGCGTGCTTGCCAATGGGGAAGAACAGCGCCTTGGTACATTGGTCCGCGAGCGCTTTAAGAACCGCCGGAGTGTTGCCGGGCCACGGGCCGTCGTCGAATGTCAGCACCACCTCGTGTTCGCGCAGAAAATCGTAGGCCTTGAAATGCTCGAAGCCAAAACCGGGCCCGCCGGTGGTATCAATCTCCACTACCCGGGAGACGCCGAGCGCATCCGGATTCTTGCAGGCCGGGCTCCGCGCGGTGGCGACATTGTAATCGGATGTCGGGAATGCAGCGGAGTTCGCGGACGCTGAAACCGCGGCTGCCAATGGCGTTTGCGGCAGTGGTTGCTCAGGAATCGGACGTGGTGCGATCGTACTGGTCACCAGCTCCGGCTCGGTAACCTTCGCTGGCGTGACCGTCGCCACTGGCTTCCGAGCTGTGAAAACAAGCGTGGAACTGATCACGCCCACGGCCACCGCAACGGCACCTGCGGCAGCCAAAATAATCATTCTGCGCATCGCACTGTCCCCTAAGCTATTTAACCGTCACGATCAGCCGAAACTGGTTAATATTCGGTAGGTTTCAGGTGCGAATCCTGGCACGCTCACCAAAATACTAAGCGATTTCTTCCACGCCGCCTTGAACGCAGCCATCGCCGTCTCTCGGTCCAGAGCGCGCCCCTTGCGGCCCGGCCGCTCGTGAATTCGAGACCTCAAAACCCGTGGGCGTCCTTTGGCACGCCAGCATCGGCATAAAAGATGCGCCGACATAGCAGCCATCTCACAGAACCGGATCTGAGGCTTCGCCTATTCTTTCGCAGCACGAGCATTGTGGCATTTATTCGTATGGATCGACTTTATGCGCGGCGCTAATCTAAGCGAGATCAAACCCTGCTTGTCGCAGGTCATAGGGAGATCAACATGGAACAGATTCTGATTAACCTCATCACAGGAGCGCTTGGTGGAGTTGGCGCAGGTAAGTCATCGCCGACCTTTGATCTCGGTACGGCTGGCAACATTATTTCCGGTTTGGTCGGAGGCGGGGTACTCGGCCAGATCATCACGTTATTGCTGCCGTCGGTCGTGGCCGCTGCGGAGTCGGGCAATCTGAGTATTGGCGGCATTGTGTCACAGGCGATCGCCGGTGGCGCTGGCGGGGCCATACTCACGGCGCTGATTGGTGCAATCAAAAACAAAGCTGCTGCCTGATGGTCGACCCAATAAGTCCAGACCAGAAACCCTTCAGCTCCAGTGAGCTAAGGGTCCGGATTGATGACTTGTTAGGTGGTCATCGTGGCTAAAGAGCAAGACGTAAACGGCGATGGTCGACTGCGTTGATGTTATCGCAACCGTCCTCAAGTACGACATGCACGGTCACGTCATCGGTCGTAACGAGCGTTGTGCGTCGTGTTATAATGATCCGCATGCCTGCCGGCGCCTTCGGGTTTTTCACTTTGATCCAAGTTCGCGATGGGGGTGAACGATGCGGATTAAGCCCGATCTATTTTGTACCATCCTTTTGCCTTGTCCTGCTCATATTGTTTCAGTGGATCGGATTGATTTGGTGGCTTTGGAATCTTCTTGCGTTGCGCCAATTTCGTACGATTCCCCAAATCATGAGGCGTACTTACTTGATTAGAAGCAGACGAATTTATCGCTTCTGCCACGGTCGTAATTGAGGCGAGCGCTACCGCGACAATAATGGTGAAGGCTAATTTCATGAGCAGATTTTTTCTTCTTCCCAAGTGAGAGCGCATGGCGTGGTTCGGCGCAGGTGACCGCAAGTTAGACCTGGACAACTCGGCGTTAGTAAGACTTGCGAGCGCTGTGCACACGCAAAACGCTTGCTTGCGCGCCAAATGGTAACACAGCGGCCTCCGGCTGCGCTGTCACTGAGTGCGGTTACCGGCCGGGAACTACAAGTCCCCTGCAAGTGCCATCGCAATATGGTCCCGGTAGCTGGCGATCGCCTCCTGTCCGCGCAGATCCTGGGCTACACGACCCCCATCAATGAACAGAACACGATCAAAGTGGTGTAGATACAGCGGATCGTGAAGGCTCATCAGGATGGTCTTTCGGCTAAATTCGTTTGCCTTCCCAATGGCCTGATAGAAACGTGCTCGCGTCTCCACGTCACAATTGGCCATGGGCTCGTCGAAAATACCAACGAACATCTTTGGATCGAGAAAGCGATAGAACGCGCCGGCCAGCGCTAGCCGCTGCAATTGTCCAGTTGAAAATCCGCGCCCTGAGGGCCATTGCTCTCCAATCCAGGTTCGCATCCCCTGTGGCAGGACTGCAACAATCTCATCGGCTCCCGAATAGACTAGGGCACGTTTCATTCGATCAATATCGATGTTTTCGCTGACCGAACCCGTGAGCGATCGCGCCAGTTCCATACCGGGAAGTTCGAGTTCCTGAGTGGCCATAAGCAAATGGTTGAGCCACGATTGCTGACGGACGCTTCGTATCTCATGCCCATCAATCCAGATCGAACCTCCAGCCGGCACATAGATCTTCGCGATGAGCCGTAGAAGTGTCGTCTTACCGGCGCCATTGCGGCCGACTAATGCAACCTTCTCTCCCGACGCAATTTCGACGGAACAGTTTTCAAGAACGGGTATCTCGGTTGACGGATACGAGAACGTCAGATTCTCGATCTTCAGCACCGGCGTATCGCTGAGCTTGATGTCCTGCGCGTGTGTTTCATCGACAAGCGGTTTGGTTTCGAGCATGCGGGCGAGGTAGTCGTAATCCCGCCGCGCGTTCTCCAGCTCTGTGAGCGAGGAGCCGAAACGATGCATTCCCGTGACAAGTAGTGAGAGGCTCCCGCCGATGGCACCCAACTGCAGGTAAGTGTATGAGCCTTCGACAAGTCCGGAAGCAAAGTAGCTGCACATAACTGCCAGCATTGCGACCTCGACAAGACCAATCGTCAGGTTCCATCGACGGTCGAACCTCGCGATGACAAGGGCGTTATTCCGGACTTCGGCAACCAGCTCGCGAAAGTATGACTGATACTTATTATTCAGTTGCCATAGTCTGGATCGCAGACCGGTCCGCGGTGCAACAAGCGCATTTTCAACCTCGTATTTTTTGCGATAGGTGAGCGTCTCAGCTTCATCAAATAACCGTCGCTTGGCCTCGATGAACCAGTCCCTGCCGATCATCGGTGCCGCCGTGAAGAGCGCCAAAATGCCGATGATGGGATCAAGGCTCAGGAGAACGACGGATCCGGCACCAAGCGCTACCACGGCCCCTATCAGGGAGCGCTCCGACTGCCAGAGCCGTGCGGCAGCTCCCGCTCCCCTGTAACGAGCAAGACGTTGCAACTCCATGAATGAAGGATCGAGAAGCCGGCCGAGATCGAGCGACGCCAGTTTTTCCAGTATGCGCTCTTCCATCAGGTTCCAGAGAGCTAGTTCAAAGTTTTTAGCTCGCAACCCGATGGCAGCGGATATTACAGTCTCGGCAAGCCGGTAGCCGAGGTAGAGAGCGATGCCCGCTATAACCGTGACCCATTCAACCTTGACGCTCGAGACAACGTGACCAAGCAGGCCGCCAACAAGGGTGAACAAGCCGAGCTGACTCAATGAATTTGTGGCGCTGCCCGCCCAGGTCAGTGTCACGTAGACACGATCAATGCTCGTCACAATCCGATTGATTGATATGAGCGTAGCTATCGTATCCCGAACGATGCTTACCGCAGGGGTGAAGAATTTCATCACACCCGCCGCTTTCGCTTAGCGTCGTGATGGCGACCATAGCCAGCGGCTTGAACAAAAGGTTTCGATATCGTCCATGCTTTTGAGCAAGTAACCGCGGAATGATTGCCCTTAATAGCTGTGCGACCTCCTCACAGTGTTGCAATTTCAAGTCTTGATATCGGCTGGCAGTTTGCCGCCGTTTTCGGCGAGCTTCGACATGACCTGCTTGTGCAGCCACACATTCATCGCTGCAGAGTCGTTGGTATTACCAGTGTAATGCAATTCCTTCGCCAATTCCTTCCGCGCAGCCAAACTACTATCGAGACCGAGAGCCTTCATCAGGTCGACAATGGAAGTGCGCCACGCAAGCTTCTCACCCTTTGATGCCGCCGCCTTGTCGACAATAGCCGCAACATCAACCGTTTGCGTCTTAGGCGCGGCCGGGGCGACCGTTGGCGAAGCGGATGCCTGCACCTTGGGCGCGGCCGGGGCGGCCGTTGGCGAAGGGGATGCCTGCGCCTTAGGGGCGGCCGTCGGCGAGGCGGATGCCTGCGCCGAGCCATGACCGAAAATCGCGCCCATAATGTTTCCTAAAACACTCATGACATCTTCCTCCTGTCGGGTTCGAAGAACGATGCACTATCCCGATACCATTTTCGGGTCTTGTGCGCTGCTGTATCTGCGTGTTCCAAGAAAAATTTAGCACCTCGCCGAGCCAAGTGCATTTCACATTTGAGCTATCGAGATATCCAGAAGATTGAAGTGCAACGAGGTTTCGGATGCGTGACATGAAACAAGAAAGGCAAGCACAAGGACTAGCCCTCGTCACTCCTCAGCCGGGCTGGTGGGAATACCTCGATAAAGACTCACTCCCGTTTCGAAACGGGTGGCCGCATAGATACTGAAGCATTCGGCTCGAAAAGGTTCAGCCCGACGCCCCACGCCATTTAGCGGCCCACCCGGAGCCGCGGTTCCCGAAATCGTTGCCCAAAAATCGGGAACCGCGGACCGATTTATTTGAATCACTGCGATGAGTTGATTGGACGAGCTGAACCTGCGTAGCGGTATTTTGTCGGCGCTCAGTTGGCTGCATTCACGGCAATATTAACTTGTAGAGAAACACAGCGAGCGTCACCGTCAGCACAAGGAAAAACACTCCAATAACCGTAACAATTCTTTCGCCCAGGCTCGTATAGTAGCGCTTGCTAGGGCGGTAGATCGTAGGGCGCATGGCAGAAGGTGTCACTCGGTGGAAATTGTCGCCCCACAAGTCAGCGCCAAAATATCAAAATTATGACGGTCTGATCCGATTGACGCAGGATGTCAGATTGGGGCTTGAAAGTTAGGCTGTGGGCCCGCTATCGTGCACCGGCTCGCAACTTTGCTTTTGGCGCGTCCCCAAACTCGAAAGAGGTGCGTGCGCACATGCCATGCCCGGCCGCAGGCGGGCGATCTTCTTCACGCCAATAGTTCTACGATACTCTTGATTAGAATTAAAAACATATAGAGGTCAACGTATCGGCCATGAAAACAGTACCTGTAGAAGAAGCTGTTGCACTGATCCCTGACGGCGCAACTCTAATGATCGGCGGATTCATGGGGGTTGGTTCACCCGAGCGTGTAATTGATGAATTAGTTCGGCAGGGAAAGCGAAATCTTACCGTCATTGCGAATGATACGGCCGTTCCGGGACGCGGAATCGGAAAGCTTGTGGACGCTAGTCTGGTCGGCCGAACCATTGCTAGTCACATTGGGCTGAATCCTGTGACGCAGCGGCAAATGATCGACAAAAAAATGATTGTCGATCTGGTCCCACAGGGCACCCTTATCGAACGGATCCGTGCTGGCGGTTGCGGACTCGGCGGCGTGTTAACCCCAACAGGTGTGGGTACCATAGTTGAGGAAGGCAAGCAAAAAATCAAAGTGGATGGAAAGAGCTATTTGGTGGAGACCGCACTGCGCGCCGACTTTGCGCTCGTTCATGCGTTCCTTGCCGATTATTTCGGCAATCTCGCTTATGCACTAACGTCGCGAAATTTTAATCCGATCATTGCCATGGCTGGGGAAACGACCATTGTTACGGCAGAGCATATTGTACCTGTTGGGCTCATCGCGCCAGATCACGTCATCACACCCGCGCCTCTCGTAGATTATCTTGTCGCTAACAGGTGAGAACAATGGACGCTCAGACCATCATTGCCAAACGCATCGCGCATGAGCTGAAAAGCGGAATGCTCGTCAACCTCGGGATTGGAATTCCGACCCTAGTGGCGAATTACATCCCAAGTGACCTAAAAGTATTTTTTCAATCAGAAAACGGATTGATCGGCACAGGACCCATACCAGAGGAAGGTATGGCACACCCGCTGCTCACGGATGCAGGTGGGCGCCCAGTAACGGCACTGCCAGGTGCCTGCACGTTTGATAGCGCGATGTCCTTCGGTTTCATTCGGGGTGGCCATGTCGATGTGACGGTGCTTGGCGCACTTCAGGTCGACGCGCAAGGACTGCTCGCGAATTGGATGATTCCTGGCAAGATGGTGCCGGGGATGGGCGGAGCCATGGACCTCGTTACTGGTGCAAAACGCGTGATTATTGCCATGCAACACACGGCAAAGGGCAAGCCAAAGGTAGTTAATAAATGCTCGCTGCCGCTTACCTCGACCAGGCCCATCGACCTATTGGTAAGTGAGATGGCAGTGATTGCCTTTCCGGATGGTCGCGCGACCCTCCTGGAAACCGCGCCCGGAGTGACCGTCGAACAAGTTATTGCTGCTACTGAAGTGAAGCTCGCACTAAGCGACAAAATTTCGGAAATGACTTTGTGATCAGAGAATGAGTCCAAGGCAGTCTAATCATCAACTCGCTCAGATCGTGATCACGGTGTGTGAGTGCGTGCAACCATCTTAGGGTCTCAACCTTTTGACCCACACGAAAAAGTAGGCTGCTTCACAAGTAAGGCAGCAGCCCACACAGATCACTAATCTCGGGTTTTCAGGCTGCGCAGGCAACACGCTTCTGGGCGTCTCCCTCAGCCGCAGTCTTTGGTTGCGCGGGCAGCTGAAGCACCGTTGCCTCTTGACCCGGCCATAGTTGTGTCAGAAGAGCGATGCGTCCGTCCGGAAATTCAAGCGCATCATGGTGTTTTCGTGGTTCGTTCTTATTCACTTGCCGGAAAATTGCCGTCGCGTGAATTAGCGTTTGAGCCTTCCAACCGATGATGAGTTGGTCATCTGAAACGATCACCGAGCCAGAAAACGCAAGCTCAGTTCCCGGAAGAACACAAACCGCCACTGTTGCATCTTCTGCCGCGGCGAACCCACGTGTGCCGGTACCGAAATCACGTGTGGTGAGTTTGTCGCCGACCTTTGCTGGCCGTGACCTTACGTTTTGAAGGCTGTAGTCACACATTGCTGGTACTCCGTATCGGAAGCCCCTCAGCCCACGCATACTAGCGCGTCATTTGTTTCGATCAGACAGGTTTGTTGACCAATTTCTACGTGCTCGATTATCAAGCGGATCGCAAAGAACTTGCGCAAAGGTTGTGGGTCGCTGCAAGGAACCCAAGTACACTGCCGACTGCGATAAAGCATGGGGCAAGCCAGCAGAGCCGGTCGGTTCTTGCTGGTTTGATGAGACCAGCCCACTGAGCTATCGACGCGAGCCCGAATCTTGCGGTCCTCAGGGCGCGACCGTTAAGCAAGAGGTTGCTGGGCCGGGGAGCGAGCCCGCCCCACATTGATATGGGACGAAAGCACAAACGTTACTTAACTGATTTATCTGCAGTACGATCAATCCGACAAAGCTCCGAGGCCATACATCACTCTTAAAACAGGACTCATTTGCAGACCTATCCGATCGAACCACGCTTGAAATACGGTGAGAACCTGGCCAGTGCGGAAAATCTGCGCAAGTCCCGTATTCACTGCGAGGCGAAAGGCCCAATCGCCGAGAGGCAATGCAATTGCATAAGGCTCGACGGACAAATCGTCCGGCAGCATCACCAACGCTTCGGGATTCTTTATGTGAGCGCCAACTAGCAGCAACTTATCGCTTGCAAAACCATCAACATCGCCTGCCTCCAACATGGCAATACCTTCACTGCCATCCTTTACGGAAATGAGGGTTGCTTCAACTTTCTGTTGCTTTAGCTGCGCAATGATCGCCTGCTCGTTGGTTGTACCTAAGGGCACTGCAATTTTCTTGCCTGTCATATCGGAAAACGATCGTATATTAGAAGCTTTCTTTACAATGATGCCGGTACTTTCGAGAAAAATGAAATTCGAAAAGTCAACCTCTTTCATGCGGCCGAGCGTTACAGTGCTCGATCCGCACTCCATGTCAGCTTTGCCACTGGCCACCGCGGAAAAACGTGTCTGCAACGTTACCGGAACCCACTCGATCTTAATGCTGTCAAGTCCAAGCTGATGTTCAAGCGAGCTAACAACGAGTTTGCAGATATCGATACTGAAGCCGGCGGGTTCGCCTTTGTCATTCAAAAATGAAAATGGTCTAGCATCTGCGCGATAGGCAATCTTAATAAGTTTTGTTTTTGTGATAACTTGCAGGCGGCTATTGGATGGGGTTTGGATTTGCGCAGATGCTACGACCGCAGAGAAAAAAACAAAAAATAGAGCGATCACACGACGCATCTTCATCACCTCCAAAGTGGCTCGATTGGGCGATAATATTGCGTGATATTACGTTTTGGTCAAATTAGCATTAGCGCGCGTTATTCGTCTGTCCAATGCTTATCGTAAACTCAGCGGATTGCGGGCGTTTAGTGTAGTACGAAACCCTGCTGTGCTTGCCACGGACGGATTCTATGCGGCAGTCCTCAGGCTCTGCGCGCTTCACCTTTTAGATCAAATTCGATCATCAAGGACGTAGTCGGGCGGGGCCCATCGCCTTGCTTACTTTCTGATATTCGGATTTAAGCGCTCCGCAGCGGCTATGTCGGCTTCCGCACCAGCTTTGTCCCCAATTCTCTGCTTATCGAGACCTCGATACAATAACGCGTCGGCGTCGTTTGGATTGAGCCGGATCGCCTCGTCGTAGTCGGCGATGGCGCGTACGTAGTCATATTTGCTTTCGTAGGCCAGTGCTCGGTTGTAGAAGGCGATAGCGAGGTTTTCTTTTTGCTCCGTTCCGGACTGAATAAGGGCGGTACAATTTTTAAGCTGCTGATCCCAGTCAATATCCGGATTTCCAGTACAACCCTGCCAAAGTGGAGAAAGCTGTGCGTTGACGCAAATTGTCGAGGCGGTAAGCACGACGATTGCTGAAACACACCGCGTTGTTAGCGACAATCTATTCTCCTTCTAGGCATTCAGCGTGTTCCAGGCATTCAGCGTGGCGCAAAGTTATTCCCCGGCTAGGATAACTAACGCATTATTTGTGTCACGTGGCTGATGATCACATCGATCAAAAAATGCTCCTGATAACAGGCGGCAGATTTTGCCGTGCACGGCCAAATTAATCGCCCGGGGCGAATGATTGGGCGCTTTGATTTTGAGTAGTAAGATCAATAACTTGGGCGGTGGCCGCAAGGAAGACATGTAATTTTTCCGAGTACTGTGACTTTTCTGCACTAGCTGAAAATTCGAGACGTGCGATAGTGGATTCGCTGTTTAAACAGGGGCACCTCATGAAAAAGATGCTAGTGGTAATCTGCTCTCTCGTACTCGCCTTGAGCCTCGCTGGTTGTGGTTGGGGTCCTTGGGGCAAGGGCAAGGCTCCGATTATTGGCAAGGGTAAAGCACCCGCACCAGTAGTGACCAAGGGCTGAACTCAATCACCAGAGTAGGTCCGGAGCCGGGGTGGGTAACCAAACCACAAGCACCTTAAGCGCTCGCATTACGATGATAGACATAAAGCCCCAGCTGCGTGCGGCTGGTGTGTGTCTCTCGTGTCACTGTTTTGTCGAGCGATGCTTCGTGGACACACTGCCGACCGCGGTCAAGAAAATGACCGGCTGAGCAATTCGAGTGCAATCAAAAAGGCTCCGGACAATTCCTTGGGGCCTTTTCTTCCTGGGGCCTTTTCGTTGGTTGACATAGCTGTATCGCGATAGATGTGGGCAGTAGCCAAGTCTGATTTTGCGATACAAAGCAGGAGACAACAAATTGGGGATGGCCAACATTGAAATTGGCTGATTAGTACGGAGCTCGTCGTGAGATTTCCTCTTGGTCTGCTCGCGATAACAATCGCGATGTCATTGTTTGGTACCTGTGCTGCGAATAGTGCGCCTAGTGGCACCCAAGCGGCAGGTTCGGGGCAATCCAGGCATACTGGCGAAACGGGCCAAGTATGGTCGCTCCAGACTCCCTTCGGCATAATTTATGAGCGTATTCCGACCAAAGAGGTGGACTATCCAAGCACGCGCCCCGCAGGAACGATTGTCGTCAATACCAGCAAACGGCGACTTTACTACCTACTAGGTGGCGGCAGGGCGATCAGTTATGGTATCGCCGTCGGCATGGAGGGCTATGGTTGGTCGGGCGTCACCACCGTTGCCGACAAGCGCGAGTGGCCGGATTGGACGCCTACGCCAGATATCCTGAAGCGCCTTCCCAATCTGCCACATCACGTGCCGGGCGGGCCGGACAATCCACTGGGGGCGCGGGCTCTCTATCTTGGTGGTACGCTCTATCGCATTCATGGGACGAACGAGCCCTGGAAGCTTGGTGGTAGTGTATCATCAGGCTGCATTCGTTTGTCCAACGAGGACATTGTCGACCTGTACAATCGTACAAAACTTGGTGCCACGGTAATTGTGCAATAGTAACGGCCGCTAATTCATTCGTTAACAAAAGCCAGTATTGTTCGCGAGCGGGCAGTTCTTTCCAGAAATAAATTTTCGGACTGCAAAATCCGAGAAATACGTCTTAGTCGGCTCGTGCGCTCTGGCGTATGAGATCAGCCGCAAGGTCGCCGAGTGCCGGTCGGGCTAGCGCAACAAACGGCAATGGCCGCGTAACTTCGATCGCAGCCAGCCCGAGCCGGGCGGTAAGCAATCCGTTGAGCATGCCCTCGCCCAATCGGGTTGAGAGCTTGGCGACGACGCCGTGGCCGAGCATCTGCTGCATCATGCTGTCGCCGATCGCGAGCCCGCCGGTTACCGTCAGGTGTGCCACGCACAGCCGCATCAAACGGATCAGTCCGAGCGTACTTGGCCGCCCGCCATAGAGGTAAGCCAGCCGCCGTATAAGGCCTAGCGCGGTTGCAAAAACGAACAGCATATCAAGCATCGCGCGCGGGCTCACCGCCGTCACGATAGAGACGCGCACCGCTGCCGCACTGACCAGTTGTTTTGCTTCCTGATCGAGTGGCGTCATCAAGCTACGTTCGGCCAGGCGTATCAGGTCGGCCCCGTCGATGATGTCGTCGATATGGCTCGCAAGCATCTTACGGGCGCGGGCAAGGTGAGGTGCATTGCTGGTCAGGCGCAGCAGCGCGCGGGTAATCGCAATACCGTCGGCCCGACGGTCGCTAACGATCGTGGCAGCCACGCGGTCGCGTAGTTCCTCAACCGCCGAAAGTTGCAACAAGCTGCGCAGTTCATGGATCGCGACAACGAGGAGCGCAAGTGCGGCGATTGCGGCAAGCGACACTCCAAGCCAACCGAGTACCTGACTGCGTGCAAAGAGATCCTCAACGAGACGCGTAGCAGCAAGACCCAAGCCCAGCGCGACGAGCCCGCCGAGCGCTGACCAGAACAGGGTCGCCCAGCGAAAGCGTTTTCTTGGTTGCGCGCTTGCGGCCACGATTGGCACCGGAAGCGTCGTCACCTCCGGCTCTGGCGTGATCCGGATGGCTTTGGCGCTTGCCTTTATATCGGCTTCAGTAACGACCACTTTTGGATCGTTCAATGCGAACGCAGTCGGGCGACGGGATTGCGTGCTCATTGCAGATGGCTTCCTATTAGGAATTGAAGGGCGCGATCAAGGCGGATATGTGGGAACGACGGTTCGCCGCTCTCGTCGGTTTGCAAGGCGGGCGGGAGCAGCCGCAGGAAGCGGAAATCGGCATCCTGCGCCGACGCTTTTGTAAGACCATGAAAGGCATCGGCGTCACTGAATAAGGTTTCTGGATCGACCGGTATATCCCCGGGAAACATGGCCGCCTCAGTCTGTCCGTCAAATTTCTGGCGGCCCAGGATTTCGCCAGCGGTCGGTACGCCGACAATCGCCGGAAGATGCTCACGCCCTTGCTGGATCGTCGCCTCGTGAGTTGCCCGCACCGCCGCGAGGGCAATGACGTCAACTTCTGAGCCCGCAAATTGTGCTTGCATCACCGCGTGGTCAGTCATCCGTCGTAGGATCGCTTCCAGCCGGTCATGGCTCGAGTGATGAAGATGGTCGGCTTTTGTGGCGGCGAACAGGATGCGGTCAATACGCGGACTGAACAGCGCACTTAACAGGCTTTTGCGTCCCAACCGGAAGCAGGCAAGTATCGAGGTGAGGGCACCTTCCAGATCGTGCAAAGCTTCGGGCCCAGCATTGAAAGCTGAGAGGACGTCGACGAGAACAATGTTCCGGTCCAACCGCGCGAAGTGCTCCCGGAAGAACGGCCGCACCACTACCGCTTTATAAGATTCATATCGCCGTTGCATCATCGCCCAGAGAGAATTATTGGGCGCTGAACCCTCTTGCGGCACATCGAGCGGCGCGAAGGTTAGCGCTGGCGAGCCCGCGAGGTCACCCGGCATCAGGAATCGTCCGGGAGGCAACATGCTTATCGCGTATCGCTGATCACGGCAGGACTTGAGGTAATCAGTGAATAGCGCCGCTGCGGTCAACGCGGCTTGCTCATCCTCGGGTCCCTGCGGATTAAGCGTCTTCAGATGGCAATGCCAACGTGAGGCGAGGGCGGCACGTGGCTGCTGCCGTGATAGCGCAAGGCTCTCGGCCGACCATTGATCATAGCTTTTGCCCAGAAGCGGTAGGTCGAGCAACCACTCACCCGGATAATCAACGATGTCTAGCGTAAGCGTGCGCATCGCCCCCGATTGCGATTGGTATTCAATCACCAGGCGCAACTCGCTGATCTGCCGAGTCGAGTCCGGCCAGCGTCGTTCGGCGACGAGCGCGCGCACGTGATTTTCGTAATCGAAACGTGGAACGGCGTCGTCCGGCTGCGGCGCAAGCCGAGCCTCGGAAACCCGCCCATTCGCCAGCGCCTCGAAAACCGGAAATCGTCCTCCACGCACCAAGCCGTGAACAAGAGCGGTGATGAATACAGTCTTTCCCGCTCCCGACATTCCGGTGACGCCGAGCCGGATGGTGGGATTGATGAGATGGCTGCCGAATTCCAGCAGCGCCCGGGCACCCATCCAGGTCTGCTCGAGTATCTCAGAAATCGGATCGCTCATACGGTCACTTTTGTTCGTCACTCATATGACGACGCGCGCTCCATACCGCTAGGGCGCAAAATACCGTTTTCTGGAAATGGGGACTTCTGCGTGCAGAGCTAAAGTATGTTCGCTTACTCGCTGAATGCAACGAAACCCGCTGAAATCAATGTTTCCGCAGTTTCGCGTATCTTAACCGCGGTGTCGCGCCTTCATTTCTGCTACTGATCGTAATCGGCCCCATGATCTGCATTGACCCAAAACAACGCGCGTGCCTTGTTGAGTTCATTGACCCGGCCAGGTTGATGCCGAAGAAGAAAAAACTTGGCCTTTGCTGCCCGTTCTAGAATGATTGAGCCTCGACAAAACTCGTCAACCGGAAATCTCGAACGGTCGTGACTTCTGTGACGGTTGGGATTATTTCATCGGGCGTCAGATAAGGATGCAGCATGCATCCCCATAGGATTTTTTATGAGCGAAATAGTCGGTCAAGAAAGACGTCTTGTCACTGCTAGAGCGCTTTTACTTGGCTATCGGATTAATACAGCCGGTCTGGAACGGAAGGATGTACTTTCAACCACACCTTTGGCTTTTCGTGCCGCGCACGATGGCTACGCGGTACTTTTTCGTTATGGTGTTGTAGTTCTCTTCGGCATGTCACCACTAGAAGAGGACGAAATTGTACGTCGCCTCGATGGACGTATTAGTGGTGCGTTCTCTCGCCGCGAGGGGGATTCGGCTCAAATTGAGATCGCGCCTGATAAGGACGAGCAAATCACTCCTGACGGGAGAATCTTGCTCAAGAAGTTAACGCCGGAGCACGTTCTGATCGTCGCTGATGCAATGGCAACAAATTTGATACTGGCGCACGATGAGCGGAACGTTAGCGCCGTCTTCGACGTCATCGAGCCACTTGCGCGGGAGTTGGCAGAGCACGGCCGTACTCCGGGAGGTCGTCGAACGATCTTGAAACACATTGGGAATGCATTGCTAGTTCAGCACCGGGTCTCTGGCCTTGTAGCCGTAGCAGAAAAGCCTGACGTGCTGTGGGAGCGACCAGACCTCGAGCGTTTCTATAATCGGGTCGAAGATGAATATGAATTGAAGGAACGCGCCGACCTTTTATCTCGTAAGCTCCAAGTGATTTCGGATACAGGTAAGGCTTTGGCCGACATCATCAACACAGAGCGGTCAACGCGTTTAGAGCAGATAATTATTCTCTTGTTATTGCTTGGAACAATTTTTACCGCGTTCCAAATATTTTCTCGCTAGCTAAGGTGCATCTTGTCGCAACCCAAATTATGGTACTCCAATGAATAACCTAAATCCTGGCAAATCTACCGTGCATGCCCGGACAAGACAGCAATTGGGTGAATGGTAGATTCCCGCTTCCCCCATCGCCTGTTGTGCATCGGCTCGCTTCAACGCATCAACGATCTCCACTATGCGATGCAAACGTATTGCGAACCATGCATTCCAATTCGTTGAGCAGCGCCTCGCGCAAGATCAAGTCGCGCGCCCATCCGATAAGCGATCCCCCAAGGTCCCCTGTCATTGATCCTGACAGTTACGGAACGGCCATTATGAGGATTTGTTACCGTCAGTGTCGTCCCGATAGGCCAACTGCGCGCCGCTGCAGTGTTGCCATTCGGATCAAATCTTTCGCCACTAGAAGTGCGCCTTCCAGACGAATATGAACTCGCCAGAAGCTCATGTCCTGCGCATTTGCCAGATGGCTTTACGTACTTATGGACTGAACTCCATCCCGCGGCATTCACCGGTTGCGTTGGGACAGTGAACGCAATGCAACACGCGCTCAAAACGAGCGACCACGCAACTAACGATTTCATATGTTGGCCCCTGTTTGGATCTTACCGCCGACCCAATTATGATTTTATACGTCCCCGCTATGCAACCCGTCCAAAAAGTCTTTGCGGTAATCTGATGCAGCGCGTCTTGCCAAGTGCCTGATTCTCTATGGTATGTGCATAAGGCATGCCTGCCTTGCTGCATAGGCCTAACACTCGCGGGTCGCTTAACGCGGTTCGTTAGTCGATATAAGTCCAAGCGAAGAAAAGCAGCACGATTGCCGCCGCACCTATGAGAGTCAGTTGACCCGTCATGTCATGAAAAAGATCAGGATGGCGGCTTTGATTACTCTGTACCGTCATGGGCCGTCCCCCCTAATTGAAACGTCCTCGGGGATTGTTCGTAGATCATATCATTTCAATATGACGGACTCGTATCACGACTTCGGCAACTCCAGCTGCAGCTCGCTTCTCCCTTTAACTCTCGCGGATGTCACAGGAATTTTCTCCTTCAGCCGTGGCGACCGATGATATCAAGCGTCACGGGTGCCAAACCTGAGAAGCCCAACGCACGGGCTGCCGCCGGCGTCACATCAATGACCCGACCAGCCACGAATGGACCGCGGTCGTTAATTCGCACGATTACCGAGCGGCCACTGCGCTGATGAGTGACGCGCACCAGCGTTCCAAATGGAAGAGTTTTGTGAGCAGCTGTCATGCCGTTCGCATCGGCTCTCTCGCCATTTGCGGTCCGGCCTCCGGAATAAATTGAGGCAATTCCAGATTGGGCTTTGGCGACGGACAACGCGCCAATGAAAACGATTGAAAAGCAAAAAGCGGCAACAAGGGTCACACGTGTTCGTTTCACGATAACGGCTTCCTTCCATTTGTTGGAGAGAGCCGCTATGGGCGTGACGGGCAGGGCTTTTTTTAAGCCAAAAGCAGACCTTTATCGGGCGCGGCTTGTGCCCGCATGCCATTTATTTGTTATTCTTTGCCAATAAATTTGTTGAGCTAGTCGTAGCAGCAAAGGCGGCGCCCGCGATGTCCAATTTGCGCAACGGCATCGAGGAATTTGAGCCGAAGCCTGCTTGGTTAATGGGGCCGGGTTTGTTGGCACGAGAGTACCTGACAAAGAATTTCGATTTTACGGGGCGGGCGAGATTGCGGAGAAATCACTTGCGTGCATTAATAGAAAGGGGGCCAGGGGGAAGCCATCATGACGGTGATCCAATTTCCCGGGCGGGCCGATTTGGCTCGGCGGCTGCCAGATCATGGCGAACTTGTCCATGCAATTCGATCCAATTACGCGGAGCGCCGCGCGTCCTTGCAGGCAATCGCAGAGCCGGCGCCCGATGACCCAGTTTTTAGGGCGATTGAACGCTTTCTGCTGGCGGATTTCCAATTCTCAATCCTCGCGACTAGCGAACCTAGTTTGCGAGACAGAGCGGCGCACACTGCGTGGAAAAAGCAAATTCGGCCACTTGCGGACGCCTGCGACGCCGCTACGCACGCGCTATTCAATACGGTTCCGAAAACGCGGATCGGCGCCAGGACGTTAATAAAATTTATTCTCGAAAATGGCGATCCCGACGACGACGACTTGGTCGCTCTACTGGAAACGATTGCCTCCGCGATGATCGATTTGCACTGACGCCCTGCCCTAGAAATACGTCACTGTCTTTTGATATAAAAAGAATTCTATATTGATGTTGACCTAATTTAATCGTTGCACGTGAATGGGAGGTGCGGATGGCTTTACACCGGGTCGCAGCGGTGGTGTTTCTTAGCCTGATTATGCTGACTCCATTTACCGCCTTGGCGCAAAATCAGCCTCCTCCTGCGGCCCCGTCTGCTCCTGCTGCCGCCCCGTCTGGTGAGCAAGTGCTCAAACCTGAGGAGCTCGATGCTCTCGTTGCGCCCATAGCGCTATATCCCGACAACCTTCTCTCTTTGGTCTTGATGGCATCGACTTATCCGCTGGAGATCGTGGTGGCCGATCGCTGGGCGAAAGAGAATAAGAAACTCAAAGGCGATGAACTAAAGGCGGCGCTGGACAAGCAGGCTTGGGATGACAGCGTCAAATCATTGGTTGCCACCCCAGATGTTCTCTCGATGATGAGCACAAAGATTGATTGGACTCAGAAGCTCGGCGATGCGGTTCTTGCTCAACAGCCGGATGTGATGGATGCCATCCAGCGTCTCCGTGC
>Ga0207819_1000008_pt1 | contig 31935 bp, 27 predicted proteins | sample LuqExpMetageno42_FD_187800 | JGI IMG/M metagenome (GOLD analysis project Ga0207819, IMG submission 187800) | Tropical forest soil microbial communities from Luquillo Experimental Forest, Puerto Rico - Sample 42 (SPAdes) | ecosystem: Environmental > Terrestrial > Soil > Tropical forest ...
AAGCCGGTCAACGGTTCGCACGACGTGATGTTCACCACAATCACGATGGACAACGGCGTCGCGGTGATGATCGGCGGCGGCTGGAATCTGCCGCCGAGCTATCCGAACTATTGCGCGACCTGGATCGAGATCACCGGCACGGAAGGCTCGCTCTTCCTCGACGACACGCAACGCGACAACTGGCTGAACACAATGAAGGACGGCCAGACGTTTCCGATGTCGACGATGCCGGGCGAATGGGTCAACGATGTCTTCGCCGGCGGCATGGGGCCGGAGACGATCTACTTCCTCGAGGCTTGCATCCGCGACACGCCGGTGATGGTGACACCGGAATCGGCGCGGCGCGTGATGGAGACCTACAGCGCGGCGGACCTCTCCGCCGACCGCAACGAGCCGGTCGACCTGCCGCTCACCAATGAGACCATCGCGGCGATCGCCGACTTCAAGCAGAAGATCCGGGCCGGAGTGAATGATTAGCGTCTTGTCCCGGGCGCAACGCAGCACGCTAGCGGTGCGCTGCAGGCCCGGGATCCGGGTTTATTTCAATTAAGCGGGGTCCCTGATCAGCGGTGCACCGCTTCCGCGCTGCACCGCGCCCGGGACAAGGAAGGAAGCGAAATGAAAAAATCAGCCAAAGGGCTCGGGCTCGCGATCATCGGCGGCGGACGCGTCGGGCTGTTCCGCGGCGAGGTGGCGGCGCGGCATCCGGCGGTGGAATGGATCGGGCTTGCCGAGAAGAACCCGAACCGCGCCGGCGAAGTCGGGCCGAAGGTGAACGCCGACTTTGTCACGCACAGCCACGTCGAACTAATCAAGCGGCCGGAAGTGACCTGCGCGATCATCGCGACCGACGAGCATCTGCACGTCGATCCGATCAAGGCCTGCGTCGAACGCGGCATCCCGATGCTGATCGAGAAGCCGCTGGCGACGCGGCTCGACGAATCCGCGCGCGTCTTGAAGCTGATCAAGGACGCCAAGCTCGACGCCGTCGTCGGCTACACCCAGCGCTTCCGTCGCCGCTGGCTGGCGGCGAAGGAGAAATGCCGCTCGGGCGCGCTGGGAGACGTGACGCTCGTCACCTCGCGCGCGTTCATGAATCGCCTCGTCGCGATCGACAATTACAAGCGCACCGACGATCCCTCGACGATCTCGCCGATGGTGATTTCCGGCACACACGCCCTCGACATCTGCATGTGGTGTCTCGAAGGCAAGACGCCGGTCGAGGTCTATGCGCGCTCGATCGACAAGGTCATGGGGCCGCTGTACCAGGGGATCGACGCCACTGCCGGCATGATCAGCTTCTCCGACGGCACGATCTATCATCTCAGCATGTCATGGGCGATGCCGGTCACCTGGCCGGCGGCGGTCTATTCACTCGAGGTCGGCATTTCCGGCACGACCGGCGTGCTCACCATCGACGACACGCATCGCGACATCGTGCTTGCCGTCTCGAAGGCACAGTCGGAAGGCTACAATCCCGACGCGACGCGGCTCGTCGATTTCATGGGCAGCTATCCGCCTGGCGACATGGCGCTCGGCGAACTGCGCGGGCCGATGGCGGACGAAACGGTAAGCTGGCTCAACCGCGTTTCACTGGGCCTGCCAACGGCGGCGGCGACGGTGGAAGAGGCGCATCGCAATCTGATGCTGACCAAGGCGCTCGACCTCTCGGCGAAGCGGAAAGCGCCATTGAAGCTGCCGCTCGATCCGGAGGACGTGCGCGCGGTGGCTTGATGGCTGGAGCGGAAGACGTGTGATGCGAAACGCGCTGTTCGTAATCCTTGCGCTCCTGCTCGCACCTGCGCTCGCGAGTGCCGACGATTATCCCTCGCGCCTGATCCAGATCATCGTGCCGTTCGCGCCGGGCGGGGCGACCGATATCGCCGCGCGGCTCTTACAGCCGGGGCTCGAGCAGGCGCTCGGCCAGTCGCTCGTCATCGAGAACAAGTCGGGTGCGGCGGGCAATATCGGCATGGAGCTTGCCGCGCGCGCGGCGCCGGACGGCTATACGCTGTTCTTCGGTAATATCGGCACCGTCGCGATCAATCCGCAGTTCTATCCGGATTTGAAAGTAAAGCCCGAGCGCGACTTCGTGCCGATCTCGCGCGTGTCGGATACGCCCGGCATCTTCATCGCACGGCCGGGTTTCCCGGCGAATTCGCTCCGGGAGATGGCGTCATATGTGAAGGCGCATCCCGGCAAGGTGAGCTATGCTGCGGCCGGCATCAGCACGCTCAACACGCTGGAGATGATGCAGTTCGAGAAACTCGCCGGGCTGAATATGACGCAGGTGCCGTACAAAGGCGGCGCGGGGCCTGCGATCGTCGACCTGATGGGAGGGCATGTCGACCTGATGTGTGTGACCTTCTCCTCGGCGAGTGCCTATGTGCAGGCAGGCAAGTTGAAAGCGTTTGCGGTCACGACGGAGAAGCGGCTCGACTCGATGCCCGACGTGCCCACCGTCGCGGAGCTAGGCTATCCGGAAAGCGTTTCGTCCTCGTGGCAGGGGCTGTTTGCGGTCGCCGGCACGCCGCAGCCGATCGTCGCGAAGCTTCATGCCGCAATCGTGCGCGCGCTCGCGGATCAGAAAGTGCGCGAGCACATGATCGCGGCGGGCATGCTGCCGAACCCGAGCGCCTCGCCGGAGGAGTTCAAGGCTTACATTGCGACAGAAACGGCGAAGTGGGGCAGGGTCGCGCGGGACGTCGGCGCGAAGGCGGAGTGAGTTTTTTGTCGTCACCGGGCTTGTCCCGGTGACCCCGCTTAGGAGCGCAGAGTGCGTCGCTAATCGAGACGGCCGAGACAAGCCCGGCCATCTCGATTGAGACTTCTATCTTTCCCCGAGCGCCTTGACGCCCATCTCGCCCGCCAGCGCGTCCAACTGCTTCAGCAACTCGCGCGGCAGCGCGAGGCCGTTCGCCAGCCGGTCGGCGCGGCGCCGGGCGCGCTGGTCGCCGGGCAGGCGCACGGTTTGGCCCGGCAGCGCCTTGGAGTTGCGCAGCGAACGCACGTGCCGGTCGACCTCCGCCTTGAAATGCTCGAGCTTCTGGAAGCGTGACGGATCGAGCGCGACGACGAACTGTCCCGTATTGGTCACGCGGTCGGGCTCGGCGTTGAAATCGACGCAGTCGCGGCCGAACAGCGCGCCGTTGAGCGTGCCGGCGAGTAGGCCGAAGGTGAGCGCGAGGCCCGCGCCCTTGTAGCCCGCCATCGGCAACAGCAACGCACGGGCGCTCTTGTGCGGATCGGTGATCGCCTCGCCGGTCTCCGGATCGACCATCCAGTCGTCGTGCAGCGGAATGTTCTGCAGGCGATGGTTCTTGATCGTGCCGTAGGAGACGATCGAGGTCGCAATGTCGAGCACGACCGGCGGCTCCTCGCCGGCCGGAATTGCAATGGCGTACGGGTTGGTGCCGAGCAGCGGCTCGGCGCCGCCGGCGAGCGGCATGTGATTGGCGTTGGCGACCGCAGAATACATGCCGATCATGTTCGCCTTGAGCGGAAGCGCGGCGTACACGCCCGCAGCGCCCGCATGGCCCGACATCGCGCAGCCGACCCAGGCGACGCCCGTCTCGCGCGCAAGCTCGATCGCGGTTTCCGCCGCGCGCGCGACGACGAGATGGCCCATGCCGTTGTCGCCGTGCACCAGCGCGGTCGCCGGTGCCGAGCGTTCGACCTTGATATTCGGCCGCGGATTGGTCGAGCCGAGCTTCAGCCGCTGCACATATTGCGGCAGGCGGAAGACGCCGTGCGCGTCGGCGCCGATCAGGTCGGCTTCCAGCATCAGTTCGGCGATCTTCGCCGCGTCTTGCGCGGGTACGCCGACCTTGAGCATGCAGTCGTTCACCAGTCCGCGCACCGCGGCCGTGGGCACGCGCTTTTGCGTGTCGCTCATGCCACGCCTCCCGGCAGCAGCTTCTGCGCGGTGTCGTGCAGGATCGCGGTCTTGATGCCGTCGGGCACCGAAAGGCCGCGCACGTGATCGACGCAGTCGAGCATGCCCATGTCGTAGGGATAATCGCTGCCGAGCACGACGCGGTCGGCGCCGACATGCCCGATCATGAATTCGAGCACCTTCGCCGAATGCAGGATCGTGTCGTAATAGAAGCGCTGCGCGATCTTCTTCGGCTGCTCCTTCACGTTCTTCTTCGGTTCGGGCCGCACCGCCCAGCCGTGCTCCCAGCGCGCCGCCTGATACGGCGTGAAGCCGCCACCATGTGCCAGGCACACTTTCAATTTTGGATAGCGGTCCATCACGCCGCCGAAGATGAGGCAGGCGGCGGCGATCGTGGTGTCGAGCGGATTGCCGATGAGATTGTTCAGGTAATACGACTTCTGCCGGTCGGCGCCGGCGATGTTGTTCGGATGGATGAAGACGAAGGCGCCGAGCTCCTGCGCCGTCGCCCAGACCGGTTCGAAGCTCGGATCGTCCAGGTTCTTGCCCATGATGTTGGACGCAAACATCGTTCCCTTCATTCCGAGCTTGGTCATCGCGCGGCGCAGTTCGTCGGCCGCCTTGTCCGGTGCCTGCATCGGCAGCGTGGCGATCGCGGCAAAGCGGTCGGGATGCGCGGCGACGTGCTTCGCCATCTGGTCGTTCTGGATCGCCGACGTGACCACGGCGCGCGCGGGCTCGAGACTGTAGAGATAGGTCTGCGGCGTCGCTGACAGCACATGCACATCGACATAAGTCGCGTCCATGTCACGCAGCCGTTGCTCGACGTCGTAGCCGCCGCGCGGAAACGGTCGGTACACGGTGCCCATCACGTCAAGCGTCGCGTTTGCGCCGTCGGCGTCCGGCGTGATCGTGACGTCCGTGCTTTCCTTCGAGAGCAGCGCAGCCGTTTCCTGCGCGAGAATATGCGTATGCATGTCGATGGTGCGCGGCTTGGTCATTTCATCCCCTGAAAGCGGTTCTAAGTGTGCGGCGCCTTCCGTGCATGACCTGCCACGCGCGCGCAAGCCCTCTGGCGCCCGAGCAGAAAACGGGTTCCCAGGCTTTGCTTTCCTGCGTTAGGCTCCGGCCCCGTTTGATCTTTGCCGGACACGCCATGACAGCAATAACCTCTGCCCACCGTCCGCCGCGCGTCGAAGACGAAGCGCTGGTGACGGGAAAGGGCCGTTTCACCGACGATCCGCGGCTGCCGGGTCAGGCCTATGCCGCCTTCGTGCGCTCGCCGCATGCGCATGCGCGCGTCGTGTCGGTGAATACGGACGAGGCGAAGAAGGCGAAGGGTGTGCTCGCAGTGCTCACCGCGGCCGACATGCAGGAGGCGGGGATCAGCAGCCTGTCGCGGCATCCGCCGATCGGGGGCCGCAACGGCACGAAGCTCGCGACTCCTTACCGTGGCGCGCTGGGGGGCGAGAAGGTCCGCTTTGTCGGCGAGGCGGTGGCGATGGTCGTCGCCGAGACGTTGGGGCAGGCCTATGACGCGGCCGATCTGGTTGTCGTCGAGTACGACGAACTGACGCCGGTCGTCGACCTGCGCGACGCGATGAAGCCGGATGCGCCGCAATTGCATGACGACGTGCCGGGCAATCTGGTGATCGACTGGCCCGGTCCGGTGCCGAGCGAAGACAACGAACGCGAGGTCGCGAAGATCATCACGGAAGCGCCGCACGTCGCGCGCGTGACGGTAACCAATCAGCGCATGGTCGTCGCCTCGATGGAGACGCGCGGCGCGACGGGCATCTGGGACAAGGAGAAGGAGAGCTACACGCTGCACGCCTGCTCGCAGAGCGCGGGCGCACTGCACGGGCAGGGCACTGGGATCATGGGCGTGCCGCCGGAGAAGTTGCGCGTGCTCACCGATGATGTCGGCGGCGCCTTCGGCATGAAGACGCCGTTCTATCCGGAATATGCTTGCGTGCTGGTCGCCGCGCGCAAGACGGGTCGCCCGGTGCATTGGCAATCGACGCGCTCGGAAGCCTTCCTCACCGACACGCAGGCACGCGACACAGTGACCGAATGCGAACTGGCGATGGACGAGAACGGCAGGTTTCTCGCCTTGCGCATGCGCCATCTTTGCAATCAGGGCTGTTACGTGAGCCCCGCGGGCGCCGGTATCAACACCAATAATTTTGCGCGTTGCCTACCCGGCATGTACCGCATCCCGAAGGTGGACGTGTCGGCCGCGCTTTATTTCGCCAACACCGCGCCGATCGGTCCCTATCGCGGTGCGGGCCGTCCGGAAGCGAATTACGCGCTGGAGCGCGTGGTGGAAGAAGCGGCGCGCGTGATGAACACGGATCCGGTGCGGCTGCGCAAGAAGAACCTGATCCCGAAGTCGGCCATTCCGTGCAAGACCGCGGTCGGCAACACCTATGACAGCGGCGATTTCCCGGCGATCGTCGATCAGGCGCTGCAGATGGCCGACTATGCCAATTTCAACAAGCGCAAGCGGGAATCGACGAAGCGCAGGAAGCTGCGCGGCATCGGCGTCTCATGCATGCTTGAGCATGCCGGCGCGATGCCGATCGAGAGCGCATCGCTGACGTTTACGGGCGATAGCGAGCTCGTGATGGGTCTCAACGTGCAATCGACCGGCCAGAGCCATGCGACCGTGTTCGCGCGCATGGTTGCCGATCGCCTCGGCATCGATCCGAAGACGGTTCTGCACAAGCACGGCGACAGTGCGATGCAGTTGCCGGGCTTCGCCTCGGTCGGCTCGCGCTCGGCGATGTGCGCCGGCGCGGCGCTGGTGAAGACGGTCGAGGCGGTGATCGAGAAAGGCAAGAAGGCGGCCTCGCATCTGCTCGAAGCGTCCGAGACCGACATTCAATTCCGCAACGGCGGGTTCGAGGTGGTCGGCACCGACCGCAAGATCACGTTGTTCGAGACGGCGCGGCGCGCGAAGGATGCGGGCGAGCCGCTCGACAGCAAGGAAAAGACCGACACGCCGCTTACGTTTCCGAACGGTTGCCACATCGCAGAAGTGGAGATCGATCCGGATACGGGCAATGTCGATCTCGTCACCTACACGGCGGTCGACGATCCCGGTAACATGCTCGACGAGATCGTTGTGCAGGGACAGGTGCAGGGCTCGATCGCGAACGGTCTCGGGCAGGCGCTGACCGAAAATGCGATTTATGATTCCGCCAGCGGGCAGCTCGTCTCAGGCTCGTTCATGGATTACGGCATGCCGCGCGCGCACACGATGCCGATCGAACTGCGCGAGGCGGTGCATTCGGTGCCCTCGACGACCAATCCGCTTGGCGTGAAAGGCACCGGAGAGGCGGGTACGACCGCGGCGATTGCAGCGGTGATGAACGCGATTGCAAACGCGATCCCTAACGGGGCCGCCGATCACATGGACATGCCCGCCACGCCCGCGAGAGTGTGGGAGGCGTGCCAAAGGGGACTGGCCGCGGGCAACTAGGTTCGTGTCGGCTAATTGAATAAAGCTGGATCCCGGATCTGCGGTGCACCGCTGAGCGCTGCACCGCGTCCGGGACACGTCGCGGGATTACGCCTGCGAAATGAACTTCGTGTTCAGATACGCCTGCAGGCCTTCGATGCCGCCTTCGGAGCCGTAGCCGGATTCCTTGACGCCGCCGAACGGCGTCTCCGGAGTCGAGATCGCGATGCTGTTGACGCCGACCATGCCGGACTGTAGCGCGTCGCCGATGGCGGTCGCCGTCGCGCCCGACGAGGTGAAGGCGTAAGCGGCAAGCCCGAACGGCAGCGAATTCGCCCGCTCGACGACTTCGTCGAACGTCTTGAACGGCACGACCGGCGCAACGGGCCCGAACGGCTCATCGCGCATGATTTTGGCGTTGTCGGGCACTTCGGTGACTACCGTCGGCTGGAAAAAGAAGCCCTGATTGCCTTGCCGCGAACCGCCGGCGACGATCTTACCGCCGTGATCCTTGGCGTCGTTGACGAAGGATTCCATCGCGTCGAGCCGGCGCGGATTGGCGAGCGGGCCCATCGCAGTGCCCTTTTCTAGGCCGTCGCCCATCTTGAGGCCCTTTGCGTATTCGGTGAAGCGCGCGAGGAATTTGGAATAAGAGTTTTCCTGCACGTAGAAGCGCGTCGGCGAGATGCAGACCTGGCCGGCATTGCGATACTTGAATGCGGCGATCGTGTCGGCCGCCTTCTCCGGATCGGCATCGCCGAACACGACGACCGGCGAATGTCCGCCGAGCTCCATCGTCGCCTTCTTCATGCCGCGCGCGGCGAGGCCGGCGAGATGCTTGCCGACCGGCACGGAGCCGGTGAACGAGATCTTCTTCACGATCGGCGAGGGGATCAGGTACTCCGAAATCTCCGACGGCACGCCGAACACGAGATTGAGCACGCCCGCGGGCAGCCCTGCGTCGACGAAGCACTTCACAAGTTCGACACAGCCACCGGGCGTCTCTTCCGACGCCTTGATGATCAGCGAGCAGCCGGCCGCTAGCGAACCGGCGATCTTGCGTACCGGCGTGAGCGTCGGGAAATTCCACGGCGTGAACGCGGCGACGACGCCCACCGGCTCCTGCAGCACGATCTGGCGCACGCCCTTCTGCCGGCCAGGGACGATGCGCCCGTAGGCGCGGCGGCCTTCCTCGGCGTACCAGTCGATGATGTCGGCGGAGGTGAGCACTTCCGCGCGCGATTCCGGATACGGCTTGCCCTGCTCCTGCGTCTGAACCTTGGAGACGTGGTCAGCGCGCTCGCGCAGCAGGTCGGCCGCCTTGCGCATGATCTTGGCGCGGTCATAGGCCGAAGTCGTCTTCCATACGGTGAAGCCTTTCTCCGCCGCGGCAAGCGCCGCGTCGAGATCGGCGCGGGAGGCGTGCGGAAGCTGTGCCAGCACCTTGCCGCTCGCCGGGTTGATAACGTCCTCGGTCTTGCGGCCGCTGCCGGAAAGCCACTGGCCGTCGATGTAAAGGGCAAGATCGGTGTACATGCGCGGGACCCCTACTGAACTGGAAGGAATTGGCGGTGGCTTAGCATTTTGCGCCGAGTGGGGCCAATGACCCGGGTCAAGAGCCGAAATACGCGCCGCCGTTGGTATGGATGGTCTGCCCGGTGATGTAGCGCGCGGCTCCCGTGCAGAGGAACACGACCATGCCGGCGACGTCCTCCGGCCTGCCGCGCTCGCCAGTGATCGTCGAGTGCGTCAAATGATGCTGCGGCTCAGGCGAGTCCTTTGGGCGCGGCGTGCCGATGAGCCCCGGCACGACGCAATTCACGGTGATGCCGCTCTCCGCGAGATCGTTCGCCAGCGCCCGGGTGAAACCCACGAGGCCCGCCTTCGCGCTCACCACATGCGCGCGGTTTTTCGCGCCGGTATGGGCGCTCATACCGCCGATGTTGACTACGCGGCCTGCGCCGCTCGCCTTCAGCGCCGTCAGGCATGCCTTCACGCAATGGAACGGCGCGTCGAGCGTGAGGTCCATGACCGTGCGCCAGTCCTCGTAGCTCATTTGATCGAACGGCTTTTCCGCGCGCAGCGCCGCGTTGTTGATCAGACAGTCGATACGGCCAAATGCGGCGAGCGCGGCTTCCGCCATTGCCGCGACCGCCTTTGGATCGGCGACGTCGCCGACATGCACCGCCGCGCGCGCGCCAAGCGCCGCGACTTCGCGCGCGACGGTGTCGGCTTCCGCCTCGTTCGAGCGCACGTTGATCAGCACGTTCGCGCCTTCGCGCGCGAGTGCATGCGCGATGGCGCGGCCGATATTGCGCCCTCCGCCGGTGACGACCGCGGCTTTGCCGGCGAGTTGCTTCCCTTCCATGTCGTGCCCCTTACCCGCGCAAAGCGGTCAAATCGACCGGTTTGTTGAAGAGCGCCTTGAGCAGCGCGAGCGCCTTGACGCTGCGCGCCTCGTCCCAGCCGCCGTGCATCGCGTTGCGCACAAATTTCTGCTCGATCTCTTCGCGCGTCAGCGGCTCCTGCGCGCCGCCGCGGAAATGCGGCTGCCGCTCCTCGACGACGCGACCGTCGTTCAGCGTGGCGCGGATGTGGCCGGTGAAGATGTCCGGATACGGATTGTTTGGATCGATCTCGTAGCGGACCTTTGCAGCCAGCGCGCGCACGCGTTCGTCGCGCACGGCTTCTTCGGTGAAGCTGTCGAGCCCGACGCCGTCGTGCACAAAGCCGCTGGCGAGGAGGAAGGGCGTGGCGAATTTAGCTGCGTAGCCATTCGGCGGGCGCTGCTTGGCCGCGAGCGGCTCCCACAGCCGGTGCACGGTGCCTTCGCCGACCTCGCAGACGATCTCCTCGATGTCGTCGGCCTTGATGCCCTGTGCGGCAAGCCGGCGCGCGCAATCGATGTAAGGATGCGCCATCGTCCCGCACGGATACGGCTTGAACGCGAGCGTTTCGATCACCCAGCGCGCGCCGAAGTCGTCGAGCGCCTTGACGTCGTCCGGAATCTTGTTGGCGAACCCGTGGAAGAGGCCGTGCACGCCTTCGAAAACCGTGCGCGGTCCGGAGAAACCGCCGCGCGCGAGCAACGCGGCGCGATAGCCGGATTGCGCAGCCCAGCCGGCGTGCAGGCGCTTCGTCCAGGTGCCCTCGGCGAGATACTCGATGAGGCCGGAGGCGAAGCTGCCGACAATGCCGAGCGCGTCGACAGTCTGCTTCTCGTTGAGCCCGAGCGCTGCGCATACGCCGGCGGCGGCGCCCATCGCGCCGAAGATCGCGGTCGGGTGAAAGCCGGCCTTGTGCACGGCCTTCGGGACGACGGTCGAGAGCCGGCACATCACCTCGCTGCCGATCGCGATGCCAAGCAACGCGGAGGCGCCGTCGCGATTGTGCCGCTCGCACGCAGCAAGTACCGCCGGCACGATCACCGCGCCTGCGTGCACCGGACCGCCTTCGAAGGTGTCGTCGAAATCCTCTCCGTGCGCGGCCGTGCCGTTAACGAAGGCCGCGCCCGCGGCGGTGAGCGTGCGCGCATGCCCGATCGCGGTGCAGGGCCCGTCGTCCTCGAGCCCGGCGAGCGAGCTCTGGACGTAGTCCTCGTTGCGGGCGACGACGCATAGGCCTGCGACGTCGATCAGCAGGTTGTCGGACACAGACCGCACGCCGGGCGGTAGGTCGGATGACTTAAGCGCGACTATGCGCGCGGCAAGCTGCTCGGCGACCGAGATTTTAGGGAGTTGTGCGTCCATGTTGCCTTAGGTTCTGAAGCGGACCGTGCCGAAGCCGGGAATCTTGTTCACCGCGATCACCACGCTGAAGGTGATGATCAGCATGCCGAGCCCGATCACCGAAATCGCGCCGAGGTCGCCGCTCTCGTTGAGATCGTAGATTAGCACCGAGAGCACCTTCGTCTCCGAGGTGAACAGGATAATGGCGGCGGAAAGCTCGCGCATCACACCGACGAAGATAAAGCACCAAGTGGCGATCACGCCGGTGCGCAACAGTGGCGCCGTGATCTGCCAGAGCGAGCGCAGGCGCGTCGCGCCTAGGATGCGGCTCGCGTCCTCCAGTTCCGGATGGATCGTGCGCATCGCCGCCTGTAATTGCTGGTAGGCCGATGGCAGCGCGATGGTGACGAAGGCGATCATCAGAATCCAGAGCGTGCCGTAGAGCACGAAGGGCGGCCGCGTATAACTCAGGAATAGACCGACGCCGAGCACGATGCCGGGGATCGCGATCGGAGCGGTGGCAAGGAAGCCGAGCACGCGCCAGCCGGTGACCGCCTGCCGCGCGGTGACGTAGGAGATGACCAGCGCGATCACGGTGCCGATCGTCGCCGCCGCGGTGCCGAGAATGACTGTGTTCTTCAAGGCGAGCGATGCGGAGGAAAGTTCGAACAGCACGAACTGCACGTTGTGCAGTGTGGCGTTCTGAAACGTCACGAACGTCGTCGCGATCGGCGAAAAGGCGGCGTTGAGCAACGCGGCATATGGCAGGAACACCGGCAGCGTCAGCACGGCGATGCAGATGCTGAAGGCCGGCCAGCGCCAGCGCTCCAGCGGGATAAGCCGTGGCGCACCGTATTTGCCGCCGACGATGGAATAGCCGCGGCGGCCAAGGATCATGTGCTCGGCGCGCAAGAGGATGACGGTGAGCATCAACAGCGGCAGCGAGGCGGCGGCGGCAAGCTCGGGCTTGGGCGGAAACTGGAACAGGCTCCAGATCTTCGTCGTCATCGTATGGAAGCCGGCGGGCAGCGCGAGGATCGCCGGCGAGCCGAACAAGGTCATCGCCTGCAGGAAGGCGACCAGTCCGCCGGCGAGCAGCGCCGGCAGCACCAGCGGGATCGTCACGCGGCGTGCGGTGTACCAGTGGCTGGCGCCGAGGACGGAGGACGCGTCTTCCAATTCGCCCGGCGTGCGGTCGAGGCCGTTGGCGACGAGCGTGAACACGTAGGGAAACGTGTAGCAGGAGATGACGAAGATCAGTCCGGGCAGCGTATAGATGTTGAACAGGTGCTCGTCCTGTTCGGCGCCGGTGACTGCGCGGAAGATCTGGTTGAGCAGCCCGCTGTTCGGCGCGGCCAGCAGTTCCCAGGCGATCGCGCCGAGGAACGGCGGCGTGACGAACGAGGCGGTCACCAGCGCGCGCACCGTGCCCGCGAAGGGCAGGTCCGTTCGCGCGACAAGCCATCCCATGGGCGCGGCCACCGCGCAGCAGATCAGCGCCGAGGTCGTTGCCAGGATGAAAGTCGTGGCGAGCGGATCGTAGAACGAGGACTCGGTGAACAGCCGGTAGAAATTGGCGAACGTCAGTGCGCCTTTCTGGTCGGTGAGGCTGTAGATGAACAGCCACGACAGCGGCAGCACGATAAGCACGCAGAGGACGGCGGCGAAGCCGTAGAGCACCGGCTTCGTCATGTCGAAACGGAGGCGGCGTTCGCGGCGGGCGGGCAGGGCGATCGTCATGCGCGAGTCATCAGACCTTGAAGTATTCCGAGTAGCGGCGCTTGACCTCCTCGGCGCCCTTTTCGACGCCCGCGGGGTCTTCAGCCATAAGCTTGATGTCGGCGAGTTTGCGCACGCCGGGTTTTTCGACGGTCTGCGAATGCGGTGAATACTGACGCGCGTAATCGACCAGCATCTGCTGGCCCTCGCGCGCATGCATCCAGTTCTGGAACAGCCTCGCCGCACTCGGACTGGGCGCGCCGATCATCACGACGCTCGGACTAGTGGCGACGGGCGTGCCTTCGGACGGATAGATGACGTCGACGGGCTGGCCGGACTCCTTGCCGCGAATGACGAGATAGCTCGCGCCGTCGATCATGATGGCGCGCTCGCCGAGCGCAATCCGCTTTGGCACATCCGTAGCCGACTGCACCTGCAGCACGTTCTGCTTCGCGAGCTTTTCGAAATAGCCCCAGCCAAGTTCGCGGGCGATCTCGAAGGTCGCGTTCATGATGGTGCCGCTGTAGGCGGGATGCGCCTTCACCATCTTGCCCTTCCATTTCGGATCGAGCAGCTCGGCGAAGCTCTTCGGCGCGTCTTCCATCTTCAGAAGATTGGTGTTGATCCCGAACGCCGACACCAGTACGCGCGTCGTCAGCGCGAGGCCGTCGGGATCGTAGTATTTCTTGTCGTAGTATTTCGCCACTTCCTCGGGCAGATAGGGCGCGAGCCAGCCTTCGCGTTTCCAGACGATCACATGTGACTGGTCCGCGGTGTTCACGACATCGACGGCGTGGATGTTGCTTTTGTATTCCTGGCCGACGCGCTGGAACACGCGCTCGGCGCCGGAGCGCTCCACCCGCACCGAAATGCCGGGAAATTTCTGCTCGAAGGCTTTGCCGAGATGCTCCGCGAACTGCAGATCCATCGCGGTGTAGAAGACGACCTTGCCTTCCTTCTTGGCGGCTTCGATCAGCGCGGGCGTGATCGGATCCGGAGGCGGCACGGCGGCGCGAAGAGGAGAAGCAAAAATGGTTCCGACCGCGAATGCAGTCGATCCTTTGAGGACATCGCGTCGGCTGAATGCCATGTCTGCTCTCCTTACTCGCGCCGCTACTGGCCTAGACGTGGAACAGCTTGGAGTAATGCGCCTTGATCTCGTCGCCCATCTTCACGACGGCGGCGGGATCCTCCTTCATCGTCTTGATGTCCTTGAACGGCGTGCGGCCGGGCTTGTCCTTGGTCTGCGGATGCATCGAGCGCAGGCCGCCGACGTCGATGATGAGCTGTTGGCATTCCGGCGAGAAGCTGAAATTGCAGAACAGCTTTGCCGCGTTCGGATTGGGCGCGGCCTTGAACATGCCGGTCGGGCCGACGATCAGCGGCGAGCCTTCGGTCGCGTAGACCGGCGCCACGGGGCCGCCCTTCTCGCTAATCTCGAAGATGTTGTACTCGTTGCCGTCCGCCATCACGGCGCGCTCGCCGAGTGCGAGTCGCTTCGGCGGGTCGGCCGAGGATTGCACCTGCATGACGTTCTGCTTGGCGAGCTTCTCGAAATAGTCCCAGCCGAGGTCGCGCTGCATCTGGTAGGTCGCGGTCATGATCGTGCCGCTGTAGCCCGGATGCGCCTTGACGATCTTGCTCTTCCATTTCGGATCGAGCAGGTCGGCGAAGCTCTTCGGCGCATCCTCTTTCTTCACGAGGTTCGTGTTGTAGGCGATGATGCAGACCCAGACGCGGAAGCTTGCGAACTGGCCGTCGGCGTCCTTGTGCTCGGCTGGGTAGAAGTTCGCCACGTCCTCGGGGACGTAGGCTTCGAGCAGGTTCTGGCCCTTCCAGATAATGAAGTGTGCGGCGTCGGAGGAGTTGGCGACGTCGACAGCGTGAATATTGGAGGCGTATTCCTGCCCGATCCGCTGGAACACGCGCTCGGCGCCGGAGCGCTCGACCCGCACGGCGATGCCCGGGTATTTCGCCTCGAAAGACTTCGCGATCTTTTCGGCGAGTGGAAGGTCGATCGAGGTGTACCAGATCACCTTACCTTCCTTTTTCGCCGCGTCGATCAGTTCCGGGGTGACCGCGCTCGCGGGCGGCGCGGCGGACAGCACCGCGGTCGAGAACGCGCTGCCGGCGGCGAGTGCGCTCGTGCCGATCAGCAGATCGCGGCGTGAGATTGAAAATTCGCTCATTCGCTTCCTCCACTTATCTATTTTGTTGTGCGTCTTTTCTTCTTATTGGCTTTACCCTGCGAGGGCGCGGCAGCGCTCGGGCGGCAGATGCAGATAGACAGAGCTTCCTTCGGGGACGCTCTCCCCCGCAGATGTCAGCACGCGCAATTGCGTGCCATCCTGCGTCTCGACGACGTAGTCGCGACTTGCGCCGAGGAAGACGTGGCGCTTCACGCGGCCTGGCACGACGTTCTGTTGTCCGTTCAGCGCCTGCACCGAGAGCGCGATGTCGTGCGGCCGAATCGACATTGGCACGTCGGCGCCGCGCGTCACCGGCTCGCCGATGCAGGCGAGCGGCACGCCGGCAAATTCGATCCGGTTCGTCTCCAGGCCCTTGCCGCGGATGACGTTGCTCGAGCCGATAAAGCGCGCAACGAATTCCGAGCGCGGCCGGTCATAGATGTCTTCCGGCGAGCCAGCCTGCTCGATCTTGCCAAGGTTCATCACCGCGATGAGGTCCGCGGTGGTCATGGCTTCCGACTGATCGTGCGTGACGTAGACCGTCGTGTAGCGGTACTCGTCATGCAGCCGCCGCACCTCGAAGCGCATCTCCTCGCGCAAATTTGCGTCGAGGTTGGACAAGGGCTCGTCGAGCAGCAGTGTCTCCGGCTCGACAATCAGCGCGCGGGCGAGCGCGACGCGCTGCTGCTGGCCGCCTGAGAGTTCGCCCGGATAGCGCTGCGCCAGCGCCGCGAGTTTGGTTGTGGTGAGGATCGCGTCGAGCTTCTTCCCGATCGTCTCGCGGTCCACCTTCCGAAGCCTGAGCCCGTAAACGATGTTTTCAGCGACCGTCATGTGCGGCCAGAGCGCGTAGCTCTGGAAGATCATCGACATGTTGCGCCGCTCAGGCGGCACCGTCTGCGTCGGAGACGAGATCAGGCGGGAGCCGACGTGAATCTCGCCCTCGCTCGGCTCGACGAAACCTGCGATCAGCCGCAGCGTCGTCGTCTTGCCGCAGCCAGAGGGTCCGAGCAGGCATACGAGCTGCCCATGCGCAATGGTGAGCGAGATATTGTCCACCACGGCAAGATCGCCGTAGCGCTTGGTCAGTCCACGCAATTCGACCGATGCCACTCTCGCCCTCCCCCTTGCGCCCGCCGCTTGAGCCGCGGCTTTTGGCCTTTTCCCGGCCGATCATTTGCCCGGCCGGGAGCATCCTATCATGAGCCGCTGAAATCCGGCTTGCGCTTTTCCATGAAGGCCCTGCGGCCCTCCGTGTAATCTTGACTCGCAAAGCACTGCGACACCAGCGCATCGCAGGCCTTCAGGTCCTTCTGCGACTCGTGCGCCAGTGCCTGGCCCACGATGAATTTGACCGAGTTGACCGTCAGCGGCGCGTTTTCGCTGATGGTCTGCGCCATGTTGCGCACATAGGCTTCAAGGTCTGCCTCGGGCAGCACGCTGTTGACGAGCCCCATCTGGTGCGCCTCGGTTGCGGTGAAATGCCGCGCGGTGAAGAAGATTTCTTTGGCGTAGGCGGGCCCGACTACGTCGACCAGCTTCTTGACCCCTTTATAGCCGTAGCCGAGACCGAGCTTGGCCGCGGGGACGCCGAACTTGGAATTATCCGAGCAGATGCGAATGTCGCAGCAGAGCGCCAAGCCCACGCCGCCGCCGATGCAGTAGCCGCGGATCATCGCGATGGTCGGCTTGGGAAATTCGTATATCGCCGTGTTCGCACGATCGACTGCCACGTTGTAGCGGTCGATCGCCTCTTTGCTCGCACGCTCGCTCTCGAATTTTGAAATGTCGGCGCCCGACACGAAAGCCTTGCCGCCCGCGCCAGTGAGCACGACGACACGCACCGATTTGTCTTTCGCGAACTCGTCGAGATAGAAACTCGCCGTTTCCCACATTTCCAGCGACACGGCGTTATGTCGATCGGGATTGTTGAAGATGAGATACCCGACGCCGCCCTCTTTGCGGGACAGCATTTTGTCGGTCTTGCTCATTCAGACGCTCCGTCTTTTCCGTTTGGGATGGCCGGACTTGTCACGGCCATCCCGTTTAGAGAGTCAGTGCGTCCATGATCGGGATGCACGGCTCAAGGCCGGGCATGACGAAGGCGGAGCGCATCACACCGCCTTGGCGTCATGCAGCGCCTTAATCTCGGAATCCGAGAAGCCGAATTCCTTGAACACCTCGTCGGTATGCTGGCCCTGCGCGGGCGGCGTGGCGGCGATCTTCGTCGGCGTGCGCGACAACTTGAACGGCTGCGCTACGAACAATTGCTCGCTGCCGTCCGGCTTGTGGCCGGCAATCGCCGCGCCGAGGTGTTTCACCTGCTCATCGGCGAAGACCTGGTCAATGGAATAGATCGGTCCGCACGGCACACCGGTGCGGTTGAATATCTCGATCCATTCGGCGCTGGTCTTGTTCACCGTGCGCTTGCCGATCTCAGCGTTCACCGCCACGCGGTTCTTCGAGCGCAGCAGGCCGGTCTTCATGTCATCGCGGTTGATCAGCTCTGGCGCTTCGATCGCCTCGCAGGTGCGCTCCCACATCACCTGGCCGGCGGCGGCAATGTTGATGTGGCCGTCCTTGGTCTGGAACACGCCGGTCGGGATACTGGTCGGATGATCGTTGCCGGCCTGCTTGGCGACCTCGTGCATCTGCAGCCAGCGCGCGGCCTGGAAGTCCAGCATGAAGATCTGCGCCTGAAGGAGCGAGGTGGAGACCCACTGGCCTTCGCCGGACACCTCGCGCTCCAACAGCGCGGTGAGGATCCCCATGGCGCAGAAGAGGCCGGCGGTCAGGTCGGCGACCGGTATGCCGACGCGCACGGGCCCCTGACCCGGCAGGCCGGTGATCGACATCAGCCCGCCCATGCCTTGGGCGATCTGGTCGAAGCCGGGGCGGTCGCGGTAGGGGCCGTCCTGGCCGAAGCCGGAGATCGAGCCGAGCACAATGCCCTTGTTGATCTTCTTGAGGTCCTCGTAGGCGATCCCGAGCCGGTCTTTCACGTCCGGGCGGAAGTTCTCGACCACGACGTCGGCCTTCGCGACCATGCCCCTGAAGGCGGCGAGCCCTTGAGGCGACTTCAGGTCCAGCGTGATGCTGCGCTTGTTGCGGTGTAGGTTCTGGAAATCGGCATTCTCGCGCGGGCCGCCAGGGCCTTCGCCTTTTTCGAGATGCGGGGGCGTCTCGATCTTGATGACATTGGCGCCCCAGTCGGCGAGTTGGCGGACGCAGGTCGGGCCGGAACGGACGCGGGTGAGATCGAGGACGGTAAATCGGGAAAGGGCCTGGGAAGCCCTGGGAAACGGCATCGAAAACACTCCGGATTACGCAAGACGGAATTGGCGGGCGCGAACATTCCCCGATCTCAGCCGGGTTGTCCACACGGAGCCGCACAACACGTTGCAAAGCTGCAATCCGGAATCAAATACCTGCCGCCACACGCTTTCTTAAGCCAAGTTCCCGCCGCGCCTTGAAAAGAACACGCCGCGCTGTCATATGAACGGCAGCGGATGAGTCGGCCATTGTTGGGCCAGCGGGCCGCGTGCACGAAGCTCGAAATTCCACGAATTTCGCCCCGCCATCCGAAATCCCCGAACGACGACAACCCTGGCCACGCGGGATGTTGTGAAACCCCGCGATTCCGCCGCCTCGACAGGCGAGCCGGCCGTTTCGCCGTACTTAAGAAAGACCCGTTTTGACGTCCTTTAACGACTTCGGCCTCCAAGAGCCGATCACCCGCGCGCTGCGCGACGAAAACTACGTCACTCCCACTCCCATCCAGGCACAGACCATCCCGATCGCGCTCTCCGGGCGCGACGTGATCGGCATCGCCCAGACCGGCACCGGCAAGACCGCAGCGTTTGCGCTGCCTATCCTCAACCATCTGATCGGCAACCGCCGCCGCCCAGAGCGCAAATCGGCGCGCGTGCTCGTGCTCTCGCCGACGCGCGAACTGTCCGGCCAAATTGCGGACTCGTTCCGCACCTATGGCAAATACGTCCGCCCCTTTGACGTGGCGCTCGCGATCGGCGGCGTGCCGATCAACCGCCAAATCCGCGCCCTGCAACGTGGGGTCGAGGTGCTGGTCGCGACTCCGGGCCGTCTGCTCGACCTGGTGCACAGCCGTGCGCTCGACATCAACCGGATCGAAGTGCTGGTGCTAGACGAAGCCGATCGCATGCTCGACATGGGCTTCATCCACGACATCAAGAAGATCGTCGCCATGCTCCCGCGCGAGCGGCAGACCTTGTTCTTCTCCGCGACAATGCCGCAGCAGATCGTGCAACTCGCGGGCGCGATGCTGAACAATCCGGAGCGCGTGGCGGTGACACCGCAGGCCTCGACCGCCGAGCGCATCGCGCAGCGCGTGATCCACGTCGACAAGCCGGCAAAATCCGCGCTGCTGACGGAAGTGCTCAAGACCGAGTCGATCGATCGCGTGCTGGTCTTCACCCGCACAAAGCACGGTGCCGACAAGGTCGTGCGCGTGCTGCAAAAGGCGGGGCTCGCCGCCGAGGCGATCCACGGCAACAAGTCGCAGAACCAGCGCGAGCGCGTGCTCGGCGCCTTCCGCTCCGGCGAATTGCGAACGTTGGTCGCGACCGACATCGCCGCGCGGGGCATCGACGTCGACGGCGTCAGCCATGTGGTCAACTACGATCTGCCGAACGTGCCGGAAAGCTACGTGCACCGCATCGGGCGCACGGCGCGCGCGGGCGCCGAAGGCACTGCGATCTCGTTCTGCGATCACGAGGAGCGCGCCTATCTGCGCGATATCGAGCGCCTGATCCGGATGAGCATCCCGGCGACCGACCGGCGGACGGGCAAGCCCGTCGCGCACGAGCCCGCGGCGCATCATCATGCCAATGGCCGCAATGCCGAGCGCAACGGCCGCCGTCACAAGCGTTCCGGCCCGCCCAAGAACGGCGCCCAGCGCGATCGCCATCCGCATGGCCACGCCCAGCAAGCGAAGGGCGAGCCAAAGGACTTCAGAACTGTTACGTTCATGCAGCGTTCGGGCGAGCCGCGCCATAAAGCAGGCCGGCAGGCGCCCCGCTGACCGTTAGCCTCTGCCCCGTCTTGACGGACGGGGCAGAAACCGGTTTGCCGGTGCGCTGAATCTCGATCGGAGACGACTGAATGGCGAAGGAAGAACTGCTGGACTTCGACGGCACGGTGACCGAGGTGCTGCCGGACGGGAATTTCCGCGTGAAACTCGACAACGGGCACGAAGTGCTCGCCTATACCGCGGGCAAAATGCGCAAATTTCGCATCCGCACTGGTGTCGGCGACCGGGTCGTGGTCGAAATGTCGCCATATGACCTTCAGCGCGGCCGCATCAGCTTCCGTCACCGCGGCGATGCACCCACGGCGGCGCCGCAGCAGCGCCGGCCGAATTTCCGCCGCCGCTGAGATTGAGGGGCTTGGGGGGCCTCAAGGAGTTGTAAGTCCCTCATGCAATTGCACCGCATTATTGTTTTCTCGCTCGCCCTGCTGACCGCCACCGCGCCCGCGCTGGCGCAATCGAACAGGGGCTCCGAGCAGCGGCAGCAACAGCAGGGGCAGGACCATCAGCCGGCCGGCAGCGGCGTGCTGCGGCTTCTGCCTTCGGATTCGGTCACCGAGCACGCGCTCGACACGCCGCAGGGCAAGCTCAATTACACCGCGACGGCGGGCACGATCCCGCTCTACGGCCAGTCGGGCGAACAGATCGCGGCGATTTTTTATACGTCCTATGTTGCGAAGAACGCCGGCGACAAACGCCCGCTGACTTTTGCCTTCAACGGCGGACCCGGCGCGGCGTCCGCCTTCCTCAATCTCGGTCTTGTCGGTCCGCGCCGGCTCGATCTCGGGCCCGACGCTCGGAATCCGAGCGATGCCAAGCTCGTCGACAATCCCGATAGCTGGCTTCGCTTCACCGATCTCGTCCTTATTGATCCGATCGGTACCGGCTGGAGCCGCACGGCGAAGGCGGACGACGCCAAGGACTTCTGGAAGGTCCAGAGCGACGCCGATTCGATGGCGAAGGCGATTTCGAACTATGCCGCCAAGCACGACCGGGCGCTCGGGCCGATCTATCTCATGGGCGAAAGCTACGGCGGCTTCCGCGCGGCCAAGGTCGCGCGGACACTGCAGCGCGATTACGGCGTCGTGGTGAATGGGATTGTGATGCTATCCCCGCTCCTTGAAGGTTGGCTCACCTTCGGCGACGATCAGTCGGCATTACGCTCCGCGCTGCTGCTGCCGTCGCTCGCTGCCGCGCAGCTCGCGACACAGAACAAGCTCTCGCCCGACGCGCTCGGCAAGGCGGAAAAATTCGCGCTCACCGACTATCTGACCGCCTTGGCGGGTCCGCCGCTGTCCGGCGACGCGGCGCAAGTGTTTTACAAGCGCGTGGCCGAGGTGACCGGGCTGCCGGCCGACAGCATAGCGAAGGCGCGCGGCTTCGTGACCGGCGATGTTTTGAAAGTCCTGCGGGACGGAAAGCTCGTCAGCCGCTACGACGCCAATTTTGCGGTCGACGATCCATTCCCCGAGCGCCGCACAAACCGCGCGCCCGATCCGATCCTCGACGGCGTGGCGCGGGCCTATGGCGGCGCCTTCGCGAACTATGCGCGCAACGAGCTTGGTTTCAACACTGAGATCACCTACAAATTGCTCGCGAACGACGTCACCGGCCACTGGGATTGGAGTGGCGGTCGCGTGGAGGCGGGCGTCGATGACGAATTGCGCGTGCTGCTGTCATTCGACATGCATTTCCGTCTGCTGATCGCGCACGGTATGACCGATCTCGTCACGCCGTACGGCGATACGCGTTATCTGCTCGATCATCTCCCGAATGCGGAGCCGCCCGGCCGCGCGCAGCTCAAGCTCTACCGCGGCGGGCATATGCTCTATCTCTATTCCAGCTCACGTGAGGCCTTCAGCAAGGACGCCGCGGCTTTTTACAAAGCTGCGCCTTGATTGCTTTCAGCGGTGACGCCGAACACCTCCTGCGCGAATTGTGGATACACCTCCGCCAATTGCGGCGCGACGATCTCGCGCATGATCCGCAGCGTTTCGGGCGTGGGTGGCTGCGTCTCCGGAACCTGCGCGGGCCGGTCGAAATCGAAGCCGGTGTGCTCGATCACTTCATCGACCATGTGTCCGGGATGCACGCTTGCGAGCCGGAAGCGTCCGTTCTCGAAAGCGAAAAGGCAGCGGTTGGTCACCAGCGCGATCGGACCGCCGGTGCGGAACACGTTCGGCTCGTTCACGCCCGGCGCGCTGACGAAGTCGACCTTTGGCACGAGGGTGCGGCGCGAATGCTCGGTGCGGAACAGGATCACCTTGGGCACGACGTAATAGAGATAGGCCGAGCCGAACGAGCCAGGAAAACGCATCTTCGGATGCGCGTAGTCGCCGATCGAGACCAGATTGATGTTGCCATGGCCATCGATCTGTCCGCCCGATAGAAAAAACACGTCGATGCGGCCCTGTCCCGCACAGTCGAACAGTTCGCGCGCGCCGTCGGTCCAGAAATTGTGCTTGCGGCTTTGCAATAGCGATACGTACGGCCGTCCTTTGCCGCGCTCGCGCGCGAGTAGCGCGGCCGTCGCCGGGATGGGCGAGGCGTTGCCGACAGCTACATGCCGCACGTCGCCGATCAGGCGAGCGATGACGTCGGCGAGCAGTTCTTCGGGTCGGAAGTCCATATCAAGGTTCACGCCGCGCACTTCTCATACACATACCGGTCGAGGTACTCCGCGAATCCCTCCGTCGTGGCCGCCAGCTTTGCATACAGCGCGAGATGCTCGGCATCCGCGGCATAGTGGTCCGGCAGCGGCAGCGGCCACGCGCCGCGCTCGGCAATTGCAATGTGCTCGACATAGAAGCCGGACAGGGCGCCTGCCGCGAGCACGGGATCGTCGAGCAGATTGCCGTCGTGCAGACGCTCGATGGTCACGACTGTCTTTGCTGCGGCATGTGCCATGGTCGCAAGCTCGCGCTGCCGTCCGATCCAGACATTGCCGAACCGGTCCGCCATCTGCGCATGAAACAGCGCGACGTCAGGCCGGATGGCGGGCAACAGCACGATCGGATCGTCATTGCCGAAGGGGCTATCGATAACTTTCCAGTCGTTGCGGTATTTCAATATGTCGGAGCCGATCAGCCCGCGCAGCGGCATAAACGGCACGCCTTTCTCAGCTGCCTGCAAGGCCGCATGCAGCGCGGGACAGGTCGCGTCCTTCATGCGGATCGTGCCGCTGGTGATCGCGGCGGAAAAGCGCGGCGCCGGTCCGAACTCGCCGAGGCTCACCGCGCTCGTCTCCAGCGTCTCGATGCATCCGGCGCCGATCAGCACATCGGCCTGCAGACTCGATGTCGGCAGCGCGACGAGGTGCAGGCGCTTGACGCCACGCCGGATCAACGCGCGCGTGGCGGCCATCGGCACGCCCGACACTTCGCGCGGCACGACGAGTATTGTGCCGTCGCCGATGCAGGCAAGCGCGTCTTCCAGCGACGTAATGACGTTGGCCATTGGCGACCTCTCGATTGCGCAGACTAAGCACCCGCGCCCTTGCCAGGTCCATCGGATTTTGCGAGGTGCATGCCCGTAATGACTCTCTCCGAACGCTTACGTGCCGGCCGGTTTGTGCTGACGGCCGAGATCACACCGCCTGTTGCCGCCAGCCGCGACGCGCTTCTTGCGAAAGCGATGCCGCTGAAAGGTCTCGCCGATGCGGTGAACGTGACCGACGGCGCAGGCGCGCGTCCGCATATGGCTGCGGGCGTTGCCGCGGCGATGCTGGTGGAGGCCGAGATCGAGCCGATCCTGCAACTCACCTGCCGCGATCGTAATCGTATTGCCCTGCAGAGCGATCTGATCGCGGCGGCGGCGAGTGGCGTGCGCAATCTCTTGATGCTGCGCGGCGATGATCCTTCCGTCGGCGATCAGCCGGAGACCAAACCGGTATTTGATCTCGATGCGCGCCAGCTGCTCGACAGCGCGCGACGCCTGCGCGATGCCGGCGAGCTGCCGACCGGCCGCAAGGTCGCGGGTAAATGCGATTTCTTCCTCGGCGCGGCGGACAATCCGGTCGATCCGCCGCCCGGATGGCAGCCGCAGGGGTTGAAGGCCAAGATCGCCGCCGGCGCACAATTCGTGCAGACGCAGTTCTGCATGGATGCAAGCGTTGTGCGCCGCTACGTCGAGCGACTAGCCGCAAGCGGGCTTGCGCCGCTGCCGTACATGCTCATTGGCGTTGCGCCGCTGCGCTCGGCGAAGTCGACGCGCTGGATGCGCGAGAAATTGCACGGAACGATCATCCCTGACGCTCACATCGATCGGCTCGAAGCCGCGCAGGATGCGGCCGAAGAGGGGCGCAAGATTTGCCTCGAAGTGATCGCCGCGCTGGCGGAAATCCCGCAGGTCGCAGGCTGCCACATCATGGCTCCCGGTCATGATTCCGCTGTCCCGGACGTCATCGCCGCAGCGCGGCGGAACGTCGCCCGGCTGAAGGCTGTCTGAACCGGCCGGTTCCATAAAAACGTGCTAGGCTGTTCATCAAGAGGCGCTATAAGGCGCCCAAAAGAACTAGGGAGGATCGCATGCCAGCCTCGGGCCGCCCGATTTGCGCTGTCCTGCTTGGCGCCACGGTGGCGCTCGCTGTAACGGCTGCGGCTTCGGCGCAGGAGAAGGTCTGGCGTCACGGCATTCTCAACCCGAAATCCGATGCCGGCATTCTGGCGATGGTCGGGACCGGCGATTTCGGCAAGCGGCAGGGTCTCAAGATCGAACTCGTCAACTTCAAGGACGACCAGATCGGGCTGAAAGCACTCATCGCCGGCGAGGTCGACAGTTTCGAAGGTGGGCCGCAGGGAGTGTTCTCTGCCGCCAGCAAAGGCGGCGACGCGCGCATTCTTGGCTGCCACTGGACGGTCGTGCCGCATGGCATCTACGCGAAGGACACGCTCAAGAGTGTCGCGGAGCTGAAGGGTAAGCAGATCGCGATATCGGCGCCCAACTCGATGCCTGACATGCTTGCGCGCGAGGCGCTTGAGAAAAGCGGCGTCAATCCGTCTGAAGTGAAGCTCGCGGCGGTCGGCGGCGACCGCGAGCGCTATCAGGCGCTGATCGCCGGCGTGGTCGATGCCGCGGTCGTGTCAAACGAGTACGAGCCGGTTGCACCGAAGAACGTGCATCTCCTGCTTGCCGGGCGCGACGCATTGCCGAATTTCATCCGCATTTGCATTTTCTCCAGCGAGTCGAAGCTGAAAGCGCGCGGCGACGACGCCGTGAAATTCCTGGCCGCGGAGATGGACGCGTTGAAATACGCGCTCTCGCACAAGCAGGCCACGATCGACCTCGCGCACAAGCTGACGCATGAGAAAGCCGACGATCCGCGGGCGGCGTTCATTTTCGACGACGCTGTTGAACATCACGCGGTCGACCCGTCGCTGCCGCTGCCCAAAGATAAGCTGCAGTGGGTCGAGGAGCAGTTGGTCAAGGCTGGAAAAATCGCGAAATCAATTCCGGTCGATGAGGTGATCGCGCCGGAGCACCGTGAGAAGGCGCTGGAGCTGAGCGGGCATTCGTGACGCGCCATTTTTGCCGGCGCGCAGCCAGAATTTGGAGTTTGGCATGGGTGAGGTGAGTTTTCAGGACGTGTCCAAGCGTTTCACGCTGCGTGTGGACGAGGAGGTCCATCACGTGCAGGCGCTGGATCGCATCAGCTTCACGGTCAACGACGGCGAGATCGTCGCGCTGATCGGGCCGTCCGGCTGCGGCAAGACGACGGCGCTGCGCGTTGCGATGGGACTCGATTCGTCCACGGCGGGCCGGGTCACGGTCGATGGCCGCGAAATCAAAGGCTGCGGCTACGACCGCGGCATGGTGTTCCAGCATGCCGAATTGCTGCCCTGGCTGTCCGCTCTGCAGAACGTGATGTTCGGCCTGGAGATGAAGGGCGTGCGCGGCGCCGAGTTGCGCATGACGGCGGAGAGATATCTCGATCTCGTGGGCCTGAAGGATTCTCAGAACCGCCGGCCGCATCAACTTTCCGGCGGTATGAAGCAGCGTGTCGGCATTGCGCGCGCGCTCGCGATCGATCCGAAGGTGCTGTTGATGGACGAGCCGTTCGGCGCGCTCGACGCACAGACGCGCGAATCGCTGCAAGCCGAGCTGCTCGACATCCACGCGCGCACGAAGAAGACGGTTATCTTCGTCACGCACGATCTCGACGAAGCCGTACTGATTGCGGACCGCATCGTGGTGATGAAGCGCGGACGCGTGACTGAGATCATGAACGTTCCGCTCGGCCGGCCGCGACCCGATCTAGGCAAGGTCCGCGGAATGCCGGAATTCGCAGAGACGCGTTACAAGGTCTGGCGTGCGCTGCACGAAGACGGGACGGTGCACTGATGGCGCACGTGGTGGAAAGCAAAGGGAAGGCGGCGCCGGAGATTGCGTCTGCCGCACCCGAGCGGCGGCCACTGCCGCGCTGGGTGATCACGACCGCTTCGATCTGCGGCGCGCTGCTGCTCTGGGAATTCTTCGGCCGCGACGTTAATCCGGTGTTTGGCTCGTATCCGAGCGCCATCGCGGTTGCGTTCTGGCAACTTCTGCAAAGCGGGCAGCTCGGCTCCGCCCTGATCGAAAGTCTGCAGCCTTTCCTGCTGGGCTATTTCCTCGCCATCGTCATCGGCGTGCCGATCGGGCTCATCATCGGCCGCTTCCGCTGGGCCGAGGCGGCCTTCGGCATCTACGTCACGGCCGGCTACGCGATGCCGTTGGTCGCGCTGGTGCCGCTGCTGGTGTTGTGGCTGGGGCTGGGCTTCGCGGTAAAAGCGGCGATCGTCTTCCTGATGGCGCTGTTCCCGATCTGCATCAACACGTGGCTTGGCGTCACGGCCGTGCCGAAGACCCTGATCGAGGTAGGCAAGTCCTTCGTCGCGCCGCCGCTGGTGATCCTGCGCCGCATCGTGCTGCCCGCGACTTTGCCCTACATCATGGCCGGCATTCGGCTCGCGGTCGGCCGTGCGGTGGTGGCGATGGTGATCGCGGAATTCTTCACCACGATCTCAGGGCTTGGCGCGGTGATCATCAATTCGGCGAACAATTTCGATACGGCGACAATGTTCGTGCCGATCATCCTCCTGATGGTCATGGCGATCGGGCTGAACAGCCTGATCGGCTGGGTCGAGCGCAAGGTCGCGCCCTGGCAGGCTGAGATTTCGGGCAGGGATCGGGAGTAAAGCGGTCTGGCCACGCTTGTACCGAACCGGGGTCCCGGGTCCGCAGCGCACCACTTGTGTGCTGCGCTGCGCCCGGGACACGAGTCACACCAGCGCCCACACCGCCGCGATCAAATCGCGCATCTGGCTTTCCGTTATCCCGCGGGTGATGAACACGACGCGGCTGTCGCGCGTGTCGTCGGGCCAGGATTCCAATTCCACCGGCGGCTCTGTCAGATGCTGCACGACCTGCACGACGACCGGCCCGCGGCAGTCTTCGACATTGAGGAAGCCTTTCACGCGCAGGAGATCCGGCGCGCGCAGCGCGATCAGCACGTCGAGCGCGCGCGCAAAGACCGGCCACGGCATCGGCCGAGTTTCGGTCAACACGAAGCTGCCGATGCCGTCCGAGTGCTCGGCTTCGGCGACGAAGGCGTTGCGCCGCGTCGTGACCGGCTCAGTTAGCTTCCCCGGTGCGAGTGCGCCGTTTGACGCGACGTCGATCTCGGCGTTTGGATTGAGCGCTTTCAATTCCGCCGCAAGCGCGTCCGCCGCACCTGAGCCCGCGACGTCGGATTTGCTGATTACCAACCGGTCGGCGAGGATCGTCTGCTTGCGCGCTTCCGCGGCGCGCGACAGCGTATCGCGGCCGGTGACCGCGTCGACAACGGTGACAAGCACATCGAGGTGAAAGCGCTCGCCGAGCGCGCGGTCGGTCGCGAATGTCTGCAGGATCGGGCTCGGATCGGCGAGACCTGAGGTCTCGATCACGACGCGCTGGAACGCGAGAACGTCGCCGCGCTCGCGTTCGACCGCCAGCCTGCGCAACGTCTCCTGTAGATCGCTCCGCGTTACGCAGCAGAGGCAGCCATTGCCGAGCAGAACCGTTTCTTCGGCGCTTGCGCGCAGCAGCGCATCGTCGATCCCCGCCGCGCCGAATTCGTTGACGACCACGGCCGTGCCGAGGCCCTCTGGCGTTTCGAGAAAACGCTTGAGCAGCGTCGTCTTGCCCGCGCCGAGAAAGCCGGTGAGCACGGTCACCGGAATGCGGTGTCCACGCTCGCGTTTCTGACGGCGCCCGAACGGTCCGGCGTCGCGGGACGGGAAGAGAGAGGTCATGGGATGACCAATACCAAAGCCTTCATCGCCCGCGAAGGCGGGCGATCCAGCATTGAAAGCCAAGCATGATTACGTCGCGCAGGACTGGATGCCTCGCTTTCGCGGGCATTACGCAGTCGACTAAAAATCCATCTCCAGCGTGAACAGCCCGCCGGAGAAACGGTCGACCGTGTATACGATACCGCGCTCGTCGACATAGACGTCGTTGAGTTGCGCAGCGCCGACCGGCGAGTTCGCCGGCGCCGGCGGGACGAAGGTCGCGATCTCCTTCGGCTGATACGGATTAGAGATATCGTAGGCGCGTAAGCCCCCGTTGAAGAACGTGCCGAGCACGATCTGGTCCGATTTGAACGCGGTCGGCACCGGCGTGTTTTCGTGGATGTTGTGCGCGCCGAAGCGTCCGCCGCGATCCTTGAACGCATCGACCGGCGGCAGCGGGCAGGTCGCGATCGGCACTAGGTTCTCTTCCGAGCGCGCGTCCAGAATCCAGATCAGCTTCGGCCAGTCGGCGGCGTTGTCCTCCGTCGACTCGTCCGTGACCAGCATCAGGTCGCGGTCGAACAGCGGCACAGCGGTGTGCATGAAGCCGGTGTACGGCGGCGAATTGGTCCAGTGCGTGACGACCTTCGGGTTCGACTTGTCCTTAATGTCCATGACGAACATGCCGCCGTCGATGTAGCAGAGGTAGACGCGGTCGCCGCGCTGCGGATAGCAGTTGGTGTTGTGCGCGCGATAGCCCTTGTCGAGCGGATGGCGCGGCGGCGGCTTGACGTTGTCGGTCGCCGAGGTGCCGGGCATCCACCAGCGGCCGACTTCGGTGGGCTTCGACGGATTGCGCACGTCGATGCAGCGATAGAACTGGTCGTCGTTCGGATGGCTCGGTTTGAAATCCGGCGCGCCCGAGGCCATGTGCACGAACTCACCGTCGCAGAACCAGAGCTGATGCACGCCGCGCGAATGCGGGCCCGAGCAGTCGTAGAACGCGATCGAGCGCGGCTTCTCCGGCACCGAGATGTCGAACAGTTCGAGACCGGCGGGCTTCTGGCCGACCTTCTTCGTCTGATACGCGACAGCCATAATGTCGCCGGACACGTCGAGCGAGTTGGAGCGCATGTGCATTTCCGGCAAGTCGGTCTGCACGACCACCTTCGGATTACGCGGATCGGAGACGTCGACGCCGGTAAGGTTCTTCGGCGCGCTCTCGTGCGCGATCCAGGCGATACGGCGGCCGTCCTTCGCGATCTGCACGCCGATGCCTTCGCCCATGCCGCCGAAGCCGGCGAGTTCGTTCTGGGCGAGCAGCTTGAAATTCCAGGTGACGGGCTCGGCGTTCTTCCCGAGCGGATTTGCGGCGGACATGCGGGACCTCGGTTTTTAACCCTCCGGCGCAGCGTGGGGAGGGTCGGTTTGTAGCGCGCTAGCGATACAAACCGGGGTGGGGGGACTTCAATAGGTGTTGTGCTGATCTATGCAGAAATGCGCCCCCACCCCGGCACCTCCCCACGCTCGCTTCGCTTGCGGGGGACGGGAGGTAAGGGTCGCTGCGCTTACGTCATTGCCTTCTGCATCAGGCTCTTATCGAAAGCCGTCGACCAATCCGGCACCTTCTGCAGCTTCTTGGTGTCGACCAGAATCTGCGCCTGCTTGGTCATGTAGGCTTCCAGATCGGAGGGCCAGCCGGGATGCACCTCCACGCGCGATAGCGCGTTGCTGAAGGTGTCCTTCGACATCTGATAGCCCTTGGAGGTGTAGAACGAGTAGATCGTATCGGCGACCTTGCCAGGGTTGCGCTTGAAATCATTGGCGACGTCGAGCCACGCCTTGAGATAGCTGACCAGCACGTCGGAGTGCCGCTTCACGAATTCCGGCGTCGCGGCCATGAACACCGGCAGCTTGTCGAAGTCGTAGTAGTCCACGAGTGTGTTCGCCAGGCCTTCCGATTCCGCGATTGCGTTGTACGGCTCGACGTTCGCCATCGCGTCGACGGTCTTTGCGGCGAGCGCGGCGACCATGTCGTTCACATTCATGCGGACTTCTTGGTAGTCGCCCTTCTTCAGACCGGCCTTCGGCAGGATGTCGTCGACCAGGATGTTGCCGACCGACGAGCCCGTCTGGTTGGCGATCTTCTTGCCGCGCAGGTCCTCGACCTTGCTGATACCGAGGTCCTTGCGCGCCATCAGCCGCGCAGTCCTGCCGACGTCCTCGATCACTGCGATCGCGATCAGGTCGCCTTTCTCATGCCCGAGCGCGAATGAAGGTCCTGCATACGTGCCGAGATCGACCTGCTTCGCGACCTGCTGCTGCATCGTCAGGTTGCCTGACGGCACGGCGAATTCCTCGAATTTGAGACCGTGTCTGTCGGCGATGCCGGAGTGCAGCAGGTAATAGGTCGGCATGCCCCACATATTGGTCTGGTAGCCCTGCCGGATGGTAACGGCGTCCGCTGCGCCCGCGCCGCGCAGTCCGAGGCGCATGGCGACTGCGCCGGCGCCGGCCGTGAGCAGCGTCTGCCGCCGGTTCAGTCCTTTTTGCGTGCTCATGTCATCCTCCCTGGTTCAAATGTCCGTTGCTCTTGCTTGTCGGCTCGACTTCCTGGCCGAGTTCGCGCAGCAGGATCTTCTGCCATTCCAGGAATTCGGGGCTGAGCGGATCGCGCGGGCGCGGAAGTGGAATCTTTATTTCCGCCTTTACGGTGCCGGGATGCGGCGACATCACGATGACGCGGTCGGCGAGATAGACCGCTTCGGCGACGTTGTGCGTCACGTAGATCACCGTCTTCTTCGTCTCGCGCCACACGTCCGCCAAGAGCCGCTGCATCTCGTCGCGCGTCAAAGCGTCGAGCGCGGCGAAGGGCTCGTCCATCAGCAGCACCGCCGGATTGTAGGCGAGTGCACGCGCGATCGCGACGCGTTGCTGCATGCCGCCGGAGAGGTGATGCGGATACGAATCGGCGAATTTTTCGAGCTTCACCAGACGCAACTGCTCGCGTGCGATCTTGGTGCGCTCCTCTTTCGCGACGCCCTTCATTTCCAGGCCAAACGCGACGTTGCCCAGCGCGGTGCGCCAGGGAAACAACTGCGCGAAATCCTGGAATACAACGCCGCGGTCCATACCGTGGCCATCGACCTTCTTGCCGGCGATTGTGATTTCGCCGGACGTGGGCGTGAGAAAGCCGGCGATGATGTTCAGCAAGGTCGACTTGCCGCAGCCGGATGGACCGACGAGGCAGAGGAATTCGGATTGCTCGATCGCAAAATGCGCCTCGTGCACGCCCTCGACACGGCCCGCGGGCGTGTCATAGGCGAGCGAGACGCCGGAAATTTCGATATGAGGCATTCTTCTCCTTCTCTTACCGCTTCGTCTCGGGCGCCCAGCGCGGCTTTCGTTTTTCGCGGAACGCGGCAAATCCTTCAGTCGCTTCCTCCGACTGTCGCTTGGCCGCATGCGCATCGACCAATTCGCCGAATGCTTTTTCGTCGAGGTGGCTCCAGCCGGAACGCAAGGCCCACAGCTTGGTCAGCGCAACCGCATCGGGACCGTTGGCCAGCAATTCGTGTACGATGCGCTCGCCGCGCATTTCGAGCTCCGCCAGCGCCACGACCTCGT
>Ga0207819_1000017_pt1 | contig 26265 bp, 21 predicted proteins | sample LuqExpMetageno42_FD_187800 | JGI IMG/M metagenome (GOLD analysis project Ga0207819, IMG submission 187800) | Tropical forest soil microbial communities from Luquillo Experimental Forest, Puerto Rico - Sample 42 (SPAdes) | ecosystem: Environmental > Terrestrial > Soil > Tropical forest ...
TGGCCTGACCTTGAAACAACAACAGTTCATTGGAGCGAAGTTTCAACAAACAAATCACCACGAGCATCAGGCCGCGATTGTTTGTATCCTGACGGGTCTGCTAGTAGCCCGGAATCAATTCACTGCCATTGGAGATGCGCAGGGCGGGTGGTTCTTCCTGCCGCCGTGGTCCTGTTGGAAAGCCTGGGCGCAAGAAACTGTATGTGCCAACCTTCGCCAAGTTAATGCGGGTGGTGCGCAGGTGCAGAAGCTGCTGCCCTCCTGATCGAGCAGCTCGATGGGCTGGCACAAATAACCCCCGGCCGCGTCGATGAGAGCCTGCCGGGACAGCGGGAGAGCGGCGGGAGAATGCGGCGTGATAAAAAATTACTAAGAACTTTCAAAGGCTTATTGGAGTTGGCCGTACTCGTTAGAGGAACGGCTCAGCACGCTTGAGCAACTCGTCGATCCCCGGTTCATTCGGATTGATCGGCTTGCCGGGATGGATGATGCCGAGTTGGCAGCTTTCCGCCGCTTCGATGAGCTGCGCATAGGTGCCCGCCTTGATGTCGGCGATGTAGGCCTGCTTGTTCGGATTGTATTTGAACATCCGGTCGTTGAGCAGCGTGCATTCGTTGCAGGTCGAGCAGCGCTCCGTCTCGATATAGGCCTCGTCCGGCGAGCGCTCCGGCGCAGCCGCCGCGTCGGCCGCAGGCGCTGCGGCTGGAGTCGCGGGCGCGTCCGTCACGGGCGGCGCAAGCGTAGGCGGGGCGACCGCCGCTTCCTGCCGATGCTGCTCTTCCCAGCGCGAGCGTTCCTGCTTCACTAGCCGCACGGCAAAGGAGTTGTGCACGCCGCAGGTCTCCTGCAGGCGATGCCAGCGGTCGAGGCAGCGGCGCGCTGCCGCAATCGCGCGCCCGTCCACCACGGCGCGCGCGAGGCCATCCGTCTCGTCCGACAGAAGAACGTAAGGCACGGTTGAGGAGGAATCCTCTGGCGCACGTGCAAGCCAGTCCGCGGCGGAGACGACCCGCCCGGCCGCGAAGTCCGGCTGGAGCAATCGGACGTGCTGCTGGTGCCGCTCGTCGCAGAGCAGGAGGTCGGCAAAGGTGAAGGCGTAATCCTGCCGCACGCGCTGCATGTCAGGATCTGCGTAGGTAAGCGGCTGCACGGGCCAGTCCGCTTCCGGCTGCGGATTGTTTTCGAGCGAGTAGCGCGCGGCCATGTCGGCGCCGGCGGAGGGATCGTAGCTGAACGCCGGGAAGGCGCGCGACTGCATCGCGCACGCCGCGACCAGATAGGGCGGCAACGTACGCGTGGGCGCCGAGCCCGAGTACACCGAGATCAAGGCCGGACCTGCGAATGAGAGGCCGCGCGTGATGCGCTCGCGCACGCGATAGAGATTCGCGCTGACCGATTGCAGCACGAACACGCTGCCGAGCCCGGCGATCATGCTGGCAAGCTGCGCAGATCGCGCGGACGATCCGGCATGTCCGTTGCCGCTGTCGTCGACGAGCTCCGGCACATCGACCAGGACCTTGAACGGCGCGTCGGAGGACAGCACATCCGTCAACGCGGTCGGATCGGACGCGTCGCCGCACAAAACGAGCAGGTAGTCCGGGAACAGCGCGAGGTCGTTCGCATTCGGTGCGGCGCCCTCAGCAAACAGCGCATCGTGCTTGCCCTCGACATAGGCGCCGTCGACTTCCAGCTCAGCAATGGCCATTGCCCGCAACAGTTCGCGCAATTCCGGCAGACGCGTGCGATAGGTAAGCATCGCGTCGGCGCAGTTGTAGAAAACGAAATTGTGCGGCTCGGGTGCGCCAGCGGGCCGCGGCTGTGCCACCGCGGGCGCGAAGAAGCGCTGCCCGGTGATCAGCGCGAGCGCTTGCTCGATGCGGCGGCGGCGCGCCTCCGAAAGCGGCTGATGCGGCGGCGCATTGGCCAGCACGCCGGCCAGCGCGGAAAAATCGATGAGGTCCTGATGCGCGGGGCCGACGGAGGCGCGCAAGGCGTCCGCGCTGCGGCCGGTGGGCGAGTGCGCTTGATCCGCACGCAGGATATCGGCGAGCTTGACCGCGAGCCGGCTCGCCCGCTCCCGGAATTTCCGTGCCTTGTCGGCCTGCACGGCCGACCACAGATGCGTCACCACATCGACACCGGTGCTCGCATCGCAGTCGATCACCTGTCCGTCGACCTCGAGCGCCGCACGCGCAAGACGCGCCGATTTGCCGAAGGCCGCGTCGCCGGCCTCCAGTGCCGCCGCGACACGATCCCACAGCTCCGACAGTTTGCCGTTCGCGCCTTCGGCGACCAGCGTCCGCACTTCGCGCTCGATGCGCAGCACCATCTTGCGCAGCTGCTCGCTTTCCATGCCCGGAGGCGCGATCGTGCGCAGCATGTTGTCGACGACATGCGTCAGCGAGCGCACCGGCGCGCCCTCGGTCGCTCCTTCGATAAGCACCAGCGGGAAGTCGTAACGCAGCTTCGTCAGGTCACGATAATTCGCGAGCAGCGCGGGCCGCATGCCCTCGAGCGCGTCGCCGTCCGCTGCCGCCCCCGTCAGATGAAAGACAAGCGGATCGACAGCCGGTTTGAGGGCTACGTTGCTGTGCATGGCTCTGACGCTCCGCTTATTCCTGCGCTCCGCTCAGGCGGAGGCGCGCTCCTCGCCTGCCGGCCATACGGTGAATTTGTCGAATTCGGCCTCCAGCCCCGCACGGATGTAGTCCGCCGTACGCAGCTGGCCGGCATTGCGGAGGTCCTCGTAACAAGGCACCTCCGGATTTTGATAAAGGATGCCGACCGGGATCGGATCTTCGATCGAGGCGATCGACCGCGCCTTGTCGATGTCGAGCGGGTCGTGCTCCTGCTGGTTCTTGTAGACCTTGGCCATATTGGCGCTGAGCTTGAGCCCGTTCGGATGCGTCAGCAGCAGCGTCTTCTGCGGATTCTGCAGCCACGGATCGAACATCTTGGGCAGGAATTCGGGACAACGCTGCATCACGCGCACGAACGAGAAGCCGCGGTGATTGAACGCCGCCGTCAGGATCTCGTAGAGCACTTCCGGAATCCAATCGACCGCCTGCGCGACGAACGACACGTTCTGCACGCCGAGCGTGACGGTGAGCGGGTTGAGCGCGTCGAGTGCGGAGCCGCGCGGCGTCGTGTTGCTCTTGAGGCCCCGCGGCGAAGTCGGCGAAGCCTGCTTCTTCGTGAGGCCGTAGACATGATTGTCGTGCAGCACGACCGTCATGTTCATGTTGTAGCGGATGCCGTGAATCCAGTGCGCAGCGCCGATGCTGCAGCAGTCGCCGTCGCCGGTGTTGACGAACACATTGAGGTCCGGCCGCGCCATTTTGATGCCTTCGGCGACCGGCAGCGCGCGGCCGTGAATGCCGTGGAAGCCGTAGGTGCGCATGTAATGCGGCAAGCGGCTGGAGCAGCCGATGCCGGAGACGAACACCGTCTTCTCGGGCTTGAGATCGTTGTCGCGGCAGAGTCGCTGCATCGCGGTCAGGATCGCGTTGTCGCCGCAGCCGGTGCACCAGCGCGGCACGCCGCCCTGGTAGTCCTCCAGCTCGTGATGCTCCTCGTAGAGACGGAGCAGGCATTGCGTGGTGTCGAGCATCATCGGCTCAGCCCTTCAATTTCGCGCGCAGCACGTCGACGACGACGCCCGGCTTGATCGGACGGCCGCGCACTTCGCTCCAGCAATCGATGTCGATCAACGTGCGCGAGCGCAGCATGATCGCGAGCGAAGAGTAGCGGCGGTTCTCGGCATCGATGATCTCGTCGTTCGGATCGTCCGACCAGTTGCTCTCGACCGTCATCACCTTGCCGAAGCGCTGCATGATCTCTTTCAGCCCCGACGCCATCGGCTGCAGGAATTGCAGATGCAGCGCGGAGACCTTCGCGCCCTCGCGGCGCAGGCGTTCGACCGCTTCCTCGATCGCACCCTTGGTGCTGCCCCAGCCGATCACGAGCAGGTCGCCGCTGTCGTCGCCGAAGAGTTTCGGCGGCTTCAGCGTCTTCTGCAGCGCCGCGAGCTTCAGGCTGCGGTGACGCAGACCTTCCTCGTTGATCAGCGGATCGTAGGCGACATGGCTGTCGCGGTCGTGCGCGAGGCCGGTCAGCGTATGCATGCCGCCGGGCTGGCCGGGGATGAAGCGCTGCGCGAGCCCTGTGACCTTGTCCCAGTCATACGGCTTGGCGCCCTTGGCCACTGCGTTCTGGTCGACCGGCGGCGCGAGCCAGGTCTCGCTGAATTTCGGCCGCGGGAACGGCTGCTGGCCGGTCGCCAGATTGGCGTCCGACAGCACGACCACGACCATGTTGAAGGCTTCCGCGATCTTTCGCGCGGTGATCACCGAATAGAAGCAATCCTCGATGCTGCTTGCCGCCATCACCACTTTCGGCGCATCGCCGTGGCTGCCAAAGACCGCGGTGAGGAGATCGCCCTGCTCGCCCTTGGTCGGCTGGCCAGTGGACGGTCCGCCCCGCTGGACGTTGATGACGACCATCGGGATCTCGGCCATGACCGCGAGCCCGATGCCTTCCTGTTTCAGCGAATAGCCGGGGCCCGAGGTGACAGTGACGCTGCACTTGCCGGCATAGGACGCGCCCACAGCGAAGGCGCAGGCTGCGATCTCGTCTTCGGCCTGATGCACGAGGCCGCCGACGCGCTCGAACACGTCGCTCAAATAATGCGAAACCGACGTCGCCGGCGTGATCGGATACATCGCGCAGATGTCCATGCCGGAGGCGAGCACGCCGAGCGCCAGCGCGGTGTTGCCGTTGATCACGAGCTTCGGCTCGGTCGCGCGTACCGCCGGGATCGAATAGCGGAAGTCCAAATTCGCATCCGCCCAGTTCCAGCCCGCTTCCAACAACTCGGTGTTGATCTGGATGACCGACTTGTCCTTCTTCCCGAAGGTGATGGCGATCTGCTCGCGCGCGAGATCGAGGTCGAGGCTGTAGATCGAGCACAGCATGCCGAGCGCGAACATGTTCTTGCCGCGTCGCGGGTCTGTGACGAGTTTCCGGCACTCTTGCTCCATCGGAATCTCGACGACGCGATATCCCGCCTTGCGCAACTCCTCGCAGGTCTTGGTATAGGACTGGACGATCGCCGGATTGCGGTCGTTCGCCCACATGTTCTCCAGGAGGATGATGCAGCCGGGCTTCAATTCGCCCGCGCGCACGCGCCCGAGCAGCACTTGCTCGTTGAAGGCGACGACCAGGTCGGCCTCGTCGCCTCCATTGGTGATCGCGCGCGCGCCGATGCGCACGCGGTTGCCGCTCGCGCCGGCGACGCTGCGCGCCGGCGGCTGGATTTCCGCCGGAATGATCTCGACCGTCCACACGCCGTTGCCGCTTTTCGCGGCGATCGCGCCGAGCGACTGGCCGCAGCGCTGCGCGCCCTCGCCCGAGTCGCTGACGATTTCGACGATCGTCTCGTCGAGCTTTAGCGTGCGCGGCTTTGCACGCGCAGGTGCTTCGCGGACCAGCGTTTCGCTCACAGCACCACCTCCCGCAGCCGCGCGTAATTGCGCTCGCCCGATCCGATCCCGAACGGCATGTCGCCTTCGTCGTCGCGATAAACGACATCGGTGTCGCGCAGACCCAGATAACGTTTCATGCTGCGCGCCGCTTTTCGCCCGGCGCCCATCGCTTCGATCACGGTCGCCGCGCCGGTCACGATGTCGCCGCCGGCGAACACGCCCATGATCGAGGTCGCGAGTTCGTCATCGGCCTCGATGTAGCCGCGCTTGTTCAGCTTCAATTTTGATGTCTGGCCGAGGATCGGGTTGGCGTTGGTGCCGATCGCGTAGACCACCGTCTCGCACTCGAACTCGTATTCGCTGCCCTTCACCACGACCGGGCGGCGGCGGCCGGAGTCGTCCGGCTCGCCCAATTCCATGCGGACGCAGCGCATGCCGCGCACGCCGTTCTTGCCGTCATCGAGCAACTCGACGGGGCTGGTCAGCCAATGAAACTGGATGCCCTCTTCCTCGGCGTGATGGATCTCCTCCGCACGCGCGGGCGCCTCCGCCTTGGTGCGCCGATAGATGCAGTGCACCTGCTCGGCGCCGAGCCGCAGGGAAACGCGCATCGCGTCCATCGCGGTGTTGCCGGCGCCGATGATCGCGACGCGTTTGCCGAGCTGCAGGGGCGTATCGTGATTCGGGAAATCGCTCGCGTGCATCAGATTGCAGCGCGTGAGTAGCTCGTTCGCCGACAGCACGCCGTTGAGCGATTCGCCGGGGATGCCCATGAAGCTCGGATAGCCCGCGCCGGTGCCGATGAACACCGCGTCGTAGCCCATGTCCGTGAGCATCTGCTCGATGGTGAAGAGCCGCCCGACGAGCGTGTTGCATTCGAACTTGATGCCGAGCTTGATCAGCTTGCCGATCTCCGCGTCGACAACCGGATTGGGCAGGCGGAATTCCGGAATGCCGTATTTCAAGACGCCGCCGGCCTCGTGGAACGCTTCGTAGACCGTCACCTCGCAACCTGCCTTCGCCATGTCGGCGGCGCAGGCCATACCGGCAGGCCCCGAGCCGACGATCGCGACGCGATGGCCGCTCGGCTCGATATAGGGCACGTTCGCCCACCCCTCCGCGATCGCCATGTCGCCGACAAAGCGCTCGAGCCGACCGATCGCGACCGGCTCGAGCGAGTCTCCGACCGTACACACACCTTCGCACTGCGTCTCCTGAGGACAGACGCGGCCGCACACGGCGGGGAGCAAGTTAGTGTCGGTAATAACGTCGTAGGCGCCGTGAAAATTCTTCTCTGCGATCTTTTGGATAAAATTCGGGATCGCGATGCTCACCGGGCATCCGCGCACGCACGGCTCGTCCGGACAGAGGAGACAGCGTTCAGCCTCACGCAGAGCCTGATCGAGGCTGTAGCCGCAGGCGACTTCCTTGAAATTCTGCGCGCGCTCGAGCGGCGGCTGCTCCGGCATCGGCGTGCGCTCTTGCGGAATGGTGCGGATCGTCTTTTTCTTCGCCATCGCCTCACCCGCCTCGCCGCTTGAATACCGGTTATGCCTGCTGCAGGACAGCGTCGCCGCGGATGCGGCAACTCTCCTGCCAGCGCTCCAGCGCTTCCTTTTCCGACGGCACGTAGCGCCGCAGCCGCTGCATCAGATCGTCGAAGTCGACCGCATGGCCGTCGAAATCCGGGCCGTCGACGCAGGCGAACAGCACCTTGCCGCCGACCTTCACGCGGCAGCCGCCGCACATGCCGGTGCCGTCTACCATCACCGGATTGAGGCTGACCGTGGTCTTGATGTTTTTCGCGCGTGTCGATTCCGCGCAACCCTTCATCATCACCGGCGGACCGATCGCGACGACCTCGTCGACGTCCGTATGCTTTTCCAGCGCCTGCGCAATGCCCGCGGTCACGAGACCCTTGATGCCCTCAGAGCCATCGTCCGTGCAGATGATCAGTTCGTCACACACGGAACGGAATTTATCGTCCCAGAACATCAGCGACTTGCTGCGGAAACCGAGGATGCCGATGGTGTAGGCGCCGCTCTCCTTGAACGCGCGCGCCTGCGGGAAGATCGGCGCCACGCCCAAGCCGCCGCCGACGCAGATGGCCTTCTTCGCCTTGCCGACATGGCTCGGGATGCCCATCGGCCCGACCACGGCATAGAGGTGCCCGCCGAGCTGGCAGGTCTGCTGCATCTCTTTGGTCGTCTTGCCGACTGCCTGGATCACCAATGTGACTGTGCCGCGCCCGCGGTCGAAATCCGCGATCGTGAGCGGAATGCGTTCGCCTTCCGGATGCGACATCACGATGACGAACTGCCCGGCCTTGGCGGCGCGCGCCATCATCGGATGATTAAACTCGAGCAGAAACGTGGTGTCGGAGAAGTCCTGTCGGGCGACGATCTCGAACCCGCGAGCGGACGATGCAGGAGCTGCGGGCTGGTGCATGACCGCCCCTTTCAGGTCAATTTTTTTTGCAAGCCGCTTGTGAGGCATCCGGTCAATCAGGGCATTGACCGAAGTCAACCACGAGAGCCAAATATGCATATAATATTACAAGGACGTGGACCGCCGCCGGTCGCGGCACATCGGGGGTGCTCGCATGGACCTCGACGATTATCTTCGGGATGAAGCGGTGAAGTATCGCAAGCTCGCCGCCGAGACGGTTAATGAATTGGTGAAGCGAGAACTGCTCGAGCTCGCCGGCGTGTGCGAGGAAGTTGCCGACAAGCTCGAAGATCGGATGACGGCCGGTTAGCCCCCGAACAACACGCTATCGAGCGAATACGCGCCGCCACCGTGCGCGAGTACGAACAGCGCGCCGATTGTCCACATCAGCGTATATTCGAGTCCCAATTGATTCCAGAAGTAGCGGCCGACGCGCCAGCGCTCGACATTCGTGACCAGCAGAAACAGCACGACTGGTATCGCCGCAAGACGGGTGAACAAACCGGCCGCGACCAAAGGCCCGCACACAAGCTGGGTAAGCGAAATCGCGACGGCCCATAGTTTGCCGGGGCGATAACCCTGCTTGTCGAGATACTGCGCCAGCGCGCTCAGGCTTTGCAGCGGCTGGCCAGTGGTCGGAAAAAATCCAAACGTCATGCGCAAACCGTGCGGTACCAGCGCAAGGCCCACCGCGACGCGCAGCAGCGCCTCGCTCGCGGGCGCGAGTGCCGCCAATTCAGCATCGAGCCCGAACAGATTCATCGCGTATCCGGATGCCGGCCACAGCCGCACCTCGCCGACATAGACGCTCGCGCCGAGACCGGCCCGGACCGACGTCTTCGCACCATTGCCAGCCGATGAGCAGTCACAAAAGCGATCACTCCGCGGCGGCCGGCGTCGGCGCCTTGGCGACGCGGCAGAGCAGCGCGCGCAGCTGATAAGTCCCCATCGCGGGATCGTAGGGCGGGCCGTTGTTCGTCAGCATGTTCGCATTCGAATCCCAGACGCCGTAGTCGGGACTGGCGCGCTCCGGAAACCACCATCCGTGCTGTACATGAATCACTCGCGGATCGATGCCGGTGGTGATCTTCGCTTTCTGCCGGATGCGCCCGCGCCGCGTCTCGACCCACATCCAGTCGCCGGCGACGATGCCGAGCCGCGCGGCGGTATCGGGATGAATCTCGGCCAGCGGATCGCGCTGGCTCTTGCGCAGCTTCGGGATCTGCCGGTGCTCGGAATTGAAGAAATAAGAGATGCGGCCGCCGGTCGTCAGCACCAGCGGATACCCGGCCGCCACGTCCGGCGCCGAGACCGGACTCTCCGGCGGCTCGCGGAAGGTGGGCAGAGGGTCGTAGCCGAGGCGCTCCAGGTGCGTCGAATATAGTTCGATCTTGCCGGTGGGCGTACGGAATCCGGCGCTTTCGTATTTGCGGTAGGTGAACGGGACCTTCACCGAGCCCCGCTGCTTCAACTCGTCGAAGCTCATGCCAAGGCCGCCCGCCGTGAGCTGCGCATCGAGCACGTCTTTCACCGCCTCCGTTCCTACCGGCAGCTTCATGCGCCGCGCCATCGCGACGAAGATCTCCTCGTCCGAGCGGCACTCGCCGATCTGCACGGATTTCTGGTTCGCCAGCACGACGTTCGCGGCGACTGTCGGCAGTCCGGCAAGCTGGTCGATCTCCGGCCAGTGTGCGGCAGGCAGCACGATGTCGGCCAGCTCCGTCGTCGGTGTCATAAACAGATCGGCGCACAGCATGAAGTCGAGCTGCATTAAAGCCGCATAGACTTCCTTGGTGTTCGCGTACGTCGTCAGCGTGTTGTTGCCGAACACCAGGAAGGCTTTGACCGGATACGGCTTGCCCTCACGCATCGCCGACAGCAGCGTCGGGATATGCGCGGCCGGAAGATCGGCGCCCGCGCCGCCAAGCAATTTGAACCTGTCGGCGCCGAGGCGCTTCGCGTTCGCCTCCGGCGTAAGGTTCTCGATCAGGCTCGGGAAGCGTCCGAGCCCATGCATGCCGAACACCCAGCCGCCGGGAATGTCGATATTGCCGGTCAGCGCCGGCAGCATCGACAGCGCGCGCACCGTCTGGATGCAGTTTGGCGTGTGCTCGACGGCGCAGCCCCATTCCAGCATTGCCGGCTTCGCCTGCGCAAAGATGCGCGCCGCGGCGCGGATGTGCTCGGCGGAAATCCACGTAATCGGCGCCGCCCATTCCGGCGTGAACGGCCGTACATGGCTCGCCAGCGCGTCGAAGCCGTGCGTCCAGCGCTGCACGAAATCGCAGTCGAACAGATTTTCCTGGATCACGACTTGCAGCATCGCCAGCGCGAGCGCGGCGTCCGTGCCGGGCCTGATCTGCAGCCAGAGCTCCGCCTGCTCGGCGAGCTTGGTGCGGCGCGGATCGATCACGATGACGCGCGGCTTCGACTCGAGCGCGTGCATGACGTTGAAGCGCGTTTCGCCGTCCGGCCCGGACAGCACGGGATTGTGGCCCCAGAACATGACGCAGGACGGCTGCACGTCGCCGGTGTAGTCGCAAACCGGGAAGTCGCCGTAGGTGAGGATGGAGGTGTTGACGCGCGGATGGAAGCACTGCGCAAAGCCCGGCTCGCACCAATTCGGCGTGCCGAAGGCATGGCCGAAGCGCGATACCCAGCGGATGTGATGCCGGCCTGTGCCGGTGCCGAGCGCGACCGCTTCGGGACCAAACTTGTCGCGGATCGCCAGCAGCTTCTCGGCGATCTCGTCCAGCGCGTCGTCCCAGGAAATGCGCTGCCATTGCCCCGAGCCGCGCGCGCCGAGGCGCCGCATCGGATATTTCAGCCGGTCGGGATGGTTGACGATATCAGCCGTGACGGTGCCGATCGGACAGAGGCGGCCGCGGTTGAGCGGGGAATCGGGGTCGCCCTCAACCTTCGCCAGCACGCCGTCTTGCACGTGCAGCAGGACGCCGCAGCCGCCATGGCAACTGCGGCACACACTTTTCAAAATCTTCGTGCCCGCGGCGGCGGGCGTTTTCTCGAGCATGCGTGTTCGCTGCGGCTGGAGGGGCGCCGCATACAGGATAGGGGGCGAGGCCCGCGGCAGCGCTTGATCTTAGACAAGAAATGGCCGGGTCGGCCGATCTACTCTGAGTTCAAACAGCGAGCGCGCGCAAGTTCGCGCGCCAGCACGGACGAACACCGATGCAGACCGTAGCGGATGGCGTGTACAAGAGCGCATGCCGGAGCTGCCACGGCGGTTGTGGCGTGCTCGTGCACATCAGCGGCGGGCAGATCCGCAAGGTCGAGGGCGATCCCGCTTCGCCGCTCAACAAGGGGCGGCTCTGCGCCAAAGGCACGGCCAGCGCCGACATCGTCACACATCCCGACCGATTGAAATATCCGCTCAAGCGCATCGGCGCGCGCGGCAAGGACCAGTGGGAGCGCATCTCCTGGGACGAGGCCTACGACATCCTCGCCAGCAAGCTGCAGACGATTATTACCGAAAACGGTCCCGAGAGCATCGCGATCGGCACCGGCACCGGCCGTCACCATTGCAATTTCGTACCGCGCTTCGCCAACGCGCTCGGCACGCCGAACTGGTGCGAGCCTGGTCACGCGCAATGCTTCTTCCCGCGCGTCAACACCGCGCATCTGACGATGGGCGCGCTGCCGGTCTGCGATTACTACGGCGAGACCAAGCCTGCCTGCATCCTGGTCTGGGGTCACAATCCATTGAACTCCGGGCCCGACGGCGAGCTCGGCTTCCATTCGCGCGATCTACTCTGGGAAGGCAAAACCAAATTCATCGTAGTCGATCCACGCCGCACCGAGCTCGCCGCCAAGGGCGCGATCTGGCTGCAGCTGCGCCCCGGCACCGACGACGCGCTCGCGCTCGCCATGATCAATGTGATCGTGACGGAGAACCTGTATGACAAGGACTTCGTCGAGCGCTGGACCCACGGTTTCCCGCAGTTGGCCGAGCACGTGCGCGCCTTCACGCCGGAATGGGCGGAGCCGATCACCTGGGTCTCGGCCGAGAAGATCCGCGCCGCGGCACGGCTGTTCGCGGCAACGAAGCCGGCCTGCGTCGAATGGGGCTGCGCGATCGACCATACGCCGAATTCGATCCAAACCTGCCGCGCAATTTCAATTCTGCCCGCGCTCACCGGTACGATCGACATTCCCGGGGGCTGGGTGTTCGGCTCGCCGATCGCCAAGCCGGTGCCGTCGCTGGACGAAAACCTGACGCCGCATGCGCGCGCCAGACGGCTCGGCTCGGACGAATTCCGCGTGCTCGGGCGCGCGAATGTGCAGCCCTCGGCGCATATCCCGGCGGTGTTCAAGGCAATGCGTACCGGTGAGCCCTACCCGGTGCGCGCGTTTCTCATCTTCGGCAACAATCCGCTGCTGACCTACGCCAATTCCAAATTGGTCTACGAGTCGCTGCAGAAGCTCGAATTCTTCGCCGTCATGGACCTGTTCATGACGCCGAGCGCGCGGCTGGCCGACCTCGTGCTGCCGGCGGCGAGCTGGTTCGAGCTCGACGCCATGCCGTCGTTCCCGTATTTCGCCGAAAACGCCGTGCTGGCGCAGCGCAAGCTCGCGCAGGTCGGCGAGGCCAAGCAGGACGAGGTCGTGTTCGCCGAGCTTGCGCGGCGGATGAATTTGAAAGTCGGGACGGAAGATCCGAAAGCGGTCTATGATGGGCAGCTCGAAAGCACCGGCCACACCTACGCCGATGTCTGCGAGCGCGGCGCGCTATGGCAGCCGATGCGCTACCGCAAATACGAGACGCAGGGGTTCAAGACCGAGAGCGGCAAGATCGAGCTCTATTCGCTGGCGCTGGAGAAGCTCGGCTATCCCCCGCTGCCGGTCTATTCCGAGCCGCCCGAGTCGCCGGTAAGCGCGCCGGAGGTCGCCAAGGACTTTCCGCTGGTGCTGACGAGCGGCGCGCGGCTGCTGCCGTTCTTCACCTCGGAGCACCGGCAACTGCCGAAGCTCAGGCGCATGCTGCGCGAACCGCATGTCGAACTGCATCCCGACACTGCGCGCAAGCACGGCATCCGCGACGGCGACTGGGTGTGGATCGAGACGCGGCGCGGACGCATCCGCCAGCGCGCCAAACTCATCGACGGCATCGACCCGCGCGTCATCAATGTCGAGTTCGGGTGGTGGTTTCCGGAGCGCAAGGACGGCGGCGTGTGGGAGAGCAACGCCAACGTGCTCACCAATCAGGGACCGCCTTACGATCCGGCGATGGGTACGTATCAATTGCGCGCGCTGCTCTGCCGCGTGGAGAAGGCGGACGCGATCGTGAATTAAGACCTGCGCGCGGAACCGGCGGCCTAGTACGTCCCCGGCCGGCGCGCGATGATGTTCACCGGCTTCAGCGTCATCACTGTTTCGCCGCTCTGATTAGAGACCTCGACGAAGGAGGTCACAATGCCGCGATCCGGCTTCGACTGCGATGCGCGCGCGCTCTGGATGGTGACGCGCACCGACAGTACGTCGCCGGGCCGCACCGGAGCGGGCCAGCGCAGCTCATCGATGCCAGGCGACGCGAGGCTGCCTACATGCGTCAGGTACTCCCGCGCATAGAGCCGCATCATCAAACCGGCGGTATGCCAGCCGCTCGCGATCAGTCCGCGGAAAATGGTTCGCTCCGCCGCAATCGGGTCGGCATGGAAGTCCTGCGGGTCGAATCGCCTAGCAAAGCTGAGAAGTTCGTCGGTCTCGACTTTGATAGTGCCCAGTTGATGCACTTCGCCCTCGATATAGTCGTCGAAATAGCGATCGTTGACCGGGTGGGCGAACGGCATTCCTGACCTCGTGCGGAATTGAACGGACCGCAACCGCTAAAACACGGTTCCGCCGATGGCAAGCGAGGCTCGTTAGAGCCGATGGATCAGGAAGACAGGCGGGCCTCGATCGTGGGCTTTTCTTGCAGATCGGGCACCAAAGCCGCCCCGTCGATTGTGGCGGTGTGCGGCAGCTCGCGCGCGAGTAGCGTCGTCCGTGCATTGTGGCGGCTGGCGACCTGGCAGGCTTCTTCGAGCGTCGCCACGCGCCAACGCACCTCGACGTGTTTCGTCCCGCTCATACTTTGCAACAGACGGTACTCTTCCGTCTGCAGGCAGAACAGGCTGCCGTCCGGTTTGCCGTCGATGTCGCGCGGTTTGCCGTTGATGTCGCGCCTGGCGAAGTCGATCTTGCCGGTCGGGCGCCAGTCGGACACGACCTCGCAGGGGAGGTCCTCCACCTTCTGCGGTTTGCTGCGCCGCGACCAGATCAGCCCAATGACGCCGATCAGGACGAGGACGGCCGCGGCATAAGGCGCATAAGAGAGGTATTCCTCCATCGCCGCCTCCGGGCGCCGAAAGACACGAATTCCAATTCCTAGTGTAGGTCAACATTGCTCGGCCGGGGAATGTTCCAGTGGAACTGCCACTACGTCGCCGCGCTCCGCCAGGTGCTGAGATCGACGTTTCGCGCATTGTCGAGCAGCGCCCGCTCGATTTTTTGCAGCCCGTGCGTTTCCAGCAGTTCTTCCGGCGTCGACCGCGGCACGCCAGGAAACACCGGGCGCCCCTCGGCCAGGATCACATCCGGCACACGCGAGAGATAGAACACGTTGAAGAGCGGCAGAAACATTCCGAACACTTCGCTGCCGCCGATCACGCCGATCGTTGCATTCGCGATTCCGAATTTCGCGACGGCGTCGCCCAACGCAGCTCCTGCGGGATTCCACAACACGATCTTCGGGTGGGCCGCATCCTGCCGTACTCCGGTGATTGTTCGCGTGACGATGATCCGCCGCCGTTCCGCCGAACGCGGATGGCTCTCCTGCGACAAGCGCCCGTGCAGTACAATGTCGATATTATCCAGCGCGCGCTCAAAGAAGACCTGGTCGGCCGGAACAATCAATTCCGGCGGCATCATGCCTGCGCGGTCGGCGATCATGCCGTCCGCGGAGACGATGGCGTATCCTTCGATGCGGCCGACTGTCGCCAAGCGCTTCTCCCGCTTTCCGTTGCTAGGCTCTCCGCTATGGTACGTCGACAGTAAAGAGTCGCAGCCGAGTACGGAACGGGGGATGGCATGTCGGGGGAGAACTTCCAGATCAAAACGATCGAGCAGCTCGAGCGGCTTTATGGCGAGCCGCGGCCGGTCGCCGTGCTCAAGGAGGTCGAGGAGATCACGCCGTCCTATGCCATGCTGATCGAAGCCGCGCCGTTCGTCGCAATCGCGACCACCGGCCCGGAGGGGCTCGACTGCTCGCCGAAGGGCGATCCGGCCGGCTTCATCCGCATCCTCGACAAGAGGACACTCGCCATTCCCGACCGCCCCGGCAACAACCGCATCGACGGCATGCGCAACCTTGTGCGCGATCCGCGCATCGCGCTGCTGTTTCTCATTCCGGGCGTCGGCGAGACCTTGCGGGTGAACGGGCGCGCGGCAATCTCGGTCGATCCCGATCTGCTGCAAAGTTTTGCGATCGGCGGCAAGTTGCCGCGCGCCGTCATGGTCGTCACCGTCGAGCGCATCTATTTCCATTGCTCGAAGGCGATCGTCCGCTCAAAATTGTGGAGCGAGAGCACGAAGGTCGAGCGCGCGAGCCTGCCATCGACCGGCACGATCATCGCCGAACTGAGCAACGGCAAATTCGGCGGCGAGAGCTACGATCGCGAAGCGCCGGCGCGCATCCAGGCGGAGCTGTATTGAACGGGCGTGCCGCTACGGAGGCGCGCGGGAGAGTGAGGCGCGGCCAATCGATTCGCCGCGCTTTGCCCACTCGAAATCGTAGCGCCAGCCGAACGACATCACGGGCCGTTTGGCGACGAGCCCTGAAACAGAAATTCTTTCAGCGGCAGGTCGGCGATCTGCGAGGTAAGTCGCTGCTCCTCCGCCGGCGCGACAACGCCGGTCCGGTAACGGAAGCCTTCCGGTTCGGAGGATTTGCGGAAGAGATCAGCTTGTGCGGCGGAAACCATCGGCTGAATACGCCCTCGTAAGGCTACTCAGCCGCGTCAAACTCCGCCGCGGCGCGCAGTTCCAACGTTCAGCGCTTCGTCCGCGTCGCCATCCCGTATACCCAAAAACTAGCTACCGCCGCCAAGAAAACGACGAGCATCCACATCGAGACTGTATTGGGCATCGGGTCGGTTCCCTCCAGAAACGGGCCCGACAATGCATGGCGCGCGTCGGCGTGTTTTGATCTAACGCATACGCGCTATATCGCTCGCGCGCTAAGGTCGTGTGCCGACAATCACCCATAGGCCGAGACTCAGCAAGCCGGCTATGAACGCGGCGTAAACTACCCAACCAGCTTCCATCGAGAGTATCTCCGTTCGACGCGCGCCCTCGTCCGTCAGCGCGCGTTCCAGTTCGTTCATATCGAAGTGGCTTGCGATTGCCAGCGGCGATATCTGCGGCACCAAAGCGCGTTTGGCAAGCAAGCTATCATATTCAGTCAGCAAAGCCTCATTTATAATTGGTTGATCGAGTACCTCATCCAGCAGGCCGTACCATGGGGAGCTCGTAGATTTGCCTTGTCACTCAGAGCGCATGCAATGAATTGCCCGATCTCCGCGGCGCGCAGCGGAATAAGCCGCCCTGCCCGGTGGTGCTTGCAGAGCTGCGGACAGAACACGACGAAGTGGAGCCGCGGATTGTAGCCCTCGACGTCCTCGCACTGGCGGAGGGAGTGGAACTGGATTCGAACGCTCTCCCTGTAGCCTAGCGAAGTCGAGGGTAGCCCATCGAAACAGGCTCGCCGCATCGGCCTACAGGTCTCCCGCAAGGGTCATTGCGATGTGTTCGCGGTAGGCGACGATCTCCGCGTGCCCGTTCAGGTCCTTGGCGACGGCGCCGCCCTCGAGCAGCACGACGCGGTCGAAATGCTGCAGATAGAGTGGGTCGTGCAGGCTCATAAGGATGGTCTTGCGGCTGAAATCGGGCGCCTTGCTGATCGACTGATAAAAGCGCGTGCGTGTCTCGACGTCGCAGTTCGCCATCGGTTCGTCGAAGATGCCGACGAACACCAGCGGGTCGAGGAACCGGTAGAACGCGCCGGCTAGTGCGAGACGCTGCATCTGGCCGGTCGAGAAGCCACGGCCACCCGGCCACTGCTCGCCGATCCAGGTCCGCATCCCGTCCGGCAGCGCGGCGACCACGTCGTCGGCGCCCGCGTAGACGAGTGCTCGCTGCATGCGATCCTGATCGATCGCCTCCGCGACCAAGCCGGTGAGCGCGCGCGCCGCCTCCATGCCGGGAAGCTCGAGGTCCTGGGTGGCCATGAGCACGTGGCCGAGCCACGACTGCTGCGTGACGTCCCTTATCTCGTGGCCGTCGATCCGGATCGATCCCTTGTCCGGCAGATACACCTTAGTGATCAGCCGCAGCAGCGTCGTCTTGCCGCTGCCGTTGCGCCCCACCAGAGCGACCTTCTCCCCGGGCCGAACGGTTAGCGAGCAACCGACGATGACCGGGATGTGGGTCGACGGATAGGCGAACGACACCTCCTCGACCACGAGCTCCGGGGTGGCGGCGAGCCGGATGTCCTTGGCCCCGCTCTCCTCGACTAGCGGGCGGGTCTCAAGCATGCGGGTGAGATAGCCGTAGTCGAGATGTTCGTGCTCGATCTCGGTGAGCGAGGAGCCGAAACTGTGCACGCCCGACACTAGCATGGACAGGCTTCCGCCGATCGCGCCCAACTGTAGATACGTGTATCTCCCCTCGACCAGCGCGGAGGCGAAATAGCCGCACAGGATCCCCAGCATGACGACCTCGACGAGGCCAACGATGAGGTTCCATTTCCGATCGAAGCGCGCGACCATCAGCGCGTTGTCCCTGACTTCACCGACCAGTTCACGGAAATAAGCGTGATACGGCGCGACGAGCTTCCACAGCCGGGACCGCAGCCCGGCGCGCGGCGAGGTGATCGCTTCCTCGACCTCGTATTTCTTGCGCCGGGTGAGCGTCTCGGCCTCGTCGAGTTCGCGCCGCTTGGCCTCGCGCAGCCAATCCCGCACGATCATCGGCCCCGCGGTCAGCACGGCGAGAACGCCGACGATCGGATCGAGGCCTAGCAGGACTAGCGACCCCGTCCCCAGCGCGACGGCAGCGCCGACCAGCGACAGCTCCGATTGCCACAGCCGCATGATGGAGCCCGTGCCACGCCGCTGGGCCAAGCGGTGCAACTCGATGAACGATGGGTCGACGAGCCGGCCGAGATCGAGCGAGGCCAGCTTGGCGAGCATGCGCTCCTCCATCGTGTCCCACATCGCCAGCTCGAACCGCTTGGCACGCAGGGCGAGCAGGGCGGTGCCGGCTGTCATCGCGAGCCGATAGATTAGGTAGGCGGCGATGCCAGCCAGCACGGTCGTCCAGTCGATTGTGACATTGGTCATGACGTGCCCGAGCAGACCGCCGACCAGCGTGAAGAGTCCAAGCTGGCGCAGTGAGCTCACCGCACTGCCGGCCCAGGTCAGGCGGACATAGAGCGGGTCGACGTCCGCGACCATGCGGTTGACGGTGACGAGCGTCTCCTTCGCCTCGCGGAAAAGACTCTGTGCGGATGCCAGAAAGCTCATCGTCTCCGCCTCGGCCGGCGCACTCGACCGCTTCAATCGCGCCGGGCACGTCTGCCCGGGAGGCAAATGGTTAATAAACGGGCGTCGCCGATGCTGGAGTGTAGAACATCCCCAATAATGATCCCGCTGTTAAATACAGCGAAAATACAGCGGAAAAGCCCATATTCCGATCTATTTTAGGATTATCTTCTTGGGGTAAACCCCACATCCGTTAACCCGGCGACTCTGCTCAATAACTTAAACCTGAGGTGTCTTTTGCGAATCGGGAGCGCTGCAAATGCCCTCGGAAAAAGAAAATAAGACCGGCTCGACGTCCGCCGAAGCGACGCAGCCGAAGAACGACCGCGGTCGGCCATTCGAACCTGGAAAGAGCGGAAATCCGAAAGGCCGGCCTAAAGGCGCGCGCAACAAGCGTACACGCCTGCTGCAGGAGTTGTTCGACGAGGGGAGCGAAGAACTGCTTGCGCAGATCAAGGAGCAAGCACAGAACGGTGACATCGCTTCTCAGCGTATGTGGTTAGACCGCCTCTTGCCCCGTATGAGTAAACGCGCGGTCACCTTTGAACTGCCCGACAATATCGACACGGCGGAAGGATTTGCAAAGGCGTCGAAGGCGATCGTGAAGGAGATGAGCGAGGGCGAAATCGCTCCTCGGGACGCGATCGGTGCGCTGGCAGCGCTCAAGATGCATCGAGAGAACCTCGCGACAGTCAAACAAGCGGGAACTGACGGATCTGAAAAAGAAGAATCAGCCGAAAACGCACAGCCCGACGCGAAACTAGATCCGTTTGCAGATTCCATAAAACAATGGACCGCCAAAACATTCATCAAAAGCAAGGCAGACGGTCCGGCTCCCGCCCCTACTAAGAAAGATAATGTCAATGTCGGCTAAACCGGTCCGCAAAGTCTTTGGTGAACGATATAGACATCCCGATAACTGGCGAATGGAAAAGTCGATTATCGAGGATAAGCCGTTCTGCTGGTTGGACCATATGGAGGACTGGTACAAGGACTTTTGCAAACATCTTTGGATCGACCAGGATCACATCGCGGATGCCACCGCCGCAGGGAAAAAAGGGAAAGTTGCCCGAAAGGAGTTAGATCGCCGAAAGAAGGGACTGGCTTTCCTAGCCTGCAACGATCGGTTTTTCTTGTTGACCGAGCTTTGCAATCGCAAAGACGCCAAACACCCATTCATTTATTGTCAATGTCGGGAAGTCGAAGAGAACCCGGATGGGCACGTCGACCTGTGGGCGCGATTCCATTACAAATCGACAATTATTACGTTCGCTGGCGTCATTCAGGAAGTGCTACGGGACCCGGAAATCAGAATTGCAATCTTTTCCGTCACCAAGCCCATAGCGGACGCATTTCTCGCGCAGATCAAGGACGAGTTCGAGGGCAATGACCTTCTGAAGTTCGTCTTTAGCGATGTGCTTTATGCCAACCCACGAGCCGCTAGTGAAGGTGGCGAAAAGCCTTCGAGATGGAGCTTGGCCCGAGGCCTGACCGTAAAGCGCAAGTCAAACCCGAAGGAAGCGACGATAGAGGCCCACGGGTTGATCGATGCACAGCCTACGTCCCGCCATTTCGATCTACATGTATATGACGACATAGTCACCGAAAAACATCTTTCCGAGGAGACGATTCGTAAAACCACTGAACGGTGGGAGCTGGCGGACAACCTAGGTTCGCATAATGGCGTCCGTAAGCAGATGGTTGGCACACGACACCATTTCGCCGACACATATTCGGTCGTGCTTGAACGCGGTTCAATGAAGCCCCGCATTTGTCAAGCAACCGACGATGGGACGCTCGAGGGAAAACCAATCTTTCTCTCCAATGAAAGGTGGGAGGAGATCAAGCGGGACCAACGCTCGACAGTGGCCTCACAGATGCTGCTGAACCCAGTCGCCGCGAACGAAGCAACCTTTCGTTCAGATATGCTGCGGGGCTACCAAATGATCCCGGCCATGCTGAACGTGTATATCCTGATCGACCCGTCATCAGGAAAGGGGAAACATTCAGACCGCACAGCTATCGCCGTCATCGGCATAGACGAGCGCGGGCATAAGTTTCTCCTCGACGGCTACCGACACCGTATGCCGTTGTCGCAACGCTGGACGTACGTGAAGCAACTACTCACCAAGTGGAGAAATCATCCCGGCGTCCAACACGTAGGCGTCGGTTGGGAAAGATATGGCAAAGATTCTGAGATCGAGGCAATCAAGGAATTCCAGCGGAGGGAGGGCGCATTTTTTCCGATTGTGGAGTTGAATACGCCGTCGCAGGGAGCGCACTCAAAAAAGGCTCGAATTGAGCGCCTTGAACCTGATTTTAGACTAGGCAGGTTCTTCTTGCCCTCCCCAGCATACAATCCGGACAAGGGCGGTGACTGCACCTGGCGCGTGTGGACAGAGGAAATGCGGAGGGATGCCGAAAAACGGGGCGACAAACGTAACTACTCTGTTGGAGAAATCGTCTTTCGGCTTGCCGTTCACGAAAGCCGGCCCAAGCGGCCGGAGTATCATCAGCCGCCACAACACCGGATCGTTCGGCCGCTAAAGCGCGTAGACGAAGACGGCAACATCTACGATCTCACTCGCGCTTTCATTGATGAATTCCTCCAGCATCCATTTGCGCCCCATGATGACCTCATCGACGCAGTGTCCCGAATCTATGACATTGATTCGCGGTGGCCGGAATACCATCAGGATGATGATTGGGAGGGCATTTGCGAGGACGACCCGCGATAGCGCGTCTTGATACTGTTGGGTTCTGCAGCCTGCGCGAGCTGAATTACGTAGCTAGATGGTGTCAGGGGGCGGAACCAAAACGTCGCGTTCCTTTTCGCCGACTTTGATACCAGCGCGAGCGTCCTTCATAAAAAGATGGTGACGATTTTTCGACCAGATGAGCCACGAAAACAGAGACGACCGGCAATACGGTCCGTTTCATTGCGGCTTGGCTGGAGTTTCTGGAACCATTCCGCTTCTTCCGCAACCTTAGTCTCCGATTGTACGCGAACGCAATTCCGCGCGTGAAGTCTGCCGACTTCAATGCCTGACGGGTGGCGGCGATGATTGGAAGCAGGACGAACTTCGCAGCAGTCAGTCCGATCGTGATCAGAGGCTGGAAGACGACCTGCTTCGCGATCCGAAGGCCCAATGGCCCGGCGTCGGTCGCGAAAGCGAGAGCAAGCTCCGCGTGCATAAGCTTTGCCCAAACTCCAATCGCAAGCAACAACGCGGCGAACGCCACGAAACCCAACGCAGCCATTGAGATCCCAAAAATCATGTTGAATTTCTCGCCTCCGAGTAGCGGCAAGCCAGACGGTCTCCTCGGATTCAACATCCATTTTACGAATCGATAGACGGCTATAGCGCCATAGTATTCGAGACCACGATAGCAGGTCGCGAAGAGGTCTCTCATGAATAGTTTCGCTTCGCGCCAGCGCCCTTCGATAAAGCGGACGGCGGCCGGTCTCCAAATCTGCAGACGAAATCGCAACAGAACCGAAGCACGACGAAGCACCCGGAGAACGCGCATCAACGCTGATACCATCCTGGCATAGCTTGCGCCGGCCAATCGGCTGTCGATGTGCCGTATAAGCATAGAAAGCAAAGAATCTACATTCGTGACCAGCGCGACAGCCAGACATAAAATCGCGTCGAGCGCCACAATCACAACCTTGACGGCGGATTCGGCACACCAAACGGCGACCCTGGAAAGCGCAATGTATGGCCAGATAAAGATGGCGTGGAGGACTGCTTCAAGAACCCCCACGATCATGCCCGACGCACCCACCAATCCTTCTCGACCGGTAAATCCAATCGAAGCGAAGAAGGAGGCGAGCCTCTGTTTTGGCCTCGAAAGCCGGTTGTACGCGGCTGCATCCTCGGCCGCTTGGCACTCGAGCTCGCGTGCTACGAATGGATCGTTCATGCACACAAAGACCAGCAAACAACGCGCCGCATCGAAACGCTAATCCCGGAACAATAGTTTTCCAACCAGAGTCCCTCGCGTTTTTGCTACAATCATGGCAAAAAATGGTTACAAGAACAGGCTCCGAAGCGTATTCCCCGGATGACTAAACTGGATTGCGCAACCGAGCGATCGGGGTGATCGGCTCTACTTAGCTTACTGGCCTTTCGCCCGTTCGATTGCGTCCGTGACGAGCCGCTCAGCATCCTCCGCGCCCACCCAGCGCACAATAGTCACCCACTTCCCCTTTTCTAAATCCTTGTAGTGTTGAAAGAAGTGGGCAATCTGGTCGAGAAGAACTTGGGGAAGGTTATTGTAATTCAGTATCCCCTTATAGTACGGATGCAAATCGTCGGCTGGTACAGCTAGTATCTTTTCATCCTTTCCCCCCTCATCCTCCATCAGCAGCGCCCCGACTGGGCGACATCGGATAATCGACCTAGACACGACCGGGACTTGACTGATCACTAGGACATCGCAGGGGTCTCCATCCTCCGACAACGTCCGGGGAATGAAACCATAGTTGCCGGGATAGAACATTGCCGTGTTTAGAAACCGGTCAACGAACAGCTCGCCGCTCTCCTTGTCCAATTCGTATTTTACCGGATCGCCGCCCATCGGTATCTCGATCAGCGCATAGATGTCCTTCGGCGGATTGCGCCCGGTCGGGATTTGCTCGAAGCCCATGCGTGTTCCTCCTCGGTGGACCAGCTTAGTCACTTGCTGAGGCTGTTGAAACTGCACGGTCGGCGAGTGTCTCGGCCCGCGGCCTCGGCACGGATCCAGCGGACGTCCGCGTAGTGAATTCGACAATTCACTGGCCTCTTTCGGCTGGCTGTCGCAAGAATGTAACGCCTAAGAGCCTGAACTGCTGGCGGCCCAGAAGGAGCATACAAATGACCGCTGCTGGGTATTCGCTATTTGTAGCTATAGTATTTAGTCTCGTTGCCATTCTGCAAATGGTTCGAGCCGTTACGAGGTTGCCGATCACCGTCGGGCAAACTGAAATTCCGACATGGGTCAGTTGGGTTGCCTGCGCTGTCGCGACTGTTCTAGCTTGGTTTGGATTTTTAGCGTCACACGGTTAGTCCCGCCCTACCCCACCCCCTGCCACTCCCTGAAATCCAACGCCGCTGCGGGCAGCGAATAGCTCTTGATCTCCCTAGGAAGACTGCGAGCGGGTTTCCTAATAGGGCTGCGAAATGGACGCGGTATACCTGTAGTGGGCGGTAGATGAGCAACTGGTGTCGACAAAGCAAATCTTTGGCTTAATGCGACAAACGCACGGCGGGCGTCTTTCAGTAGGTCCTTGGACTCGCCGCGAACGCAATCCGTTGCCTTGTAGAGACGGCCATGGAACTTCTCCGACAAGTGATCATCGTAAGTGCGTGCTTAACCGTTGCGGCGGGAGCCGCATCATCCGCTGGCGCGCAGACCCAGCAGCAGATCGACTGGTGCGTGAACGAGGGCAACACCTTCTCGCCCGATCTTAGCATTGGCGGTTGTACTGCCGCGATCCAGTCGGGGCGCTGGTCGGGAAAGGACCTTGAGTGGGCCTTTAACAACCGGTGCAGGGCTTACTCCGAAAAGAACGAAACGGATCGGGCGATGGCCGATTGCACGGATGCAATCCGCCTCGATCCAAACGATGGCGTTGCCTACCTCAACCGCGGCGGCACGTACCGCGACATGGAGGATTACGACCGCGCCATCGCCGACTTAAGCGAGGCGATCCGCCTCGATCCGAACTATGCCGCTGCCTCCGCCACCCGCGGCATCGTGTATTCCGACAGGAAGGACTACGACCGCGCCATCGCCGACTTGAGTGAAGCGATCCGGCTCGATCCGAAAGTTGCCTATTTCTACGACCACCGCGGCAAAGCGTATCGCATCAAGGGCGACTACGACCGCGCCATCGCCGACTACGGCGAGGCGATCCGCATCGGTCCGAAAGATGCCTATGCCTATAACAACCGCGGGCTAGCGTATGCCGCGAAGGGTGACTACGACCGCGCCACCGCCGACTTCAACGAGGCGACCCGGCTCGATCCGAAAGTTGCCTATTTCTACGACAACCGCGGCGACGCGTATCGCGACAAGAAGGATTACGACCGCGCCATCGCCGACTTGAGCGAAGCGATCCGTCTCAAGCCGAACGATGCCTGGGCCTACCTCAACCGCGGCAGCGCGTATCGCGACAAGAAGGACTACGACCGCGCCTTCGCCGACTACAGCAAGGCGATCCGCATCGATCCGAACCATGGCAACGCCTACGGCTTCCGCGCCGAAGCGTATCTCGACAGGAAGGACTACGACCGCGCCATCGCCGACTTGGGCGAGGCGATCCGGGTCCTTCCGAACGATGCCTGGGCCTACAACAACCGCGGCCTAGCGTATGCCGCGAAGGGCGACAACGACCGCGCCATCGCTGACTTCAACGTAGCGATCCGCCTCGTTCCGACCGTTGCCGACGCCTACCAAAACCGCGGCATCGCGTATTACGCGAAGGCTGACTATGACCGCGCCATCGCCGACTTCAACGAGGCGATCCGTCTCAAGCCGAACGATGCCTCTGCCTACAACAACCGCGGCGTCGTGTATCGCGGCCAAGCTTTCATGTATCGCAACAAGGGCGACAACGACCGTGCCATCGCTGACTTCAACGAAGCGATCCGTCTCAAGCCGAACGATGCTTCTGCCTACAACAACCGCGGCCTAGCGTATGCCGCGAAGGGTGACGACGACCACGCCACCGCCGACTTCAACGAGGCGGCCCGGCTCAAGCCGAACTAGGCCTCGGTATGCGGACCCGGGCCCGGTTTGCAACAAGCGCCACGTAAGACGGCTCCTTGAGGGCTGGTCAAAGCGATGTCGCGCGAGATCAATCTGATTTGCGGTGTCGAAATAGTGGGCATCCGGATTAGCGGCGTTCTTCGGCATGCCTATGGAGGCTGATAGAGGCGGCAGCGTAAAGGACTAATCACGCCAGTCCTATCGGTCCATCCGACTTGACGGCGAATATTGAGCCCTGGAGTAGCAGAACGGGCTACTCGCGGCCGCGCGTCAGATGCACAACGCCAATACTGACCGCGATCGCGACCGCTTGCACGCGGTTGCGTGCGCCGAGCTTTCTTGCCGCGACGCGCAGGTCGTGGTGCGCCATGCTTTGGCCGACGCCCAACATGCTGGCGATCTCGTTGGCCCAGCGTCTCTGCCTCGCCTCTGAGCCAAAATTGGACACAGGTAAAGCAAGGCACAGCCACCGAAGGCAAAAGCAGCCCAAACCGTGTTTTTAAGACTTGGCATCCGCTTACTCACCGAGCGAGAGGGGACGCTGCTGAGGGTGGCAGGCAGAAACTTCAATTCTATATCACGAGCGACTCTGCTTTGTATAAAAGGCCGCATTTCCCCTTGGGAACGGCACGACGCCGCACTGCGGGATGCTCCACTGCGCGAAGAACGTATTAAGGGCTGCCCTCTGGCTATGTCTGGCCTAACAGAAAGGCTGCGCGGGTTGGGCGCGCGGCCTTCTGTCAGGTCAAAGAGAAAGGCCGCGGAGTGCGGCCCCGCGCGGCCTTCCGTAAGTGCCCCAAGCTGGGTTCCGCGCGGTGGGAACCGCTCGGGAACTTGACGTCGGGCGCCGACGGCGCGAAGGCGAACGTGACATCACGCGTTGGCGCTTTGCTCGACGCGAGGAGGCGGAAACATTCGCGAACGCGTTCGTGAGCGTGGTGGTTAAATAGTGTTATTAAATTGGTGCTGCGCCGGTA
>Ga0207819_1000019_pt1 | contig 26139 bp, 24 predicted proteins | sample LuqExpMetageno42_FD_187800 | JGI IMG/M metagenome (GOLD analysis project Ga0207819, IMG submission 187800) | Tropical forest soil microbial communities from Luquillo Experimental Forest, Puerto Rico - Sample 42 (SPAdes) | ecosystem: Environmental > Terrestrial > Soil > Tropical forest ...
AAAAGGGACTCGCACGAGTGGGACTGTACGAAATGCGTTTCTAAATATTCGGGAGGCGATTGCTTAAGAATTTAAGGGTCAAATTTCCCAACTGGCGCGCGGTACAGTAGCGCGCTGACGCGGTTTAATCTCTTGTTGAGGTTACCAGAAAGCTAATGCGGTCGCGTGGGCGCAGCCCATAAGGGTAAAGATCGCGCAGCACCAACGATAGTGATATCCCCGACGACGGCAGGGGAGTGGAGTTGGGTAGAGATGCATGTGAACGCGTTGTCGAGTTGATGAAATCAACCGAAGTTCCATCACGAAACTAATGTGACATTTTGACGCAAAATTTTTCTTTTCCGGCACCCCCATCACGAAATAATCAGCGTCTGCTGCTACTGCGACCGGACGGTCAACGCCGTGCAATATGGCTCCGTTAATCTTTGCAAAATATTTATTAAAGATGCCAATTCGACCAGTTTACTGTTACGTTTATATAATTGCTTTCGTGCATCTGTATCCACCGTGCGAGCGCGACCTAGACTGGTCGCACAACACACCCGGACTACTCGTAGCAGATGTCGGAAGTTTTTAGCGAAATAGTAAGTTTCGGGACGCCCGTTACGGGCATCGTCATTTTCTTTATCGCGTTAATTTTGCAAATTCAGTCCAGGCAAAAACTCGAAACGCAAAAACTGCAACTTGACGCGGCCCTCACCAATATGTCGCAGGGGCTATTGATGTTCGATTCGAGTGAGCGAATCGTCGTTTGCAATAGCCGCTACATCGAGATGTATCGGTTGTCATCTCAGGTCGTGAAACCAGGCTGCTCCCTTCGGGAGCTTCTCAACCATCGAGTTGCGACCGGCAGTTTTTTATCTGAAGACCCAGATAGATATCTGAGCGAGCTGCGAGCTATGCTTGCTCAAGGCAAAACTGTAAGTAGGACCACGGAGCTGACTGATGGGCGGGTCATCGCCGTCTCAAATCGACCGATGGAAGACGGTGGCTGGGTCGCGACGCACGAGGATGTTACGGAGGCAAAGCAAACGGAACAGCGCATCCTGCATATGGCGCATCATGACACGCTGACCGGCCTGCCTAACCGAACCGCCTTCAATGAATATTTTGCCGCCACTCTCGAACGGTCAGCGACGAGCGGTGAGCAGTTCGCTATTTTGAGCGTCGATCTTGACCGCTTCAAAGAGGCCAATGACGCTTACGGACATTCGGTTGGCGATGCGTTGCTGCGGCAGGTCGCCCGCAGACTACAGGAGGCTGCAAGGGGGACTTTTCTAGCGCGTGTTGGCGGCGACGAGTTTGCTGTTGTCGTGAGCGCTGGTCCGCAACCAGCCGCCGCGGCGACACTCGCAGAGCGCCTGCTCGCTGCCTTTGCGGATGAATTCGAAATTGAAGATCAGCGGATACAGATAAGCCTAACCATCGGCGGCGCGGTCTATCCGACTGATGGCGCCGACGCCAAAACACTGATGGTCAACGTCGATGCCGCCCTCTATCGAGCCAAAAGCGAAATACGTGGGGTGGTGGTATTTTTCGAGCCGGAAATGAGTGCACGCCTACGCGAGCGGCACGCTCTGCAACAGGATTTGCGATCGGCGATCGCGCGTGGCGAATTGCTGTTGCACTATCAGCCGCAAGTGCGAATGACAGGCGAAATGATCGGCTTTGAAGTGCTGGCGCGCTGGCAATGCCCTAAACGTGGCATGGTCTCTCCCGGCACATTTATCCCTATCGCAGAGGAAAATGGTCTTATCATTCCGCTAGGGGAGTGGGTCCTGCGCGCGGCTTGCTGTGAAGCCGCATCCTGGCCGCAGCCGTTGACCATTGCCGTTAATATCTCTCCGATCCAGTTCCACCATGGCGACCTCCCAAGGCTTGTCCATTCGATCCTGCTTGAAACCGGCCTTGCTCCGAGCCGTCTTGAGCTTGAAATCACTGAGGGCGTGTTTATTAACGACTTTTCTCACGCCGTATCGATCCTCCGTCGACTCAAGTCACTTGGCGTGCAGATTGCGTTGGATGATTTCGGAACAGGATATTCGTCCTTGTCGTATGTGCACTCCTTTCCCTTCGACAAGATCAAAATCGATCAAACATTTATTGGCGATCTGAGACACAACCGCCACTCTATGGCGATTGTCCGCGCGGTCATCGGTCTAGGCCACAGCCTCAACATGCCGGTCCTGGCGGAAGGCGTCGAAACCCAAGCCCAACGTGGCGTCCTCATCAAGGAAGGCTGCGACGAGGCGCAAGGTTATTTTTTTGGTCGACCACTTCCGATTGCCGAGCAAGCCGAACTCATCGGCCGTCAGGCGAACGCTGCGAAAAATTACGCCTTGGCGGGTTAATGATCCGCCAATCCCGAGCCCGGAGCGCGCTGATAACAGATTGGCGCTTGCAGATTGCCGCCGAAGGTCGTTCAACCATCGATGCCGCAAGTCCGTTGAGCGGCGACCCGATGCATCGTCTGACGCAGGCCTGAGCAATTCGGCCCCGAGCGTACCGGGCAAACTCTATCTTGGCAGCCAGCGCTTCGTCGGCGAGACGGTCATCAGGCAACTTTCGTGAGGAAGCTCTCAACTTCGGCGCGCATCTCCTTCGCGGCCTGCTCTACTGCCTCGGAGGCCGCGACAACCTTCTGCGCCGAGTTTTTGGTCTGATGGGCATCCTCGGCGAGTTCGGCCAACGCAGAAAATACTGCTTTCGTGCTGTCGGCAGCGCTCGCGACATTTTGTGATATCTCGGCGGTGGCGGCGTTCTGCTGCTGCACCGAGGCCGAGACAGCAGACGCATGAGTTTCGATCTGCTCCATGCGGTGCCCGATCTTTGCGATCGATTCGACTGCTTTCGCGGTGGCTTTCTGCACTTCCAGTATCTGACTGGAGATGTCCTCGGTCGCCTTCGCGGTTTGTACCGAGAGCGACTTCACTTCCGAAGCCACGACCGCAAATCCTCGGCCCGCTTCGCCCGCGCGCGCTGCTTCAATGGTAGCATTAAGGGCGAGCAGATTTGTTTGCTCAGCGATCGTACGGATCAGTTTAATCACATCACCGATCTCTTGAGCAGCCTTTGCCAATGAACCGATGTCTTGAGTCGTAATCTGCGCCTCGCCGACCGCAGAACGAACCACTGTCGCTGTCTGCCCGACCCGCTGCTCAATTTCCCCGATTGACGTCGACAACTCATGGGTAGCAGCCGCCGCGGTCTCAACATTTTGAGAAGCCTCATTCGACCGCTGTACCGCGCTCTCGGCGCATGTGGAAGTATCGTCGGAGGCTTTTAACAGGATCGAGGCTGTCCAATGCATGTCGTGCCCGCTATCGGCGACGGTTTGCATCAGCTTTTCCACGCGCTCGCGGAAATTTGTGATCGCGTGTTCAACAAGAGCTCGACGTTCCTCCTGCTGCTGCATGCTTGCTCGCTGCTGCTCGGCCTGGCGTCGCTCGGTGACGTCCTCGTGCGTGCCGATCCAGCCCCCGCCTTTGACCGGATGGTTCTTGACGAGGAGGACACGTCCATTGGTGGACTTGACTTCGTGCTCGATCGTGCGCCCTTGCCTAACCGAGGCGAGAAAGTCCTTGCGATATTGTTCAGGATCGCGATGAAAGGTCCCTTTGGCTACTCGCCTCACCAGCACGTCAGACAACATCGAGCCCGGCCTCACGTCGTCCGCCGTCAAACCGTACATCTCGTGATACTGCTTGTTACTAACGATCAGCCGTTCCGACGCATCGAACATGCATAATCCCTGCGACATGCTGTCAATTGCGTTGCGTAAGCTCCCGTTCTGCAGCTGCAGATAACGTGTGCAACCCAAGCCAATGAGCCACATGACAGACTGTGCAGCGAACGCCGCGACCAACACGATTGCGAGTGATTTGGGCATGTTCAAAGTGTTTGGCGAACCGCTCATCCAGACCCATAGCGCACCGAATGTCGCGACAAATGTCGAAAGAGCGACGAGGATAAGCTGTCCGAATTTCCAGGTGTGCATACGCCGTCCGCCCAACTTCCACTGTGGCAACTAACTATTTGTTATAATTAAGCAGGTGTTAAGAAATAGTTGGCGCAGCCATCAGCGTAGCGGGCGCGCGGGTCTGGGCAAGGGTGAACAAGCCAGATCACCGGGTCTTCTAAAAGATTTTAAATGGTTGGAGGGAGCAATGTGCGGTCGAAAACAAGCGTACATTCTTGTAGGCCTGTTTATCGGGGTTTTGGTCTTTTTGCCTATGAGCGGGCCGGTTATCGCTCAGTCTCAAAAAATTGGTGACCCACCGGAATTCAGCAATATGCGCCTTGTCGGGTTTAGCGATCTTCAGGGTCGGTCCGCCTATCAGCCGACCATCCACCATCAGGGCAACCGCTGGATCATCTATATCGGTCATCACGGCGGCACTAACGCAACGCCGAAGCCGGTCAATCCGCTCACTGGCCAACCCGAGTTCAGCGGGACGTCAATTCTCGACGTCACCGATCCGGCACATCCGAAGTACCTCGCCCATATTCCGGGCCAGGAAGGGAATTATGAAAGTGGGGGCGCGCAGATGGTGCGCGTGTGCGATGGCCGCAATCTTCCCAAGGGTGATCCGAACGCAGTCTATATGTTGCGAACTTTCGGTGGGCAGGCGCACGAAATCTGGAATGTTGCCGACCCCGCCCATCCGTTGCTCGTCAGTCGTATCGAGGGGATGCGCGACACACACAAGAACTGGTGGGAGTGCGATACCGGCATCGCCTACCTCGTTTCGGGCGCCCCGGGCTGGCGTGCCAAGCGGATGACCGTGGTCTATGACCTCAGCGATCCTGCGCATCCAGTGAAAATCCGCGACTTCGGATTGCCCGGCCAAGAACCTGGCTCGACTGGCAATGTGCCGACCGATCTTCATGGGCCGATTTCCACCGGACCAGCCGGAAACCGTATCTACTTTGGGTACGGCACCAACAAGGGTGGCATGTTGCAGATCGTTGATCGCGAAAAGCTCCTCCATGGTCCGAAAGAGCCTACGCCAGAGAACCTGCGTTATCCCGAGGTCGGACGGCTAGTGATGTCGCCGCTCAATGGCGCCCACACGACGTTTCCGATGCTGAAAATGCCGATCGCAGAGTTCGCCCACGACAAGAATGCCACGCGTGACATCGTCATGATTGTGGACGAGGAGATCGCCAATGAGTGCCATGAGCCGCGCCAGATGGTGTGGTTTGCTGATGTAACGGTTGAGGCGAAGCCGGTGATGATCTCGAGCTACACCGTGCCGGAAGAGAGCGGGCATTTCTGCGAGCGTGGCGGACGCTTCGGCTCTCACTCGTCAAATGAGAGTATGGCGCCGATCTTCTATAAGAAGCTCGCGTTCATCACATTCTTTAATGCGGGCGTGCGCGCGCTTGACGTGCGCGATCCTTATCATCCGAAGGAGACGGGTTACTTCATCCCTCCGATCACCGCGGCTACAGACAAACGCTGCATCAAGGTCGATGGTCAGGAACGTTGCAAGACCGCGATCCAGAGTAACAATGTGGAGACCGACGAGCGCGGCTACATATACGTGGTCGATCGCGCGAACACCGGCCTCCATATTCTCGATCTTACCGGAGATGCGCGACGCATCGCGGAGCTACCATAAGGCAACTGACGGCGTTGACTGTCCAACGATCGGCAACGCCTCTAAGGCAGACTAAAATCGCCGACATCGCTTGAACAGGGATGCATGTCGGCCTTGCCACATCGGTCGTGCACTCAATTACTGCGGGCACGTAGTAGCTTCTCACAAGTCGATAGTGGGCCTGCAGAAACCCAGACCTAATATAAGCACCCCGAGGGGGTGCAGTATGTTCCGTCTTCATCACACACGAAGCGCTCAAAATGCAGCGCTATACGTTTGGAGTTATCGGAATAGTTAGCGAAGGGATGCATGGCTTGGGTGTTCTGCACCTAAGAAGGGATGGAGGTTCAAACTCTGCAGAGGGCGACAGAACAAACGTCTCTACTGCTCCCGACTGCTATATTGCTGCCAAGTTATAGCTATCCCTTGCTCGTAACGACGTTTATCGGTTAGATGTGAGCAGACTGCCGCGCGAAACAAAACCGCAGTCACGCTTTACCATTCTGCTGTTGACCCATCTCCGCCATTCACACGTCGCAACGCAATGTCAGCAGAGAGCACACAGGCCGAGTTGCACTGCCGTTGCGGGGAGGTCCGCGGATTAGTAACAAACGCGTCGGCGCGCACCGTTAATCGTGTAGTCTGCTATTGCGACGACTGCCAGGCATTCGCGCATCAACTTGGCCGTGCCGACTTGCTCGATGCCCATGGCGGCACCGACATCGTCCAAGTGGCCCCCGCGTCGCTCAAGCTTGTGCAAGGACAGCACCGCATCGTGGGGCTGCGGCTTACCCCCAATGGCCTTTTTCGATGGTACGCAAGCTGCTGCAACACCCCAATGGGTAATGCACTCAGGCCGGCGATTCCCTTCGTCGGGATCGTCGCGCAGGTATTTGATAATGGAATGCAGCGGCCAGATCAGGTGTTCGGTAAGCCGGTTGGCGCTGTTTTTGGACAGTATGCGATCGGAGATGCGCCGGCAGGTTCAACAGGAATAAAACTGTCGCTGATGCTGCGCACCTTCCGCATGGTGCTCGGCTGGCGCTTGCGCGGACAGACCTGGCCGCATCCCTATTTCGCGCGCGACACGCGCGCCCCGATCTATCCGCTGACCGTGCTGTCTCATCCCCAGCGCGAGGCCCTGCGTCCATTATGCGGGCCGCAGCGCCGTGCTTCGGGACACAGCAGATAATTCATGTCTCAATTTTGCATCTGTCCAATGTGAAAGTCCTCACGACAATTGAGCTGCCCGCCGCGACGATGATCTCGGTCGCCTACGAAATGGCTTGCGGGCGCCAGAGGTTGTCGACCTCCGCAGGGAGCAGATTGATTGGAATTCTGCTACGCTGCATGTCCACAGACTAGGAAACGGCGAGCCGAGCACGCATCCTATTCGCGGCGGAAAGCTGCGAGCACTACGAAGACTCAAACGCGAAACCCTTCAGCCCGTCCGCAATCGAGGGCGTTCTTCAGTACTGCTGTAATGCCGTGATTTATTCGGCAGTAACGAAGATGTAGCTATCGAACCCTGCGACCTTTTTCTGCCACCGACCTATGAAATTCGTATTGGAGCGCATTTCAGGCTAACATTCTAGCGAGGAGCAACCTTGTGACAAAGGAAACACAATCAAAACCAATCGCCGGTGCCACGCACACCATTCGGCTACATCGAGTGTTGGCTACAAAACCTGAAAAAGTATATCGCGCGTTTCTCGACGCCGACGCCAAGGCAAAGTGGCTTCCTCCGAATGGTTTTACTGGCAAGGTACATCATATCGATGCAAGAGTGGGCGGCACCTTCAGGATGTCCTTCACAAACTTCACCACGGGAAAGACTCATTCATTTGGTGGCGAGTACCTTGAACTCGTACCCCATGAGCGAATTCGGTATACGGACAAATTCGACGATCCAAATCTGCCGGGTGAAATCATAGTAACCGTAATGCTCAAGGCTGTCTCTGTTGGGACAGAGTTGAGCATAACGCAGGAAGGTGTGCCGGCGGTCATTCCGCTTGAAGCTTGTTATCTCGGCTGGCAACAATCTTTGTTCAATTTGGAAAAACTGGTTGAACCAGACATTCCAAACTAAGACTGGTTGAACTTTTTATTGGCCGATTGTGCAATATCAACTGGGATCGGTAGGCGGTCGGGTGATAAAGCACCAAGCAATTGCAGGCCTTTATCTGCATCCCCTGGCAGGCGTCTTGTCGACAGGCAGCATATAGGTAGCAGGGGCGTCGCAGAGCCACTCGTGATCGCCGACCCGTGCATATCTTATATCTGATGAGTGCTCAGGCATTGGCCCCATGAATGGCCTCGATGACTGCAGCGGTCACCTCGGCTGTTCAAGCCTTGCCGCCGAGGTCGGGCGCATGGAAACGCTGATCAGCCGTTACTCGCTCTATACCCACAATGTCGAAGGCCGAACCGTGGATGGGCTCGAACATGAAGGGAAAGTTCCGCTCTGGATTGATATTACCGTCACCAAGACTGACCTGTTCGTCCGGTCCGTCCAAAACTTGGATTAACATAAAAAACCGAAAGACGCTGGGCGCTCAGCGACGGGAGCTTCCGATGCGGCACGCTACGCTCGTTCCGACCAATGACATGACTGTTCATGTGGTGCTTGGGGACTTTGGTGAGCTAGGCCCAACGTGGATTGAGATTGCCGAGGATAGCTCAGACGAGGACTCGATCATCGAAGGCATTTTGTGCGGCGAATTCGCTCATCCTCTGCGCGTGGTGGCATTCAACACTGCCGGAGGATGGTCGCGCGATGTCAGCGAGGAAATCGCTATGAAGGTAGTTGCTGCCGCGCGGGACGACGGTCGCGAACTGACAGCGGGCGCGCGGGATTTCGTCAAGCGGGCCACCGGGCGCGACGTGTCCGAACTCACATGACCCGCGCTGAACTGTTACATCACGCGCTCGCACGGGCATATTCGCCGAGTGGAATTTGCAGGAAGGCGACAGCCAAATTCACGTCAAACAAAAGACCCCAGTTTCGCAAACCGGGACATCGATGACATCTTTGTGATGTAACTTCATGCGGGAATAAATGGTCGTCTTAATCAGTCTGGTGTTCGTAAGCGCAAATCCGTTAGCGGGAGATTGGCGATGACGACACACGATGATGAGGACCGCGGCCCGAGCCGGCGCAAAGTATTGGAATGCATGACCTGGGCGGGCACGGGTGTGCTGTGGACCGTGGCCGGCGGCGTACCGGCCTCGCTCGGTATTATCGATGAGGCTATCGCAGCCGAGCAGAAGGGCTTCACCTTCCTGCAAATCAGCGACAGCCACATCGGCTTCAACAAAGAGGAGAACCCGAATGCCCCCGGCACGCTGCAGGAGGCGATCGACCGGGTGAAAGCGCTGCCGGGCAACCCCGCCTTTATGGTCCACACCGGCGACATCTCGCATCTGTCGAAACCGGCGCAATTCGATGATGCCGAAAAAATCATCTCGCAGGCGCGGCTCGACGTGCATTACGTGCCGGGCGAGCACGATCTGGTTGATCCGGAAGCCGGCAAGCTCTATCGCGAGCGCTACGGCCGTGGCACCAAAGGGGCCGGTTGGTATTCGTTTGACGCCAACGGCGTGCACTTCATCGGCCTCGTCAACGTCGTTAACCTGAAGGCCGGCGGGCTTGGCAATCTCGGCGCTGAGCAGCTCGAGTGGCTCGAGGACGATCTCAAAGGGCGCTCGGCCTCACAGCCGATCGTGGTCTTCGCCCACATTCCGCTGTGGACCGTCTATCCGCAATGGGGCTGGGGCACTGATGACGGTGCTAAGGCGCTTGGCTACCTTAAGGGCTTCGGCTCTGTCACCGTGCTCAACGGCCACATCCACCAGGTGATGCAGAAGGTTGAGGGCAACGTCACCTTCCACACCGCGCGCTCGACGGCTTTCCCGCAGCCCGTGCCCGGCACCGCACCGTCGCCCGGCCCAATGAAGGTGCCAGCCGAGCAACTGGAAAAGATGCTTGGCATCGCCAGCGTCACCTTCAAGCAAAACGAACAACGGCTTGCCATCATCGACACGCCGCTTAAGAGCTGACGGCATCACTGCAAACAAGAAACGGTGAGTACCATGACTGGAACGATTGCGCGGCTCACGCTAGCCGCCACCATCTTCTTCGCGGTTTTGGCGGTGGCGCCAGCACGGGCTGCTGACATTTCGGTCAAGATTGCCAACTTCACCTTTGACCCGCCGCAGATCACGGTGAAAACCGGCACCACCGTGGTGTGGACCAACGACGACGACATTCCGCACACGATAACTTCGACCACGCAAGCCTTTAAATCGGCGGCGCTCGACACCAGCGACAAGTTCTCGTTCACATTCACGACGCCTGGCAGCTACCAGTACTTTTGCTCCTTGCATCCGCATATGACCGGGACAATTGTTGTAGAGGGAACGACCGGGAGTACTACGCCCCCGTGAGCACGAAGCCATGCAAGGCTTTCCGCTTTTGGTCAGAGGGGGCATTGCAGAATGTTCGAGGTATGCCCGACCACGCAACACCGGCGCGCGCTGCGAAAGATCTACCGTGATTTTCAGGAATGCATTTGGAATATGAATATAATGACGTGCGGAGTCTTGCTCGTATCATCAGTGATCCAATTGCCATCCAACTGCCCGGCGTTGAGATCGACTTAGATGACGAACAAGTAAACGCATCTGGGTAAGAACATCCGGTAGGTTATGCTTCTCGGATAGCGCACCCCGCGCGCAGCCGACAGTCGCTTCTACTAAAAGGAAAAAGAGTATTTTAGAGACCTTGCGACACTTCCGAAACTTCCGGCGATGAGCTCGCCCAGCGAGACCGAAGCGCTAGATCATTCCGCCTGCAACTAGCGCTAGTTACGCAATGTCCGCTCCTCATGGCGGACATGCCAATCGCGCTGGCGAATGTCGGCGGCTTCAATCCATTCGATCAGTCCACAACGGTTGCACTGGAAAATATCGAATCCCGGAGAGCCCATGCTTCTCGCGAGAGCGAGTACATGTCTAATTGTGCCGGTTGGGCAACGAGGGCACGGCGCTTCCGGCGCACGCCTCGGTCGTTGATCGGGCCATGTCGGTTGAACTAACACATCCATCCCCACTCGGAGATGAATGGGCAAACATGTCCTTTCGATTGCCCAATTTGGGCGCCATTGTGGCTTGCGTTCTCGGCGAGGAAGCGGCCAGCCGACGGCAGCGCAGCTAATACCTCAAGGAACGGGGATGACCCGAGCCCCGACCAAGCAACCTGTGCGGTGAAGCGCGAGGGCGCTGGCACTCCGCGTGTTTAGATTTCCTTAATCCCGACAAGCTTCAATATCTTGAGCCGAGGAGTCACACACGTGAAAAAGCTCACCGTCGTCGCAACCATTGTCGCAATTGCGGTTCCTTCTTTCATAACTCCGCGTGGCGCGCACGCAGGCGATGGTGGCGCTGTAGCAGCTGGGGTTGCGGGAGGGCTTCTTGGTGGGATGGTCTTGGGTTCGGCAATGGCGTCGCGCCCATACTACGCGCCGGCACCCGTTTATGCAGAGCCAGCGCCTCCGCCTCTTACCTGTTATTGGACTCGTGGCCGTCCCTATTGGGATGATTGGCAAGGCGCTTGGGTGCGTCCGCGCGTTCGGGTATGCGAGTAGCCTTCGCGCTGGACGTCGTTCGTGCATGAAGTACGCGGCGATCCTAGAAATGCGTTTTTTCGCGCGCGCTTGATGTGACGATGCGCGTGAACGATTCGGCCGGGCCGAACTAAAAATATACAATCGCAGACAAACCGATTGCCGCCCCAACAAAGAAACATCCAAAAGAAAATGACAACACCCTTGGTTATCATTAAATGAATTGAATCTTTTGACCAATTCTCAAGTCCGTCGGACTCGATTTCATCCCAAACGGGGCCGTCAGCATACTCATCCGCCCATCTCGTGAGCATCACCCGATCGGCCGCGTCAGCTTCCGACCCGCGCACGTCCCGCTATTCGATATGGCGAGAAACTCTTTTTTAACGTAAACACGCGCCCGTCAGCCTAACTTCCGCTTTGGCATTTCGAGTAAGACACCGCTTGTTTTTCTCTCACCCATCAGTTCCGCGATACGGTTGGCGACGGCGTCCGCGGCCGCCAGCAGAACAGCATCAGCGACATGCACGTAACGCGACGTGGTCGAATGCCTCTTATGGCTGATGAGCGCGGCGATCGTCGGCTCGGCGTAGCCGAGATCACCGGCCAGTGAAGCAAAGCTGTGCCGCAGCACATGCGGCGTTATGTCTGCCGGCAGCCGTCCAAGCTGCGCGATTTTTTCCCACAGGCTCGCGTAGCCCGTCATGACGCCTTCACCGCGCGACGCCGGAAACACCAGTTCCCCCGCGCGGGCAACACCGCGCAGCACCTCGCAGGCGGCATGCGAGAGAGGCCGCATGCTGTGCCCGGTCTTGCTGTCGCCCAGTGTCCCCGTGCGCCGGGGAAGGTCGAGCTCGGCCCAGCGCAGACCCAAGGCCTCACCGGAGCGCCAGCCGGTCAGGGCGAGGAACCGGGTTACCGCCACGGCCGGCGGCCAAATAGTTGCGTCCGCCTTCTCAAGTGCGGTTCCAAGCGCCTTGTATTCGTCGTCGCTCAAACGCCGATCCCTGCGGCCATCAGCAGGACGCACGATCCCGTGCGCCGGATTGTCCGTGCGCATTTTATGGCGGACCGCATAGCTGAAGATGGCGCCGAGCAAGGCGACGGTGCGGCTCGCGGTGCCTTTGCCACCCCGCACATTCGCAAGGCCGCGGGTCTTGGCCGTCTTGGTCCTGCCGGCGGTCTTGCCCTCGGCAACATCGTGCATGAATGCTTCAACATCTTCGCGCATGACGGAGGCGACGGTGCGCCGGCCGAGCAGCGGTTTGATGTGCCGCTCGATGCGACCGCGATCAGTGGTGAGCGTGCTCGCCTTTTTCGGGGTATGCCGGCGGGTCAGCAGCCGTCCGCTCTCGGCATCGCGCAGGTAAAGATCGCAGAGCTCCGCGACCGTTTTGGCGTTGCGCTTCGCGCGCTTATCGTCGGCGGGATCATGCCTGCGCGCAACGTCGCCAAGCAGTCGCTTGGCCTCTTCCCGTGCGGTATCCGGCGTCCACGGCGCGCCATGGCGGCCGATCGTATACCAGCGCTGGCGGCCTTCGCTCGTCCGGTAAAACAGCACATAGGATACCGCCGTACTGCTCTGCCGGCGCGCCCCAAAACCGGTCAGCGAGGAATCCCAGATCATTTGCCCCGGTGCCAGCGCGCGAACCTGTCGGAATCCAATTCGCAATTGGGTCCTCGCGTTGTCGGCTAGCTAGCAGGTTGTCCGCCGCGGCGTGTCTGCCAAAGCAATGGTTAGCTAGCTAGCAAATAGCTAGCAGTTGTCAGCGCGTCGTAGCCAACGAAGGCAAAGGTCGGCAAGAATTCTCAAAGCATCTATAGGGGGTTGTGCACAGCTAATCTGCTTGCTGCAACCCGGCACAAGCCCGTCAAATCGGCTCCGAGGGCAAAGGTCGGACTTCGTCTCGGGCGCGCCAGTTTCTCGATCGGCTGTTGTTGCCCGTAGCCGTGCAGTAGTCTTGACCTCTGCCTCAGAAGAAAACGTCAATTCGGCTGAAGGGACCGCCATGCGCCGTTTATTGCCAATCCTGATTGCCGGAGGTCTTGGGGTTGTGTCGGCCGCCGGCGCACAGCCTGCCAGTGACTATCCCAACAATCGGCCAATCCGGCTGATCGTCGGCTTTGGGCCGGGCGGCGCCACCGACACTTTTGCGCGCATCTTCTCCGGACCGTTGAGCAAGGAACTCGGACAGACCGTCATGGTCGAGAACGTCCCCGGCGCCAGCGGCTATATAGGCTGGCGCACGGTCGCCTCCTCGAGCCCCGACGGCTACACGCTGATGATGGCGGAAAACGCGCTCGTCATCCGTCCCGGTTTCACCGATATCAAGCCGCCGTTCGATCCGAGCACCGAATTCACGCCGGTTGCCTTCGCTGCGACCTCACCGCTCGCGATCTGCGTCGCCAACACGGTGCCGGCTAACAACATGAAAGAGCTGATCGCGCTGTCGCATTCCGCACCGAAGAAGCTGACCTTTGCCTCGGCAGGCGTGACGTCAGTGTCACAACTAGTCTGGGACGTGGTGCGCGATGGCTCCAAGATCGAAGCGATCGACGTGCCCTACCGCGGAGGCGGACCGGCGATGGCCGATCTGATCGCCGGCCATGTCGACCTCACGCTGCCGTCGAGCCAGGTTGCACAGCCGCTGGTTGTCACCAACCGCATCAAGTGCCTTGCAGTCACCGGCAAGACGCGCTCGCCGGCGCTGCCGCAGGTGCCGACGCTGGAGGAAGCCGGCATCAAACACGCCGACGTCGATCTGCGCTTCTGGTTTGCCGTATTCGGGCCGAAAGACTTGCCGAAAGATGTGACGGAAAAGCTGCAGAAGGCGATCCAGGCCGCCCTGCAGACGCCCGAGTTGCAGGAGCGGCTGAAGTCGCTCGACATCACACCCGACTACGCGCCGGGACCGGAGCTGCAGAAGCGCGTGGTGAACGACGTGAACAACTGGGGCGCCTTCATCAAGGAGAAGGGGCTGAAGGGACAATAACGCTCTTAGCTTAAAATCATGCGCGCCGGCCGCCTGAACCCCGCGATTTTTTCTACCGAGGAGGCAAGCTTGAACGACGACCGCAGCCGACGTGCGCAAAAATGGGTGAACGAGGAATTCTACAAAGTTCTCGACGTCTTTGGCTTCCGCTCCGTAATGTTCGTCGAATGGGGCTTCCGCCCCGCCGACGTGCGCCGCACCACCGAGCGCATCAAGCATCCGATGGCGGTGGTCAAGCAATGGGTGCGTACCGCCGAGCAGGAACAGAAGCTCGCCGAGGAGACAGAATCAGCCGGCAACCGCGAGAGCGCGGCCGAGTTTTACTACCGCGCCGCGCTCTATTACGGGCCAGCCTGCGGCGTTATCCATGCCAACACGCCGCGCAAGCTCGAGCTCTACAAGCGCCTGATCTATTGCTACACGCGTTTCACCGAGTTGTTCGAAGAGGCGCCGGTCAAGCGTGTCGAGATCCCGTTCGAGAACGGTAAGACCATCCCCGGCATTTTACAGCTCGTTCCCGGCACGAAGAAAAGTCCATGCGTGCTGGTGATCCCCGGCATGGACACCATAAAGGAATACATGCCGAGCCCCTACCACAATCATTTCCGCCGCCGCGGCATGGCAACGCTCTCCATTGACGGGCCCGGTCAGGGCGAGAGCAACACGCGCGAGACCTGGGTTACGCTCGACAACTTCGAGCGCGCCGGCAAAGCGGCGCTCGACTTCATCGAGAAAATCCCCGAGCTCGACGCGAACAAGATCGGCATCTACGGCTGGAGCATGGGCAGCTACTGGGGCCCGCGCGTCGCCGCCTTCGACAATCGCGTGAAGGCGCTGGTCGGCGCCATGGGTAACTATCTGCAGAAGGACACGATCTTCAAGCATTCGAAGCCCGCCTACCGCGCTAACTACATGTACATGTCGAACATCCGCGACGAAGACGAGTTCGATGCCATGGCTGCGAAGATGACGCTCGAGCCGATCGCTTCAAGGATCAAATGCCCGACGCTGCTGGCGATGGGCGAATTCGATGAGTTGTGCCCGCTCGAGGATGGCGAACGCATGTTTGCGCTGCTGACCTGCCCGAAGGAGATGTGGGTCTACGAGGATGAGACGCACACTTTCGGCGGCGCGCTCCCCGACTTCTATATGCGGATGGCCGACTGGGTGCGCGACGCGCTCAATGGCGATTTCACCGCGGGCTACAAGAAGCGCGTCGACTATCCCGCGCGATAACTTTGCAGGCAAAGCTCCACTCGGCTCCTCCGAGGGGCCGCAGCATAACGATGGACTGGGCAGTGGCGTCCTGCGGCGTCTACAGCGACAGGTCCCGCCTGGTGCTTTCGACCTCGGCCTTTTCTCCGCCGCCGCGACTTGGTCAACTGAGCGAGGCGCCTGGCGGGAAAGGGTGCTCGGAATCACCGAGGATTTCGAATTTTTGTATAATCGCCGATCAGAGCAGTTTCGCCGGCATCGACAACTAGTGCTTCTTCGCCCATTGAGCGGTGCGGCGAATTTCGCACTGCGGGCCGCCACCATTACCGGTTCGGCGCCAGGACTGCGCGTTGACTACTGACGCTCGATACTGGCATCCTTGATCACCTGCGCCCACAGCGCCAGCTCTGACCTGATCAAGTCGCCGAACTGCGCCGGCTCGTTGGCGACGGGCGCCATGCCCTGCTGCTTGAACTGCTCGACCAGGTCGGGTGAGGCTACCACTTTGACGACGGCGTCGCGCAGCGCCTTGGCGATATTCGGCGGCGTGTGGGGCGGGGCCAGCAGCCCGAAATAATTGGTCACCACGAATTCATTGAAGCCAGACTCGGCCATGGTCGGCACCTCCGGCAGCGCGAAAGAGCGCTGCGCGCTTGTCACGGCCAGGCCGACCACGTTGCCGGCCTTCACCTGCGCGACCTGCACTGGCATGGCATCAAACATGGCGTCGATGTGGCTGCCGAGCAGATCGTTGAGCGCGGCGGCCGCGCCCTTATACGGGACGTTGACAATCGAGATGCCGGCGCGCAGCCGCAAGAGTTCGGCAGCAAGATACAGCGAGGAGCCCGCGCCGCCGCCGGAGCCGAAAGTGAGCTTGCCCGGGTTCGCTTTTCCGTAGTCGACGAGATCCTTGACAGTCTGGAACGAAAGCGTCTTGCGCGAGACCAGGATGAACGGCCCGTCGGATACGACCGTGACCGGCGTCATCTTGGTCAGATCGAACGGATAGTCCTTCTTGAACGGCTGAGTGACGACTACCGCCGCTGAAATCATGAACAACGTGTGGCCATCCGGCGCGGCGTTGGTGAGTTCGCGCAAGGCCGGCTCGAAGGCAGCACCGGGCCTATTTTCGACGTAAACATTCGTGTGGAGGCCGCCGGTCAGCTTCTGCGCGATGAGCCGCGCGGTGACATCGGTGGCACCTCCTGCGACGAGGCCGACGATGATGCGGATCGGCCGGTCAGAGAAATCTTGCGCCAGCGCTCCCGCGTAAACGAGCACGAGGCAGCAAACCGCCACCATGACTTGTGTGCACCGTCTCATCATTTCAGCCTCCGCCCACGGGCTTGATCCGAGGCGAAAATTTGGCACAGTGGACAGCTAAATCTAGCTTGTTCTGGACATGCACGGACGGAGAAACCGCGGGGGGAGGATTTTATGCCGATCTCACGCCGCCGCATGATCGCCGGTCTTGGGCTCGGCACAGTTGCGAGTCTCTTTCCGCGCTTTGCCTTCGCCGTCTATCCGGATCGGCCAGTCCATCTGATCGTTCCATTCGCACCGGGTGGCAATGCCGACATAGTCGGGCGGCTGGTCGGCGAGCAGATGAGCCAGGCGCTGGGCCAGCCGGTGATCGTCGACAACCGTGGCGGCGCCGGCGGCAGCATCGGGGCCGAAACGGTCGCGCGCTCAGCACCCGACGGCTACACGCTTCTGGTTGGCTCGAACGGGCCGCTCACCGTCAACCCGTTCGTCCAGGGCAAGCTCGGCTATGACCCGCTCAAGGACTTCGCACCGGTGGCGCTGACGAGCTACGTGCCGCACGTCATCATTCTCAACAACGGCGTCGAAGCAAAGATGCTGCCTGACCTGATCGCGTCCTCCAAGAAGCGACCGGTGGCGATCGCCACCTCCGGCGTCGGCAGCGCCACGCACATGACGCTCGAGCGTTTCAAGGCGGCGACCGGCGCCAATTTCACGCATGTCCCGTACCGCAGTGGCGGCGCGTTGATGCCCGACCTGATCGGTGGCAGCATCCAGGCGGCGATGACCGAGTTCTCCACCGCGCTGCCGCTGCACAAAGGCGGCAAGGCGCGCATCGTCGCGATCGCTGCGGTCAAGCGCTCGCAGCTCGCCCCCGACATCGCGACCTTCATCGAGGGCGGCGTGAAGGATTTCACCGCCGCGAGCTACATCGGAATCCTGGCGCCCGCCAGAACACCACCGGGAATCATCGAGCAATTGCAGAAGGCGGTGGCCGGTGGACTCACCTCGGGCACGGCGCCCGAGCGCCTGCGCGGCATGGGCGCAGAGGTCGCCACGGCGGAGCAGATGACGCCGGCCGGCTTTGCCGTCTTCATCCGCACCGACTACGAGCAAATGCGCGATGCGGCGAAGCTCGCGAACATAGAGCCGCAATGAGGGGGTTGCGCGGCGTCGGTTCGGGACGGATGTGGGCAAAACTATCGGGTACCGCCCAACTACGCGGAGGCGCGTCCGTTCCACAACGCGCTCATCGCCGCCAATCCGCACAATCTAGTCTGGGGCACCGACTGGCCGCACCCGCCGCCGGAAGGACCGGTGCCGGACGCCACGCAGCTCTTGCAGCCGTTTCTCGATTGGACCAGCAACGCGCGCTGCGCCGCGCCATTTTGGTCGACAATCCGGGCGCGGCCTTACGATTCTCCGTCCGGCTAAACCTTTGCATTCATGCCACACTCGGTGACCTAGAGGCTTTGAACCTGTTGCGCGGCGGCAAAGTCCGTCGCCAGCAACTACGCCACACAGACGATGGCGCGCTTCGTAAGATCGCCCGACGCGCTCAGTGCAATTTCGGTCCCTTGAGGAATCTCGCGCGGTCGGAAGAATTCACCCGCACTTCGAAGGTAACGCCTTCGCGGTAGAGCGTGAGCGGCACCTCGACGCCGGCTTGGCCGAGCGACCAGACCTTGCGGTAGAACTGCGCGAGCGTGGACACGACCTCCCCTTTCACGGCCAAGATCACGTCGCCGGTCCTCAGCTCCGCTCGCGCCGCTGGGCCCTTGGGCGCGATGCCGACCGCTACAATCTTGTCCTCGACCTCGGTCGAGTAGAGCCCGAGCCAGGGCCGCGCCGGCTTGTTGACGCGGCCAAACTTACGCAGGTCGTCGAGTATCGGCGGCAACAGATCGATCGGCACGATCATGTTAAGATGCTCATTCTTGCCCTCGCGCGCGCGCTCGAGCTGCAAGGAGCCGATGCCGATCAGCTCGCCCTTCGATGAGATCAGACCGGTGCCACCCCAGTTGGGATGCGCCGGATAGGTGAAAATGGCCTCGTCGAGCACGTATTCCCAGTAGCCGGCAAATTCCTGCTTGGCGGCGATGTGGCCGGCGAGCGAGCGGGTGCGGCCGCCGGCGCCGCCGATCACCACGCGTTCGCCGATGTCGGCCTCGCGCGAGACGCCGATCCCTAAGGCCGGCAGCTCGATCTTGCCGAGCGCCTGCACCAGTCCGAAGCCGGTCTCCTGGTCGAAGCCGAGCGCGTGGCCCTCGACCACGCGGCCGTCGCCTAGATGCAGCCACACGGTCTGTGCCTCGGTGATCAGGTAGCCGATGGTGAGCACCAAGCCGTTGTCGATCAGCACACCGTTGCCCGCGCGTTCGACGCCGAGTGTCTCGGCGGTGAAGGCGTCGGGCGGAATCATCGAATGCATGCCGACCACCGAGGAGAGCGCGCGCTCGAGGTCGTAGCCGTAGTCCTCGGGACGCGGCTGCGCGGAAGGCGGCACTCTCCATTCAGTCAACTCGGCCACGCCCGACTCCTTCTCCGCCTATCATACGCATCCCAAAGCGGACGAGAAGATGGCGCATCAGACAAGGTCCTTCCGGGGCGAACCCCAAATCTAGAAACCACGCCGCGTGTGCGGCGGGAGTCCGGGTCCGGCGCCGACACGCCGTCTCGCCGATTAGCTCGGTTACCTGCGCTATTGGTGCGCCGAACACCATAATCTGCCGTCGATCGCGAGTTCCGCCCCGACATCAAGATCGGGCAGATCGCCGCCGTGACCAGCCGGCTGCGCGTCGGCTCCGGCGCAATGACCTCGCCCACACCGTCGACCTCAATATCGTGCGTCGCGCAAGGGCGAATATCTACCGCTCGCCTCGCCGGAAGATGCCGCGGCTTACGACAATTCGCCGGACGACAAGGCACACATGGCGCAGAATCGGGCGCGCCTGCCGGTCGGCAAACCAGAGACGGTGCTCGCCAAGCTCGAGCCACTGATCGAGTCGAACAAGGCCGACGAGCTAGTGGTGACGCCATGATTTTCGATCACGTGGCATGCAAGCATTCATACGAACTGCTGGCAAAGGCCCTTGCCCAAATGCTAAAAAGCGCCCGTTTTCCGCGTTTCGCATGGTGCAATAATCAGGGAGGCTACCTTGGGCAAGCAATTCACCCTCACCACCACCGACAAGCACACGCTCGGCGCCTACCGCGCCGATCCGCAGGGCGCGCCCAAGGGCGGTATGGTCGTAGTGCAGGAGATTTTTGGCGTCAATCATCACATCCGCGCAGTGTGCGACCGCCTGGCGGCGCTCGGCTACGTCGCGGTGGCACCGGCAGTGTTCGACCGCTTCGTACGCAATTTCGAAACTGGCTACACGCCGGACGAGATCGCGCATGCGCGCAGCTATCTAGGGAACCTCAACTTCGAGCACATGATGCATGACATCACCGCGGCCAAGAACGGCATGAAGGGAGTAGGCGCGCTCGGCGTCATAGGCTTCTGTATGGGCGGCACCGCCGCCTTCCTCGCAGCCTGCCGCATCTCCGGCTTGTCGGCGGCGGTCGCTTTCTACGGCGGCATGATCGGCCAATTCGCCGATGAGAAGCCGAAGTGTCCACTGCAGATGCATTTTGGCGAAAGGGATGAAAGCATTCCGATGTCGACAGTGGAAGAGATCAAGAAAAAACAGCCGCAGGCAGAGACCCATACCTATCCGGACGCGCCGCACGCCTTCTATAACGACGAGCGCGCGAGCTACCGCATGGAAGCCGCCGCCCTCGCCTGGAGCCGGACAAAGGAATTCCTGGCGAAGCACATGAAGTGAGCGTTGCTCAGCTGCAAGCGGAATCCAGTTGCAGAGGGTTCCCGCTTCTACGGGACGAACGGATCACTTTGACTAAGAACCATCGCTCTTCACCACCACGGTGTCACCGGGACGCAAGGAGAAGGTGGACGGTACACATCAGCCTGTTGCGCGCGGGCGCCGGCCAGCAAGACGCCCCGCAAACCCCTTGCGTCGGAAAGGCTCGTCATTTCCCCAGCTTTCTGCAAAAGCAGCAGACGCCCGAAGGCGTCCGCCGTCATCTTCGTTCGGCGTCACGAATTTTTAGGCCGTGGCGCCTTGCAGCTCGGCACCGGTGCCGATCGGGCACGACACGCCGGTGCCACCTAACCCGCAATAGCCCATCGGATTCTTCGCGAGGTACTGCTGGTGATAGTTCTCGGCGAAATAGAAGTCAGGCGCGTCGAGGATCTCGGTGGTGATGGCACCGTAGCGCTTCGCGGCGAGCTCCTTCTGATACATCGCCTTTGAGGCCTCGGCGGCCTGCCGCTGCTCCGGCGTAAAGGCGTAGATTGCGGAGCGGTACTGCGTGCCGACGTCATTGCCCTGGCGCATACCCTGCGTCGGGTCGTGACTTTCCCAGAACGTCTTGAGCAGCGTGTCGTATGAGATCTTCTTCGGGTCGTATACCACCAGCACCACTTCATTGTGACCGGTGCTGCCCGTGCAGACTTCCTCATAGGTCGGATTGGGCGTGAAGCCGCCGGCATAGCCGACGGCGGTGATGTGGATGCCGTCGCCCAATTCCCAGAACTTGCGCTCGGCACCCCAGAAGCAGCCGAGCCCAAACATAGCTTTCTGAAAATCCTCTGGATAAGGTCCTTTCAGCGCGCGATGATTGACGAAATGCATCTGCGCGGTCGGGATCGGATGAGGACGCCCTTTCAAGGCCTGCTCGGGCGTCGGCATGGCGACTTTCTTGAAGCCAAACATCGTCGTTCTCCCCAAAATTCTTGGGCGCAATATATGGCCAATTCTGATCTACTGAAATGCTTCGCCTCATCACATCTCGGAAAGGTGTAGGCACGCCCACGTTCACGCGGGCGTTAGCGCGCGTAACCAATCAACGGCTTCTTCTTGCGGCCCAAAATCAGGAACGTGATGCCGAACAGGCCAAATAGTGCCCAACTGGGCGACGTCAGTATCGATGTCATGAGCGGGTCCCACAACAGGCCGCCGGCATAAGGCGTTATCAGCGGTCTTAGCCTGGCGAGGCTGCTCGCGTGGATTAGCTCCCATAAAGCGCGCACTGTGGTAAGCGAGAGGCTGTTGCCGGCGATCGACTTGGTACCGTCATAAATCACCAAGATGAAGGCGACCGCCAGACAGATCAGGCCAAGGAAGCGGAACATGAAACGGATCATGTGGGGGCAGCCCTTCCAACTCGAATATCGATTAACGCGGCGCATGGCCGGGTTCAACCGACGCGCACGGCTCCTTGAGTAGCTGTGGCTGCTTCCGCTAACGTCGCTCTCGCCAAGGCCCCGGAAGCCCCCTAGTAGCGGAGTAGCAATGCTCGCAAAACCCCCCGCCCGCCGCCACCGACCGACCTTCACCGACCAGCAGGCCTTACAGTTTCACAGCGAGGGCCGACCCGGCAAGCTAGAGGTCGTGGCGACCAAGCCAATGGCGACCCAGCGCGACCTGTCGCTCGCCTACTCGCCCGGCGTCGCGGTGCCAGTGCTTGCGATCGCCGAGGACAAGAGCCGCGCTTACGACTATACGGTGAAGGGCAACTTCGTCGCTGTCATCACCAACGGCACCGCCATCCTCGGCCTGGGCAACCGCGGCGCGCTGGCGGCCAAGCCGGTGATGGAAGGCAAGGCGGTATTGTTCAAGCGGTTCGCTGACATCGATTCCATCGACCTCGAAGTCTCAACCGAAGACCCCGAGCAGTTCATCAACTGCGTGCGCTACCTTGGCGCCGGCTGGGGCGGTATCAACCTCGAGGACATCAAGGCTCCGGAGTGCTTCATCGTCGAGCAAAAGCTGCGTGAGCTGCTCGACATCCCAGTGTTCCACGACGACCAGCACGGCACTGCGATCATCTCGGCCGCCGGGCTGATCAATGCGCTCAACCTCACTGGCCGCGACATCAAGAAGACCAAGATCGTTTGCAACGGCGCGGGAGCGGCCGGCATCGCGTGCCTCGAACTGCTCAAGGCACTCGGCGTCCCACCGGAAAACATGATTCTGTGCGACACCAAAGGCGTGATCTATCAAGGCCGCAAAGACGGCATGAACCAATGGAAGTCGGGCTACGCGGTGAAGACCTCCGCGCGAACGCTCGCCGAGGCGCTGGAAGGCGCCGATATTTTTTATGGCCTGTCGGTGAAGGACGCGGTCACCAAAGACATGGTGAAGTCGATGGCGGGAAAGCCGGTCATCTTCGCCATGGCCAACCCGGACCCTGAAATCTCGCCCGAGGACGTCGCCTCGGTGCGCGACGACGCTATCATGGCGACCGGCCGCTCCGACTATCCCAACCAGATCAACAACGTGCTCGGCTTCCCCTACATCTTCCGCGGCGCGCTCGACGTGCGCGCCTCCGCCATCAACATGGAGATGAAGATCGCAGCCGCCCGGGCGCTCGCCGATCTCGCGCGCGAGGATGTGCCGGACGAGGTCGCGGCCGCCTACGGGATGCGGCCAAAATACGGGCCGGACTACATCATTCCGGTGCCGTTCGACCCGCGGCTCATATCCTATGTGCCGCCGGCGGTGGCGAAGGCCGCTATGGATACTGGCGTGGCGCGCAAGCCGATCGTCGACATGGACGCCTACCGTCATCAGCTCAACGCACGGCGCGATCCAATCGCCGGCACGCTAGTGCAGGTCTATGCCCGGCTGCGCCGCAGCCCCAAGCGGGTGGTGTTCGCGGAAGGCGAGGAGGAGCAGGTGATCCGCGCCGCCGCCTCCTTCGCGCATCAAGGACTCGGCACCGCGGTCCTAGTCGGCCGCGAGGACCGCGTGCAGGCGGCCGCCCGCGAGGCTGGTATCGAGTTCGGCGAGGGCATCGAGGTCATCAATGCGCGGCTATCCAACCGCAATGCGATCTATACCAACTACCTCTATGAGCGGCTGCAGCGGCGCGGCTATCTGGTGCGGGATTGCCAGCGGCTGGTGAACCAGGATCGCAATCATTTCGCTGCCTGCATGGTCGCGCTCGGCGACGCCGACGCCTTGGTCACCGGCGTAACCCGCAATTTCTCCGTCGCGCTCGAGGATATTCGGCATGTGATCGACCCCAAACCCGGCCATCGAGTGATCGGTGTATCGCTGGTTATCACCCGCACGCGCACTGTGGTTGTGGCCGACACCGCGATTACCGAGATGCCGGAGGCGCTCGAGATCGCCGACATCGCCATCGAGGCGGCAGGCGTCGCGCGTCGGCTTGGCTACGAGCCGCGGCTAGCGCTGCTCGCCTTCTCAACCTTCGGCCACCCGCCGGGCGAGCGTTCGGCGCGGGTGATCGAAGCGGTGCGCATCCTCGACCAGCGTCGGGTGGATTTCGAATATGACGGCGAGATGGCCGCCGATGTGGCGCTCAATTCCGAGCTTGCCGCCGCCTACCCATTCTGCCGCCTGTCCGGGCCGGCAAATGTGCTGGTGATGCCGGCATTTCATTCCGCCTCGATCTCGACCAAGATGCTGCAGGAACTGGGCGGCGCCACTGTGATCGGGCCGCTCCTAGTCGGCCTCGACCGGCCGGTGCAGATCGTCCAGCTCGGCGCCAAGGACAACCAGCTCGTCACGATGGCGGCGCTGGCGGCCTATAATGTGAGCGGATAGCTCGGGAGACTCTGGTGAGCAGGACCCTTTCCGGCGTAATCGCCGCCGTTGCCACGCCGGTCGAAGGGGACGGCGCACCCGACCTTAAGCGGGCTGTCAAGCTTGCGCGCCATCTGCTCGAAAACGGCTGCGACGGTCTCAACGTGCTGGGCACCACCGGCGAGGCGACTTCGTTCTCGCTCGACGAGCGCAGGAGCGTGATGAGCGCCTACAAGAAAGAAGGCCTGCCACTCGACCGCTTGATGGTGGGAACCGGCGCGGCGGCGATGTCGGACGCGGTCGCCCTCACCCGCCATGCCGCTGAGCTTGGCTTTGCCGGTGCGCTAGTGCTGCCGCCGTTCTATTACAAAGATGTGTCCGACGACGGATTGGTCGCCTATATCGACACCTTGGTGAAGGCGACTTCGACCAGGCCCATCCCCATCTACCTCTACCATTTCCCGGCCATGTCAGGCGTGCCGTGGCACGTGGCGCTGATCCGTCGGCTGCTCGACTCCTATGCCTTCCGCATGGCCGGATTGAAGGATTCATCCGGCGACATGGCCTACGCCCGTTCGGCGGCGGCGATCTCGAAGGACTTTACCGTCTTCCCGTCTAACGAAGCGACGCTCCTCGAGGCGCGTGGCGGGGCCTTCGCGGGCTGCATCTCGGCCACCGCCAATTGCAACGCTGATCTTTGTGCGCGCGCTTGGCATAATGGCGACGAGGCCGCACTGAAGGCAGCGGTGGCGATCCGCAAGCTGTTCGACGGTAAGGCGCTGGTGTCCGGAGTGAAGGCGCTGCTTGCTCATATCCACGGCGACCTGGCGCTCGCTCGGGTGAAGCCGCCGCTCGTGCCGTTCTCTGCCGCCGACCGAGCCGCCTTGATCGCGGGGCACGACGCGGTGCGCGCCAAGCGGGTGGCATAAGCCCCGCTTATCACCGGGCGTTGACGCCTACACGGGGTCTTATTATAAGCCTCGCCGGTGGCGGCGAGATTGCTCGCCGCCCAAAGTTTTTTTGCACAGACCGGTTGCCGCTGCGGCATAGTCGACCGCAGACGCCGGTAGTAATGAGAGGCTCATGGCTAATACCAAGTCCGCCCGCAAGGCCACGCGCAAGAATGCGCGCCGGACCGTCATCAACAAAGCGCGCCGCTCGACCCTGCGCACGTCAGTCCGCAAAGTCGAGGAAGCGATTGCGAGCGGCGATCAGAACGCGGCCTTGGCGGCGTTCAAGCAGGCGGAACCGGTAATCATGCGTGCAGCCCAGCGCGGCATCGTGCACAAGAATAATGCCAGCCGCAAAGTTTCTCGGCTCGCCCATCGAATTGCCAAGCTCGCCAAGTAAACCGCGACTAAACCGCGACCGGTCGCCGCACCTGCAATATTTTGCTGCAAAAATTTCCGCGATTTGACCGATAAAGATATAAAGAGATCTATGACAAGTGCCGCCGGCACCGTTGCTAAAATGTCATCGCCGCGCCAAAAATTTCTGGGCGCTACGAAATTGCTTGACAAGTTTTCCGTCAACGCGCGCAACGGCCGTCACTACGCGTTTTTCGCTGCGGGTTACCTTGAACAATCGCGCGAAAATTTTTGCGTTCTGATAAGGACTTAAGATTAAAGCGCACGATGGTACCAAAGAATCGCCGGTTCACAAACTTTTCCGCTATCATCGCTAATGCAAAAAATTTTGCCCATACTACCGCGCGCTACCGACGCCGCGCATCAGAAATTTTGCGCATCCATCAATATCTTAAAAACCAACTTATGCACAGGCGCGACGACGCGCGCGAAGGCAAGTTGAGCAAGCAGCATCG
>Ga0207819_1000022_pt1 | contig 25267 bp, 21 predicted proteins | sample LuqExpMetageno42_FD_187800 | JGI IMG/M metagenome (GOLD analysis project Ga0207819, IMG submission 187800) | Tropical forest soil microbial communities from Luquillo Experimental Forest, Puerto Rico - Sample 42 (SPAdes) | ecosystem: Environmental > Terrestrial > Soil > Tropical forest ...
CGGCCACTCAATCAGAATAGAGCCTACCGTGATCGACAACGCCGCCGAGAGTAAGGACCACCAAAAGCCCGGGGCGTCACGGTTACCCGCTGTGTTAATCAGCCCAATAACGCCGGCAAAAACAAACAACCACCCAATAACGCGGTCGATCGGCCGAGCCGCAATGACCGGGAGGACAAATGCAAGCAAGCCGAACATAACAAGTCCGACGCCCTCGATCAGCATGTGCGACCACTGTCGCTTGGCCGACCTCCAGAATTTTACCTCCGATGCAGTCGCTCTTCTCATCGAATGCACGCCCTCATACACGCAACGTGTATACTTGCCTAACAATTGACCGTACTCGTGTCGGCGTCTTTCGGCGGCTTTCCGCCATATATATGCCGCGCGCCAACTTCTTCAGCGGCTTTCCGACGACTACGCTATCGACATGAACGATCGCATCAATTTTCCCTTTTCGTCGGCCATCGCATTGATCTGACGCAAGCAGCGTCGAGATCGGCGCGCCCGACAACAGCAGAACTTTGCCGTTCCTCCGGGTTTCCGATCCCCACATAATTGCACCTTGGTACAGTATCCGCGCCTCCTTCGAAAAGATTTCATTATCATTCGGCGCACCCCCTTTGCGGTGAAAGGCTGCGCTATGGAGCCAAACGAAACTCCAGGCACCGTATTCACCGGCTTGCATGGCCGAGACTCGAATAGGTTCAGAAGAGAGACCCAATGAAGGTGAAACAGATGATGCATAAGTGCGTACAGTGGGTTTCGCCCGACACGCCCGTTTCGACGATCGCAAAACCATGCAAAAGTATGACATCGGCGCAATTCCGGGGGGAACAATGATCGTTTTGTCGGCATGGTCACGGACCGCGACATCACCGTGCGGGTCTGGCGAAGGGGAAAGACGTGAAACAGCTCACGACGAAAGACGTCATGACCAAAGGCGTGTTCTAGTGCCGTGAGAACGACAACGCGTCGGAAGTTGTGCGCCCCATGGAAACGAACCGCTCATCATGTTAAATGATGTTGGCTGTGGTACGGTCCGAGCGCGGGCCGCGGTCGGACCATACATTGCTCAAAGGCTGCAAGCATGATCCGCAAGCTTCCCTCCGGCGGCTACCGTCTTTATTCGCGCAACAAGAACCCGAAAACCGGCAAGCGACGTAATCTCGGGACCTTCCGTACACGCGCGGAGGCGGAGAAACACGAGCGGGCAATCCAATATTTCAAACGGCACTGAACGATGCCCCCTCCCCTGCAGCTTTTTGCTCTTTCCGCCACGGCCGATCTCGGCAGCCGCATTGCCGTGGAGCTGAAGATTGGAGTGGCCGCGCACGAAGAGCGGGAATTCGAAGACGGCGAGCACAAATCTCGGACACTGGAGGACGTGAGCGGAAACCACGTCTATGTAGTCCAGAGCCTGCACAGTGGTCCGCAGCAAAGCGCTAACGACAAACTTTGCCGACTACTGTTCTTCATCGGCGCACTAAAAGATGCCGGAGCTGCGCGGATTACTGCAGTCGTCCCCTATCTTTGCTATGCGCGCAAAGACCGCCGCACCAAGCCAAACGATCCCGTCACGACGCGCTACATTGCTTCTCTGTTCGAAAGCGTCGGCACCGACTGCATCGTCACGTTGGAAGTGCACAATCCGGCTGCGTACGAGAACGCCTTTCAGTGCCGGGCGATAGCACTGACGGGAACGCCGCTGTTTGTCGACTACGTGAATGCGAACTTCAGAAACGAGGCACTTTCGGTCATCTCGCCCGATGCCGGAGGGATGAAGCGTGCCGAGCTGCTGCGGGAACAACTGGAAGCAACTCTCGGAAGAAGCATCGGCAAAGGACTCGCTGAAAAGCACCGCAGCGCTGGCATTGTCTCAGGTAACTTATTTGTCGGCGACGTCGTCGAAACGACCGCGCTGATCGTCGACGATCTGATCAGTACCGGTCACACGCTTTTGCGCGCGGCTCGCTCGGCTCGTGCGGCCGGTGCCCGCCGCGTCATTGCCTTGGTCACGCATGGGCTTTTCATGCGCGGTTCGGCCGAAGTGCTTGCAGATCCCACGCTCGACCAAGTGGTCGTGACCGATTCCGTGCCGCCGTTTCGACTTGAACATCCCGAACACAACGACAAGCTCGCCCTACTCCCATCCGCCCCTCTGCTGGCCAAAGCCATCCGCCGCCTGCACGAAGGCCGCAGCCTTACCGATTTGGGCGTGTTCTGAATGAACTTTCGAGCCTCCGCGCGCTGCGCGAGGCAAGCTGCAGATAATCGATAGCCAAACCCGACCATTTTTCTGGTGTCCGCGGGTGCTCTTCGTAAAGATGGGCGATGGCAAGCCTCGCGCGCAAGGTAGCGCGGTAGCATGTGTAGAAATCAAACAATGCGTCGACCGGTCCGTCACGCAGCTTATGCTTCATCCGCTTCCGCAATGCCTTGCCGGCCCAGGCCGCGCCAAGCCGTTCGCATTCCAACGCTAGATAGGCCACCTCGTCGAATGGATCAACGATGCGCAGACGCGCATTGAATTCGAGACAGTCGATGATGCGTATATCGTCGTTTATGCAGATGTGCTCTGGTCGCAGGTCGCCATGACCGTCCACGATGCGTCGACGTCGAAATCTCGCGGCTACTGCGCTGCAGTATCGATCCAGGAACAAATGTTGACAGCGATCGATACGGCGCACCAGTCCCGCAGGGAGTTTAAAACGACCGTCCAAGAGAATACGCTTGTTATAGGCCATCGTCCGGCGCAGCTCCGCGAGATGCCCCTCCGATGCCGACAGGGCCGGTGGCGCCGTCGAGTAAAACGATGCAAGAACGTCGGACAGTCGCTCGATATGGCCCAACCCCAGCCGGCTCTCCAAAAGGAGACGGTCCATCATGCTGCGCTCACCCAGCCGCCGCATGCAAACCAGCCAATCGATTGGCGTCCCGCGACCATCAATCGCCAAGCCGCCTCCCGTCGCGACTAATGGAAAGACGTCGAGGTAAATATCACGCGCCAGTCGACGATTGAGGCCTAGTTCGGCACGGCAGGCGCGTTCACGTCTCTCGATTGTTGAAAAATCCAGATACGGAAATCGGACCGGTTTTTTGAGCTTGTAGACCCGGTTACCCGCGAGGAAGACCCAGGACATGTGGGTCTCACGCACGATGACATCGGCAGGCGCCGGAGAATAGGCCTGTGGACGGCTCAGGAAAGCCACCTTGGCTTGAAGCGTAAAATGGCTGTCCGAGCTGACTGATGTCTGCACCGGCCAAATCTCATTCATCTTCACAAAATAGCTGCGCCACACGGGCGCGAGTTGATGCTCATCAAGGCGCCATAAGAGCTCGCCACCATACTACTCATAGGCTGGAGAGCCGCTATGGTCGGCATCGGCACCGTACTTCATCGACACGCTCGCGCCATTAACAGGCGGGAGGTGACGATTGGCCCGCTGCGTTTGCCCGGCGATCTGCACGTCCCCATGAACGCAGGCGCGCTGATCGTCTTCGCGCATGGTAGCGGATCGAGCCGCCTCAGCCCACGCAACCGTGCGGTAGCGCGAGCGTTCAACGAACGCGGCATGGCGACGCTGTTGTTCGACTTGCTCGATCCGGCGGAAGAGCGAGATCGCCGCAATGTGTTCGATATTCCTTTGCTGGCGGAACGTCTGATCACGGCCGTGCGATGGGTCGAGCATGAGGCTGATCTTGCTCGCCTGCCTCTGGGGCTATTCGGCGCGAGCACGGGCGCCGCGGCGGCCTTGGTCGCCGCGGCCCGCATGGGCAGCCGGATCGGCGCGGTGGTGTCGCGCGGCGGACGTCCGGACTTGGCCAAGCAGATTCTGGATCAGGTCACCGCGCCAACGCTGTTAATCGTCGGCGGCTTCGATGCTGAAGTGATCGAACTGAACGAAGAAGCTCTCGTTCGATTGAATACCGAAAAGGCGCTGGAGATCGTTCCGGGCGCGTCACACTTGTTTCCCGAGCCAGGCGCGCTGGAACGCGTCTTCGAATTGGCCGGAGATTGGTTCGACCGTCATCTCATCCGACACCCTGGGTGATGGAGACAAAGCATGCCCTTCCGCGACCGTGTGGACGCCGGCCGGCAACTCGCCAAGGCGCTGCGAGACTACAAACGCCGGCATCCTGTCGTCCTCGCGCTTCCGCGCGGCGGAGTACCGGTCGCGGCGGAGATCGCGGCTGCCCTCGAAGCGCCACTTGATCTTATTCTCGTGCGCAAGATCGGCGTGCCGTTTCAGCCGGAGTTGGCGATGGGAGCCGTCGTGGACGGCCGCGATCCGGTGATCGTGCGCAATGAAAACGTGATCAGCGCGGCGGGAATCGAAGAGTCGGAGTTCGCGACCGCGCGCGATCACGAACTCGCCGAAATTGAGCGCAGGCGCAAACTCTATCTTGGCGATCGCCCGCATCCCGAATTGAAGGGCCAGACTGTCATCATCGTCGATGACGGGATCGCGACCGGAGCTACTACCCGCGCCGCACTACGCGCGATCCGGATGCGGCAACCGCGCAAACTCGTGCTGGCCGTGCCAGTTGCGCCGACGCAGAACCTCCCCGACTTGCGTACCGAAGCGGACGAGGTCGTCTGTTTGGAAGATTATGAGAATTTCGGCGCGATCGGCTTCTTCTATGAGGATTTCCGTCAAGTCTCCGACTCTGAAGTGATCGATCTGCTGGCTCGGCATCCGATCAAGTCACGGGTCAAGGCCGACGCGTCCGGATGAGCATCGAACAGGTGGCCCATGCCCTCAGCGACACATGATGAGATCAAAGCTATTCTTGGCAATCTCGATCTCGACAAGCTGCTTGCAGTTGTCGAGTTGCAGCCGAGCACGACCGAACTCGAAGAAGCCGCCATGTGGCTGTCCGGTGACCGCGACGTGTTCGGCGCGGCGGAGCCGCTGAAGGGCACCGCCTCGAAAATTGTCACAATCCTCACGGCGGACGAAGAGGAGGAATCGCGCGGTTGAGCGTCAAGCCCGCGCATCGATACGCGGGCCGGAGTCCAGTGCGATGAATCCACTGACCAGTCCGCTGCTTACAGACCTGTATCATCTCAATATGATCCAGGCTTATCTCGATCATGGTCAGACCGAGACAGCCGTATTCGAATTTTTCGTCCGCAAGCTTCCGCCGCGGCGCGGCTTTCTGCTCGCCGCAGGACTTGAGCAAGCGATCGATTTTCTGGAAGCACTTCACTTCACCAGCGAAGAGATCGAATGGCTGGCGCAAACGGAACGTTTCGAGTGCAGCCTACTGGACCACCTTGCAAGCTTTCGTTTTACCGGTGAGGTCCACGCCGTTCCCGAGGGGCGAATCGTCTTCGAAAACGAGCCGATCCTGCGTGTCGTCGCACCGATGCAGCAGGCGCAGCTCGTCGAAACGCGCCTGATCAATATCTTGCATTTTCAGACGCTCATTGCCTCGAAAGCCGCGCGCGTAGCGCTCGCCGCCCCTGGCAAATTGCTGGTCGATTTCGGTCTGCGCCGCGCACACGAAGCACAAGCCGGGCTGATGGCGGCGCGGGCGAGCTACATTGCAGGCTTTGCCGGTACTGCCACCCTGATGGCAGAGCATGAGTTCGGGATTCCCGTCTACGGCACGATGGCGCATTCCTTTATCGAGGCCCATGATAGCGAGAGCGCCGCCTTCGAGGCTTTCGCGCACTCCCGGCCGAAAAATCTTACCCTGCTACTCGACACATACGACACGGAAAAAGCCGCGCATCGCGTCGTCGCGTTGGCACCGCGCCTTGCCACACAAGGAATCACGCTTCGAGCGGTTCGACTCGACAGCGGCGATCTGATCGAATTGTCAAAGCGCGTGCGCACGATTCTAGATGCCGGCGGCCTCGGCGCGGTGACTATTTTCGCCAGTGGCGGCCTCGATGAAGACAATATTAAAGAGATTATTATTACAGGCGCGCCGATCGATGGCTTCGGCGTCGGCACCAGCCTGACCACCTCGTCCGACGTGCCTGCGCTCGATTGCGCCTACAAGCTTCAGGAATATGCCGGGTTTGCTCGGCGCAAACGCTCGGCTGGAAAAGCCACGTGGCCCGGACGCAAGCAGGTCTGGCGGCGGTACGATCCGAACGGCCGTATGGCGGGTGACGTGCTGTCATTGGAGGACGATGCCCAAGCGGGCGAGCCGCTGCTCGTACCGGTGATGCGCGAAGGCAAGCGCTTGCAGCCGAGCAACCCGCTCAGCGAAATCCGCGCGCGCGCCGAGCGTGACCTGGAGCGCCTGCCGGCCGCGTTGCGAGCACTCGATCTGGACGCTCATTATCGGGTCGCGGTAGCCGATGCGCTGGTCCGGCTTGCAGCAGAAGTGGACGAGCGCATCGCCAGAAGCGACGGTTTGTCATGACCGACCGCTTCAACATTGGCGAAGCGGATATTTTGCTCGTCGTTGATGTGCAGAACGACTTCTGCCCGGGCGGGGCGTTGGCTGTCCCGCGCGGCGATGAGATCGTAGCGACCGTCAATCGGCTCGCGGCCAATTTCGCGCATGTGGTGCTGACGCAGGACTGGCATCCGCGCGGTCATCTCTCGTTTGCATCCTCGCATCCCGGAGCGCAGCCATACCAAGCGATCGAGGTTTCCTATGGGCCGCAAGCCTTATGGCCGGACCATTGCATACAGGACACGCCTGGCGCCGCGTTCCGCCCCGATCTCCATATTCCGCACGCCGAATTGGTGCTGCGCAAAGGCTATCATCGGACAATCGATTCTTATTCGGCCTTTTACGAAAACGACCGCAAGACTCCGACGGGACTGATCGGGTATCTGCGCGAGCGCGGATTCAAGCGGATTTTCCTCGCAGGCCTCGCATTCGATTTTTGCGTCCGCTATTCGGCCGAAGACGCGCATCGCGAAGGCTTTGAAGCAATTGTCATCGAGGATGCCTGTCGCGGAATTGATGTCGATAGATCAATGCGCGCCGCCCACGATCTCATGCACAGTCTCGGGATAGCGCGTGTTCCGGCAAATGCCATCGGATGATGGGAGGTCATCACGCAAGTTTCAATCGATCTGCACCGAAGTTATGGTCCACGACAGCGGCAACATTACTCCGACAACCCAGGTGTCGACGAGCCCGGCCGATTGATCGAGCAGGAGACAACGGAGATCGAACACGAACTGCCAGACGATGAACGCGAGCCTGTAGAACGAGTATCGGAGGAAAAGGAGCCCGAATCGCCCGTCTTCGAGGACTAGATAGACCAGCGGCCAAACTACACAATGAGCACCGGAACTTCACGCTCGGAGGCAATTGCGAAAGCAGTGGATTTGGAACCAGCGCCACGGGTCAGCACGATCAGTCTTTCTTGAAACATCAGGTCGGCTCGCAGTCGTTCGATTGACATAGCAATGCACTTCACGTTTTCGCCTAATATTCCAGAATGTTGACGAATCGCTTCAGTGTCGGCCGCTTGCCCACTATTCACAATGATTAGCCGTTCATTCGTAGCTTCTGCAATAAGTGCTGCCGCCGCAATGCTGGGATCATCCGCCGTTGCGGCAATGGCCATGATGGAGCCGCTGCTCCGGATTACGGCAGGAGGTACAAGCAGTACTGCGGCCGAAGAACTGTATGCCGCTTCAAGAAACCAAGCGAATTGCGCGGCTGCCCGATCTGCCGGTTTTTCCGGCTCGCTTACCACGAGGATGTCTTCGGTGCGCGAAAATTCTGCCACGCTGTCCTGGACTGAACCTCCCCATATCTGAAATTCCGTTGCTATGGACAGTCCTTCAACCGCGGCGGCGAACATCCGCTCCAGCTCTTGGGCACGGAAAGCGATGTCCCCTGATATCTGCTCGATATCGATGCGCCGCCGCCCTCCCGTGAGAGTGATCTCGTGCACGAATGGCAGGCCCGCGAGCTCACGAAGACCTCCCCCTGCGAGAAACAGCCCGAGCAGGTCGAGTTGCAGCGTAGCGGCCAAACGGGCGGCCACTTGCACGCTTGTTACGGGCGTACCAGACTGAAAGCCGAGCACCAGGCGGCGGAATTTGTGACGCCGAGTTGTCATGTTTGCTTTGCAGCTCCGCCCGCTGGTTCGCTGATGAAGCTTCGTCTGATCATGGCAAACGAACGCAGCCGATTCTCGACCCTCGCATTGACGCTGTCCGACGGGTAGCAGCCATCCTCTCTCCTCATCCCGGCTGTTAGTCCGGTCAGCAATGTCATCCCCTCATCAATCGTTCTCACCGGGTAAACTGCGAAACGACCGGCCTTGCATGCTTCAACTACATCCGCGCGCAACATCAAATGTTGCACGTTGGACTGCGGAACGATCACTCCTTGCATTCCGGTCAGCCCGCGCTTTGAGCAGATATCAAAAAATCCCTCAATCTTCTCGTTCACGCCCCCGATCGCCTGCACCTCGCCGTGTTGATTGACCGACCCTGTTACTGCAAGATCCTGCCGAAGCGGCACGTCGGCCAGCGCTGAAATCAACGCGTAGAGCTCGGCCGATGAGGCGCTATCGCCTTCGACCCCAGCATAGGACTGCTCGAACACCAGGCTCGCGAACAACGACATCGGCGTGTCGAGCGCATACCGCCCGGCAAGAAAGCCCGAGAGAATCAGTACGCCTTTGGAATGCAGCGGGCCGCCGAGTTCGACTTCCCGCTCGATATCGACCACCTTGCCGCTGCCAGGCCGCACCTGGCAGGTGATGCGGGTCGGCCGCCCGAATGTGAAGCCGCCGAGCTCGATGACGCTCAGCCCGTTGATCTGGCCGACATGAGCGCCGTCCGTGCTGATCAGCGCGACCTTGTCCAGAATCACCTCTTGCTCCCGGTCCCGCAGCCGTGCTGCGCGCCGGATCCTGGCGTCGATCGCCTGCTGCACATCAGCGCGCGAGACGACTTCGCGTTTTTGTTGTCGAGCACAGAAATCGGCTTCGATCAAAATCTCGCGCAGATGCTCCAAAATGAGCGAGAGCTTGCCGGCGTGATCGGCCCGCCGGGCAGCCTGATCGATAACGAGCCCCACGGCCTCGCGATCGAGCGCTCGCAATCCATCGCGCTGCGCCAGCATAGCGAGAAGACGGGCAAGCAGGGCTTCATTCTCGGGCGTGCGGCTGAAGTCGTTTTCGAAATCGGCAAGCACTTTGAAGTGCTCAGCGAGCTCTGGATCGAGCGCGGCAAGCAAGAAATACAAGAGTCGCTCGCCAAACAGGACGACTTTGAGTCTGAGCGGAATGGGGTCGGGTTCAAGCGATACCGTGCTGGTTAGGCCGAGAAATCGCGCAATGTCTTCGATCGCGATCTCGCCGCGTCGCAGCACCCGCTTCAGTGCTGCCCAACTGAACGGCTCCATCAGAAGGCTGTGTGCGTCGAGCATCAAAAAGCCCCCATTGGCGCGGTGTAGCGCACCCGCTTTGATCAGGCGGAAGTTAGTCACCAGCGCCCCCCGAATTGACACGTACTCGATGCAACCGATGAGATTGGCGATCGTGGGGTGCAGTTCTTCGATTATCGGCGCTCCAGACTGGCTGCTGTCTTGCGAGACCAGAACGTTGACCTCATATCGGTCGAAATGACTACCCGTCAGCGATTCACTTGTGTTCTCACCAGTATCGCCCTTCAGCACGAACAGCGCGACGTTCTCGATGAGATCTGAGCGTACAGCCTCGATGTGCTCGATGACACGCGGGATATCTTTGAATTCCGTTTTGGTTTCCTCAATCGTCAAGTTCACGGCATAGTTGGCCGTGTCGCGATTGAGTTGGCGGATTTTGTCGCGTCGCTGTCGGTCCCACTCCGGGATCTGATGGATGATATGTTCGAGGTCCTTTTCTAGAACTTCGATCGTACGCTGAACGTCACGCCGCTTGTCTTCGGGCCAGGTCGCGAACTCATCCGGCGGCACGACCTTGCCGTCCTTTGCGGGGGCGAGCGCAAAGCCGAGCGGAGTACGCAGCAGTGCGATCCCCTCTCTGCTGGTCTTTTCCTGCAATTCTGAGAAGGCCTCGCCCTGCTTCTTCTGGAATGAATCGTCAATGGCACCACGCCTGGTCTGATAATCCTCGCTCTGAAAGACGGCAGGCAATGCGGTCTTGAGATCATCGATGAGTTTGTGCATCGCATCGTGAAACTGCCGTGCACGGCCCGCAGGCAGCTCAAGTGCGACCGGGCGGCCTGCATTCTTGAAGTTATGGACGTAGACCCAATCGGGTGGCTTCGGCTTATTGCAGCACGCGTCGACAAGCAGAGCCTTGATCGCCTGCTGCATATGCGCACCATGCGGGCCGATAACGAAAAGATTGAAGCCGCGACTGTCGACACCGGTGCCGAACCGGATTGCTTCGAAGGCCCGCTCCTGACCGACAAGGCTGTCGAGCGCGGCCAGTTCAGCTGTGGTTGCAAACTTCAGATGATCAAGATCAGTCGCACGGTAGAGCTCTCCGGCGGCCAAGGGTTGAACAGACGTACCCTTTTCGCCATTATCGGTGCCCACGTGAGACCTCTCTCGTTCAGCTCTATGGAGATGTGCCAACTCGGGGTATGTTCCCTTGACGTACGTCAACTTCAAGATCGACTGATGCACATTCTCGGGCAGTAGCCGCGCTCTTCATGAGCAAAAAATACCGCAAAAACACTACTCGGCGGATCGTCCGACGGCCTCTGATTAAGATCAACGTATTGCTGTCCAGGGAGCTGAGTGAACGAATCACAAGGAAGTACATCGCTATCAAGGAAGTAGAGATCATTTTGCGAGATCACCTTGCCTCTGCCCCACAACCCGCTTGACGAACTCGGTTGCGTGCTGGCAGTCGCCGAGCACATCGCCAATCGTGGCAGCACCAGCTCGGATTGGAACGAACTGGTACATTATATTGATGTCGCCAATTTGGCGATCAAAAGCGACGCATCCTAGCCTTGCCAATTCAGTGGGCAGCGCCGTGTGCCAACTCTCAATTCTCAGATTAAGTAGGTGAACTGGTAGCAAGTGATGTGATGCAACTTCTCTCCTCTTCGAGGTCCGTCTAGGCCAAATCTGCCGTTAGTTTGTGAGCTTCATCGATGACATCGGCATTTTATTCACTGTACACGCATGATTTCGTTCGGATCGCCACATGTGCCCCTCGGACACAGGTAGCCGATACGATCAGCAATGTCGACGAGACTATTCGGTTGGCTCGCGAGGGACATACGCGCAAGGCCGCGCTGATGCTGTTTCCCGAGCTCGGCCTATCATCATACGCAATCGATGACCTACTCTTCCAGGATGCTCTGCTCGACGGCGTCGAAAAAGGCATTGAGCAATTGATCGAGAGCTCGCAGCAGCTCTACCCCGTTTTCGTCGTTGGGGCTCCCCTGCGGCACGAAGGCCGGTTGTTCAACGCTGCTGTCGCCCTGCATCGCGGCAGGATTCTCGGCGTCGTACCAAAAACTTACCTGCCAAATTATCGCGAATTCTACGAGCGTCGGCACTTCACCTCGGGCGCCGGTATCCGTCAACGATACTTGCGGCTCTGTGGCCAAGATGCGCCGTTCGGCGTAGATCTTCTGTTTCGTTCGATTGGATCGGTGCCTTTCGCTTTCCACATTGAGATTTGCGAAGACTTCTGGGCTCCACTTCCGCCGTCGACCGATGCGGCACTGGCCGGAGCCGAGGTACTGCTCAATCTGTCGGCGAGCAACGTCGTTATCGGCAAGCCCGACACACGGCGCCTCCTCTGCGCGAGCCAGTCGCAGCGCGCGATCGCGGCCTACGTCTATTCCGCTGCGGGCCTTGGCGAATCAACGACAGATCTCGCCTGGGATGGCCAAGCTGCGATTTTCGAATGCGGAGATGAGCTTATCGAGAGCGATCGGTTTCCTCACGGTTCGACACTGATCACAGCGGACATCGATCTCGGGCGCATTCGTCAGGAGCGCATGCGATTCAACACGTTTCGCGATTGTGCGGATCAGGAATCGGAGCGAGCCGCGGCGTTCCAAAACATCAGATTTGTTCTTAATGCACCCGAGGAACCGACCACGCTCCAGCGCAAGGTGGACCGGTTCCCCTATGTGCCGGCAGATCCGGCGAAACTACGCGAGCACTGTTACGAAGCCTACAATATCCAGGTTCAGGGCCTGGCGATGCGGCTCAAAGCCGCCAAGGTCGACCGCGCGGTCGTCGGCGTTTCCGGAGGTCTCGACTCGACACAGGCGCTGATCGTCGCCGCGCGAGCGATGGATTGGCTAAACTTACCGCGCACGAACGTGTGCGCCTATACGTTGCCCGGCTTTGCCACTTCTGAATACACCAAGCGCAATGCATGGGCGCTGATGCAGGCACTCGGAGTCAGCGGCGCGGAAATTGATATCCGTCCGGCCGCGCAGCAGCTGTTGAAGGATATCAATCATCCTTTCGTACGCGCTGAGCAGGTCTACGACACCACCTTCGAAAACGTGCAGGCCGGATTGCGGACAGATTATCTGTTTCGGCTGGCCAATCAGAAACACGCTCTGGTAGTCGGCACCGGCGATCTCTCCGAGCTTGCGCTAGGCTGGTGCACTTATGGCGTAGGCGACCAGATGTCACATTATAATGTTAATGCGTCCGTAGCGAAGACCTTGGTTCAACATCTCATCCGGTTTGTCGCCGACTCCAAACAGGTGGACGAGGCAACCGTACGCGTGCTTCACGCCATCCTTGCCACTGAAATCTCGCCTGAGCTGGTGCCACCTAGCGCGAATGAGGCGATTCAATCAAGCGAACGGACGATCGGTCCATACGCGCTCCAAGATTTCAATCTGTTCTATCTAACGCGTTATGGATTCCGACCCTCCAAGATCGCGTTTCTCGCGCATCACGCCTGGGCTGACGCCAACTGCGGCGTCTGGCCAGTGGACATCCCAGATAATCAGCGGAAGGCCTACACATTGAACGAAATTCGGGAGTGGTTGGCGGTTTTTCTCACGCGCTTCTTCGCGAACCAATTCAAACGCTCGGCATTACCCAACGGACCGAAAATCTCGTCTGGCGGGTCGTTGTCGCCGCGCAGTGACTGGCGCGCACCTTCCGACGCGCGTGCCGACCTCTGGCTAGAAGAACTGGCGAAAAATGTGCCTGACGACTCGAGCGCGCCCGTTCAGACCCACGATACGATCTAGCCTTTGACACATATCAGTGGCCGCAAGCGCGCAACTCGGCGCGCGAGGCCCGCCCGCTCGGCCGCGGCAACAACGGCGCCGACGTCCTTGTAGGCGCCGGGCGCCTCTTCCGCGATGCCGCGGGTCGACGGGCTGCGCACCAGGATCCCCTGGACGGCCAGGTCGTCCTGAATCCTGCGCCCGCTCCATTGCCTAAGCGCCGCGTGCCGTGACATCGCGCGCCCGGCGCCGTGGCAGGCGGACGAAAAGGCCTTCTGCTCGCCAGTTGCTGCACCCGCCAAAATATACGAGCCGGTGCCCATGCTGCCGCCAATCAGCACCGGCTGGCCGACTGAGCGCAGTGCCTCGGGCAGGCTGGGATGTCCAGGACCAAAGGCACGCGTGGCACCCTTGCGGTGGACGAACAGCTCACGCCGCTTTCCGGTCACCTCATGCGTCTCGACCTTGCAGGTGTTGTGAGACACATCGAACAGCAGGTCCATTCGATGGTCCGGGAAGAAGTGTGCGAATACACGTCGTGCGAGATGCCCGAGGATCTCGCGATTGGCCAGCGCGCAATTGATCGCGGCCCGCATCGCTCCGAGGTACCGTTGCCCAATACCGGATTTGATTGGCGCGCAGGCGAGCTCGCGATCTGGCAGTTCGATGCCGTGCTCTTTTGCCGCGACTGCCATCTCGCGCAGATACTCGGTACCGATTTGATGGCCGAGGCCACGTGAGCCACAGTGAATAGTCACGACCACGTCGCCCTTATCGATCCTGTAGACCTTCGCCACACCCGCGTCGAAGATCTCGACGACCGTCTGCACTTCGAGATAATGATTGCCGGAACCGAGCGTGCCCATTTCCTTGCGCTGACGCTCTCTCGCTCTGTCAGAAACTTGCTCGGGCTGGGCCCGGAGCATTTGTCCGCCCTCTTCTATGCGATCGAGATCGCGCGGTTCGCCCCAGCCCCGGGCAATCGCCCAGCGGGCGCCGCCTGAAAGCATCGCATCCATATCGAAGGCGTCGAGCGTGATCGCACCTTTGCTGCCCAGTCCGGCCGGAATTTGCTGAAACAACGAGTCCGCAAGCTGCTTCTGGAGTGGAAGAACATCGGACACACTGAGGCCGGTCAGCATCGTGCGCACGCCGCAGGAGATATCGAACCCAACTCCCCCCGCCGAGATCACCCCGCCCTGCTTCGGATCGAAGGCTGCGACGCCGCCGATCGGAAAGCCGTAACCCCAGTGCGCGTCGGGCATGGCGTACGACGCCTGTACAATACCGGGCAGTGTGGCGACATTGGCCGCTTGCACGTAGACTTTGTCGTCCATCTCGCGGATCAAGCTTTCGTCCGCATAGATGATCGCGGGAACGCGCATCGCGCCCTCCGGCTCAATGCGCCAGGCCGTCTCGTCCAACCGAGTGAACCGAGCGGGATCCATCGCCGTCTCCGCTACACGTCAACGACGCAGCCGGCCGACCAGGTCCCCTTTTCGTCCTGGGCGACCTTCAAGGCCGTATAAGTCGCACCCTTCGGCTCGCAGGCGGGCGCATGCCGCTCAACATCGATCGGCTCACCCCAGGCGGTCGCCCTTAATCGCGTGCCTGCGATACGGACCTCGAACCGCGAAAACAGCATCTTGCGGACTGCCATTTCGTAGATGATCAAATTGAGCCATTCAGCCAGCAGAATTTCCAGGTCGGGAGCTTCTGCATCGATCTCAACTTTGCTCCTCGGCTCAATCCGCGCATCTGTCACGATCGCAGTCAGAGCAAGTGCTGCTTGCTCGAACGCTTCAGCCGGAGTGGCCCCGAGCCCGCGCACGCCGACATCTGCCTCGTGCGGGAAGTGTTCCCAGCGAGCCGTGCTTCCTAGAGCGCCAGACGTCATCAGATTCGCAAACTGTGTTTACCCATCAACTTGACCGCGCTCGCCTGAGAGCCTTTGTCGCCGGCCTCCTCAACAAACGTGACGCGCGCGCCCTGTTTCAAGGGCACGCCGCCGATCACACTGTTGCGATGAAAGTAAATCTCGCGGCCATCGCTGGTTTCGAGGAAGCCGAACTCGCCGGACGGATCGATCCGCGCGACCAGGGCAGCGGGCTCATGTTCATGCTGCTTTACCTGTCCCTGCATCCGGCGCACTTCATCTTGCAACTGACGGCGGGCGTGCTTGAATGCATCGTTGATTGCGAATTTCAAATCGGATTGGCGCTCGTCCTCTTTCGGCGTCCGCCCGACGTTGACGTCATGACCATCCGGAAGAGCCAGCCGGATGTTGATCTCGTAAAGTCCGATACGGTGATGCGTACCAGGTGCTTTGACGACGACGCGACCGGCCGTGATGCGCCCGAACCGCCGTTCGAGCTCGTCGATGTGCTTAGCAATCGCATCGCGAATTGATGGCTGCGCCGGCATGCCTTGGAAATCGATTTCGACCGGTGTTTCCATGACCTACTCCCATCTTAAACCGATCTAGCTTTCTCAACTCCGTCAAAAATCGCATTGATTTGGCGCAAGCAAAAAAACTGCGTTTTCAACGCTTCAGCAGCTTGCGCAGTTCTGTCAGCGGGCGCGTGTTGATCACGTCGGCAGCGGTCAGCCAAGCGCGCCGAGCCTGGTCCACGCCATAGCGCATGTAGGCAAACGCATTCACCGAGTGCGCGTCAGTCGAAATGGCGATTTTCACGTCTTTTGATTTGGCCATATGCGCGTGTAAGTCGTTGAGATCCAGCCGATCGGGCTCGGCATTGATCTCAAGACAGCAGTTCAAGTTGCGCGCGGCCGAGGTGATCCGATCCATGTCCACGGCGTAAGGTTCGCGTTCGCCGATCAGCCTTCCGGTCGGATGACCGATGATCGACACGCACGGGTTCTGCATCGCACGGAGGATGCGGGCTGTCTGCTCGTCGGAGGACAGATCGAAAAACGAATGCACGGATGCGATGACAACATCGAGCTCCGCTAACGCCGTATCCGGCAGATCAAGCTTGCCATCCTTCAGGATGTCGACCTCGATCCCTTTTAGGATGGTGAAGCCTTTCAGCTTGGCATTGAGCTTATCGACTTCGCGGCACTGACGGGCGATCTTGGCCGGATCGAGTCCATGCGACATTGCTTGCCGCCGCGAATGGTCGGTTAGGGCCATATAGCTGTAGCCGCGCGCCTGCGCAGCAGTGACCATGTCGGAAAGTGGCGCCGTACCGTCGGTCCAGTCGGAGTGGACGTGCAAATCGCCACGGATATCATCAATCGCGATCAGGCGCGGCAGCGCGCCCTTCTGAGCAAGCGCTATTTCGCCGCGGTCCTCGCGCATTTCAGGCGGGATGTAAGCAAGTCCAAGCTTTTTGTAGACCTCCTCTTCTGTTGCACCGGCGATCCGCCGCTTGCCGGAAAACAGACCGTATTCACTGAGCTTCCAGTTGCGCTTAACGGCGAGCCCGCGCAAGGCGATGTTGTGCGCCTTGGAGCCGGTGAAATAGAGCAAGGCTGCGCCATAGCTTTCTTCTGACACGGCGCGCAGATCGACCTGGATGCCGGAACGCAGGACGACCGTCGTCCGTGTTGGCCCGTGCGCCAGCACCTTCTCGACATTTTCGTATATCGCAAGCTTGTCGCAAACGGTGGCCGCGTGCTTCGAAGTGGCCAGAATGTCCAGATCGCCCACCGTCTCACGCCGGCGGCGATAGCTGCCGGCCACCACCACACGACCCTTATCCTGGAGGAAATTGACGAGCGCCTCTGCTTCGGCCTCAGCCGTGGCCAGTCGGAAGCGCTTTTCGGGAGCGGGTTTCTCCAGCGCGGCAGCTAGTTTTTGCTCGATCACCGGCCCGAAGCCGTGCAGGCCGCGCAGCTTGCCCTTCTGAATCGCTTTGCGCAGATCGTCGAGCGTGCGCACTTTGACTTTGTCGTAGAGCAGCTTGATCCGCTTCGGCCCCAAACCAGGCAGGCTGGCCATTTCGCCGAGGTCGCCGGGCAGCTCTTTCTTCAGTTTGTCGAGCAGATCGAAGTGCCCGCTGCTGACAATATTCTCGATCTTGCCGGCCAAGTCCTTGCCGATGCCGGGCAACTCGGACAGGTCCTCGTGCGCAGCGATAAGGCTCCTTACGTTTTGCGGCAGGCCTTCGATCGTGCGCGCAGCGCGTCGGTAAGCGCGGACGCGAAACTGGTTCTCGCCCTCGATCTCCAACAGGTCCGCAGCCTGATCGAACATCGCCGCGATTTCAGCATTCTGAACGGGCATAGTTAGAGGCTAACAGACATTCGATCCGAGTCTTTGACTCACATCAGGCAGATACCAGGCCAAAGAGTGATCGAACAACTCCGCCGGCCAAAGAACGAGTGGCCGCTCGAAACTCTTCAAGGGACCGCCGATCCTGCGAGCGGCACCGACGCGAGTACAGTATAGCCCCTAGCGCCCTGCGGCGGCGATTGCATCAATTCTACTGAGCTGACTTGCTGTGAGAGAGCCAGATCGTGTTTGATCGAGTGATTTCTGGACAGAGATGCGCTGAGCCTGCGTACCCGACCCAGAGTCACGTGCGGCCGGAATTGACGATCGTTTGTGACCTCGAATGCCATTAGCAAGTCATTACGTAGCGCAACGAGCTCGCTGCTTGCCTTGCATTCCACCCATAGCAGCCGGGGATGACGCCGCTCGGGACCGTAGCAGACTCGGCGGAATTTCAACTCGAATGGCGCATGAGCAGCTGCGGCCCGGCTCAGCTTAACGACAGCATCGGAGATCGACGTCTCGTTCCACGGCGGCACGATCGTGAGATGGATGTCGCTCGCGGGGATGCGACGAACCCCGAACTTCTCCACGCCCGCACTCAATCCGGCAAGCTCTTCCGCGAGCTCGGATTTCATCTTCAGTGCGACAAAAACACGAGCACTTGCTGAAGCCCCGCTCCCAGGCCGCACTGCCGAAACAAACATGGCAACGAGCCCAGCTGCCGCGCTGACCGCGAAGGTCCATTCTGGCCCGAAGGCTACCCACAACGCGCCTGCGGCCGCACTCGCGATGAAGCTCGCTGTGCCGACCGCAAAATCGAAAATACCGAACGCGGTGCCACGCAGTTCGGCGGGTGCGGAGTCAGCGATCGCAGCCGCGAGTAGGCCCTGAGTCACTGCAAACTGTAAGCCCCAGAAACCGGCGCCGATCATGACGACCCAGGGCCCGGCTGCGGAGGCCAGCACGATATCGGCAAAGATGAGCACGCCGGCGCCAAGCATGAGCTGCCGGTGCCGATCAATACGGTCGGCAAGCACGCCGAATGGATAGGCCGCGGCGGCATAAACCAAGTGCATCAGGATCAAGACGAGCGGGACATAGGCTGAATCGAGCCCGGCTCCATGCGCCTTCAGAAGAAGAAACGCGTGGCTAAACCGCGCCAGCGACAGCAGGCTTGCGACCGCGATCGCCCGCCAGAAAGGCGCTGCGAAGCGCGACAACTCATGGCGGCGCAGCTTTAGTGGGCGCGGGGCAAAGCTCCGCGGCGGTATCTCCTGAATGCCCAGCACCAGAACAACAATCGCGAGCGCAGCCGGGATGACCGCGATCCAGAACACCAATCGGAAATTGTCTCCGCTCACCTCCATGACCGCCATTGCGAGCAGCGGGCCAGCAACGTAGCCCATAGTGTAAAAAGCAAGGCGCAAGCCAAAACCTGATCCCCGCACTCGTGCCGGCGTGAGGTCGGTCATGAACGCGTCGCGCGGTGCATCGCGCAACCCTTTGCCAATGCGATCAATCATCCGCGCGGCAAGGATCATGGACATCCCAGTAGCCAGCGGAAACAAAAGCTTATTCAGAGCGGATACGGCGTAACCAAGCAGAAGTAGCGGCTTGCGACGACCGAGCCGATCGCTCGCCAATCCAGACAAAATTCGGGCCAGCGCCATGCCGCCTTCAGCGGCACCTTCAATCAGGCCGACGGAGGCAGTGGTTATCCCAAGTACTCGCACAAGGAAGATCGGCAATACGCCATACACCATCGCGGATGACATTGCCGTGAGAAAACTAACGATGCCGAGCTTAGTGAGATGAGGTGGCAGGTCGGGTGCCAGGTCACTCCGGCCGGCAGTTCTCCCGACAAGCATATTCGTTTTTTGGATGAAGCGGTTCAGGCCACTCCCCCGCAACGTTCACTTTGAATAAATGAAATAAGCCACTGTGCGCCAGAGATCGCATTGACCCCCATCAAGAAAACAAGCTGTATCCTGTGCCGCAGCCCTTTGGCGACGTCTCGGGCCCATTGTGCGAGCGGATCTAGCCCGGCTTCCCTTCAACAACATGGCATCAGCCAAAGTCTCGATGACACCGGGTGGCATTGACCCGATACGCAACGAGGGCCGATCTCAAGGCACTTGCGCGTGAACTCGTCGACCGGCCTTTTTTTGTGAACTCAGACATAAACCACTACCCCGATGCGGAGCTAATGTAGAAGCTGTTCGCCGGCCGACGAGTTGTTCTGGGTCGGTGAGTGGCACTGATCGTCTGTCCGCCCGATCCGCTCAAATGCACGGCCGGATGTAAGGCCGGTTGATCTCCCACAATTCGTCGAGCAGCTTTTCGGCAGCGACGGCGGAATTCACCACAGGATCGATCAGGAGTGCCTGCAAGGCGATCTCCTTCGAGGCACGCACCGCGGCTTCGACTGCAAGATCCTGCACGTTCACCGGCATCATCAGGAGCTTGGCGACCGGATCGGGCAGCGGCCCAAGCGAGACCGGATGGACGCCGCCGGCGTCAACCATGATGGGCACTTCGACCGCTGCATCGTGCGGCAGATTGGGAATGGTTCCACGATTGGGAACGATGCCGGATTCGACCGCACGTTTCTTGTCGTGAATAATCCCGCCGATCACCGCCGCGCCGCGTTCTCCGGACGGCGTCAGCCAATCAGGGGGCAGCGGGGCGCCGGCGAGCACGCCTTCGAGCGTGCGCGCAAAGTGCGCGCGCCCGCGCTCGTCGGCGGCAAAATCGTAGCCCTGCTCGCCCGCTTCCCAGCCGTAGGCGAGATATTCGCCGAGATGGTCGTCGCTGCACGTGAACCAGTACCCGAAGCTGCGGAATAGACGGCGCGTCAACGGGAGGTAAGCCGGATTAAGATTTTTTTCTCGCGCGCGTAGCCGCGGATAGAGGTCCTCGCCAGTGTCGCGGTCTCGAATCGTCAGCAGACACTGGAAGTGATTGATGCCGGAGCCCGCAACTTCCACCTGCTCGTAGGGCAATCCCATAATGTCGGCCACTGCGCCTTGGCCCATGAAGATGCCGTGGCAGAGGCCGAGTGCCCTAATCCGGCTGTACTTGCCGAGCGCGAGCACGATGCGACTTTCCGGATTGGAGAAATTGATGAATAGCGCCTTCGGACACAGCTGCTCCATGTCGCGCACAATATCGAAGACGAGCGGCAGTGTGCGCAGCGTGAAGAACAGGCCGCCGGGGCCGCCATTTTCACCGAGCGTGTGGCGGATGCCGTATTTTCGTGGAATTTCGAAATCGAGCTTCCACAACCGGGTGCGGTCAATGGCGGTCGCGTTGACGACAAAGCTTGCGCCGTTCAGCGCCGCGCGGCGGTCGGTGGTCTGCTCGATGATAAGGCCGGCGCGGGATTTTGTGTTTAGCAGTTTCGCGAGCGTGGCGACTTTTGACAGCGTGTCGAGATGGCGGCCAACCAAAGTGAGCGTACAGCCGCGTAGTTCGTCCGCGCTGAATACGTCGCGTAGCATGTTCAAGCCGAACGACATGCTGGTCGCACCGAGAAAGACAATCTTGGCCGGATTGCTCATGCCGTCACCGTAACAGCGGTGTGGACTTGCTCCGCCTCGGCGTTCATGCTGGTCATCGCATTCGTGAGGAGCTCATAAACTTCGTCACGAATCGTCACCGTTCCGAAATTCGAATTCTCGCCGTCAAAGCGGCCTTCGACTGGCTGGTCAGCATGCTCGAACCAGTGATAGCCGACGACGGAGGGCTTGCGCAGCGCAGATGTCACGTAACGGCGGAAGGCAGCTGCACGCACGTCTTGGGTGGTCACTACCGGCCCAGCGCCGTTGGTGTTTGGCAGGCCAGAGTCCATTGCGCGGAAGGAGAATTCGCCGATCAGGCACGGCTTGCCAACGACAGCGTAGGTGTCGATGTTTTTCTCAGGGTCATCGCCGTAGCAGTTGAACGAAAGCACATCGGCGCGTCGGCCGCAGGCCTCGACGATGCCGTGCCGCGGCGGATAGGCGAATCGGGCGCCGAGCACGAGATGGTTTGGATCGGCGGCTTTGATCGACGCCGTCGTCAAAGAGAAATAGCGTTCGGCAATCTCATCGGCAAACGCATCGCAATCGGCAGCGTACGATGCGCGGCCGGGACTTTCGCGATTTGCTCCCTGTTCATCCCGGTCGTTGCGCGCGTAGGACGGCGTGCGGCGGTAGGGTGGTTCGACATGAGTGAGCGCGGCAAGGCTCTGCCAGTCGCCCGCCGCACTGTGCCATGCCGCATCGAATTTTGCGAAATCGCCGTAACGCGCGCGTAGGAAGGCAAGCGCCCCGTTGCGGCCTGGCGTTCCCGGGGTAAGCGACAGAAACAGAGTGAGCAGTTCGTCTTCACCGCGCCAGTCCGGTCCCCAGCGCAGTTCGTTGTCGACGAACCAGCCGATGATATTTGCATCGTTGCGTCGCGGCGCACACATTGCGGCAGCGCGCTTACGCACGTGCCGTTCGAAATCCGGGTCGAACACGTCGGGGAAATCCTGACGCAGTTTGTCTTTCGACGTGTCATTCGTCTGCCAAGCAAACGACATTCCAAGATCGAGATTGGGCGTGAGCGCGAGCAGCACGGGCGCAGCCTTCGCCACGGCCTCGTCCGACCAGGAGCCGAGCGTATTAAAGCCCCAGGCAACAATGCGCGCAGCGGCGGCGCGCCGCCACGCATCCTCGCTGCCATACTTCCGCGCGCAGTTTTCAGCATAGGGAATGCGCCCGCTGTTCTGGATCTTGTCCTGATCGAAGCGCACTGTGTTGATCCCCTTCGAGAGAAACTGCCCGCCGTCGGGATCGACCAGCCAAAAAATGCCGCCGCGCTCGGCCACGCGGAAAAACCCGCTTGGCTTTTGCGCGCCGTCGGCAATACCGCCCCACCGAGTTCGTACCATTTGCGCTTTTGTCATTTCCTGGGCGAACCTGCCGACACGTTGCCGCAACGACACGCTAACATCTTGATTTGTCTCAATAAGAACGATCCACGCGTAGCCTAGCCTAACCGCGCCAATGAGACAGAGAGGAAAGAAGCCCTTGGCCGCCGGCGCGTTCCCGATTGAGAGGCTAGCCCGCGACTTCATCTGGGGCGTATCCACTTCGAGCTATCAGATCGAGGGCGCGGCGCACGAGGATGGCCGCGGCTTGAGCGTGTGGGACACGTACAGCCACCGGGGCAAGATCAAGAACGACGACACCGGCGACATCGCCTGCGACCACTATCACCGCTATGGCGAAGATATCGCACTGATGCAGAAGCTCGGCGTGAACGCTTATCGCTTTTCGGTCGCCTGGCCGCGCGCGCTGCCGCAAGGACGCGGCGCGCCGAATGAATTGGGCCTCGCATTCTATGACCGGCTCATCGACGAATTGCTTTTGGCTGGCATCGAGCCTTGGATCTGTCTCTATCATTGGGATCTGCCGCAGGCACTCGACGATCTCGGCGGCTGGACCACGCGCAATATTGTCGGTTGGTTTCACGACTACGCAGCGCTGATCGGCAGGCGATATGGCGACCGTGTGAAGCGCTTCGCGACCTTCAACGAGCCGTCGATCTTCATCCTATTTGGGCTCGGCTTCGGCAATCAACGCGCAACGGCCAATGCCGATGCATTGCATCGCAGCATTCATCACGTAAATCTAGCCCATGGAGCGGCGATCGATGCGTTGCGCGCGAGTGTGCCGAATGCGTCCCTCGCGGCCATCCACAATTATCAGCCATGCCTGCCGTCCTCGCCGGCAGACGCGCGGGCAGCCGCACGAGCCGACCTCTACTGGAACAAGGCCTATACCGACCCGCAATGTCTCGGCACGTATCCGCCGTACCTGCTGGAAAAAATCACGCCGCACATGCAGGCAGGCGATCTCGAGCGCATCCACCGCCCGATGGACTGGTTCGGCTTCAATCACTATAGCCCGGTGTTCGTCAAAGCAGACGACAAGGAAATTGTTGGCTTCGGTTTCGGCGACCGGCCGGAAGGGACCAAGCTTACGCCAATCAACTGGCCGATCATGCCGCAGGCGTTCGGCGACACGCTCGTCGAACTGACCCAGCGTTACAAGTTGCCGATCTATATCACCGAAAACGGTATGGGCGGATACGATGAGCCCGACGCGCGCGGCGCCGTGAACGACGAGAAACGCATCGAATTCCTGCGCGCCTATATCAATGCAATGAACGACGCGGTTTCGCGCGGCGCCGATGTGCGCGGCTATTTCGTCTGGTCTCTGCTCGACAATTTCGAATGGGACGCCGGCTACAGTGTGCGGTTCGGCCTTGTTTACGTCGACTATCCGACGCAGCGGCGCATTCCAAAGGCCTCGTTTGAATGGTACCGCAACCTTATCAAGGCGGCACGGGCGCGATGATGCAACAGCCACGCAGCTCAGGCGACCTGGTGCTGGCCGACATCGGCGGGACCAATGTGCGTTTTGCGATGCTAAGCCGTGGCGAGGTCACGCAAGTTGAGCACATGGCGGTTGCCGATCACACACAGTTCGCTGATGCACTCGCAGCTTTTCTGGCGCGACAGCCTGAGACGAAAGCTGCGCACCGCATTTTGTTCGACGTCGCCGGCGTGGTGGATGGCGAGTATTGCCGACTTACCAACAATGATTGGGTGGTCGACGGGAAGGAGTTGCGGGCGCGCTTCGGCTTTACCGACGTACACCTCATTAACGATTTCGAAGCGGTAGCCTGGTCGCTGCTGGCGCTGAAAGCGAAAGACCTCATGCAGCACGGAGGTGGCGCGGCGCAGCCAGATGCACCGATGCTGGCGATTGGGCCGGGAACCGGTTTCGGCGTTGCCGCTTACGTGCCGCGCGCGGGCGGCTTCGTGCTGCATGGTGAAGGCGGTCATGCGACCATGCCGGGTGGTTCCGCGCGCGAGGATGCGATCATCGCGCTCCTGCGCAAGGAGTTCGGACACGTGTCGGTCGAGCGTGTTCTCTCCGGCCAAGGTCTCGAAAATCTCTATGGCGCCATTTCCGCGGTCGACGGCAAGCGCGTGGCGGAGCGAAAGGCTCCCGAGATCATGCAGGCCGCTGCCGCCGACACTTGCGCGGTAAGTCGCGCTGCGGTCGACATGTTCTGCGCCATGCTCGGTGAAGCAGCAGGCAATCTGGCGTTGAGCTTCGGCGCCGCGGGCGGCGTCTATCTTGCCGGCGGCATCCCCAAGCACCTGCGCAAATACCTGCCGCAATCGCAGTTTCGCGCGCGCTTTGACGCCAAGGGCCGGATGAGCCCATACGTTGCCCAGATTCCGGTCTATCTCATATTGCACGACGATCCGGCCTTTCTCGGGCTGCACGCGCTCGCTGCACGGCGCGGCTGGAGCGCATAGCGAGGCACCCTGGCAAAGATCGTCACGCTCACCGTCAATCCCGCGCTCGATCTCTCCACGTCGGTCGAGCGCGTGCTTCCGTCCGCGAAGCTGCGCTGCGCCCTATATCGACGCGATGCCGGCGGCGGTGGCGTAAACGTTGCGCGGGTGGTGAGGCGTTTCGGCGGTGATGTCGAAGCGATTGTCACCATCGGCGGATTCACCGGCCACCTGCTGCGCAGCCTCATCGAGAAGGAAGGCATTGCCGCGCGCTATATCGAGGTTGCTGCAGAAACGCGCGAGAATTTCTCGGTCAATGAGCGAACAACGGCCAAGCAATTCCGTTTCGTCCTGCCTGGCGAGCCGCTGCGCGAAAGCGAATGGAAGCGGTGTCTTGACACGCTCGCTGCCACGACGCCGGCGATCGTCGTCGCGAGCGGCAGCCTTCCGCCGGGCGTCCCGGAGAACTTCTATGCGCAGGCAGCAGCCGCAGCGCACAAGGCCGGCGCCAAATTTTTCCTTGACACGTCCGGCCTGCCGCTGAAAGCGGCGGTCGAGGCCGGCGTCGACCTGATC
>Ga0207819_1000035_pt1 | contig 22070 bp, 18 predicted proteins | sample LuqExpMetageno42_FD_187800 | JGI IMG/M metagenome (GOLD analysis project Ga0207819, IMG submission 187800) | Tropical forest soil microbial communities from Luquillo Experimental Forest, Puerto Rico - Sample 42 (SPAdes) | ecosystem: Environmental > Terrestrial > Soil > Tropical forest ...
CGTCGCGACGATCCCGTGGAACTCTGATCGGATGGGTATGGGTGTACAACATCGCGTGGATGTTCGTGCTTGGCGGCATTCGCTTGCGTTACCGAACGCTTCGCCTCCTAGCTCGGCAGGCAAGCAGTGTGCACCTCGTGAATCAATACCTGCAGCCGCATCGGGCTGCGAGACGGGAGCTTCAGATGGATTGTCGGAAGAAGTTTATCGTCGAGCCCGGCGCGAAGGTTCAATTGTCAAAAATTGGTGCCTCCTATACCGGCGAGCATGAGAGTCACGAACGCGCGCTGCCAGCGATCCAAGCCCATGTCGAGCGCATGGAGAAGCTGCAGGACTTGCTTTACGCGGATGGCGGACAATCTCTTCTTGTCGTGCTGCAGGGGCTCGATGCTGCCGGCAAAGACGGCGTCATTCGGCACGTATTCAGCGGGATGAATCCGCAAGGGACATCCGTTTTCGGGTTCAAGCAGCCGAGCAAAGAGGAGGCCGCGCACGACTTCCTCTGGCGTGCTCACCGGCACACGCCGGGAAAAGGCGAAGTGGTAATCTTCAATCGATCTCATTACGAAGGCGTCCTCGTTGTCCGCGTCCACAACGTCGTGCCGAAGTCGGTATGGTCGAAACGCTTTGACCTGATTAACGACTTCGAAAAACTGCTGTCGCAGAACCAAACGACTATTCTCAAGTTCTTCCTGCACATCACTCCGGAAGAACAACTCGCGCGCTTCAAACACCGCCTCGATGACGCCTCACGGCACTGGAAGATCAGCGAAAGCGACTATTCCGAGCGGGAGCTATGGACGCAGTATTTGAGTGCGTACGAGGATGCCATGACGTTGACGAGCACAAAGCATGCGCCCTGGTACATCATCCCCGCGAACCACAAGTGGTTCCGCAATTTCACGGTGTCGCAGATCATCGCCGACACCATGGATGGAATGGGCTTGAAGGTGCCGCCGACGCGCGTGAACCTCGCGGACATTCGCCGCAAATACCATGCCGCGGAGCTTGAGGATAAGCAACACGGCGCGTGATAGGGCGGCATCCCGGACGCTCTCAGGCTCTGCCACTTGCGATTACGCCAAATCACGGCGCCGACTTCCGAAATGGGTCAAACAGCGACACTGCAGGAGAAAAGGTCATAGACTTCTTTGAAAGTTTGACCAATGTCCTTCGTCAGCTGGGCGCCGAGTGAATGAGACCGACGATGCCGTTGGAGGACTCTGAAATATTTGAGCTCCTCGTTAGGCCTGCACTGGCGCTGGCTGAAGGCACATTTTGCGCCTCATTACGCCAAATCACGTTGTCAGAGCGATGAGTCAGAAGCTTTTCCCGAGCTCGAAATCATTTATGCGTATCGTGACGCAAAAGCTCGACTATTTGCGCTTCGCGAACTAGATGCTATTTCCATTAAAGAGTCACAGCAAATCGACAGTATCGCGCGCGGCCTTCTGCAAGGATTCCGTGGCGAACAACAAGCAAAAATCGCTTGGTTAGCAAGGGAGTATATTTTCAATGAACGACTGTTCCCATGGATTCAACCCGAAAATAGACTATCTGTTCGCGAGCGTTACAGTGTTATCTATGAATTGGCAGATCTAACCGACCGAGTCTTAGGCGAACCATTGTCTATTGCATTGATAGAAGCGGCACGGGGTCTTGAACTTCGCGGAGTTGAATTAGAGGATGTCTTGCAAATTCTTTCCAGAGTCCCATCATACCTGCAAATGTTTGGCTATGAGCATTTCATTGAGGATGTTACGCAAGACGGCGGGCAATAGGGTCCCTCTTCCGGCATTGGATCGGGGAGGATGATTGATCTCCTGCCAGGGAAGAAATCAGGCGGTTGCAATCGAATCCTGATAGGACTCGCACGACAAAATATGCGTGCGAGAATGTCTCTTGAGAATGTTATGCAAAGCGTGCAATCACATTTGCGTCGATGTATCGACGTTCCTGAGATTGCGATTGTGATTACCGATGTGTGGGATAAGGAAAGCTTTGATAGCAGTGTGGATGAGATTGCTTCGCGACGACGCCAAGGGATGAAGTTTATGTTCTTGTTAGTGAACGGAAGACGACTCGTCCCTATGGATCTGTCTTTTTCGTAGCTTTGGTATAATAAGCCGGAAAGTGATTGTTCGACCGACGAAAAAGGGGGGAGCAAACTTCCGAACTAACCTTACGTGTGGCCGCCTTACGTCCGTTCCTGGTCAAACGACGACTACATCGCAAGGGTCGCCCGGTGGAGGCCTGCGGAAGAAGGTGAAACAAGAAGCTGGAAAGAGCCGAGAGCGCTCGGCGCAATGCAGCTTCTTTGCAATTTGTGCAGGGGCGGGCTCGCGATTGCCTCGAGCGCGGATTAAACATCATCGAAGCGAGCTACAAGTCCTAGAAAATTCCAAGTTGCCTTATTACCTGCGCTCAATAATTGCGCGTCTTTTTTCAACAGCTATGGAGCGGCTTAGGGCGGAAGCGAGCGGCCGCTCTGAGGCGCGCCTAGGTTTTGCCTATAACGCCCATTCCGGATGAAGTGTTTTGGCTAGACGAGAGCTCGATTTAAGCACCCGGGGCTATCAGGTCATTGATCGATCGCTATGCTGCAAGGCGCAACAACAGCGTTCCTCAAAAACGTGCCCGCGCTGTATGAAGCACCGTGGATATGGTCGTCCGAAACGCTAAATCAGCATCGACGACGATACGCCGGCACGCTCGGGCAAGATGGAGAAGTGGTGTGATGGGGCGTCCAATTGAGGGCGTAGCGCGCCCTCAACCGTACTTCCCATGACAGTGCTTGTATTTCTTGCCCGAGCCGCAGGGGCAAGCTTCGTTGCGGCCGACCTTGCCCCACGTCGTCGGGTCCTTCGGATTGCGCTCGGCGACCGCCGTATCGCCCTCCGCCGCTATGGCGGACGCGGTCAGCGCGGGCGCCATAGCCAACTCGTCCTCGCCCGTGTTCGGGTTGAGGTGATGCGCTTCCATGTAGGGAAGCTGCGACGTTTCTTCCTGCGGCGGTTGCTGCACGATCTCAACGCGCATCAACTGTGCGGTAACCGCCTCGCGCAGATGCGCGACCATCGCCTCGAACAGCGCAAAGGCCTCCGCCTTGTACTCGTTGAGCGGATCGCGCTGGCCATAGCCGCGCAGGCCGATGACCTGGCGCAGGTGATCGAGCATCACCAGATGCTCGCGCCAGAGATGATCGAGAGTCTGTAAGAGGATCGATTTCTCGACGTAACGCATGACGTCGGGGCCGTACTTCGCGACCTTCGACGCCATGAACTCGTCGGCGCGGCGGGTGATGCGCTCCTTCACTTCCTCGTCGGCGATGCCTTCTTCCTTCGCCCAATCCTGCACTGGCAGTTCGAGCGTGAGCATGTCCTTGAGCACGGTCTGGAGGCCCGCCGTGTCCCACTGCTCCGGATAGGCGTTTGCCGGTATGTGCTTGGCGACCAGATCCTCGACGACCGAATGGCGCATGTCAGCGATGGTTTCGTCGACGGCGTCGTCGCGCATCAGGTCGAGCCGTTGCTCGAAGATCACCTTGCGCTGATCGTTCATCACGTCGTCGTATTTGAGCAGATTCTTGCGGATATCGAAGTTGCGGGCTTCGACCTTCTGCTGCGCCTTTTCCAGCGCCTTATTGATCCAGGGATGGACGATCGCCTCGTTTTCCTTCAGCCCGAGCTTCTGCAGCATGCCATCGAGCTTGTCGGAGCCGAAGATACGCATCAGATCGTCTTCGAGCGACAGGAAGAACTTGGAATGCCCCGGGTCGCCCTGGCGGCCCGAACGGCCGCGCAACTGATTGTCAATGCGGCGACTTTCGTGCCGCTCGGTGCCGAGCACGAACAGACCGCCGGCCTTCAGCGCGCGCTCTTTCAATTTTGCGATCTGCTCGCGGATCTTCGCGGCGCGGGGATCCTTGTCGCGCGCACCCCAATCCTCGATGTCGGCGATCTCTTGCCGGATGCGCATGTCGGCATTGCCGCCGAGTTGAATGTCGGTGCCGCGGCCGGCCATATTCGTGGCGATCGTCACCGCGCCGGGCACGCCGGCCTGCGAGACGATGAACGCTTCCTGCTCGTGGTAGCGCGCGTTCAGGATGGCGAAGACCTTTTTCTCGGTCTCGCCGGAATAGAGATCGGCAAATGCGTTCGGATCGGAGAAGTCGTGCTGCTCCCAGCCCTCCTTGCGCATCAGTTCGGCAAGATGCTCGGACTTCTCGATCGACGTCGTACCGACCAGCACCGGCTGGCCGCGTTTGCGGCAGTCCTCGATCAGCGTGATGATCGCGCGATTTTTCTCGGCCGCGGTGCGATAGACCTCGTCGTCGTCGTCGTCGCGCGCGAGCGGCATGTTGGTCGGCACCTCGAGCACTTCGAGGCCGTAGATGTCCATGAACTCGTCCGCTTCGGTGAGCGCCGTGCCGGTCATGCCGGCGAGCTTCTCGTACATGCGGAACAGGTTCTGGAAGGTGATCGAGGCGAGCGTCTGGTTTTCCGGCTGGATCGGCTGGTGCTCTTTGGCCTCCAGCGCCTGGTGCAGCCCTTCGGAATAGCGCCGGCCCGGCATCATGCGGCCGGTGAACTCGTCGATGATGACGACCTCGCCGTTGCGCACGATGTAATCCTTGTCGCGCTGGAACAGCTTGTGCGCGCGCAGCGCCTGGTTGATGTGGTGCACGACCGAGACGTTCTCGATGTCGTAGAGCTTGCCGCCCTTGAGCAGCCCCGCCTCGCGCAGCATCACCTCCATCTTCTCCATGCCGGCTTCGGTCAGGGTGACGGTGCGCTGCTTCTCATCGATCTCGTAGTCGCTCTTCTCGAGCTTGAGGATGTAGCTGTCGATCGTATTGTAGAATTCCGAGCGGTCGTCGAGCGGGCCGGAAATGATCAGCGGCGTGCGCGCCTCGTCCACCAGGATCGAGTCCACCTCGTCGACGATGGCGTAGATATGCCCGCGCTGGACCATGTCCTCCGGGCGATACTTCATGTTGTCGCGCAGATAGTCGAAGCCGAGCTCGTTGTTGGTGCCGTAGGTGATGTCGCAGTCGTACGCCTTCTTGCGCTGCTCGTCGTCGAGCCCGTGCACGATGACGCCGACGGTCAGGCCAAGGAAATTGTAGATCTGGCCCATCCACTCGGCGTCGCGCTTGGCGAGGTAATCGTTGACCGTCACGACGTGCACCCCGCGGACGGAGAGCGCGTTAAGATAGACGGAAAGCGTGGCGACCAGCGTCTTGCCTTCGCCGGTCTTCATCTCGGCGATCTTGCCCTCGTGCAGAATCATGCCGCCGATCAGCTGGACGTCGAAATGGCGCTGGCCGAGCGTGCGCTTGGCCGCCTCGCGCACCGTTGCGAAGGCCGGCACGAGCAGGTCGTCGAGCGAGGCGCCCTCTTCAATCTGCTTCTTGAAGTCGGCGGTACGCGCCTTCAGCGCCTCATCAGACAGGGTGGCAACTTCGGCTTCCAGCGCATTGATGGCGGCGACGCGCGACTGGTAGCTGCGGATGCGCCGGTCATTGGCGGAGCCGAACAGCTTGCGGGCGACGGCGCCTAACATCTCTTGTGCTCCTAAATCCTCACGCCGCGACCGCTACCATACGGACGCGGCCGGATATTGGTTCCGGCGCTCCGGAATGCGGCTCTTTTCGGGCAATTGCGAATGCAAACCGCGCCAGAAAGCGCTTTTGGCCGAGGTGAGCGAGACATAGGAGGGGGTCGGAATGATGTCAATCGGCCGGTTTTGTCAGCATTAACCCTTAGATCACGCCCTCTTTATGCCGCACCGGCAAGCTCTGCCGTTGCAAAAGGGCGGTCGATGGGTGAAAAGCCCCGGCATCCGCAAAACCATGCGGGCCAGAACCTCAAGGACAGTTTGATGACCTTCTCTTTCTCGGCCGGCTCTCCGGCCCTCTGGCGCAGGGCGACTTTGCTTGGCGCCGCGCTTGCGCTTCTGGTCGGCACCTCGACCGCAAGCTTCGCCCAAGACAAGGATCCCCTCATCGCGACGGTGAACGGCACGCAGATCCACCAGAGCGACGTCAACGCCGCCGAGGAGGAAGCCGGGCAGCTTCCACCGATGTCGGCCGAGCAGAAGCAGGACTACATGGTCCAGTTTCTCACCGACATGACGCTGCTCACGCAGGCCGCCGAAGCCAAAAAGATGGGCGATTCGGACGACTTCAAGCGCAAGATGGAATTCGCGCGCAAGAAGCAGCTGATGGAGACGCTGCTGCAGTCGGTCGGGAAAGATGCGACCACCGATGAGGCGCTGCACAAGGCCTATGACGACGCGGTCAAATCGATGCCGCCCGAGGAAGAGGTGCATGCGCGCCATATCCTGATCCGCGCGCCGCAGGATGACGCGAAGGCGAGCGACGAGGCGAAGAAGAAGATCGAGGCCGTGATCGCACGTCTGAAGAAGGGTGAGGACTTCGCGAAGGTCGCGACGGAAGTCACCGAGGATCCCTCGGGCAAGTCGAACGGCGGCGATCTCGGCTGGTTCACCAAGGAGCAGATGGTGCCGGAGTTTTCCGATGCCGCGTTCGGCCTGAAGCCGGGTGAATTCTCCGGCCCGGTGCACACCCAGTTCGGCTGGCATGTGGTGAAGACCGAGGACAAGCGCACCAAGCCGGCTCCGACCTTCGACGAGGTGAAGCCGCAGCTCGAGCAGTACGTCGTGCGCAAGGCGCAGGCGGAGCTGGTCACCAAGCTGCGCGGCGAAGCCAAGGTGGAGCGGATGGACAAGAAGGCCGAAACGGCGGCGCCGCCGGCGAATCCCGCCCCGGCCAAGTAGCTTTTTCGATCCGCTTATCAAATCTTTTCGTGATGGCCGGGCTTGTCCCGGCCATTTCGCTTCTGTAGGGCATCGCGCGTCTGCCGGCGATATGCCGGTTCAAAGGTGAGCGCCGTGGCCCATTCCGTTTCTCCTCTCGCACCCAAGCACGTTCCCGACATGCCGGAGATCGCGGGCGTGCGCCTTGCGACCGCACAGGCAGGCATCCGCTACCAGAACCGCACCGACGTGCTGCTCGCGCTGTTCGATCCAGGAACGACGGTCGCCGGCGTATTCACTCGCTCGAAGTGCCCGTCCGCACCGGTCGAATGGTGCCGAGCAATCCTCAAGTCCGGCAAGGCGCGTGCGCTGGTGGTCAATTCCGGCAACGCGAATGCCTTCACCGGCAAAACGGGGCGCGCCGCGACGAAGCTGACCGCGGAGATCGCAGCACCCGCGGCCGGCTGCAAGCCGAACGAAATCTATCTGGCGTCGACCGGCGTTATCGGCGAGCCGCTCGACGCGTCCAAATTCGGGCCAGTGATGCAGGGCCTCGCCGAACGCGCGCGGCCGGGCGATTTTGTAGAGGCAGCCAAGGCGATCATGACGACCGACACCTTTCCAAAGGTCGCCACGGTTACGGCCAAGATTGGCAGATCGACAGTGACGATCGCCGGCATCGCCAAGGGCGCTGGCATGATCGCGCCGGACATGGCCACCATGCTGTCATTCGTCTTCACCGACGCTGCGATTGCTGCGCCAGCGCTGCAGGCGATGCTGAAAGAGGGTGTCGCGGACACGTTCAACGCCGTCACCATCGACGGCGACACCTCCACGTCGGACACGTTGATGCTGTTCGCGACCGGCAAGGCCGAAAGCTGCCCGCGCATCGCGCGCGCCGCCGATCCGAAGCTGAGGGCATTCAAGAAGGCACTGCACGTCGTTCTGGCGAACTTGTCCGAGCAGGTCGCGCGCGACGGCGAAGGCGCGCGCAAGCTGGTCGAGATCACGGTGGAGGGCGCCGTCTCGAAGGCATCCGCGCGCAAGATTGCGATGTCCATCGCCAATTCGCCCCTGGTGAAGACCGCGATCGCCGGCGAGGATGCAAACTGGGGCCGGGTCGTCATGGCGGTTGGCAAGGCCGGCGAGCCAGCCGACCGCGACAAGCTCTCGATCTGGTTCAACGGCATCCGCGTTGCGCATAAAGGCGCGCGCGATCCCGCCTATGCCGAGGCTGAGGTGAGCGCGGCGATGAAAGAGCCGGAGATCTCGATGAAAGTCGCGATCGGACTTGGCAAGGGCCGTGACCGCGTCTTGACCTGCGATCTGACGAAGGAATACGTCGCGATCAATGGCGATTACCGGTCTTGACCGTGCGTTGGCGTTCGCCCTCGGTCGTTTATATTTTATGCGCTCAGCGGCGCTAACCGGGCCATTCCATGATTGAGGCTGTCAGTCCGTGAAAACCGTCTTGGTAGCCGCCTGCGCGCTGATCGATGCCGACGGCCGCGTGCTGCTCGCACAAAGGCCGGAAGGCAAGCCGATGGCGCGCTTGTGGGAATTCCCCGGCGGCAAGATCGAGGCCGGTGAACGGCCGGAAGAGACTCTGATCCGCGAATTGAGAGAGGAATTGGGCATCGCCGTCAGTGAGCCGTGTCTGGCGCCGCTTACTTTCGCCAGCCACACCTATCCGGACTTCCACCTTCTGATGCCGCTCTATGTCTGCCGACGCTGGGAGGGGACGGTCAGCGCGAAGGAACATCAAGGGCTCGCTTGGGTGAGACCGAACAGGCTTCGAGATTACGAGATGCCGCCGGCCGACGTTCCGCTCATCTCGCATCTGATGGCGCTGTTGTTGTAGGAGTCGGAAGACATGAGAGCGATTGTCGGACGATGCAGAGCGCTACGCCAGTTCGCTTCGGCGTCGCCGCGGACATTCACGCGCTAGTCTCCGGCCTTGTCGCCGGTCGAGATTTCTTTCGTCCCCAATGCATCCGCAAGCCGCCGCGCGGCAGAGCCGGGCTTGAGCGGCTTTTGCTGACTCTCATGCGGCACCCAGCCCGTGAGCCACGCGATCTCGAAGGTCGCGCGCAGGCGGCCGTCCGGATCGGAAAAGCGTTCTTTGTAAAATTGCGCCATACGCATCAATGTCGCGCGCTTGAGCGGCATTCGCCGGCGCTCGATCAGCGCGTTCGTTGCGCCCATTCCGCGCAAATCGCGCATGATGGCGAATGCGCTGTCGTAGCGGACGATCAGCTTGTCCGAGTCGGCGACGGGCAGCGCAAAGCCGGCGCGCTGCAGCAAGGCACCAAGATCCCGCAAATCCGCGAAGGGCGCGACGCGCGGCGACAGCCCGCCTTCCACTTCACTTTCAGCGAGCGCAAACGCCTGGCGCAGTTCGGTCAGCGTTTCGCCGCAGAGGAGCGCGGCAAGCATCAACCCATCCGGCCTCAGCGCGCGGCGGATTTGAATGAGTGCACCGGGAAGGTCGTTGACCGACTGCAGTGCGAGCGCAGAGACGGCGAGATCGAGCGAGGAATCGGCGAACGGAAGTGCTTCTTCGTCGGCGACGATGTGAAGCCCGTTTCCGCCTGGCGCATTCGAGACGGCAATCATCGTTTGAATTTTGCCGCCGCCCGCGAACGCACGCTGCAGCGCATCTGTTGGTGTGCCGATATCTGCGGCAATTGCAAATTGCCGCACCACGGTGCCAAGCCGCTCCGCCAGATCGCCGGCGACATGATCGAGCAGAAACGTCACGGGCCCTTGCGCACGGGCGCGCGCCTGGCGCGCGTGCAGGAGCTGACGGTCGAAAACGGCTGCAGCCGAGGTCATCGTCTTCCTTGTCATGCCCAACCGGGCATCCGGTACGCGACTCGTCTCATGTGGGTACTGGATAGCCCGCTTGCTCGGGCGAGGACAGCAACATTTGTGGTATCGTTTGTCCATGAGCGACGCTGTCTCGACGGACGACACACAAGTTTCCCGTCTCGCGAGCTTTGCCGCGCCGCTGCGGAGCGCACTGCGTTTCATCGTCGACACAGCATTGCCGCCGCTGTGTCCGAGCAGGCGCGTGTGGTCGACGCCCTAGCAGGTCGGACTCGACAAGACCGAGCGCGCCGCGAACGTGCAGGGCGCATTCAAGGTCGTGGCCGAACGCAAGCCGGAAGTCGCCGGGCGGCGGCTGATCCTCATCGACGATGTGCTTACGTCAGGAGCGACTGTGGACGCCTGCGCCCTGCTCCGGGCCGGGGCATGTCGACTTGCTGGTCTTTGCCCGGGTTGTGGCGGGAGGACGGGCGACCATATAAGCCTCTGTCAGGAGCTAGAAATATGGCGTTCGTCGAAATCTATACCACCCGCTATTGCCCCTATTGCGTCCAGGCCAAGGCCCTGTTGAAACGCAAGGGCGTCGAGTTCACTGAATTCGACGTCGGACGGGACTGGGAGCGCAAGAGCGAGATGGTGGACCGAGCGAACGGCCGCATGACGGTTCCACAGATCTTCATCGGGGCCACCCACGTGGGCGGCTGCGACGACCTCCACGCGCTGGAGCAGGACGGCAAGCTCGACCCGCTACTCGCAGCCGAAGGCGCCGCTCCATGACCGAGAGTCCCGCGCGGTTCAAGGCGGCGATGATCCAGATGCGTGCTGGCCTCACGCCTGCCGCGAACGTGGACGCGGCTGCGCGGCTGATCGAGCAGTCCAAGATAGACGGTGCTGGCTACGTGCAGACGCCGGAGATGACCAACGTGCTCGCCGCCAAGCGCGAGCATCTCTTTGCCACGATCGTCGAGGAGGAGAAGGACGCGTCGCTTGCCGCGTTCCGGGACTTGGCGCGGCGGCTCCGAATCATCATTCACGTCGGCTCACTGGCCGTTCGGCTCTCGCCCGACCGCGCCACCAATCGCGCGTTCCTGATAGATCCCCAGGGCGAGATCGTCGCGCGCTACGACAAGATCCACATGTTCGACGTGAACCTCGCCAACGGCGAGAGCTATCGTGAGTCGAACAATTACACGCCGGGTGAAAGCGCCATCGTTGCCGATCTCCCTTGGGGCCGGCTCGGCCTGACGATCTGCTACGATCTGCGCTTTCCGGCCCTCTATCGCGCGCTCGCCGAAGCTGGTGCGAGCTATCTCGCCATTCCCTCCGCCTTCACCAAGCAGACCGGCGAATCGCATTGGCATGTCCTCAATCGCGCGCGCGCGATCGAGAACGGCTGCTTTGTTTTCGCGGCTGCGCAGGGGGGCAAGCACGAGAACGGGCGCGAGACCTTCGGCCATTCGCTCATCGTCGATCCATGGGGCCGCGTCTTGGCGGAAGGCGGTACCGAGCCGGGCGTCGTCATGGCGGAGATCGATCCGGCCGAGGTCGCAAGCGCGCGCGCGCGTATTCCGTCGCTGCAGCACGGCCGGCGCTTCGAAATTGTTGAGCCGCTCGCAGAACCGTCCTATCTGCACCTCGTCGGGGGTGCCGAATGATCAAATACGCGCTGGTCTGCGACAAAGGCCACGAGTTCGAAAGCTGGTTTGCGGATTCCGCCGCCTACGACAAGCAACGCAAGCGCAAGCTCGTCGCCTGTCCGGTTTGCGATTCCGTCAAGGTCGACAAAGCGATCATGACGCCGCGGCTCATCGCGACCAAGAAAGGCAAGCGGCCTGCTCCCGTCGAGGCGCCTGCACCAGTCGCAAACCAAGCGCCGGCGGGACCACCCGCACCGGTCGCGATGATCTCGCCGCAGGAAGTCGAATTCCGCGCCAAACTGAAGGAACTGCGCGACCATCTGGTCAAGAACGCCGAGAACGTCGGCGCGAAATTCCCGGAAGAAGCACGCAAGATGCATTACGGCGAGACCGACCATCGCTCGATCTACGGCGTCGCCACCCCGCAGGAAGCCAAGGATTTGCTCGACGAAGGCATCGAGTGCCATCCGCTGCCGGCGCTGCCGGACGAGAAGAATTGATTTGATCTGTCGTCCCCGCTTTCGCGGGGACGACAGATCAATACGCCCACACCAGCAACGCCACACCGATCACCACCAGCACCACGCCGGCGAGTTCGCGCTGCGTGGTCGGCTGTTTGAACACGAACCGCGTGACGCCCTGCGCGAACAGCACTTCGACCAGCGCCAAGGTGCGCACGTTCGCGGCGGTCGCAATGGCGAAGGCGAGAAACCAAAACTCGGACGCGAATGCGCCCATAAAGCCGGCGAACAAAGACGGCCGCCACGCGCGCGCGATGTCGTGCAGCACCTTCGGATCGCGCCACGCGAGCCAGGCGCTCAGCAGCGCGGCCTGCATCACGAGCCCCACCGCAAGCGTGAACGTCGCGGCCATCACGAAGTGCGGCAATTGTAGCGACAGGATCGCGCCGCGATAGCCGATCGAGGACAAAGCAAAGAGTGCACCGGAGAAGAGGCCGACGATCGTCGAGCGCATGGTGCTCATTTGCGCCGCGCCGGGTTTCAACGAAATGACGATCACCCCGGCGGTGGCGATCAGGATCGCAGCCGCGGATAGCGGCGTGATCTTGTCGCCGAGGAAGATCAGCCCGAACAGCGCGACCTGCACCGGCTCAGTCTTGATGTAGGCATAGGCCACCACGAACGACCGCTCGCCCATCACCGACAGCATCGTGGCGGTTGCCGCGATCTGCGTCAGCGCCCCGGCGAGCACCCACGGCCAGAACACGGCCGGTGGACTTGGCCATTCGTAGCCGGCCGTGAGCATCACACCGGGCAGAAAAATAAACAGCGCGAAGGGAAAGCCGAACAGGAAGCGCACATGCGTGGCGCCGACGGTGCCGAGCGTTGTGGTCAATTCGCGCTGCATGGCATTGCGCGCGGTTTGCGCGGCGGCGGCGATCAGCGTGAAGACGGCCCAGAGCATGCGAAGTCTTTCACAACGTCATGCCCGGCTTCATGCCGGGCATCCACGTCTTTCCGTGTTACTCAGGCGTGGATGGCCGGCGCAAGCCCGCTCATGATGAACTGCTATGCAGCCGCGGGCTTTACGTCTGTAGCGTCTGGAAACTCCGTCACCTTGCCCTGCTCATTATCGATCAGCAGGAACAGATCGAAATAACGGATCGTCGGCGCCGCCCCGGTTCGCCTGATGATCGACTGACGCCATTCCTCACCGTGCGCCTCCTGCGCCGCCTCGACGGACGGCCAGATGTAGACGCCGCCGCCGGTCTTGCCGTCGAGCGAAAGCAGGAAATGCTTGCGCAGCAATTCGGGATTGGCGCGCCACTTGTCGATTACCTGTCGCGCGTCTTCCGCGACCTGCTCGCGCGTCCAGCCTTTCGGCGTGTTGAACTCGACCAGCTCCAGGATCATGTTGCCGCTCCCTCTTTGGCGGCGACTAGCATGTAGTTGACATCCATGTCTGACGACAATTGCCAGCGTGCCGCGAGCGGATTGAATACGACGCCGCGCTCGCCGATCACCGCCATGCCGACGTCCTCGATCGCCGTTTCCAATTCTTCCGGCGTGACGAACTTGTCCCACTGATGCGTGCCGCGCGGCAGCCAGCGCAAAACGTACTCCGCGCCGACGATTGCCAAGGCGAAGCTTTTCAGCGTGCGGTTGAGCGTAGCGGCGAACAGTAAGCCGCCGGGTTTCACCAATGATCCGCAGGTCGCGACGAAGGAGGGCACATCGACGACATGCTCGACCACCTCCATCGCCAGCACAACGTCGAACTGCTCGCCTGCTCCGGCCAGCGCTTCGGCCGTCGTGTCGCGATAATCGATCATCGCACCGCTTTCCGCCGCGTGTGTGCGGGCCGCGGCGATGTTCTTCTCGGCCGGATCGATCCCGGTCATCTCAGCGCCAAGCCGCGCCAGCGGCTCGGTTAAAAGACCAGCGCCACAGCCGATATCGAGGACGCGCAAGCCCTTGAGGCAGCCGAGCTTGCTTGGGTCGCGGCCGAAATGCTCGGCCGCATGGTCGCGAATATAGGCGAGCCGCACCGGATTGAGCTTGTGCAGCGGCGCCATGGGACCGCGTGGGTCCCACCAGCGGGCGGCGAGCTTGGAAAACTGCTCGACTTCGCGCGGATCGACCGACGCCTGATGCTCGACCATGCTCGCCTCTATCCGTGTTGCAGGGCCGGGGTCCCGCCGTTATGAATACGCGCCTTTTTGGCCGGCGGCTCGGGCAAGAAAGCCCCCGCCGGCCCGTTTGTTAGCGGTTTTTGGCAGGTCCGGGAATGCCTCGTCTGGTGATGAAATTCGGCGGTACTTCGGTGGCCGATCTCGACCGCATCCGCAACGTCGCGCGGCATGTGAAGCGCGAGGTCGATGCCGGCTACGACGTCGCCGTGGTCGTCTCCGCAATGGCGGGCGTCACCAACCAGCTCGTCGGCTATTGCCGCGACGCCGCCATCCTGCACGACGCGCGTGAATACGACGCGGTCGTCGCGACCGGCGAGCAGGTGACGGCCGGCCTGCTCGCGATCGTGCTGGAAGGCATGGGCGTGAACGCCCGCTCCTGGCAGGGCTGGCAGCTGCCGATCTTGACCGACGACGCGCACGCCTCCGCGCGCATTCTGGACATCAACGGGGCCGAACTGGTCAAACGCTTCAAGGAGCGCGGCCAGGTCGCCGTCATCGCCGGCTTCCAGGGCGTGCATAAGGAGACCGGACGGATCACGACGCTCGGGCGCGGTGGCTCGGATACGTCGGCGGTCGCTGTGGCCGCGGCGATCGGCGCCGAGCGCTGCGATATCTACACAGATGTCGACGGCGTCTACACGACCGATCCGCGCGTCGTGCCGAAGGCGCGCCGGCTCGATAAGATCGCGTTCGAGGAAATGCTGGAGCTCGCCTCGCTCGGCGCGAAAGTGATGCAGGTGCGCTCGGTCGAGCTCGGCATGGTGCACAACGTGCGCATCTTCGTGCGCTCCAGCTTCGTCAAGCCGGAGGATATCGATCCAAAGCAGACGCCGCCCGGCACGCTCATCTGCGACGAGAGTGAGATCATGGAACAGCAAGTCGTCACCGGCATCGCCTTCTCCAAGGACGAGGCGCAAATCTCGATCCGCAACGTGCAGGACAAGCCGGGCATCGCCGCCGCGATCTTCGGCCCGCTCGCGGATTCGAACATCAACGTCGACATGATCGTGCAGAACGTCTCCGCCGACGGCGCCACGACCGACCTTACCTTCACCGTACCGTCCGCCGATTACGAGCGCGCCCGCGCGACGATCGAGAAAGCGAAGGCCGAAATCGGCTACGCGCGGCTCGACGGCGCGACCGATGTGGCGAAGATCTCCGTCATCGGCATCGGCATGCGCAGCCATGCCGGCGTCGCCGCACGCGCGTTCAAGGCGCTGTCGGAGCGCAACATCAACATCCGCGCCATCACCACCTCGGAGATCAAGTTCTCCGTCCTGATCGACGCGGCCTATACCGAACTTGCCGTGCGTACGCTGCACAGCCTGTACGGCCTCGACAAATAATCGAACCCGGAGGAAGTCCCATGCGCGTCGTTGCGCTCGAAGAGCATTTCAATGCCCCGCATCTGACCAAGCGGATCGATCCATCGGTCGTCAAGGCGCGGGGCTTCATCCCGCGCAAGGTACCGAAGGATCGGCCGAATCCGATGGACCTCTTGCCGGAGCTCGGCGACATCCGGCTGAAATCAATGGACGACACCGGCATCACCGTGCAGGTGCTCTCGGCGGCGGGCGCCGGCCCCGACCTTGTGCCCGGCGTGGACGGGATCGCGCTCGCGCGCGAGATGAACGACTATCTCGCCGAGACGTGCGCCAAGCATCCTACCCGCTTCAAAGGATTCGCCGCGCTGCCGCTGCAGACCGGCGAGGCGTGCGGCGACGAGCTCGTGCGCTGCGTCAAGCAGTTCGGCTTCGTCGGTGCGCTCATCAACGGCACTACGGAAGGCCGCTTCCTCGATCACCCAATGTACGGGTCGCTGCTCGCGGCGGCGGTGGAGCTGGACGTGCCAATCTACATCCATCCGCATATTCCGCCGGCGGCAGTTCGCGAGGCCTACTATTCCGGCCTCGAACCCGGCGCCTCGCGTATACTCGCGACGGCCGGCTGGGGCTGGCACTCGGAAGTTGCGATCCACCTGCTCCGCCTCGTGCTCACCGGCGCGCTCGATAAGCATCGCAAGCTTAAGGTCATCATCGGCCACATGGGCGAGATGCTGCCGGTGATGTTCGACCGCATCGACAAGGTCTCCGCGCTCGATATCGACCACCTGCAGCGCACGATCACGCGCACCATCCAGGACCAGGTCTGGATCACGACCAGCGGCGTATTCACGGCCCCGCCCTTCGTCGCCGCGCTGCAGACGTTCGGCATCGACCGGATCATGTTTTCGGTCGACTACCCGTTCGCGCCGAACCAGGCCGGCCGGCGCTTCCTCGACGCGATCTCGCTTTCGCCGGCCGACATGGCCAAGCTCTGCCACGGGAATGCCGACGCGCTTCTGAAGCTGAAGGCGTAAGCCTTGCCGTCTTGGCCGGCTTGTCCGGGCCGTCTCGCTTAGGCCCTCATCGTGCCCATTTGATCGGGATGCCCGGCACGAGGCCGGGCATGACGGGGGAGAGGCTTGGGGCGCCAAACCCCCTTTGGCTTGCCCCTTGCATGCGTATTTGGCATAGCCTGAGGCAGGCGGCGGGACGCGAGTTCCGGCGGCTGCCATTTTATACAATCAGGCCGAGGACACGGACCGCGGCCGGTAAGGACCTCATCGATGCGTGGCGCGCTCGGCGGTCCGCGCGTGCTTCTGCGCCGGCTTCGCGAGGTGATGGCGGAGCCGGTCAGCGCGCAGGAACGTCTCGACAAGGTGGTCGTTCTGATCGCCGCCAACATGGTGGCGGAGGTGTGCTCCGTCTACGTGTTGCGCATCGACAGCACCCTTGAACTCTACGCCACAGAAGGTCTGAAGCGCGAAGCCGTGCACCAGACGGTGCTGCGACAGGACGAAGGCCTTGTCGGCCTCGTCGCCAGCGAAGCCAATCCGATCAACCTGTCCGAAGCGCAAAGCCACCCGGCCTTCTCGTTCCGACCGGAAACGGGCGAAGAAATCTACCATTCCTTCCTCGGCGTGCCGATCCTGCGCGCCGGCAACACGCTCGGCGTGCTCGTGGTGCAGAACCGGGCGCGGCGCACCTATACGGAGGAAGAGGAAGAGGCACTGCAGACGACGGCGATGGTGCTCGCCGAGATGATCGCATCGGGCGAACTCTCCGCCCTCGCCCGTCCCGGCGCCGAGCCCGCCGCGCGGCACTCGCTGCAGCTAGACGGGGCGTGCCTCTCCGACGGCATCGCGCTCGGCCATGTCGTTCTGCATGAGCCGCGCGTCGTCATCACAAACGTCATCGCCGACGACGTGCCGCGCGAACTCAAGCGTCTCGACGCCGCGGTCGCGACGCTGCGCGCCGATCTAGACCGCCTCGTGGAGGGCCGCGAGTTCGCCGAAGGCGGCGAACACCGCGAGGTGCTCGAGGCCTACCGCATGTTCTCCTACGACCAGGGCTGGCTGCATAAGATTCACGAGGCGGTGTCGACCGGCCTGACCGCGGAAGCCGGCGTCGAGCGCGTGCAGTCCGACACCCGCGCGCGCATGCTGCGCGTCACCGATCCATATTTGCGCGACCGGCTGCACGATCTTGACGACCTCGCCAACCGCCTAATGCGCGTGCTGATGGGGCAGGATCACGCTCCCTCGCGCGAGATGCTGCCCGAGAATGCCATCATCGTCGCGCGCTCGATGGGCCCGGCGGCGCTGCTCGATTATGACCGCAAGCGGCTGCGCGGCCTCGTGCTGGAAGAAGGCGGGCCGACCTCGCATGTGTCCATCGTCGCGCGCGCGCTCGGAATCCCGACGGTCGGCGAAATCGACAACGCGACCGGCCTGTGCGAAGCGGGCGACGCGATCATCGTCGACGGGACGACCGGCCACGTGCATATGCGGCCGACGCCGGAGATCGAGTCGGCCTATGCCGAACGCGTCAAGCTGCGCGCACGCCGGCAGGCGCAGTACCGTGCCTTGCGCGATCTGCCCTGCATCACCAAGGACGGCCAGCCGATCTCGTTGATGATCAATGCGGGCCTCGCGATCGATTTGCCGCATATCGAGGAGACGGGCGCGGCCGGGATCGGCCTATTCCGCACCGAATTGCAATTCATGGTGTCCGACTCCTTGCCGCGCACCAACGAGCAGCACGCGCTGTACCGCGCCGTGCTCGACGCGGCAGGCAAGAAACCGGTGACCTTCCGCACGCTCGACATCGGCGGCGACAAGGTGCTGCCGTATTTGCGCAACATCGAGGAGGAGAACCCGGCGCTCGGCTGGCGAGCGATCAGGCTCGGGCTCGACCGGCCCGGCCTCCTGCGCAGCCAGGTGCGCGCGCTGCTGCGCGCGGCCGGCGGCCGCGAACTGCGCCTGATGTTTCCGATGGTTTCGGAGGTCGCGGAATTCGACAAGGCGAAGTCGCTGGTTGAAATGGAGCTCACGCACCTACGCCGGCACGGTCATGCCCTGCCCGAGCGCGTGCAGATAGGCGCGATGCTGGAAGTGCCGTCGCTGCTCTTCCAGCTCGACGAGTTGCTCGACCGTGTCGATTTCCTGTCCGTCGGCTCCAACGACCTGTTGCAATTTCTCTACGCCGTCGACCGCGGCAACGCCCGCGTCTGCGACCGCTTTGATCCGCTGTCGGCGCCGATGCTGCGCGTTCTGAAGGACATAGCCGCGCACGCGAAGCAACACGGCAAGCCGGTCGCGTTGTGTGGAGAACTCGGCTCGCAGCCGATCGGCGCCCTGGCGCTGGCGATCCTCGGCTATCGCTCGCTGTCGCTGTCGCCCTCGGCGGTTGGTCCGGTGAAGGCACTGCTGCTCGATCTTGACTGCCGCAAAGGCGAAGAAGCGATCCTTCCCTTGCTGAAACAGCCGATCGGCAGCGTACCCATGCGGCAAAAGCTGGAAGAGTTCGCCGCGGCCGAAGGATTGCAGCTTTAGCCATCAGACCGTAAGTGCGTAGCACGCGCCGCGCGGACGAAACGATATGCAACTCCCGCAACAAAAACTGGACGCCCTGCTCCATCGCCACGCGATCCTGGAGCGCGAGCTGTCGACCGAGCTTGCGCCGGAGGCGTTCGTGCGCTTATCGCGCGAACATGCCGAACTCGGGCCGGTTGTCGACGCGATCAAGGCCTATCGAGCCGCGGAAGCCGAAATGGCCGATCTAGACACCATGATCGAGGATTCGTCGACCGATCTGGAAATGCGGCGGATGGCGGAAGCGGAAAAGCCGGACCTCGCCGAGCGCAAAGAAAAGCTCGGTCACGACATCCGGCTTGCGCTCTTGCCGAAAGATGCCATGGACGAGCGCAACGTCATCCTCGAAATCCGCGCCGGCACAGGCGGCGACGAGGCGGCGCTGTTCGCGGGCGACCTGTTCCGCATGTACGAGCGCTATGCGGCGAAGCAGGCCTGGAAGACGGAAGTGCTCTCGACCAGTGAGGGCACCAAAGGCGGCTACAAGGAAATCGTCGCCGAGATCCGTGGCCGCGGCGCCTATGCCAAGCTCAAATTCGAATCCGGCGTGCATCGCGTCCAGCGCGTGCCCGACACCGAGGCGTCCGGTCGGATTCACACCTCCGCTGCGACGGTTGCCGTGCTGCCGGAGGTAGAAGACGTCGATATCCAGATCAACGACGCCGATCTGCGCATCGACACGATGCGCGCAAGCGGCGCGGGCGGCCAGCACGTCAACAAGACGGAATCGGCGATCCGCATCACGCACATGCCGAGCGGCATCGTGGTCTACGTGCAGGAGGAACGCTCGCAGCACAAGAACAAGTCTAGGGCGATGGCGATGCTGCGCGCGCGGCTCTACGACCAGCAGCGCTCGAAGCTCGATGCCGAGCGCGCGGCCGAGCGCCGCGGCCAGATCGGCTCGGGCGACCGTTCCGAGCGCATTCGCACCTACAATTTCCCGCAGGGGCGCGTGAGCGATCACCGCATCAACCTGACGCTCTACAAATTGCCGCAGGTGATCGAAGGCGAGGCGCTCGGCGAATTGATCGATGCGCTGGTGACGCAGCATCAGGCCGATCTGCTGGCGGCCGAAGGCGTGCAATGAGCGCTGCGCGCGCGGTGCCCGGCCTGAAAGCGGGCGTCAGCGTCGCCGATGCCCAGCGACTGATGGTCCGAACCTTCCGGCTCGCCGGCATCGATTCGCCCGGAGCCGACGCGCGCGCGCTCATCTGCGCGGCCCTGCATCTCACCCGTGCGCAATTGATCTCGCAGTCCGACCGCATTCTCGAGGCGCGCGAGGCTTCAGCCGCGGCAGCGCTCGCGGCGCGGCGCACCAGGCGCGAGCCGGTGTCGCGCATTCTCGGAGAAAAGGAATTTTGGAGTTTGCCGTTCCGCGTCACGCCGGACGTGCTGGTGCCGCGGCCGGAAACGGAGACAATAGTCGAAGCGGCGCTAGACGAAATCGACAGCCTCGGCTTGCGCGCAGAAAAGCTCAAAATCCTCGACATCGGCACCGGCACGGCTGCGCTGCTGCTCGCGTTGCTGACCGAATTGCCGCAGGCCCTCAGTGTGGCGACGGACATAAGCAGCGCGGCGATTGCGGTCGCCCGCGGAAATGCGGAACGGCTCGAACTGACGCCGCGTTGCACATTCGTGGTCTGCAATGTCGCGGACGCGATCGGCGGTCGCTTCGACCTTATCGTTTCGAACCCGCCTTATATCGCCCGCGGAGCCGTCGAGACACTCGAGCCCGAGGTCCGCGACTTCGACCCGAAACTTGCTTTGGATGGTGGCGCAGACGGGCTCGATGCCTATCGCGCAATCGCGGCGGCGGCGCCCGGCCTGCTTCGGCCCGGCGGATGGCTGATCGTGGAACTCGGGATCGGCCAGGAAGCTGCCGTTCGAGCTTTGGCGAGCGTTGCGGGACTGCAGGTGAAGACGGTACGCCCAGACCTCGCCGGCATAGCTCGGGCGCTGGTGACGCAATTACCGATGTGAGGCATGCGGATAGTGCATTGCTCCTTCACCAAGGTAAAAAACTCGCATGCCAGGTGGGTCAAAAGACGAAAAACCACTTGGATTACCGGGAGGAAACGACTAGCTTTCATTCACGGAATCGGCCCGTGAGCATCGTCCGCAGGGACCCCGGAGCAAGTCGCTCTGAGTGGCCGCAGGACAGGAGAGCACGGCGCAGTCTGGTCCGGGGGGCCGGAGTTGGCGCCGAAATGGGCCGAGTGTTTTCACCGGTTGGGCGCATCACTATCCTGAGACGAAAAACGGTGCGCGTAACGAAAGGTCGGCAATGGCGCGGCAAGACCGCGGCCATAGGGTTGCTACGGTCATTGGGAAAAACGCAATCGCGATAGCTCGCGGCCGAGCGTCAATTCCTGCGCGGACGAGGCAAGTCCGCCCGCGCGAGAGTATCGGTTTGGACTTGCTTCATGTGGAACGCGCCGTCCGGGAATGGCGGCCAAAGATCAATCGGCGAACAGGGAAATCATGAGAAACGGTCAAAAGCGTATGCGGGGTCGGGGCAATAATCATCGGAAAAGCCAGAACCCGCTCACGCGGGTCTATGAGTCGAATGGTCCGGACGTAAAGATTCGCGGCACGGCTTCGCATATCGCGGAAAAATACATCCAGCTCGCCCGCGACGCGCAGAGCTCGGGCGACCCCGTGGCGGCCGAGAATTACTACCAGCACGCCGAGCACTATTTCCGCCTGATCGCCGCGGCGCAGGAACAGTTCCGGCAGCAGAACCCCTATTACAATCAGCAGCAGGGCATGCCGCAGGGCGCCGCTGACGACGCGTTTGACGATGGCGACGACGAGCAGCCTTTCGGCGGCCAGAACGAGCCCAGCTTCGTGCCGCGTGAGCCGCAGGCGCAACCTTATCTGCCGCGCGAGGGGCAGCCCTTCCCGCCCCGCGATCAGATGCACGTGCGTCCGCAGCCCCAGCCGCAGCCGCAACCTTATCCGCAGCCGCAGCCGCAGCCTTCTGGCGAGCACGAGAGCAACGGGCTGCCGGCATTCATCACCGGCGGTGGACCGCAGCCGCAGGTCAATGGCGGTCCGAACGGCCATGAGCCGGGCGAGCGCAACGAGCGTTTCGGGGGCCATCATCGCCGCCGCCGCCGCCGCGGTGGCTATCGTCCCGATCGCCCCGACATGTCTGGCCAAGGTGCCGAATCCGCCGACACGTCGGAATAGGCCTCAGCCTCCAGGTCGCGGCGCCGGAGTGAGCGCAGGCTCGAGCGCCGGCACAAGCCGGCGC
>Ga0207819_1000038_pt1 | contig 20854 bp, 20 predicted proteins | sample LuqExpMetageno42_FD_187800 | JGI IMG/M metagenome (GOLD analysis project Ga0207819, IMG submission 187800) | Tropical forest soil microbial communities from Luquillo Experimental Forest, Puerto Rico - Sample 42 (SPAdes) | ecosystem: Environmental > Terrestrial > Soil > Tropical forest ...
CTCTCTCTTCAGAAAACCTTCGAGCGCTCTACGGCGCCGCCTTTTCATGTGATTCCGGCAACGGACCATTGTTTGTAATATGAACTGCCATCCGATAATGTGGCAAGACCCCTGCTCGGCCTCAACGGGGTTTCAGGGGGACCAAAACCTCATCGAGTGCCGTTGATCTTGCGGAGGCTTTGTATAAGCCAGGTGCGATCTGTCGTGTCTGGATCATCGAAAGGCGTGTTTATGTCTCGTGGACCTTGGATCGATCACTTCGGCGGCGATTTTTTGTGGTCAAATGCAACGTTAATCCTCAAGGGAATGGCGCCTTACGGTGTTGTCGCGCTGGAAGAGATCGACCGGGTTTGCGAGCGATTGCGCACGCGTAAGGACGAAGCCGATCGCGGCAAAGCGTGGTTCGAGGAGTGGAGCGCGATGGGCGCCCTGATCGAAAGCCGCGGCGACGAAGCACTGAAGAGAAACCACAAGACTACGGCCGGCGACTACTATCTGCGAGCCGGCATCTATCACTACAACGCGGAGCGCTTCATTTTCCCCGGCTCGGAAAAGAAGGCACAGGGCGCTCGCGCCTATAAAGCTTGGCATCAGGGGATTCGGCTTCGTTACCCGAACGTCGAGTTCGTCGAGGTGCCGTATGAAGGCACAACGCTGCCCGCGCTGTTCATGAAAGCGCCGTCGTCCGTTTCCGCGCCGACCGTGGTCGTGCTCAACGGCATGGACAATGCGAAAGAAATGAGCGTGTTTTTCTGCGGCCTCGAGTTCGCGCGCCGCGGCTTCAACACGTTCTGCATGGACGGGCCAGGCATGGGCGAAGTTCGCCGCATGCGCGACATGCCGAGCCGCTACGATTACGAAGTCCCCGGCGCGGCCGCCTTCGATTATCTGCAGCGGCGTAGCGAGGTTGACGCCGAGCGCGTCGCGATCATGGGCTACAGCTTCGGCGGCTACTATTCGTCACGTGTGGCCGCCTTCGAGAAGCGTTATGCGGCTTGCATTGCGCTCTCTGCACTACACTGGGACCTCGCTGCTTGGCAGCAAAAGATCAAGGATGCCAATCGGAACGCGCCGAGTTCGGTCGCACAATCGAACTTCCAATGGCGCTGGGTTGCCGGTGCGAAAGATGAAGACGAAGGCATCGAAATCGCGAAGAAGTTCTCGCTGCAAGGTGTCGCCGAGAACATCACCTGCCCCTTCCTTGTGACCCACGGGGGCAACGACAGGGTCGTGCCAGTCGAAAATGCGCGCAAGCTTTACGACGCGGCCGGATCGACAAACAAGACAATCAAGATCTTTTCGACGGAAGAGGGCGGCGCGGAGCATGCGCATGTCGACAACCGGCAGATCGGCATTGATTTCGCTGCCGACTGGCTCGAAGACATCTTCAACCACGTGCCGCATTGAGTATTGGGCTTTCTGCCCAGATCGACACATCGCGCCCGGAGATCGGATATGAGCGAACGCTTCCCAGAAGAGTCCAAGAACTTCCGCCTGCTGGGACATGACTCCTCGGCGGCCTGGGGCGGCGGCAGCCTCGTCGAGGTTAGAAAAGGCTTTGCATTCGTCGGCGCCGTTGGAGGTTCGAGCTACAGCGGAGCCGAAGGTTTCACGGTGCACGACGTGTCCGACCCGCGCAAACCGCGCAAAGTCGCTGAATTCCCCGCTCCGCCCGGCGTGCACTGCCACAAGTTGCGTCTGGTCGGGGACGATCTGCTGTACGTCAATTCCGAGAAGCTTGCCGGCGAGAAAGGCAAAGATGGACGTGCCGGTCTATTCATTTTCGACGTCAGCAAGCCGAGTTCTCCGAAACAAGTTGGTTTTTACGACATGCCGGGCAGCGGTCCGCATCGCTTCGGTGTCGATAACAAGCGCAATCTCGCCTTGCTGCCCTGCGATGCCGAAGGTTGGCACAAGCGCGTGATCTGGACGCTCGACATTCGCAATCCAGTTAAGCCCGAGATCGTCAGCATCTGGGGCCTGCCTTGGCAGAGGGCGGAAGGTTCGGGAAGCGGCAACGATCCGATGCCGGCCGACACTGCCTGCACCTTGCACGGTCCGCCGACGATCCGCGGCAATCGCATGTACGCCGCCTTCTGGGGCGGCGGCGTCGCCGTCATCGACTGCACCGATCTGTCCAATATGCAATTGCTCGGACACGTTTGCTGGTCACCGCCATTTCCGGGCGGTTCGCACACGGCCTGGCCGATCGGCGACAAGCCCTACATGGTCGTGACCGACGAAGCGCGGGCGCGGCAGAAGTATTGGGACAGCCAATTCATGTGGGTGCTCGATATCCGCGACGAAACCAACCCCATTCCGGTCGCCAATTTCATTCCGGATCGCGACAAGTACTTCCATCGCCCCGGCCGGTTTGGAGCGCATAACATCCTGGAGAACATTCCCGCGGAAGGCCCGTGGGCTAATCTCGTATTCCTGACCTACTTCAACGCGGGCTTGCGCGCGGTGGATGTCAGCGACCCGTTGCAGCCGAAGGAAGTCGGGTATTACGTGCCGGCGACGCCATCGACTCAGGAGGCGATCCAGTCCAACGACATCGGCACAGACGAGCACGGCAGGCTGTATCTGATCGACCGCTGGGGCGCGGGAATGCACATCGTCGAGTACACCGGCTGACTCGTCTGCACGCAGGAAGCATTACGGCCGACCGCCAGTACACGAACGCGGGACGTGTCCGGCGCAGTCCGTTCTACGCTGTCGAGGAGATTTATGTTTTTGACGTTTGCGGATGCAAGCGAATAGGCGCGGACGGCCAGGGGGTGCTAGGAGCGGTGTCGAGTTGGATTTGAAACTCAACCACTTGCCTTGTTCCACTCGCTGAGAATCTTGATTCGTATCGTCTTGGGTGGGCCTCTCCCGGGTCTCACGTTGGAGGTGCCGGGTCACATGCCGTTGTTGCTGGTCGTTCCTCACGACCATTCGTTCGCACGCGTCGGACGGGCGCCTTGCGCTCAGTTTCTGGAACCTTCCGTGGAAACGGACTAGCAGCCCGCCATGGCCCGCAACAGGCGTTAGCGCCGAGGGCCCAGCAAACGCAAACAATGGCCGCTGGAGCTTACCGATACGACTCGGGCGCCGTTTGCTGCAGCAAGGGCCGTGTACAAACCGATGGTAAGCGCGAAGTGTCCGAGGAAGTTGGTGCCAAACTGAAGCTCGAAGCCCTGCGGCGTCTTTTCGAGCTCCGGCACCGCCAGCTTAAAAGTGCGCCGTGATTCCGATGACGGGACCTTACATCGTATCATCTTACTCGTAGTGGGACAGGCGTTCCTGGACTGGCGTGGCGCTGCTTCCTTTGAATCAATGCAGACCGCGCTGCGCGGTCAATGTCCGCTCAGGGCCGGACGCAGACACGAGCGCGTCGTTCAATGCAAGCCTTCACCGCCAACCCGAAACTTGGCGTACGCCCTTTACGGTAGCCACGCGCGCGGGCGCCCGGGTGCTGCCAAGAATCGCCCCCTTATTCGGCCTCGGCGGCGCAAGATCGAGCTCCACGACGAGGGGATCGGCCGACGCGCTGCAGTACTGCGCGATGGCTTTTGCGAAATCGTTCAGCAGTTGCGAGAATTGCTGTGGTGGAAGAGGAGGCGTGAGGTCCCCGACGACCCACACCGTGTGGCACCGACTTAGCACGGGTGCGACCGATTGGAGCTGGTTTTTAAGCATCAGCTCGAAGCTTTGAATTTGCGCGCGCCCCCCCGGACCGTGCGCGGAGGCGAACGGTCCGACTCCGTCGATGATGGTGATTTGAGCTTCGCTCCACGGCCAATACGAAATATTGACCGGGCCGGCGTCATCGGGGAAGTTGCGGCCCACAGCGTGCGCCGCACATTCGAGAAGAGAATCGAAGCCCAGATAGCGCACTTTGCTATTCTTGAAGGCAAACTCGGTAGCAATCCCGGCCGCCATCGAGCTTCTGCCGGACCCGATGGGACCTCCGATGACAACCTGGCGGGCCTCGGATTTGCTGGCGGGAGAGCCCTGATCGATCAGAGCCTGCAAGCGATCTGCATCACCCGGAGTGATCGTGTGAACGGCGTCGGCGAGCCTGAACAGATACGGGATGGCGGCCTTCTGCCAAATGATCTTTTGCCGGAGCCAGCGCGGCGCTAACGCAATGGCGATGACGGCCGCGACTATGCTGATCCCAAAGCCCCACAACAAAGATGTGGCGTGAAACGCGAATCCGATAAGCGCGCCCAGTGACATGTAGAGCGCTGCAACGATCGCGTTGTCACGAAGCAGCTTTTCATCGAGCGGAAACGTCCCGGTCGCCTGCTGGACGGAAGTTTGGTAGGCCGACCATTCCCAATAGCTTACGGCCGCCACGGTGATGATCAGGCCGGGCCAGACGCCGGTGTAGTAGTGGAGTCTCGGTGAGACGTGCAGCAGCACCATCACCAAGCCGCTTACGGACGTCGCCAGGAAACAGACTACGATCCCTATGCAAATGTGGCCGAACTGATCCGCTAGCCACAGATACGAGTACGTCGCGGCCGACTGCACTTCCTTGCCGTAAGCGTCCGCCCAAAACTGACGCAAGAGATCTTTCGACGTCAGATTCGGAGGATTTAATGGCGGCGGCTGACACGGCTTGGACGTCATCGGGCTCCCCTTCGTGGTTTCCATGTCCATCGCTATTGTGGCTCCTTATGCGACTTCTGCAGACCTTGCCGCGTGCATTGCAGCGGCTGCAGACAAGTTTCGAACGATTTCTTCTTCGAGCTCGCCCCGCCTGTCGGTGATCATGGTGGGCTGAAAGAAGTCACGGTATCGGTCGGAGACCGGAAATGCCGGCGTGTAAAGCGGACCCAGCGGCTGGGTCGTCGTCACATAGGTCAGCAAGCTCTCTTCGGCCGCTGAAACCGTGCGGCGCCGGTCGATCAGACCGGGAAAAGAATTGAACAGCATGAAGACGAGCTGCTGCGGCGAAAGGCGCCGCCAGTAGCGGCGGAAAAATCCGACCGCTCGCTGTGCAAACTGGCCGAAGCTGCCATCAAGCTGAACCAGCTTGCGGACGAACGGCAAGACGTCGTCCATGTTATCGAGCGGCTTCGTCAGGAGGGTGAAGCCGTCCATGTCCCGGAGCTTCGTCAATGGAAGGAACTGCCCGGAACGGACCCTATCATCAAACAGCGGGGTCCCAAGCAACGGGATCGTCAGGCTGGTATATGCCGGCAGAGGGATAGCATCGCAGTTCGTCGCGAACTCGAGCTCCGCCCGCATTTCTGGCACGCGCTGCGTGGTCGGATCGAAGATAAGCCCGTATTGGAATACGATACCCGCCTCGAAAGAGGCTTTGATCATCTCGATCTGCGGCAGCAAGTTCTGCTTCTTGTTGTAAGACCTGATCTGGCCTGCATCGAAGGACTCGATGCCCGAAAACAGCCCGATGCAGCCGGCGCGCCGCGCCCTCGCGAGGTTTTGATAGTCCGCAAAAAAGTCGGCCGTCACAAGCGCGATCCATCCCGGCAGAACCCGCTCCTTGACGAGGCTCTCAAGCAGATCCAGCTTCTGCAAGAACGCATTGCGATTGTTGCCGTAGAAGTTATTGTCGATGAATAGGACAGGCTTGTGCCGTGAATGACTTCTAAGTTGGCTTTCGACATAGTTCAAATCATAAGTCACATAGTCCCGGCGCTCGGCCGTGAGCGCGCAGAAGCTGCAGCGAAAATTACAATAACGGCTACTCTCCGCGTAATTGACCGGGCTCTTCCAGGTCAGCAGATCGAAGCGCGGGCGCATGCTGTCCGCAACTGCTTCGGGACCGAACACATCAAGTGCGATCGCGCCGAGCTCTTCGATATCCCCATGCGACGCATAATCGAACGCGGCAGCGCTCGACAATGGCAGATTTCGAACTGCAGGCCCACCGGCTACGACGATGCAATCCGGCCGCTTGGTACGCACGTAAGCCGTTAGCTGCCGCATCCGATCGAAAGCGGACGTAACGCCGGTCAGGACCAACATGTCCGGCCAGCAGAATACGTCTTCGTCGTCGATGGGGCCGCTGTGAAACTCGCTGTAGATCCGCACGTCGACGTGGTGCGGATGGAATGCGCCAGCCAGATAAGTATGGGCTAAGCCCTGCGGGATAAAATTAGGTCGCCCTGTTGGATTGCGGGTATCGTCAAAGTGCGCCAGGACCAGCAGCACGCGCGGCTTCCGGCGACGGAACGGCATTCCCCCCTCCTCCGACGTTCAGCGCGATCGCTGCGACTCCCATAATTTTCCTATATTCCGGAAAATGATCAAGGCCGGAGGGGGCGCTCTGGCCGGCCCGTTCGCCGGCCGTCCCTGAGCCTTCGCAATTTTTCAGACGGCCTTCAGCCGCGAGCGCATCCGCCGGCATGTCTAATTGCTGCGCATGGGCTATGGCTTGGCCCCACAGTTTCGCGGCGCGCCTCGGATGTCCTTGAAGAGCTTCCATGTCGCCTCGGAACAGCAGCGCTCGCGGCCTGCCGATCGGGTAGATCCTCGCAAATCGGCGCAATCCCGTGAGGCTGCGAGTGGCAATGTGAGGGCCAAGCCTGCTCGCGTCGCCGTGATTGGGCCGCCGGATGCCGGCCCTGAAGGCCGCGCAGAGCGCCGGCAGGGTCCGAGTCTTCATGGACGGATTCACCTGCCCGAGCCATTCCCCGGCACGCTCCAGCCAATGCTGCCATGCGGCAATGTCGCCATCATCCAATGCGGCGTCGGCTAAATGGGCAGCTCCCTCGAGCCGATGAATAGGCTCCAGAGCAGCCGTCCGCTCGCGCAGCAGGCTCGCAAACTCCTGCAAGTAGGGAGCATTCCGGTCCGCCTTATCCAGCGTACGGTAACCTCGGATTGCGCCAGCGAGCCCGCTGCCGAGAATCTGGACGTCCCCGCTGCTGCGGGCCTTTTCAATAATTTCTTCGATAAGCGCCGCCCAGGCTTGCTCGCCTTCATACCCGGGATTTAAAAGCCAGGGGCTGATGATCGTCTCGAGGCATACCGCGATCTCGCACCACTTGCGAACGTCGCCGATCTGCAAAGCCTCGGCGAGAGCTGGTTCGAACAACTTCTTGGCAGCCGACCATTCCCCAATGCTCGTCTTGTACAGTCCAGAGACTAAACTGACGCGGACCGAGACGGAAGGAATTTGCAGACGCGACGAAATGCTCTCTCCAAGACGGAGGTAGTGGTCGGCATAGTTCCGTAACGGAATGACTCCGCAAATTGCTCCGATACAAGCGTAGTTGATCGCGAGCACGGGCGAAAGCGCACCACTATGCTCGGCCAGGGTTGTGCCTCTGAGCGTCGAATAGATAAGCCGCGCTTTATTCCCCTGGAAATAGAAGATGTTCGTAAGATCATCGTAGGCACGGGCAACCTTGAGAGTGATGTCGTCGGTGTCATCTGAAGCAATGTTGGGGTTAGACGCTGATTCATACTGCCGCCGAACTCGCGACGCGTTCACGACCTGTCGAATGGTTTGACCGAGGATCGCCGCGCCGAGCCCCATTTTGGTCCGCGGCATGGGCAACTTCAGGATCCGCAGACCATGCTCCAAGCTAATCCGCGCGGCCTCCAGCTTGCCCAGATTTATTTGCGCTTTGCCCATTATGAAATGCGCCGCCGCCAGGCGCGCGACACCGTTCCGGCGCTTATCTTCCTCAGCCATGCCCAGAAATTCGACGCAGTGTGCGATAGCCGCGTCGTTCTCAAATTGCCGGAGCCTAAGCTCCGCAACCCGGTCCAGATACGCGAATATTTTCTCCCGATTGCCGGCTCGCTTCCATTGATAAAGGAGGAGTGACAGGCTCTCCGGTGACGAGACTCGGCCGCTATTTTCCACCGCAATAGCGATTGAAGCATGCGCTGCTTTTTTCTGATCCGAAAGCATACTGGCGTAGACAACGTCACGGATAATCCGGTGTGAGAATGTAAATCGGCCGGCATCGACATGCTTCAGCAAATTAGCGGACTCTAGTCGCGAGATGCACGCAGCGACATCCAGACCAGCCTTTCGGATGAGTTCATTATCTTCAAAGTCGGACACGCGAAATGCCGGGCCCATGGCACTGGCCACTTTTAAAAGGAATTGCCCATCGGCAGAAAGATTATCCGTTCTGTTCAACACAGCGGCGCGAGCCGACTGCGGAAGCCCCAGAGACCGGCCGCTCGGGTCGTCGCCCGGCGGCTCGACCGGAAAATCCTGGCGCTGCTGAATAACGCGACACAGTTCGGCGATAAAAAAGGGATTCCCGCCGGTGCGCTGCCAAATCGCGTCTTCCAGCGCTCGAGAAATGTCCGTTCCCTGCAAAGATAATTTGATCAGTTCCGCCGTATTTGCCTCGTCGAGAGAATCGAGTCGCACGAGCTGCACATGCGCAGTCCGCAACGCGTCGTCCCGAGCCAGCTCGTTTCGGGATGTCAATACAAGGCGGATCGGCTTTCCACTGGACACCAACTCAGCCAGCAGATTCGTCGAGGCTGCGTCGATCCAGTGATAATCCTCGATTAACAAAATGCGTGGCCGTTCGCACAGTAGCGCGAGCAGAAGATTTTTGAGGAGCCGTCGCAGATTGTCCGAACGCACACTGCTCTGCATCTCGTGAATAGCCGCGGATTGCGGCAAGTCGAGATCGAGAATGTCGTTGAGCAGCGAGATGAATTGCAGTTGGCCCGGGTTGCCCGCAAGTCGCTCCTCAATACGCGCATAAATGCCGTTCGCCGGCACCTGATCCAGGCGAAGCAAGCGTTTCAAAGGGCGCCGCAGCGCATAGTATGGCGTATTCTTCTCGATCTCGTCCGTAAAGGCGTCGAAAACCTCGATACCCTCCTTCTCACAATCGTCCATAAACGCAGCGGCGAGCGTCGATTTGCCGACGCCGGGTTCTCCTACGATGACGCTAACGCTCGGGCCGGAGGTCGCATGGTTCAGAGACGACTTTAGCCGAAGGAGTTCATCGTGCCGGCCGACCATCCTGTTGGACATCGCAACCGTGCGGCGTACCGTCTTCCGTACGGCTATATATGCAGGGATCGCCGTGCGAAGCCCCGGCACCGACATAGGCCAGGGTCCCTGAAGCTCGATCGACCCCACGGTCTGCTTAGCAGTAACATCATCCGCGAGAATGCGGCCCGCAGCCAGTGACGACAATCGCGCGGCGCAGTTCACCGATTCGCCAAGCACCGTGTATTCGGCACGGCGCTCCGTTCCGATCGCACCACAAAACGCATCGCCGCTTGCGATGCCGATGGAAACGTGTTGCTCTGGCGTGCCGAGTTCGGTTTGTATGTCCAGAGCGCCGACAATCGCTCGCCGAGGATTATCTTGGTGCGCATTACCGGGCAGTCCGCACACCGCCAAAACCTGGATACCGCCTTCAATCGCGGTGACACGCAGCAGATCGCCGCCGACACGCTCGATCTTTTGTTGCAGCACGTCGGCCACGTGCTCCACTTTGGAAAAATCGTTTAATAAGTCGACGGCAGTCACTCTGATGAACAAAGTGGTGATTGTGCGCAGTTCCGCGGCCCACTCCGAGAGCGCGGTTGCGAATTGTGCACGCACGACTGAAGGAACGTAATCGATCAGGTCGGCCGAAGGAGTTGCCGGGCCGTCATGGGCGAAGGGCGATGGACTCGGAGCGGCAATGTCGAGCAACCGAATAGCGCCCTTGTCTGCGTTCTGTCCTTTTGCGGTGTCCGCCACATACGTCCAGGCGCGGGCCGATACAAACGTCTCGCCGCCGTCGGCCAAGGATATGCAATGGCAGACATCCTCGATAGATTGGCCAGCCAAGAGCAGGCGTGGATGCTCGGAGCCACACAGCAGGTGGACCGATTCCAATCTTCCGGCAGAGATTCCTGAGCGCAGCGTGAGCGCTTCACCTTCGACCGTCGTTTCTCCAAACTGCCGCTGCAAAGCAAGCGCGCAGGCACAAGCGTGCCACACCGCAGACCGCAACGCTGGCTCGGCCTCGGATTGCCACCCGGCGAGCAGCGAATCCCCTTCGAAGCTTAAAATCACTCCACCGTGCTGCTCGATGACACCGATCAGCTTCGAAAGATGGCCGTTGAGGATGACGCCGATGCGCTCGGCTCCGGCCTGCGAGCTATCCCGCGACAAACGCGATGTAAGGCGAGTAAAGCCTGAAACATCGACGTCGAGCAGCGCGCAAATATGCTCCTCGCAAGGAGGGCGCGGCGAGTCGGGCGAAATCGTACCTGCCCACTCAACGAGCGCTCCCGGCAAAAATCTTGCGAGACTGGTCAGCGTTGATCGAGTCAACGGGTCCCTTCACAAGCGAAATGCCCGATTCTTTAGGATATCGCGCGACCGAAGCACGGTCCATGGCGCCGCCTTGCTGCTGCGCGATCCACCAAAAGCTGTTCGCGGACGGCAGACGCGCCCCCATTCGCCGGCGGCAGTTTTAAACGGTGAGCGCTAAGCCATTGAATCATCGGCGTATTACTTCAAAACCGACGCCGCATGAAAACGGGCATATCTTGGTTTCGGCTTGAATGTCGCCCCTGGTCCGCGACGGACCAAATCCAGAAGTAAATCCAGAAGTGGTGTGTGTGTGTGTCTGTCGCGATCGTCTACGTCATTCGGCACGAAGAATCGCGAACACGTATCGCTGAGGCCCTTCGCCTCCAGCGCGGCCTGGTCCCGCGAGGGCCAGCATAATTCAACACAAAACTTCCTAGCGCTATGCCTTCTCTCCTCGAGGGTTGCTCGCTGGAGGGAATGTACGCGGTTTAAGCCCTTCCAACTGATTACAGGTCACAATCAACAAAATTGCGGCATGTATTTCCAGCACGTGTTCTTACCCCCCACGGAGGTTGGGCGTGTTAGAATGAAACAAACTCTTAGTCCGGAGAACCGATATGAGGCGGAGAGAGTTCTTAGAAACAGCCGGGGCAACCACAGTTTGGTCGGTGGGTAGCTATGCGTTAACGGCGATCGCCAAATCTGTTTCATCCATCGCCGCTCCAGCGCCCCCGCCTTTGAGAATTGACGTTCATTGCCACCTGTTCAATGGTCAAGATTTGCCCGTTTATGGACTGCTGTTATCGGTTTTCCTAGAGCAAAATATCTGGGGTCCATTCGCAGAACCATTCGCTCTCTGGCTCGCAATCACGATTGAGCAAAACTCGCCCGACTGGCGCGACGAAATGGACGAAACGGGCAACCTCGCGGCGAACCCCGCCTTGGCTTCCCGCGATAAACCCGGACTAGATCAAATTGCGCGATTCCTCGAAGGTGGGCTGAACACTTTCATCGATGAGCGCACCTCTTTCGGCCGTCCCCAAGCAGGAATCCTGACAGATCGCAACGACGCATTCTTGTTGGAGCTGATGCGCCGTTTCTCTCCTCCCGGAACGCTGCAGAACAGCCCAACAAAATCGGACATTAGTAAACTGCTGTCCAATCAACAGTTTCGCCGTGAGCTCATCAGGCAAATCCTTGAGTACAGAACGAAAGGCGCTGCGACCGGCGTCGACGAGATCGCTGAATACATCTCGCAATTCTGTAAGTGGGTCGGAACGGCAGTCTCCTACCACTCCCGGCTTGCAGACGAACTGACCGGAACGTTCGGCGAAAGTGCGCCTGACGAGTTGCGCATCATGAGCCCGGCCATCGTCGATTTTGGACCGTGGCCGACTCCAGACTGGCTCCTCTACCAAGACAAATTAAGGACAGTCGACGAACAGGCAGCGTTGCTTGAGAAGATCGCGTTGATCCGGCGGAGGGGGCGCGCCGTGCACGGCTTTATCGGCTTCGACCCATGGAGATATCTAAAGAACCGGGGCACCACCCAGGATTCCTACGTGGTAATGACACGTGCCATCGAACAAAGAGGATTTATCGGAGTAAAGCTTTATCCCCCGATGGGCTTCCTGCCGCTCGACAATATAAAACTGCCGGACAACAGTTTTCCGGATGAACTAGTTGAATTGTGCAGGCCCCGGCCCGTCGGGCGCGCGCTCGATGAGGTCCTCAGAAAGGTGTACCAATATTGCGATCGCAATGGAGTTGCCGTCATGGCGCATTGCAGCGATAGCATCGGCTCACATCCAGGTTACGCGACGCGATCCGCGCCGCAGAACTGGATTCCGGTGCTAAAGGAATTTCCGAACTTACGCATCAATCTGGGACACTTCGGCGGGATATGGGATTTCTTCTATAAACCGTCATGTCGCCAAAGCAGCAATACGGATTGGCCGCGGCAAATCGGCTCGATGGTGCAGCAGCACGAGAACCTTTATTTCGACGTTGCGGATTTTTCAGCAGTCTTAGATCGGTGGGATTCCGAGACATGCGCAACAGAGGAAATATTTAAAAATATCAAAGTTCTGTTGCAGCGCTACCCACAGATTAAATCACACATCATGTATGGGAGCGATTGGATGCTGCTCGACCGCGAGCCGAGAAACGAGGGATATTACGCTGCAATGCGGCAGAAATTCGCCGGCGTGCTCGGAACGACCGCGCTTGACAATTTTTTGAGCCAGAATGCCGCGCGATTTTTGGGACTGCACAAAGGTCAGCCGACGAGAGCACGAATAGAAAGATTTTATGAGCATAACCGGCAACCAGCTCCGGACTTCGATAAATACCTTGCTTAGGGACTTTGCGCGGGCGCGGCGGTCTCATAGAGAATGCAATTTCCACTCTGTTGCCAAGCACACTTGCGGCGCGTGCGCTATCCGCGCGGATCGAAGATTTAGGTCAGGTTCTCGGATCCAACCCACCCGAGGCTCCGTCCCAAGCTTTGCCTCAACACAGCAGGCGCCGTGTGCAAGTTCGGCTTGGGCCGAGATGGGCCATCAGCAAACAGCATCCGCTAAGTGGCCCCGGAGGATCAGCGGTCGCCATGCTGCGAACGTGGCTGGCGATGCTACGAAACTGTAAACTCCCTTCGTTCAATCGTTGATCAATCCAGCGGCTCTCAATGCATTGTTGATCACCGCTCCGATATCGGGCCGATGCGGTTTGGGATCTTGCTGCCACCGCGGCGGTTCATCGTCCGTCAATATTTCGCCCTCCAGCACCGGCTGCTCAGCTGCGGCATGAACTGGCGGCCGAGAAAACTTAACTTTTTTGTCCGTCGAAGCGCGAGCGAGTGCGATCCCGAAAAACTTTGCGATGTGGTAAGATGAGGAAATCCCCACTGGCAACAGGAACGGGCCGGGGGCACCGCATGCCCCCTCGCCGTCGCCGACCGCCAGCGGCGTGCCATGCGCCATATTGGAGATGGTGTAAGCCTCTATAAGTTCCTCACCTGCTTTGCTCAGCCAAACTTCCCGTGGATACCCATCAACCCGAGTCCTCAATGAGGGAGGCAACGGAAGTCCATGCACGTCGGTCCACTGCTTGAGCAGTGCGACCGCATTCGACGGGATCACCGTGTTATCGGCGTCTCCATGCCATACCGAAACGCGTGGCCATGGCCCTCGGTGAGGCGACGCCTTGCGGACGAGGTTTCCCCACTCACGCGGCGAGCGGAAAGGGCTTTGGCGCATGCTCTCGAATGCTTGCTGCATGTTCGTGGCCGCGCCGTAAGGCAGGCCCGCAATGATGGCTCCTCCGGCAAATAATTCGGGGTAGCAGGCCAGCATGATCGACGTCATGGCGCCGCCGGCCGATAGGCCGGTGATGAATATTCGACGCCGATCGATGCCATAATCGATGACGGATTTTTCGATCATCTGCCGAATTGAAAGTGGTTCACCTTGGTCGCGCCGACTGTGCTCGGGCACGAACCAATTAAAACATCCGTTGGGGTTGTTGGAGCGCTGCTGCTCCGGCAGAAGCAACGCGAAACCATAACGGTCCGCGAGCGTCGACCAGCCGGCTCCTAGATCGTACCCGGCCGCCGTCTGCGTGCATCCATGCAAAACCACAACCAGCGCAGGATGGTCCTCGAGCGCCGGCGGCCGATAGGTGAACATTCGCAGCTTGCCGGGGTTCGATCCGAAGCCATCGACCTCTCGCAGCCGGGAGTCGGCACGCTCTCCAGCCCGGCCGCGGACGGCATCACCATGCCCGACCGCGCGAAGGAACTTTTGCCACTGAGCCCTGGCGTCGGCTAAACCGAGTGGAGATCGATACTTTGTCATGACGGTTCGTCCCTGTTTTCCCGCCTATCAGCTAAATGCTGCACTGCACAATACAAGCTGCACTGCACAATACAAGGGTACACAGGTTGTGAAGGCTGCGCGTGCGCGAGGCCACCTCCGCGCTTTGGCATCAGACGTGCTGAAGCGCGGGCCATGACGTGCGCAAACGTCCGAATTGCGGATGCAGAAACCGGAGGTCGCAGGCTCGAATCCTGTCTGGATCGCCAAATAAATCAGCGATTTAGCCGACAGATCGAGTTGCTCCCAAAAAAGTGGTGTGGGAAGCATCCGGGAAGATTGATTCACTTCCCCGTGATTCTGCTCTGTGTGCCTGCTTGAAGACCGACAAGCGATGGGCGCAGTGCGACAGTGCGCACAGCCGGCACAGCCCTAACCGACGTTGTGTCCGATGTGCTGGCGTAGCGAGGCCGCACAGGTCCCAAACTTCCTATGCGGCCTTTCTATATTCAGGCGCTCAATGACAAGCAGTGTTTTTGCTGGGCCATCCTGCACAAGCTGGCGGAAACCGCAGACGCCGTCAGGGTGTAGAGTGACCTCCAGAGAGGCCGCACAGGTGGATGGAGGCCTGCGCGGCCTTTCTATGCTCAGTTCCCGAAGTCACTTGAGCGTGATCTTGCTGAATCGTAATTTGACTTCTGAGCGTCTGATCCTTGACATTTGTTCACCCCAACTCCCTAACGGCCTCTGTGCTCCAACACACGGGGGCCGTTTTTTTTGCCTTTAAGTTCCGGTGCTGGCGCAGTCTCTGACGCCGGATGTAAGCGTGAGCTGCGTGGCGAGGCCGCATAGGTCACCATCCCTATGCGGCCCTTCTCTAATCAGGCGCTCACTACCCGCTGAACAGATCAATCGGGGCAAGAACTTGCTCTGCTATGTCCGGTCTGCGAGCGACAAGCGGTGGGTTGCTGGGCCATCCTGAGCAAGCTGGCGGACACCCCAGCGCTGCCGGCGTGTAGAGCGTATGTGTAGAAAGGCCGCTCAATCCCCTTGCGCGGCCTTTCTATAATCAGGCGCTCACTAGCCGCTGAACAGGTCGAAGTCCGCATTCCGCGCCCCACGCGCTTCTCGCAGGATGAGGAGAGAACAATGGCGACCAAGACGATTACCCCCGACGATGAAGTAGCCATTCTCAATATCGAAATTCCAGATGAGCTCCTGGAGTCAATCGCTCAGAGCGACGAAATGTGTGCTTTTACGCTTGGATCGTGCACCGGTTTGTCCACTTGCCCGGCCTGACCATCATCAGTGCTGGCGTAGAGAGGCCGCACAGGGAGATGGAGGCCTGCGCGGCCTTTCTATAATCAGCTCCCGTCAAAACATCTCGAAGTCTACATCCCGCGCAATCCTCGGGCCTGAACTTCTGCCGTTGCTGACGTTGAACAGTCCTACCCCCGGCGCGTAGCCGTATGCGTCGTAGTCTGAGAGAAGCCGTCCTGAACGGCGCGCCATGAAGGCGTAGCGCACCGCGCTGATGAGGTCGTCGCGTAGCGGCACGACCTTGTAGTCTTCATCTCGATGGTAGTTCAGCAGCTCCTCCAAGAGCTCCGTCATGTGGTTGGCGATCGTGAAGCACTCGCGCGCCATGTACCCACTCATGTCTTCGATCGCCGGTTCGATCTGATAACCGCCGCCTTTGTTCTCGGCGTGCTTCGCGAGATGTCCGCGAAGCACGAGTGTTGCAAATTTATTTGCGCCGGTTTTTGCGCACCCCCTTGGTGAGGGGGTGCTGATGCAGGCAGATCAACGGGTTGGCTGAGAGTTCAACAATAGTTCAACGTTTGCCTGCGCGTCTGTGCGCGCCCGCCTGGATTTTGCCCCAACCTACAAACTCGCAATCCAGTGCGCCAATTGATTCCCCTTACCACTGGCCAGAAGCATGAAGACGGCAAAACCAGCCCACGTCAGCAAAAGGATTGCTATCAAGATGCGTGTGGTCGGTTCAAACAACATCATCCTTAAACGGATGCGCGGGCTACTTCGTTCGAAGCGCGATTGTAAGCGTCGTCCGGACATAGTAAGGCGGCCTGTTTTCTCGATAACGGGCCGCTAGAGCTTTTGTTCGACCAGATCTTCACGCTATCCGAATCCCCGTTCGATATAGTTCGGCTCGCCTGCGAGCGTCTCACGGCGCCCTACAAGTCGGGGCCATGCAAGAGCTGGATCAAGGTCCGGAATCCGAAATCACCGGCGTACACGCGGATTATTGACGGCGCTTTCTGATGCGAAAGATGCCCCAATAGGCGGCCTCCGCGCCGGTTAGACACCCACCGCGGCCATCAAAATTCGATGGATTGTTAGCGGACCGCAGGAATGAGCAAGCGTTTCGACACGCCGTGGCCGCGCAGACAGGTGGAATGGCGGCGAGAAACGCTCTATCTCTTATGATGGCGAAGTCGAGTGCTTCCGGGTGGCCAGTCTAAAACGCACTGCGGAGCAGGCCTAGTGTTGTCTGACCACACAAAGACCCTTCCAAATACGAAGGGATACAAAGGTTGGAAGTCTGAGTGTCCAATGCCGCCCCCAGGCCCCACAGGCCCAGGATAAACGTAGAACCTAAGGTTCATCGGCGCAATGTTGGATTGCACGGTGGCACATAGGGTTAGCCCACTGTTATTGTAGTTTCTTATGGTGTTGCACCAGATGTTATCTACTTCAACGCCATGGCCATTGTAACCATAACACAGTACCCCAGCATTTGCATTATCCGAGCGTGAGGCAAAGCCCATCCAAAGCGAAGTCGCGAGCGATAACGTGACGACTCTAAACCACGGTTTCATTACGCCCTCCGTACCCAGATCGAGCCAAGTTCAGAGGGCCTAAGCTAACACTGTGCCCCCCCGAAACCAATATTTCTTGCACAATCTCGAATTTATGTCGGATTTATAATTTTCTGTACTATTTGGAGCGCGCTTAGAGCGCTTACATATTTGCAGCGTGTTTAAATGTCCGCTGGCTGACTTTCAAATCAAAGCAGCTCACGATATCTGCAGTGGTATTCCTTCGCGCCGCGAGCCTGCATCGATTCCCGTGGCGGATTGTCATGGCATCCATTACATCGAACACGCGGAGGGCGATGGCAGCACATGATTTTTGCAACGACAGCGGCACGGCTGAATTGCGCGTCGAAGCTGCGATGGAGGCATTCAAGGGGCAGTGGTTGGAGCGGCGTGGGTGGGAGCATCCGTGGATCAGGCGGCCCTGGTGCGATCAGTTGGCTTCAGCCCGAGGCGTGTTTCGGGACTCGCGGTCGACGGGCCGCGTAGCTACTAATCCCTGCACGTCGCTCGGCTCACGTCTCGGGGACTTGCGCGTTTATTGCGGCGGGTTGAGTAAGAAATAGTGGCCGAGCCCAATAGTGAACACCAGCTCTCCATATAGGGAGTGCTCGAGCCAAACGAGCCAGAATGACCGAGTCTGCATATAGCGGTATGCCAATAGCGTGCCCAAAACGCACGTCAGCAGAACGGATACCGCGTTCAAATAAATGATATGCGCGTACCCGAAAAGACATCCGTTAATAGCGATCACGAGCCAGCTTCGACTTGGTAGCAAAGCACGATACCGGTGGAAGAAAAGCGTTCGGAACAGAAATTCCTGCGGCAAAGCAGAAGAGATTGGATAAGCCAGCACGATCACGACCCAAGTGGGTGTGTGACGGGAAGGCATCGCGAGCAGATTTTCCGGGGAAACGACGTACATCCATACGAGCAGTGCGATCGCAGCGCACGAGTACAAGGCCAGGACCGAGAGGAAATCGGCCCGTCTGATGCCCCTGCCCAATTCCGTTCGTATGGAGAACTCCCGATCTCTAGCGGCGAATATTGCGAGGATCGCGACCACCGGGATGAGCATTGTGGCGAGAGACAACTCAATGGACTGCCTCAAATAGGTTGCGGCGGCCGGAATGCCCAATGCAATTGCCGCCAGTTCCAACGCGAGCAAAGCTTGACGGCGCTTGATCGCGCCGAGAGAAGAGATCGCCAGGGCAAGGGAGCGGCGGCGGAGCATGGGGCAAGCACGAAGTCGGGTGGCGTCGCATGGCTTCAATGCGCATTCGCCTAATTCGTTTCACCACGCGGTTCGATCGAGCTATTCCGCCGAACGACCTGCACGGCTGCTCATTCAGTCATGTCCGGGCGGCTATGCGAATGCAGCGCGAACCGAACCCGGTTGGACCTCCGCCCTGGCGTAAATTCGGCGTCAGCGGTGTGCCAGAGTTGGGCGAGGCCCCGGGGCCGCAATGGGTCAGAAGCTGACTAGTGCGGCCCTGCCCGACTACGTCCGCTTCGGACCATCAACTGACATGCATAGCCGCCGGCTCATGTGTCTGGTTTGAGGAAAATAGACGGCGCAAAGCCCAGTTGGTGTCACCTTGTTTTACTCAGCAGCCCGTACTGCCGTGCACTGTCGGAGGTACGCCCGAAGAAGTACGGAGACACTTGCTATCGTACTCGCTGTTGAAATACGTCCTCGGCCTCAAGTCACAGGAGAGTCCAAAGTGCTGGTGATCCTCTCAACAGGACGCGTCTACCCGTCGCAGTCAATTTTAGTTGACCATTCTCGGATTCAGCGACGATTTTGTTCTCCATGAGCCGCGACGCTAAGCCCTGATCAGCGAGTCGCCCCGACATACGAATTTCCTTAAGCGCCAGCAATTCATCGCGGGACGCTTCCCATATAATTTCCATGCAAGTCTCGAGACCTAGCCTCACCGAGGCAGGCACTTAATCGGCATTGGTGACAACCACGCGACACCACAGGCAGAAACCATGGCGATTCCATCGAATATCTGCGCGGCGGGGATTTGTTTTGATTTTTCACAAAAATGCCCAAACGGCACTGCTAAACGGCCCATTATTTGAACCACTTTGGCAACGTTGCCACATTCCCCATAATTCCCGACGTTTTTGCAAGGTCGTCACTGATCCTGGTTATTTCAGGCAAGTATGGGTTCCCTCAAGGAGACGTCGATGATTGGACAGCATTCAAGCGCAGCAGAGCGTCTTCTTCTGAGTTTTGCGTGTGTGGCCGCCGGCTATACGGACGCTCTCGCTGACTACGGACGCCGCGTAAGCGAGAGCACTAGGGACTTCGTCCGACAGTCGGCCGGTGCCGCCACTCCGGTCGAAGTTAGTGAAGCTCTCGTGTCCTACCTGATGCGGGAATATTCAGAGACGATTGCTTTTACAGTCAAATTACTCAGCCCGAAGCCGATAGAGAATGACCTGCTATCGTAGCTGAGACTGCGACGCACCGAATCGCGGCAACCCATCGTTATTCGAAGCCAGTTTTGGGGTTTTTAAGCCATACCGTCGCCGCAGGTACACGAACCAATAGACTACACCAACCAAGAGGCTTCCGCCGACAAGATTACCAACGGTGGCAACGAAAATGTTGTGAACCGCGCCGCCTGCGTTGAGTGCAGCATAGTCAGTCGCATTGCCGCCGATTGAAGCCCAAAACTCAGGTCCAGCCCAATATTTAATCGCGAGCGCGTAACGTAAGAAATATAAGTTGGCGATCGAGTGCTCGAAACCGGCGGCAACAAAGGCTGCGATCGGCGGGACAATAACCATAACTTTATCGGCTGCGCTTCGAGCCCCGAAAGACATCCATACTGCGAGACAAACCAACACATTGCAAAGCACGGCTAGAAAGAACAATTGACCAGTAGGTAGCGTTGCCTTAGCCGACGCGATTGCGAGTGCCGTTTTTCCGACGGCCCCGTTGGCAAATCCATATTGCCCGGCCAGAAATACCAACCCCGCTGTGCCCACAGCGCCGGCAATGTTGCCAAAATAAACCAATGACCATGAGCGCAGGAGTGACCAAAGCGTAATGCGTCGGCTTGCATAGGCCACGATCATCAATGAATCGCCAGTGAACAACTCAGCGCCCCCGATAATCACTAAGACAAGGCCAAGCGAGAAAACAAGCCCAGCAAGAAGTCGGCCGACGCCCCATGGGAGGTCGCCGGCTCCGGTCATTGTAATTGTCATGAACATTGCGCCGAACGCGATAAACGCGCCTGCGAGGACGCCGAGCACAATAAGTGCAATTTCATCCCGCCCGGCCTTCGCGGCGCCAGCGGCCTCGCACGCGAGGGCCATTCCTGGCGGCAGCAGGGCGTCGACACGAGCAATTTCAGACGGCTGTTCGAACTTTTCGGTCATTGGACTGACGTAAATGAAGACCAGACGCCGAGATCAACTGAAGATTTCAACCGTTGCAAGAAGGATTCCGTGATCGGCAGACCCACGGTAGCGCCTGAAATCGCGCAGATATATACTGCCCGCTCACAACTGGGTTGGCCCCGCTTCGCCACCCTACTCGGCCGCTCCACTATCGGAGATAGCTCGGCTAAAAGCACTTTCTTGGTCTTGCCGAAAACTCTCAAAGCGTGGTTGCAGCCCACAGGAACGTTTGGCTCTCTAAAAGGTTGAGGAGCACTCGCGGAGCTTATGTCACACATAGTCATTCGATGCCGAACTACCGGCCTGGTCATCTCGACAGGCATCACTACGGACATGGTTCAGTTCGACAGTCTTCCCAATGTAGCTGTGCCAGTGGATTGTCCATTTTGTGCAACAAAGCATTTTTGGCGCCCTTCTGAGGCCTGGATTAAGGCGGACGGTCACCAGAACGGACATGAGTTCTCGGCTTTTGGGACTGCTTTGAGCAAACCACTTGGATCATCCAAGCCGACCAATACCCGTCG
>Ga0207819_1000047_pt1 | contig 20295 bp, 17 predicted proteins | sample LuqExpMetageno42_FD_187800 | JGI IMG/M metagenome (GOLD analysis project Ga0207819, IMG submission 187800) | Tropical forest soil microbial communities from Luquillo Experimental Forest, Puerto Rico - Sample 42 (SPAdes) | ecosystem: Environmental > Terrestrial > Soil > Tropical forest ...
CATGGGCTCGATGGCAAAGGCACTGCTCCCGGCATCCCTAATCTCGCCGGACAGCGCGGGCGGTACATTATGGCCGCGTTGAAGGAATACAAAGAGGGTACACGCACGCACGCAGCCTTGCGGCAGGTCGCAGCCAACATGAGCGATGACGAGACGCGACAGGTCGCGACCTTTTACGCTAGTCTGCGGCCGATCCAGGCGCCCAAGCCCGATCAGTTCTCGGCCTACGAAAACGGCAAAAAGGTCGCGGCGACGTGCACACATTGCCACGGTGAGAACGGCAACAGCAAAACACCCGGCACGCCCAGTCTCGCAGGCCAACAACCGGTATATTTTGTCAATGCCACGCACGAATATCTGACAGGGGAGCGTAAATCGGCGCCCATGGATCCGATGCTGCGCCGAATGAACCGTCTGGATATCGAGAGCGCGGCCTTGTACTTCGCGTCGCAAATGCCGGCGGAACGCAGTGCCCCGCCAACCGGCAATGCCGCCGAAGGTGAACCGCGCACCGCCGTGTGCGGAGGATGTCACGGCTCGCATGGCGTAAGCACCGACTCGGCGACACCTACCCTCGCCGCTCAGGACCCCGAATACCTGACGCAGGCGATCAAGGCCTACCGTACCACGCGCAAGCATCCGCTGATGTCGCGGCTTGTGGCCGAACTCAGCGATCAGGAAATCGACAACATTGTTGCATTCTATACGACGCAGAAATCAAAGCCGGCGGAGAGCGGCGAGACGCTGCTCAAAGAAATCACTACCAAATGTGATCGATGCCATGCCGGCGAAAGGGATAATCCGGCCTTGGCGATCCCGATCATCGGCGGGCAGGATAAGGATTATCTGACGCTTGCCTTGCGCGCCTATCGCGACGGCAAGCGCGGAAACTCGATGATGCACAACATGAGCCTGCCCTACAGCGACTCCATCATCGAAAGCCTCGCGTCTTATTACGCCAACCAGCCAGTGAGATAGCCGTGGACGCCAAAAAGAACTCGAGCGGTAAACCAGGACCCACCATGAGTACAGTGCCACTGCACCGGCATTACCTCCACTATTCGGAGTTGCCGCTTAGCCAGCGCGTCTTATACACGGCGGCGGTTTTGGTCCTCGGCATTGGCTATCTGTTTGCCCTGCTCAACGTTTACTTCACTTACGCCGGGCGGGCGGGCGGCAATCCATACATCCTTTCGGTGGACGATCTGATCGTTGCCTATTCCGGCAGCGGCAAAGGCTCACGCTTGGAGGCAGCGCTTCGCGGACCCATGTCGGCTATGTTGCCAGGGGACGAACGAAACGTCGTGCTGGCCTGGGCGGCGGAGGGCGGCCCGCGCGCTCCCTATGACAAGTCGGTCGCGCCAGTGCTAGAGAAACGCTGCATGCTCTGCCATGATGGCAGCAACCCGCATCTGCCCAATCTCAATGGCTTCGACAACCTGAAGAAGGTAACAGAGAAGGACACCGGTGCCGCGATCCCGACGCTGGTGCGCGTGTCGCACATCCATCTGTTTGGCCTGACCTTCATCTTCTTTTTGGTCGGGATCATGTTTAGCCACGCCTACGTTAGGCCAGTGTGGTTCAAGTGCTTGGTGGTAGCGGCACCCTTTGCCGCGATCATGGTGGACGTGATGTCCTGGTACCTGATCAAGGCCTTCCACCCGTTTGTGTACGTGGAGATACTAGCCGGCGCGGTACTAGCAGGGTCTTTCGCCGTCATGTTTCTAACTATGCTGTACCAGATGTGGTTTTCGGCGACGCCCAAGATGGTGGCTGATCGTCTTCACTTCGACGCTTAATACGCGCATAGACAACAGCATGCGCGCCGGCAGTAACGTGCCGGCGCAGCCGATACTTCTTAATCCGTCAGCCGATGCCTCGCAGGCGGTCAGCCGACGGTGTAATCGCGTCGTAAATTATTTACCTTGGGCTTTATATTTTTGGCCGGCGGCATTAAGTGCCGGCGGGGTGGTGTGACACGCGTTGCAGGCCTTGCCGGTCTTTTGCGCGATCGCCGGATTCGCCATCGATTGCCCGGATGCGAGCACCATGATCGCAACTGCCGTCAATAATGTGGCGCCGGTGGCCAAGATCTTTCGCATCGCCGATTCTCCTTTGAGGGTTTACCTAACATCACATCCCCCGCTGGCGGATGAACGTTAGCAGAGCGCAGAATGTGCGGAAAGCGACGACCTTATCTCGCACTACCCGGTTCCGTTTCTCGACTGCGATTTTTTGTCTCGCCGGCACTACCAAGGTAGGGCGCTCATTTCCAAATTCACTCGCCGCATCTCGCGATGAAAAACCTATGCAGCCGTTGCAGTGCACATTGATTTGAAAACGCGAGATTTTTTCAGCGTGTCGCTAAGGAGCGCATAGAAAAATTGTACTTCGGTCCCGTCATGTGGATGCGGGGAATCATGCGTAAATTACTGAAAATAAAGAGATAACGACTTCAGCGCAGCCGATGGCACAAGGCTTGCTCAATAGTCGGTGTGAGTAAGCAGGGTGGCGAAGATGACCGATAAAAACAGAATCCTGATCGTCGATGATGACGAAACGGTGCGCGCAAGCTACCGGCGGTCGCTGGAAGGGATGTCCTGCAACATCGCATTGGCGAGGGACGGCGAAGAGGCGCTGCACACGATGGAGCAGAACCCCTTTGACGTCGTGTTGCTCGACGTCCGCATGCCCGGCATAGACGGTATGTCCGTGCTGCGCACTATCAAGCAGAAATGGCCGGATAGCGAAGTGGTGATCATCACCGGCTATCCGACCATGGACAGCGCCAAGCAAGCCGTCCGTCTCGGCGCCTACGACTACGTCGCGAAGCCGGTTGGCCCGCGAGAAGTGATCAACGTTACCGACGGCGCCATTACCCGAAAAAAATGGGCATTGCATCGGCTGCCAGAGGAGGCTGCGAGCGCCGTCTCAACCAAACACTGAACCAGCAAATACGCATCAAACAAGTACTCGAAGGAGAAAGCCATGAACGCATCACGCAAAGTCCTCGTCGTCGACGACGATCCGGTCGTTCGCAAGAGCTTCGATCGGGTCCTTTCCAAGAAGGGCTACGCCGTCATCACCGCCGAAAATGGCGAAGAGGCGCTGCGCAAGCTTAACGAGGAAAAATACGACATCGTTTACACCGACATCCGCATGCCCGGCATGAGTGGGCTTGAGGTTGCCGAGCAGGTCAAGGCCCGCAAGCCCTGGACCCCCGTGGTTATCATCACCGGCTACGGGTCGGATGCTGCGGAAGCCCGTGCCAAGGCCGCCGGCGTCGCGAGCTTCGTGCACAAGCCCCTGTCACCCGAAATGATCGAAGACAGTGCGCGCGATGTCTTGGCCGCGCCGTCGCCGCAAGTGTTTCCGGCGACCGTCGAGGTGGCCAAAACGGAGCCCGGCCGCAAGGACAGCACGCTAAAGAACATCCTGTTGTTCTTTGCCGCCCCGTTCATCGGACTAGCCTACATCATTGCGTTCCCCTTCGTCGGTCTCGGCATCTTCGCCGTGCTGACGGTGCGCGCGGCGATGAAGATCGAAGCGGTGCGCAACATTGCCATCACGATGAAGCACGTCGCGATGGTGTTCGCCGTGCCATTCATCGGACTGGCTTACGTCGTGCTCTTCCCGTTCCTCGGGCTTGCTACTTTGGCTTGGCTCGCGGGGCGGGCGGTGATGGCCCGGACAAAAGATTGATGCGAAATGGCCAACTTGGCCTTGCCTCGACGGTAAGGTTGCGGCCGGAGGATATCCCTCCGGCCATTTTTTTATTGAGCTGCACGTGTATGAAAAAAATATGCCGTTGAATTGTACAGAAAAACTTGAGGATATTGACTGTTTCGTGATTTCCAGGCGGCCTTGTATGAAAAAGTTATACTCAGAAGCCCTATTCGAGGCGGAAAACTGCCTCGCAAATTGTATCTAACTTATTGAATTAATGTAGTTATTTTTCGACCCTCGAGCGTCTGGCACACCCCTTGCGAGGCAGTAAAGCGAGAAAAAACCGCAGGCCTCGCTGAGGCCAAGAAAAATAGGAGTGAGCCATGACCGCATTACGCAAAATCCTCGTCGAGGAAGAAGTTGTCACCGCGCCCGTCGCGCGAGCGCCCAAACTCTACGTCGTCACTGCGCCCGTTGAAACCGCGGCCCCGGAAGCCAGCGGCAGCGTGTTCAAGAACATCCTGCTGTTCTTCGCCGCGCCTTTCCTCGGGCTGGCCTACATCATTGCGCTTCCCTTTGTTGGGCTCGCGGTCGTGGCCGTGCTGCTCGCCCGGCTCGCCGCCGCCAGGTTCCCAGTGATCAGACATGCGGCTCTGGTGTTGCGCACTGTCGCGCTCACCGTCGCCGCGCCGCTGGTCGGGTTGGTCTACGTTGTATTCTTCCCGTTCATCGGATTGGCCGCTTTGGCATGGCTTGGAACTCGGGCGGTAGCCGGCAACGCCCGCGCTGCATGAGCTAGATCAAGGAAGAATCTGGCGGGCGGCAGTAACGGCATGCAAGATGTACCAAATGTGAGCGTCGGGGGCCTGGCAGCCCCCGACGCGATTGAGTCGAGGGTGCCATGAATAGAAAGCGAAACGGCAACGGCACCGTGAGCAGAATCCTAACCACTTTCAATCTTGCCATTGGCGCACTCGCTCTCGCACTTGCACTACCAGCTCCGCCGGCTGCAGCGGATGAAGCGATCTCCCAAGCCGACCAGAAGTGCCTGGGGTGTCACGGCTTCGCAGGCATGGAAAAGAAGCTTGAAGACGGCAGCATCCTCAAGCTGCAGTTGCCGGCTGAGCCGTACAGCAAATCCGTGCATGCGGCCAATGGATGCACCAGCTGTCATTCCGACGTTAATCTCGCCGCGCATCCACCGGAGAAAAGAGAAATCAAGAGCGCGCGCAGCTTCGCGACCGAAATGACGCAAGTTTGCCGCAACTGTCATGCCGACAAGTTCGATCAATGGCAGAACAGCATCCACGCTGCGATGGTGCGCAGGGGCAATCCAGAAGCACCGGTGTGCACCGACTGCCACAGTCCGCACGCGGTCATAAAAGGCGCGGCGGCAACGCTCGAACAAACGCCGTGTAAGAACTGCCACAGCGAGATTTACGCCGCCTATTTGGGCAGCGTACATGCGCAGTCGCTGCTGCACTCGAAGGACAGCTTCGCGCCGGTTTGCGCCGGCTGCCACAGTGCGCATGAGGTGAAGTCCCCGTCCGCGACCGCGCTCAGCCAGGGCCCCGAAGCAGCCTGCGCCGGTTGTCACGCCGGCGTACTGGAAGAACATCAGAAATGGTTGCCCAATGCCGCGCTGCATTTTGAGGTTGTGTCCTGTCCCGTCTGCCACGCTCCCGGTGCAGAACATAAAGTCGATCTCATGCTGATCGACAGCAAAGGCCAAGCGCGCCAGACCGAGCAAATTGGCGTGCCACTGTTCGAGGCGAGCCTCAGTTCAGATAGCAAGGGAATCGATGCTCAGACGTTGTGGAATTTGCTGCAAACTCTCAACCGGAGCGACGCGGCCGCCGGCAAGACCGTTTTGCGCGGCCGCTTAGATGTTGTCACGGGCCCGGAGGCGCATAGACTTGCCGATAAGAGCAAAGCAATCAGCGACTGCCACACCTGTCATAGCAAGGGGTCGCAAGCGTTCCAGAGCGTGACCGTTTCGCTGGTCGGCCCGGACGGCCGCCGGGTCGGGTATGAGGCCAACGCAAATGTGCTGGACTCGCCATTCTCGCTCGGCGCGGTGAAAGGCTTCTATGCGATCGGAGCTACCAGGATCAAACTTCTCGACATCCTGCTGATCCTTGCCATTCTTGGCGGCGTCGGCATTGCGGTCGGCCATGTGGCGTTAGGATGGCTGTTCAAGTACCTCGGTCTTTATCATCCGCATGGCAGGGCTCAGGCTAGCCCGCCGCCCGGCGACGGACCCAAGACGGCGTGACGGGCAGGGAAGCGCTAACAGGAACTGCACCATGAGAGTTTACATTCACCCGCTTCCGGTTCGCATCTGGCATTGGATCAACGCCGTCGGCTTCGTCCTCATGATTCTCACCGGGATGCAGATCCGTTATGTCGGCCTGATCGACGTGGTGTCATTCCGCACGGCCGTCAACGCGCACAATTTCGTCGCCGTGGTGCTGATCGCCAATTTCTGCCTGTGGTTGGTGTTTTATCTGACTTCTGACCGGATCAGGGCCTATCATTCGGAACTGAACCCGAAAAAGCACTTCATCGGCAGTCTGAAACAGGCCTATTACTACGGCTTCGGCATCTTTCTCGGCGAACCAAATCCGTTTAAGCCCACCATCTACCGCAAATTCAATCCGCTGCAGAGCATGATCTATCAGATCGTCGTGATGCTGCTGCTGCCGATTCAAATCTACACCGGTATCCTACTGTGGAACGTGAAACGTTTCGCCGCGCAGGTCGATTTCTTCGGCGGCGTGCGCGTGATCGACACCGTGCATGTGCTAATCTTCATCGCCTTCGTCTTCTACGTCCTGGTGCACGTCTATCTCGGGACGCTCGGCCACACGCGGATGTCGCATTTCAAATCGATGATGACCGGCTATGAAGATTTCGAGGAAGAAGAAGCGCCGGCCGAGTAAAGTTCGCGCCGGGGCCGCATTAAAACACCGTTATTCGCCTGACAGGTCACCGGTGCCCGCGGTGTCGCGCACACGGATCGTGTATTTCTTCATCAGCGCCTGAAAGTTTGGGCGTTGCATGCCGGTATCCTCAGCGCTTTTGGTCACGTTCCAGTTGTTGCGCTTAAGCGCCTCGAGCACGAACTGCTTCTCTATTTCCTCAACCGATTTTTCGCGCATGGCCTTCTTCGCGCGCTTGAGCTCGTCGCCGGTCCTCGGCACCGTCACGTCGGCCGGGGGCTGCGACGGATCGAGAATATTGACGAGGTGCGCCTGGCGGATGATGTGATCGCTGGTAAGGATCGCGGCGCGGTGCATCACGTTTTCCAGCTCGCGCACGTTGCCCGGCCAGCCGTAGTTGACCAGCGTGCTAAGCCCGCCCTCGGAAATGTCGGTGATCTTCTTGCCGAGCTCGGTGCTGAACACCTTAAGGAAATGGTAGGCGAGCGCAGGGATGTCTTCCTTGCGGTCGCGCAGCGCGGGCGCATGGATGGGGAAGATATTGATTCGATAGTAAAGGTCGTCGCGGAACGTGCCCGCCGCCACCATGACCTTGAGGTCCTTGTTGGTGGCGGTGATCAGCCGGAAATTCGCCGTCAGCGTGCGGGTGTCGCCGACCGGCTTGTATTCGCGCTCCTGCAGCACGCGCAGCAGCTTTGCCTGCGTGGCCATGGAGAAATTGCCGATCTCGTCGAGGAACAGCGTGCCGCTGTTGGCGACCTCGAACATGCCTTTCTTGTTGGCGATGGCACCGGTGAATGAGCCTTTGACATGCCCGAACAGTTCGCTCTCTAGCAGGTTTTCGCTCAACGAGTTGCAGTCGACCGGAACGAACGGTTTGTCCTTGCGCAGACTGTTGTAGTGGATCGCGCGGGCGATCAGTTCCTTGCCGGTGCCGCTTTCGCCGGTGATCAGGATGGTCGAACTGGTTGGCGCGCATTGCGCGATAAGCCGGTACACGGCTTGCATCTGCGGGCTCAAACCGATGATGTTCTCGAACCGGTATTTCGAGCTAACCTCGGTCTTGAGGTTGAGATTCTCCTGCAGCAGGCGCCGGCGCTCCAGCGCACGCTGTACCACCAGTTTCAGTTCGTCCGGCTCGAACGGCTTAGCGATGTAATCGAAGGCACCGAGCTTCATCGCCTTGACCGCTGTGTCGATCTGCGCGAGCCCGGTAACCATGATGATATCGACGTTGGGATGCGTCTCCTTCACCCGGCGCAGCACTTCGAGGCCGTCCACATTTGGCATCATGATGTCGAGGATCATCACGTCGTAGGGATTTTCCTCGACTTTCTGCAGGGCCTGCCGGCCGTCCTGCACGGTCTCGACCTGGAATTCATCGCCGCTGAGGATGCGCAGGCAACTTCGGAGGACGATCTCTTCGTCGTCCACGACCAGAATTCGCGCGCTCATGAAACGGCCTCGCTGATTTTGCTCTCGGACACGGCGGACGGGGGCGTCAGCGGCAGGAAGATGCGGAACGTCGATCCTTCGCCGACTCTGCTTTCTACTTCGATAAAGCCGCCATGCGCCTCGACAATCCCGTGACTGACCGAGAGCCCCAGACCAGTTCCCCGGCCCACATCCTTGGAGGTGAAGAACGGATCAAAGATACGTTTCAGATTTTTTTCCGGTATACCGCAGCCGGTGTCGATGATCGATATCGCCACCATCGGTTTAGCCTCTGCTGCCGATACCCGCGGATCCAGCGCACGGCGGGTGCGGATGGTGATGTTGCCCTTTTCCTCGACGGCATGCTGGGCGTTGACAACCATGTTCATAATCACCTGCTTGATCTGATCGGCGTCGATCCAGATCGGCGGCAGGCTGCGATCAAGATCGAGGACGATCTCGATGTCGCGCAGATGCGCGGGCTGCTCGACGATGCGCACGGTGTCGGTGATGATCTGATTGAGGTCGGTGAATTTCTTCTCCGGCTGCTTCTCACGCGCGAAATCCAAGAGCCGCTTGATGATCGCGGCGCATCGCTTGGTTTCACGGATCACCAGGTCCATGTCCTCGGCGTCCGGGCTCTTGTCAGGCATCTTCTCCCGCAACAGATGCGAGAACGTCAGGATACCAGTGAGCGGGTTATTCAGTTCATGCGCCACGCCCGAGGCAAGCAGGCCAACTGAAGCGAGCTTCTCACCGCGCATGGTCTCGGCTTGCGCGCGACGTAGCTCTCGCGTCCGCTTTTCCACCTTTTGCTCGAGAGTGCGGGCTGACTCACGGAGTTCTTCGCGCGAATTACGCAGCGCATCCGTCATGGCGTTGAACGAGGAGGCGAGCTTGCCGAATTCGTCGCCGCTGCGCACGGGAATGGGTTGATCCAGATTGCCGGTCGCGAGTCGCTGCGCGCCGCTCTCAAGGTCGCGTAGCGGCAGATAGACCAGGCGATGCACGAAGAAACCGACCAGGAGTGAGGCTATCACGATAAAGGCCAGTGAAACACCGGCGATTCCCAACGTGCTGGTGCGCAGCTTGCTGTTAAAGTCCTCGAGCGAATAGACAATGTCGAGCACGCCGAGGACGGACGTCTCGCGCGGATGCTGGTGGCAGGCCGCGGTGTAACAGGTCGGCTCATTTCGTATCACTTCCATGCTGGCCAGCAGCGGGTGTCCGTCGGTGTCTTTGAAGGTCCAGGTGCGCCGTCCCTTGGGTGGTTGCGTTGTCGTGCCGTGGCAGGTCGTGCAGGCCTCGGCGTTGCGGTCCACAAACTCGCCGATTTCGGGCGAATAGGTCGAATGGATGATGCGCCCGTCCTTGTTCAGGATGCGGATGCGGTCGATCTTTTCCTGATCAGCCACGTCGCGGATGATGCGGTCGACATAAGTCGGCTGGTTCTGCAGCATCGCGAAGCGCGTACTCTTGGTGATCACCTCCGAAAGCTGGGTGACGTGGTCGGAGACCTTGCCGAGGATCTCCGTGTACAGAAACCAGGCGACCAGGCCCGTGAACAGCAGCATCCCCGCCGACAATGCGATCGAGAGATAAAGCACGACCTTGAATTTGAGGGTTCGCGGCTGCATCGGTGCCGTGTCTGGCCTTCCAACTATCAGAAAGGCGGCAAGAATTTTGAAATCCGCCAATTATCGAAACAAGTTACCGGATACGGCCGCAGCGGCCTTGATACGTATCAAACGGCAACCGTCGCCGGCGGAACCGGAATTCCGGGGTTTTACGTAGGTGCGACTAGTTCCGCCGCTGTAATTCGGCGATCCGGTCGGCGAATGCGTCGACCGCGGGCCAGGACGTGTATTCGACACTGGCGCTCGGGTCGGTCGGCCCGCCGGTCAGCAGCATGATGAAGCGGATGATCTGCCGGTCCCACCAGCTGTAGCGCGGGTAATCGAGCCGCCCGGCGAAGGCAACCGCCACCGCCGGCGTCAGGTGATGGCGCGCGATCGTCTTGCGCAGATAGGCGTTGCCGGTGGCCGTGGTCTTGGCAGGCTTGCGAGCGGTGAGATTGACCGAGGCGAGCGCAAGCGGCGGCGGCGATTGCACCGTGCGGTAGACCGACAGGAATCGATCCGCCTGCGGAAGGTGCTTGCCGTAGCGCACGGCGGCGACGAGCACGATCACCGATGCGCGGGCGATCTCTGCTGCCGTCGGCACCGCCGCGCCAACGTCCTGCGGCGCGGCGATCGTTTCGCTGCCGAGACGCTGGAAAATATGTTCGGCGATGCGCCGCGCCTGTCCGTCGTGCGTCGCATAGTAGAGAGCGACTGGTTTGCGCCGATTGTCCGTCGACATCACAACAGATGTCCGCCGAAGCCGATCGCCATCATTACGAGAAGCGCAAGCCCGATCGCCACCAGCGCGAAGCCCAGGATCTTAGAGCCGAGCGTCAGCGGCTGCGATGGCGCGTCGACCAGGTAGTGCTGCAGCTCGCCACTCTTGTGCAGGCGCGCGTACTCGACGGCGTATTCGCGCTTGAACTCCTCGAGCGGCATTGCGCCAGTGAAGATCACGGTGTCGAGCGGGAATTTGTCTGGCCGCCAATGATTGACGAAATAATGCACGGTGAACAGATAGGCGGCGGCGAGCAGGGCTTCATCGCCATGCGCGACCGCAGCGACATTGAATGCCCAGCCCGGCAGGTAGGCCGCGGTCAGCGTCTTGAACCACAATATTGCGCCGGTCGCGACCAGCATGGCGATGCCCCAGAACGGCGCCCAGTAATCGACCTTCTGCTGGTAATTCCAGTGGTCGAAGGATGGTCGCGGCCCGCGCCCGAAGAACCATTTGAACATTGCCTTGAAATCCGCCGCGTCCTGCCAGTTCGGCATTAGCGAATAGGGCCCAAACACTTTGAACGTCGACCAGTTACGGGCAATGTGAACGGCGGCAAAGAGAATGTGCCAGGCGAACACAGCGATCATCACAATCGCGGCGAAGCGGTGCAGCAGGCCGGCGATATAAGGCCCGCCCAGTGCGCGTTCGAGCACCGGCGCCCAGGCTGTATTTGGATAAAGTAGAGTGATGCCGGTCGCGACCAAGAGAATGATGCTGAGCGCGAACACGAGATGCGCCCAGCGCCACATGGCACTCCATCGCTCGACGTAGCGGTCTTCCGATAGCGGCAACGCGTCGCTACGCACATACGATCGCGGCTTGCCGGCCTGACGGTCGCGAAGTTCACGGCAGAACCAAAGCGCGGAATGCGCCCAGAAGAACAGCAGCACGCCGCCAACAGCAATGTTCACGAACTTGGATGCGATCCACGTGTAGGGATAACGTGCGAAGTCGTCGGTGGTGGCATGCGGTTGGTAGGTCGCAAAGCCCGGCGTCGCGTCCTGATGGCACTTGCGGCAGGTCGCCAGCACATTGCCCGGCGCGACGCTGGAAGCCGGATTACTGGCGCGCAGAATATCGTGGCTGTCGTGGCAGTCGGAGCAGGTGGCGCCGGTGGCAAAGCCCATGGCGACGACCTCGCCGTGATAGGTCTCGGTGTAACCTTGCGCAGCCTCGGCGTGGCAGTTGATGCAATTCTTGGTGATGGCGAGCCGCGCGCGATCCCACTCTACGGGCGTTCGCGACACGTTGCTGTGCGGCAGCGATGTGATTGTGCTGTGGCAGTCGATGCAGCGCAAAGCCTGGCCGTGCACGCTGCCGGCGAAGCGGTCAGCCGGAATGAACAACGAGCGCGATTGTCCGTCGGCACGTGGCGCCGCAAATCCTGCTACGCCATGACAGCCAAGACAGGTCGCGTTGCTCAGATTGTCAGAGTCCTGACCGCTCGCGGCTTGCGCTGTAACGAGCATGGTTGCCACCGCGATTGCCCGCAAAGCAAATTGGCCGGCATGCATGACGTGGCTCCCCTCTTGACGAAGAACGCGCGGCACGAGGTGCCGCGCGTTCTGTCATCGTTTCGTAAATCTGCGACGCGGCTGCGCTCGGTCAAAAGCCAAACATCCGGCCGCGCGTAACGTCAACGCCCGCCGCAGCAACGCAGCCTAAGTCGGTTCGCAGATTTGCTAGCGGTATCGGCCTAGAGCTTGTGACCGTTCGCCTGGAATTTCTGACCCGCCGATTTCAGCGCTCCGCCGCCTGCCGGATTCTGGTGGCAATACCCACAGGCTTTGCCGGTCTGCTGCGCATAGGCGGGCAAAGCGTTAGCACCCTGCGATGCCGCCAGCGAGATCGCGCCCGCCATTAACCCCGCGGTCGCAAGGCCGCAGACAACGACGAGACCGTTTTTCACAAGCCGTGTCATTTTTCTTTCCTCCATTGCATATTTGCCACAGTGTCAGAACTTCCGATAAGCGGATCAAAATCCGTTGCAACCATTAGACTTTAGCAGGCTGAACAAAAGAATTCGCGGAACAAATTTGATCAAGCTCAAAATTTTTCACTGGACCGCAGCCAGAAAATGCTGTTGCGAAATTCAAAAAAAGCGAGTGATATTAGACGGGTATAACGGGGAAGGTGGTAGGGGATTAGGGCGGGCAAACAGGGCTAGCATTGCACGCTTGAATTCCTACGCACGGGCTGCGCAAGCATAGTTTGAGTTCAGTGCGGTAAGCGATCCGATCGCCTCCCCCGCAATGCGTTCACCGGGTGCAATCCGCGTGGGCGTCGGGCTTGGAACTGTAGCGGTGGCGGGGGCAGTTACGTGAAAAATCGCAATAGTTTTGCAGTCGATCGTGGTCACACCGAGGCGTTGTCAACCGACAGGCCCAAGTCCAGATCGAGCACGAAGCTCATTTTGCTTGCCGCATCAGCAGCCATCTGCTGGGCGGCATTTGCATTTTCTCAGCCCGTCCAGGCGGAGACGTTTACGGTCGAGGGAATTACATCATCGCTGCCTGCTTGGTCGCCGACCAAGTCCGAGCCAGCCACGGCGGACATTTCGGCGCTAAACAGCTTTGCACAGCAAATTGCGGCCGAAGGCCCAAAGGCGGCAGAGGGAAAGTCGCACTCATTCGACGATCAGACTCTTACGGCTCTGCGAAACTTTGCTCAGCACCTCGGGACGGAACAGCCGGCGTCCATCAAGGATCAGCCGAAGCTGGCCCAGGCGGATAACTTTTTTGACTGGCTATCTCATCCCACTTCTCCTGGCGCGCCCGCGCCCGTGCCGGCGCCAGTGCCGCTGGCGAAAGGCAAAAAAACGGCTGTACCGGTCGAAGCTCACGTTGTCGGTGACAAGGTTTGCTTGGGGTGTCATGCCGGCCAGACTGCGGAGTTCAAGAAGACCCTTATGGGGCGCATCAGTATGACGCAGCCGGGCAAGTTCACCTGTGAGGGCTGCCATGGCCCCGGCTCTGCGCACGCAGCTGCCGGCGGCGGACGCGGCGTCGGGGGCATCATGTCGTTCGAGGCGGATGATCCGCGTAGCTCAGAAGAAAAGAACGCGATTTGTCTTGCTTGCCACGAGCGCGGCGAGCGTACCTACTGGCCGGGCAGCGTTCACGAACAGCGTAACCTCGCCTGCGTGAACTGCCACTCAATCATGAAGCAGGTGTCACGCAAAGCCCAATTGAAGACCCCGTTTGAGCCTGACACTTGCTACCAGTGCCACAAGGATCGGCGCGCGCAGATGTTCCGTTCGTCGCACATGCCGCTGCGCGAAGGCAAGATCGTGTGCTCGGACTGCCATAATCCGCACGGTAGCTCGACCGAGGCGCTGTTGAGAAAAGATTCGATCAACGACGTTTGCTACACCTGCCATGCCGAGAAGCGTGGACCATTCCTGTTCGAGCATGAGCCGGTCCGGGAGAACTGCGACAACTGTCACGATCCGCATGGCACTGTGATTGAATATTCGCTGAAGCTCATGCGCCCGCGACTGTGCTTCGAGTGTCACGGCTTTGGCCATGGGTCCACCGCAGGTGTCGGTTCTATCTACGTGATGGGTCGCTCGTGCCAGAACTGCCACACGGCAATTCATGGCAGCAATAGCCCGGCAGGCGGCGCGCTACAAAGGTGAGCCTGTTCCGGACTTAGAGCAATCTTAAGTGTGACGGTTTCGTTAGGGGGCTGCGCAAATGAAACGACAAGTCGGTTTGGTCAGGTCATGCTTGATTGGCGCGTTGTTGGGCAGTGTGGCGTGGGCGGTTCCCGGGATGCAGGCTCACGCGGGCGACCTCCCAGAGAAGGCCCCACCACTCCCAGCAGCCGTCGAGCCCATACCGTACTGGTGGTTCCACGGCGAGATCGACGTGGGCGGACGTTTTTTCACGAACGATCCGCAGCGCAACGGCAAGGTCTACCAAGGTCAGCAAAGTTTGGCGAAGTACTATGAATACAACGACGTCAGGCCGGGGGCGTTTGGGAATATTTGGCTATCCACCGGAACCAAAGACGGCCTCTATCAGGTTGACGTCGGCGGCAAGAATATCGGCTATGAAGATCAGGACTATTATTTAACCGCGTCGAAAGCCGGCCAACTCTATTTCAACTTCGACTGGGATCAGACACCGCATAAATACAGCACCAGTGCGCAGACTTTCTATCAGGGCGTTGGAAGCACGAACCTGACGTTGCCGTTTGGTTTTCCTAGTGTGGCGGCCATTGCTCAATCCAACACTATAAACCCAAACATTTCCAAATTTTTTCCATTTCTCTATCAAACCGATCTCGGCATCAGACGCGACACCGGTTCGGCTCAAATTCGTTGGACCCCGGACGATGCCTGGGATATCAAGGCTGAATATTCCCATTTATGGCGCGACGGCACACAGATTGATGGTGTCGTAGGCTTTGGAACCACCTTCCCGTACGGGCCTACTCAAGTGCCACGTCCGGTGGATGACGTTACCCAAAATTACGGGGTGAATGGCGAATACCAGGGCACCTCGCCTTGGGGGAAGCGGTATACTTTCAAGTTGGCCTATAATGGTTCGACTTACACGGACTCCTTTAGCTCCTACACGATTGCAAATCCGTTTAATAACACCAGCGCAGTTGCCTCGGGGCCTATCGCTGCGTTGTCTACTTGGCCCAGCAACAACTCGAATAGCATCGGTGGAACGCTGGGCGCCGATCTGCCCTGGGAGAGCCGCTACATGGGCACAGTTAACTACACGTGGATGCGGCAGAATGAAGCATTCATCCCGATGTCGACGCAAGCTCCGGGCTTCCTGCTTCCGGCATCGAGCCTCAATGGCTCTATCAACACTTGGTTGAGCAACAACATCCTCACCACAAAGATCACGCCTGAACTCACCTCGAAGCTGAGCTATCGGTACTACGACTTCGACAATCAAACACCACAGATCTTTTTCCCGTGTCAGCCGCCGGGAAACCCCGCGACTTGTGACGCGTGGATTCCGTACGACAAAGCCCCACCCCCTAGCGAACAACAGATCCAGAGCTTGTCGATGGCCTACATAAAACAAAACGCCGGTGTGGAGTTGAATTGGCGGCCGACAAGAGACTGGAATCTTGGCGCCGCTTACGGTTACGAGCATTATAACTACACGCAAGTCGACGCGAGCAGCACCGCCGAGAATAGCGGAAGAGTGTATGGCGATTGGAAGCCGTGGATTTGGCTCACCGTCCGAGCAAGTGGGTCGTATTCGGATCGGACCGCCAACGATTACAACTACGTGCAGAATGTCGGACTGATCCAGTTCCCCGGGACAAATCCACCAGTACTAGGTGGAACCGGTCCCAGTAATGGCTTCTTCTACAGTCCGGCCTACCGGCAGCTGATGATTGATGACCGTCAGTTGTGGAAAGCAAAGGCTTCTGTGGACTTGGTTGCTATTCATAACCTCACCATTACTCCGACGTTCAGCTACCAGGATGCGCATTATCCCGACGTCAATGGCTTCAAATTAGGGCTACAGGATAGCAAGTCTTGGGCTGCGGGCATCGACGCAACTTATGTAATCAATCCTGTTACCTCCATTTCAGTTGGCTACATGTACGAGAACATCGATCAACAGCTGATCGGTTCTTGCAGCACTAACAACCAGGCTGTTTTGGGAGCATCAAACCAGACCTGCGGCAATCCCGCGGGCGTCGGGACCATTGTGGCCCAGCCCACTCCTCTTCCCGTCTATTCAGCGAACACTGGCGACACCACCACCATAAACACGTTCACCGCCGTAGGGAGATATGAGGCGATCCCGGACAAGCTTAGTCTAAGCCTCCGCTATACAGCCTCGGTTGGCGTGGACAATATGAAGCTCAATCTTGGTGTCCCCGGTAATCCGACAGGGGCCGTGGTGCCAGGGACCACCACGACCTCCTTCGGCACCGGTCAGTTCCCGAATTTTACGACCTGGTTCCAGCGCCTAGATGCGGAAGCGGCCTACAAGTTCGACAAGGTGCTTTTGGCGCAGCTCGGTTGGAGGGGAGAAGTCGTGGCCAAGCTGCATTACGTCTGGGAGAACAATTCGGTCGCCAACTGGCAGAACGACCCGCTGGCGCCATACAATACGACTCCGCTGCTGGCAGGTGGAACCAGTGCGCTCTTCATGGCTTACGACAATCCCAACTACAATGTTCAGATGCTGTTGGCGTCTCTCCAGTTTAAATGGTAACGGGGCTCGAGGTGGCGAAATTGGTGCAATGATTATGCTGCTCTCTCGATCCGGAGGAGTAAGTCTTATGAATGCCAACGTGATAAGAATGGTATGCGCTGCAACTGCAATTGCCTTCGCAATAACCGTTCCGGACATCGCAAGCGCGCGTGCTGCAAAATCTCAGGCAGCTGTAGCTGCAGCTGCTGCGCCGGCGGCAGCATTCGGTTATTATTCCGGAAATTTTCCGATCGTATTGGACTACGCACAGGCACAGGCGTTGAGCCTTCAAAAGCCTTATTACCGTCATTTCCTTTACGATTACTGCGACTATCGCAATTGCACCATGCGTTGGGACGGCTCCGCTTTGGTCCCTTCCTGGTATGGACCAATCAATTGAGGCCGAGAATTAGTGGCCAGAAAAAGCCCCGGCTAGAGCCGGGGCTTTTTCGTTGAAGCGCGTCGCGAACCGACCACAATAGAAAGGCTCTTCTGCGCACGCTTGTAGGCCATCAAGCTCATTTGGTTCGCATCGGAGCCCGCGACGCAACAAGTTGATTGAACTCGCCGCCAAAGCAGGTGCGCTGCAGTTTGCTGCCGGAAGAATTTTTCGACAGCCCATCGATGTAATAAGTCTTCTCTTTGCCGAAAACTCTATGGGTTTTCTGAACCGAAGGTGACCGCCCCGCCCGTTGACATCCGTCAAAAGGCCAAAACGATTTTGCGCTACAAAAGATCATGCCACATGGCGGAGGGCGCACTATTGTATTACAAAGACTGAGGAATCGGAGGAACGGACTATGACACGGCAAGGTTTTGTCTTCGCAGCGGGTGCGGCTGCGTTCAGCATCCTGGTGGCGGCGGGCATGCAAATCACCACGTCGTCTCCCGCGTATTGCCAAGACCAGCCGAAGCGGACCTACCCACAGAGCAGCCAGTCCAAGATGAGTTTCCGCGAAGACGTGATGCCCATCTTTGTCGGCCGCTGTGTCGCCTGCCATCAGGCCGGCGGTGAGGGTACGCAGAAAAGCGGGCTGGATCTCAGTTCTTATGCGGGTGTCATGAAGGGCACCAAATTTGGGCCGATGGTCATCCCGGGCGATCCAGAAAGCAGCAGTCTGATGGCGTTGCTGGATTGGCGCGTCTCGCCGGAGATTCGCATGCCGCACGGCAAGAAGCAGTTATCGACCTGCGATCGCGACGCGATCCGCGCCTGGATCCGCGAAGGCGCCAAGGACAATTAAGTCTAAATCGGCCGCAGGTGCGGATGTTCGTGCGGCCCTGTCGTAGCGTCATAATGTTGTAGCTTCCTAATTAATTAAGTGGTCAGAGACTGTCTCAAATTAGCGGTTGTTAGTTCGCGCCGATCAGGGCTGGCTACGCTCCCAATGATTTGCATTGCTAACTAGCAGGAAAAGGCGATGTGATTGCTGCGCGCGGCCATCTGGCTGCTGCGGCCACGACATAGAGCCAATCGATTGCTGACTTGACGTTCGGCTCCGCCTGGAAGTGGACACTCTTCTTTTCTTTGACCGGTGCTTTCTTCAGTCACAAATTAAAAAATGCCGCTCTCAATGCTAATAGCTGGTACGCGGCAGGAAGTTTGGTGACGGCACAATTTATGCCACACTGGGCGGTAGCTATAGTTGCGCTCATTCAGGCTCGCCGTGCCATCAAATTCAATCCGCTATATCTGTCGTTCTCCGGAACGTTTTGGAAGATGTATTACGACGTCGTTTTTGTTAGTGGGTGCTTTGTTTATCGGTCTGGCGCAGGCGGCTATACAACCTCTCTGGGAAGGGTTTGATGACGCGGCTCACTTTTCCTATATCCAACAAATTGTCGAAAAGAGATCTCTGCCCAAATATGGCGATCGACTATCGGGCGAAATCGCAGAGTACCTAAAATTCTCGCCTGGACCAGAAACCTTGGCGGCGAGGTGGACTTATAAAGAATTTTTCGCCGCATCTATCGACGATATTGAAAAGGTCCGCTCGTTAGTTCACGCTGCTCGCGACGAAGCGCCTAGATGGCGTAATGGTTTTGTCGCAAATTGGGAAGCGCAGCAGCCGCCCATTTATTATCTCCTGATGGCTCCGTTCTATGCCGTTTCGAAGACATGGAGCCCTGGCGATCAAATGTATCTGCTGCGATGCGCGTCTTACAGTTTAGCGTGGCTCGGGTTATCTCTCGCAGCAATATTCTGGCCCAATGATCGCGAGGCAAGTCTACCAAGCCCAGCTCCCGCACTATGGCCCCTATTTTTTCCGATGTGGTTTCCAGAAATGGCGCGACTGGGAAACGATTGTGTTGTCGTTCTGCTCGTTGCGTTTGCTTGGATTGCGCTTACCTCGGGAAAGAACTTCGCCGTTCTCGGATGTATCTGTGGTCTGGGTCTCCTTACGAAAGCGACATTTCTGCCGTTTGTGGCAGCTGTTGCGGCTGTTTTGTTATACAGACGACAAGTAAGGGAACTGCTCATCTTTATAGTTGTTATTACTGCGATTTCTGGTTGGTGGTACGCTAAGCAGTTTTTCGAAACCGGAAACGTGATTGGATCAATAGATCAAATCATGTTGAGCAAAATGGGGGGCTTGCTTGTAAATCTTAGGAAGAATGGCAGCAGTGAGTTGTTCGCAAGCGGATTCTTGTATCTATTTGTGACCTTCTTGTGGGGGGCGATATCGATCCCGCCGCTCTTCTTTTACGCGGCGGTTTTGCTGCCGCTAATTCTGCTTGGGTGGGGTTACGGCAGATATGTACGACGGTCGGTGATAAGGCCAACCGATTGGATCCCGCCCCTCACATTCGTCGGGCTATTGTTCGGCCTCATCAACCAAATGGTTGTATACATTGCCCTCTGGGCGTCCTTGGCGATTCCGGGATACTATCTGCACTCATTTATGCCAGTGTTCTCGCGATCTGTTGAGCAAGGACTTTTCGGCATTAAATCATCAAGGACATTAGAGCGATTAATGCGTGTAGCAGTGTTCGCCCCACTTGTATTCCTACCGATCGCGATGTTCGTCCAAGCTCAATACTTCTCCGGCTGTTCCCTCCAGAGCTCGATTGTAGTTTACCACAATATTTTTTCTGGACCCTGTGCGGGTGATTTGAGAACGATATTCGAGCACCTGTCGGTTCTCGCATTCCCATTTCGCGCGGTCGTGTGTTTTGCGCTCGGCTGGACCATGCTGCTTATCGGATCGCTGATGTTTAAGTGCTCATTTTTAGATGAAAAAGGTTCAGAGGGGGCAGCGGACCGATAATGCGACCAGGCCGAGCATCACTGCGCTACATGAACACTTGTGAAATTGAACCTCAAGGCCTACGGGCCGGTGCGTTATGAAAACATTTTGTCGCGTAGGTATACCAGCCCCGAACAATCAGCTGATTTCGAGCGCAAAATGCCAGCGTGCTTTGGGCGGCCTTGTGATGGGCTTGCTGGACAATTCCCGTGCTCCGTGCGAGGTGTCACGCGAAATTGAATATGATGAGCAAAGGGCGATGCACTGGGTGAAGTACTCTAGGGTTGATTACGGTAACACAACGGCCACCATAGGAGATCAGAATGAGAATTCTGGCAGCAATTGGATTACTTGCAATCGTTTTCGCTGTGGCCGCTGCGGTCTATTTCTTCGGGGGCTATTACAGTGTTGCCGCCAGCCAGG
>Ga0207819_1000056_pt1 | contig 19411 bp, 19 predicted proteins | sample LuqExpMetageno42_FD_187800 | JGI IMG/M metagenome (GOLD analysis project Ga0207819, IMG submission 187800) | Tropical forest soil microbial communities from Luquillo Experimental Forest, Puerto Rico - Sample 42 (SPAdes) | ecosystem: Environmental > Terrestrial > Soil > Tropical forest ...
TTTACTCAGAGCAGGATTGCGTTGACCGTCCGATTCTCGATGTCGCCGCGGAGTCTCGCGTAAATCAGCGGGTTGCGGCCGGAGAGGATCTGCAAGGCGGCAAGCACCGCGTTGCTGGGCTCCAGCACTGTCATGACCGGGACCGCGCTCGGCGCGCGCAGTGACGACCAGACGTCTTCCGGGAAATCCTCGGCGCTCGCTGGCACCGTGATCACTGGCACCGTCGACATCGCGGACAGCACTGGGCCGGCACCGTTGGAGCGGCCGATATTCGCGATCACCACGGTGTCGGGAATTTCCTGAATCAGGCGGTTGAACATCGCAACGCCGTTGACCGGTTCCCTATGGATGGAGCAGGTCACCACCGTCATCATGTCTTTTAGATCGCCAAGCGCTTCGGAGAACGCCTCCGTTTTGTCCTTCTCCGAGCCGCGCCAGAGGATAATGCGCTGGCGCGGGATATGAAAGCGGCCGGTGATCTCGGCAACGCGCCGGTACTTGGCGATGACGTCGTCGAGCGCGCCGCCGTCACGATAGACCTGTTTGTCCATGTAGGCGCCGTTTTCCAGCACGCGCCAGGAGTCGTTATCGATCACGTCAGCGAGCAGCAGATTGCCCTTGGCGTCAAAGCCGAACTCGACCTTGAGGTCGACCAGCGTACCGCTTTCTAGCTGCCAGGCCTTCTCGAGGATGAGGAAGGTGTGCCGAGCGATGCGCCTCATCTCGGCGAAGAATTTCGACTCGTCCTTGTGGTTGAACACGTCCTTGGTTGGCAGGACCAGGAACGGCTCCTGCCCGACCAGTGGCTTTGCCGGATTGAACAGCTTCATCTCGCTACTGCCGTCCTCGTACTGGATGAACGGGTCGTCGGCAGCCAGCGGCTTGCCTTTCCAACTCCTATCCTTGCTCTTGAGATAGAACTCGATCAGCGCGCGCGAGAAGAGCTGGCCCTTGGACAGATGCGGGTTTCGCTTGAGGAACGAGCCGTGCGCCTCGCGCCGCACCACCACCTCGTAAGGCAGCATCTGGCATCGCGGGGCGGTGAAGGAAATCGCGCTGTCCTGCTCGTTAAAGCCGACCGGCACGCCGCAGGCCTTGAGCAGGCGGAAGACGTTGCAGGTGGTAGCGGTGGCGAGCCGTCCCTTGTCCGGAATAATGTCGTGCTTGGCGCCGTCGCCGGCGGTTATGTCGTCCTTAGAGACAACAGCCACCAAGTCGGAACCCCTGATCCGATGAATCTTCTTGGTCTTACCCTCGGCGATCAGCGGTCCGAGGGAAAGCTTGTTGCCAAGGCGTTCTGACATTGGAGCGTCCACGACCTGTTCCGGGCTTAGGCTTTGGCGAAAGGATAGTTTTTAGACACCCGGCCACTATCGGGCAAGCTAATGACATGGCGGTACCGGGTTTATTCTCAAGGCATTAGACATTTGCACATTAGACATTTGCAAATCTTGGACGCCGCGCGGCGCCCGCTATTGCAGCTATTCCTGGGCCGAAACATGAAACTGGATAGACTCTTAAGGGCTTTTCTGGTAGAGCCGCGCGACTCAAAGCTCACGCCAGTGCGTGGTTTTGAGTAAAACCCGTCCGAGCCATAACAAAGGAGCATGTGTGCAAGTTCTCGTTCGCGACAATAACGTCGACCAGGCCCTCAAGGCGCTCAAGAAGAAGATGCAGCGCGAGGGCATTTTCCGCGAGATGAAACTCCGCGGCCATTACGAAAAACCCTCCGAAAAGAAGGCGCGGGAAAAGGCGGAAGCGATCCGCCGGGCCCGCAAGCTCGCTCGAAAGAAGATGCAACGCGAAGGCTTGCTCCCAATGAAGCCCCGCGTAGTGGGCGGCGCTGGTAGCGCTCCGGCTGGCCGGTCCAGTGGCGAGGGCCGCTTCGGTCGTGGCGGTCAGTCGCGTTTCGGCTGATCCAGCGTAGGGTTTGGATGTTTTTTGCTGGCGCGGGCCTCAGGTGCCCGCGCTGACGTTTTTTTGGGGCCGCAATTTCCAGCAGAATTTGACGTCAGCCTCGTTGGGCGCGGCGCGTAGAGCGTCTCGACGTTCTTTGGGCGTTGGCAATCGCGCGCTTGACGTTGGCGGCGCGGTCGCGCGGCTAATGCAGCGGTAGTTCGGCGAGAAATCGCTTCACCGCCTCGATGCCGCCGTAGTCATCGAGATCGGAGTGCTCGCCCAGGGGAAAGCGCACGAAGTGCTTGGGCTCCCGTGCCAGCGCGAATAGTCGCTCGCTGAAGCGGATCGGAACGATGCTGTCGCGCTCGCCGTGCCGTATCAAGATCGGCGCCGCCACCATGCCGATGCGCTCATCCGAGCGGAACGTGTCCCTCATGGTCCAGCGCACCGGGATCAGCGGATAGGCAGCAGCGCCGACGTCTACCGCCGAGGAAAACGGCGCATCAAGCACGAGACCGCCGACCTCGTGATCGGAGGCGAGCGCCACCGCGACGCCGCTACCGAGCGACTCGCCGAACAGCACGATGCGTTTTGCCGGATATTGCGTGCGGACAAAATCATAGGCAGCGGCCGCGTCGCTGATGAGGCCGGCTTCCGTGGGGCGTCCGCTTGAGCCACCATAGCCGCGGTAGCACAGCGCCAAGAGGCCGCTGCCGTCACCGATCAGTTTGCGGAAGCGCTCGACGCGCAGGTCGAGCCCGCCAGCATTGCCCTGAAAATAGATCAGCAGCGGCTTACCCTCGCGCGCCGGCACATACCAGGCGATCAGATTCTCGCCGTCTGCGCTTTGCAGCGTGAGCTCCTGCGCCTCCGGCAAGCCGACTTCTCGCGGCGCCTTGCGGACTGTATCGGGGAAATACATCAGCGTGCGCTGGAACACGAACGTCAGCGCCAGCAAGCCCACATACCCGGCGGCGAGCAGGATCAGCAGATATTTCACGAGAGTCATGCCGCCATCGCATCCCACAGAATTCTATGATCGCACAATGTCCTAACTTTTGATGAGCCTGCGTATATGCGTTTCGCGTGCCAGAAATGACATGCTTCGTAACGCAAAACGCGTCGTGACTGGCTGGCAGACAAAGGAGAGACGATAGAAAGGCCTACCAATCTCAGTCACCCGAACGTCGCCGCCACCGAAAACGCGATGGCTGTTGCTGGAACGCTTCGCATAAGCCAATGCGCACGAGCGCGAAAGCCGGTTCAACGATCTGCTGGACTCCTGAAGCGGGATGAAGAGCCGGTGATGAGTGAGGTCGCAGCCGACATTTCGAAGGAAGAGCGCCGGATCGTGATCTTCGATGCCGGGTATTACAGCATAGACGTACTTTAACATTGTACGGACACAAATTCCGCTACGTCGCGCCGCCGGCAGGGGCGCCGAGTCCCACCTCTGCCGCCGCCAGAAGCGAAGGCCGGGAAGAGCCCGGCCATTACAAACGACAAACGCAGACGCGCTTACATCGCTTTGACGACCGACTCGGTCATCTTCTTTGCGTCACCGAGCAGCATCATCGTGTTGTCGCGGTAGAATAGGGTATTGTCGATGCCGGCATAGCCCGAGGCGAGCGAGCGCTTAATGAACATCACCGTGCCCGCCTTCCACACTTGCAGCACCGGCATGCCGTAGATCGGCGAGGACTTGTCTTCTTCCGCCGCCGGGTTGGTAACGTCGTTGGCGCCGATGACGAAGGCGATATCGGCCTGGGCGAACTCGGAATTGATGTCCTCCAGCTCGAATACCTCATCGTACGGCACGTTGGCCTCGGCCAACAGAACGTTCATGTGCCCGGGCATGCGGCCGGCGACTGGGTGGATGGCGTATTTGACCTCAACGCCTTCCTTCTTGAGCTTGTCGGCCATTTCTCGCAGGGCGTGCTGCGCCTGAGCAACTGCCATGCCGTAGCCGGGCACGATGATGACCTTTTGCGCGTTCTTCATGATGTAGGCCGCGTCGTCCGCCGAGCCGAGCTTGACCGGCCGCTGCTCGGCCGCCCCCGAGGCCGCCACCTCGCCGCCGAAGCCGCCGAGGATGACCGAGATAAACGAGCGGTTCATGCCCTTACACATGATGTAGGACAGGATCGCGCCCGAGGAGCCGACGAGCGCGCCGGTGATGATCAGCGCCGAATTGCCGAGCGTGAAGCCGATGCCGGCGGCCGCCCACCCCGAATAGGAGTTGAGCATCGAAATCACGACCGGCATATCGGCGCCCCCAATCGGGATGATAATCAAGACGCCGAGCAGGAAGGAGATGGCAGCGATCAGCCAGAAATCGACCTGACCCTGGCCCATGTAGAAGTCATAGATGAAAAAGACGAGCGCGAGGCCGAGCGCGATATTGATAATGTGGCGCCCCGGCAGAGTGATCGGCTTGCCGCTCATGCGCGCGGACAGTTTCAAGAAGGCGATTACCGAGCCGGTGAAGGTGACGGCGCCGATGGCGACGCCGAGCGACATCTCGATCAGGCTCTGATGGTGGATGTTGCCGTGCGTGCCGATGTCGAAGGCCGACGGCGCATAGAAGGCGCCCGCCGCCACCAGCACCGCCGCCATACCGACCAGCGAGTGGAAAGCGGCGACCAGTTCCGGCATAGAGGTCATCGGCACGCGCCGCGCGATTACCGCGCCGATGCTGCCGCCGACAGCGATACCGCCGATCACCAGACCCCAGGAGAGGCCTTCGGCCGGCGGATGCGAACCGAGCGTGGTCAGCACGGCGATCGCCATCCCGATCATACCGAAGAGATTTCCGCGCCGGCTCGATTCCGGGCTGGATAGTCCGCGCAACGCCAGGATGAACAGGACGCCGGCGACAAGATAGAGAAGTGCGACGAGATTTGGGCTCATTACGGCGCTCATTTCTTTTTCTTCTGGTACATCCCCAGCATGCGCTGGGTGACCAGGAAGCCGCCGAAGATGTTGACCGAGGCAAACGTCAACGCGACAAAACCGAGGGCGCGGGCCCAAAGCGGCCCTTGGTCGTCACTGGCCAGTGCAACGCCGACGGCCAGCAGCGCGCCGACGACGATCACCGAGGATATGGCGTTGGTCACCGACATCAGCGGCGTATGCAGCGCCGGAGTCACTGACCACACCACGTAGTAGCCGACGAAAATCGCCAGCACGAAAATCGAGAAGCGGAAAACGAAGGGATCGACCGCCGTTGCGAGATGTTCCATTGCCGATTCTCCTTCAGGCCGCTTTCGGCTTGAAATTTGGGTGCACGATCACGCCATTGCGGGTGAGCGCGGTGCCTTTGACGATCTCGTCGTCCCAGTTGATCGCGAGCTTCTTCTCTTTCTTGTCGATCAGGATCTCGAGGAAGGTGAGCAGATTCTTGGCGTAGAGGGCGGACGCGGAGGCCGCCAGCCGTCCCGGTACGTTGAGGTAGCCGACGATCTTGCACGGCCCCACTTGCACCGCCTCACCGGCTTTCACGCCTTCGACGTTACCGCCGCGTTCGACCGCGAGGTCCACAATCACCGACCCGGGCCGCATCGAGGCGACCATTTGCTTTGACACCAGCCGCGGCGCCGGGCGCCCCGGAATCAGCGCGGTGGTGATGACAATATCCTGCTTCTTGATGTGATCGGCGACGAGCGCCGCCTGCTTCGCCTGATACTCTTTCGACATTTCCTTCGCGTAGCCGCCGGCGGTCTGCGCGTTCTTGAACTCTTCATCCTCGACCGCGAGGAATTTCGCGCCGAGGCTTTCCACCTGCTCCTTGGTGGCGGGACGCACGTCGGTGGCGGTGACGATGGCGCCGAGCCGGCGGGCGGTCGCGATCGCCTGCAGGCCAGCGACGCCGACGCCCATGATGAAAACTTTCGCCGCAGGCACTGTGCCCGCGGCAGTCATCATCATTGGCAATGCGCGGCCATATTCTTCCGCGGCGTCGATAACCGCGCGGTACCCCGCAAGGTTGGCCTGGCTCGACAGCACGTCCATCGACTGCGCCCGTGTGATGCGCGGCATCAATTCCATGGCGAAAGCGACAAGACCGGCGTCGGCCATCTGCTTGAGCGCAGCCTCGTTGCCATAAGGATCCATTATCGCGACGACCAGGGCGCCCTTCTTATAGCCTCCGATCTCGGTGGGGCCCGGACGGCGCACCTTCAGCACGACGTCGGCGTCGTTCGCGAGGTTGTCGCTGATGGTGGCGCCAACGGCCTGGAACTCGGCATCGGGAATACCCGCCCCCAAGCCAGCGCCACGGGCGACCACGACTTCGGCGCCGAGCGACTTCAGCCTCTTAATGGTTTCCGGGGTGGCGGCGACGCGGGGTTCTCCGGCGTCAGTTTCGCGCGCTACGGCAATTCGCATTCGCGTCTCCAGGACCCTTGGTACCTCACGATTGTCCGGCGAACGCGAAGATCAGGAAGCTGATCACGAAGGCGACGTAGCTCGAAGTCTTCGTGCCGCTCACAAAACCCGGCACCGCGCCGATAATCGCAAGGATGAAGATCGGCACCGCGAGGAACCAGCGTCCCATCACACCGCCGACCGCGAGGCCAAGCAGCAGATTGACGACAAGGATGATGCCGACAAAGGTGAACAGGACGAAGCGCTCATAGGTGCCTTCATGCGCAGGGTAATCGTTTCCCGTCGCGGTGGCGTATTCGACAGCGCCGTGATCAGCCATGGTGGATTTTCTCCAAAGATCGCAAAGGCAGGCGGCAGTCAGGTAGCGCAAATGGACGCCAAGGGCAACGGCTTGCGACCCTCAGAGTGCTTGGTTCTGTTCAACAAACGCGGCGTCGCGATAGCATCTCGTCACCGCGCAGTTTTGACACGGATCAAAACCACAGTAGCTTTTTTCAATGGTGCCCTAACGGGTTGTGGACGTTTTCAGTCCGGTATCAGCAAGCGCTGCGGCCTGGCGCGCTGCGACCTCGCGAATGGAGAAACGCTCGATCGCCTCGTTGAACAGCCGGTAGAAATTGACCTCCGCCGCCAGATGCAAGAATACCGCTCCGAGCCCGATGGCAGCGCGGTCCATGAACACGAATTCGCGCGGAATGGTGACGGGGCCGCGCTGCCTGAGCGCCTGGCGAACCTGGAACATCTGCTTGCGGCCGTATTCTGACGGCTTCACCCCGTCAGCGATAGAACGCACGCGGTCGTCGAGTAGCGGGCTGTAGATGAAGCGCGCCCAGATATTGAGCGTCTCGATCAGCTCGCGGTTGAGTCTCTTGAAGCCCCAGACCTCATAAGCGTGCACGATCAAATCGTCATCGCCATGCAACAGGCCGCGGTAGAGATCGACCACGCCGCCGACGAAGCTCGGCGGAAAGATGCGAATGCAGCCGTAGTCGAGCAGGTTGATGCCAGCCGGATTGCCCTTGGCATCATCGAAGACCGTGTAGTTGCCGAGGTGCGGATCGCCGTGGATGACTCCGTAATGGCTGAACGGCGACCACCAGGCGGTGAACATGGCAGTGGCGAGCCGGTTACGCGTGGCGAGCTTATCGTTCTTGTGCTCAAGCATCTTCCTGCCAGAGAGCCAATCCATCGTCAGCAGACGGCCGGTGGAAAGCTCGGGCCATACCGCGGGCACGCGGATGGCCGCGCGATCCTTCAGCATGATACGGTAAAGCGCGATGTGCTTGGCCTCGCGCACGTAGTCGAGCTCCTCGCGCAGGCGTTCGGCGATTTCTTTCGCGATCTCGGTGGTGTCGATCGCCGGATCGAAGCGCTTGCGGATCGCAAACAGCAACCGCAGTTGCCTGAGATCGGCTTCGACCGCCGACTGCATGTCTGGATATTGGAGCTTGCAGGCCAATTCGATGCCGTTGAGCGCGCGGGCGCGGTGCACTTGGCCGAGCGAGGCGGCCGCCGCCGGGTGATGCTCGAAACTCTTGAATTTCTTTTCCCAGCCGACGCCGAGCTCCGCATTCATCCGTCGCCGCACGAAGGCCCAGCCCATGGCCGGCGCCTGGCTTTGCAATTTGGTGAGTTCGGTGGCGTACTCCGGTGGTAGCGCGTCGGGGATGGTGGCGAGCAGTTGCGCCACCTTCATGATCGGCCCTTTCAGGCCGCCGAGCGCGGCGGCGAGCGCCAGCGCATTGCCAGCGCGGCTGCCGGGCGCGCCAAGGAAGCGCTGGCTCGCCATGCGCGCGGCGACGCCACCGACCTTTGTGCCGACCTTGGCATAGCGCCGGGCGCGGGCGGAGAAACGGTTTTTTTCGCGGTCGATAGGCGCGGTCATGATTAGGCTGCATCCAATGCTTCCAGCTCCCCGATCAGTCCGGCGATCACCGAGAGCCCGTCATCCCAGAACTTGGGATCGCGCGCGTCGAGGCCGAAGGGGGCGAGCAGCTCGCTGTGGTGCTTGGTGCCGCCGGCCGAAAGCATAGCCAGGTAGCGTTCGGCGAAGCCGGCCGCCGATTTTTCGTAGACCGCGTAGAGCGAGTTCACTAGACAGTCGCCAAAGGCATAGGCGTAGACGTAGAACGGCGAGTGAATGAAGTGTGGGATATAGCACCAGAAGGTCTCGTAGCCCGGTTTGAGCTTGATCGCGGGCCCGAGGCTCTCGCTCTGCACCGACATCCATAATTCGCACAGCTTGTCGGCGGTGAGCTCGCCGTTGCGGCGTTCGAGATGCACCTTGCGCTCGAAGGAGTAGAACGCGATCTGCCGCACCACGGTGTTGATCATGTCCTCGACCTTGGCAGCGAGCATGGCCTTGCGCTGCTTCTTATCGGTGGTGGCGGCGAGCAGCTTCTTGAAGGTGAGCATCTCGCCGAACACGGACGCGGTCTCTGCCAGCGTCAGCGGCGTCGGCGCCATCAGCGGGCCATTGGGTGCCGCCAGCACTTGGTGCACGCCGTGGCCGAGCTCGTGCGCCAGTGTCATTACGTCGCGCGGCTTTCCCATGTAGTTGAGCATCACGTAAGGATGCACCGAGGGTACCGTCGGATGCGCGAAGGCACCCGGCTGCTTGCCTGGGCGCACCGGCGCATCGATCCAGTTCTTGGCAAAAAAACGCCCCGCGACTTCCGCCATCGTGGGCGAGAACGCGCCATAGGCATCGAGCACGGTCGCGCGCGCATCGCTCCAAGAGATCGTGCGCTGCGCGACCTTCGGCAGCGGTGCGTTGCGGTCCCAGTGAGGCAGCTTCTTCACGCCGAACCATTTCGCTTTCAGCGCATAGTAGCGGTGCGACAGTTTCGGATAGGCCTCGCGCACAGCGGACACCAACGCTTCGACAACTTCGGGTTCGACGCGGTTGGCGAGATGGCGCGCGTCGGCGACATCGTTGAATCCGCGCCAGCGGTCGGAAATCTCCTTATCCTTGGCGAGCGTGTTGGTGATCAGCGCGAACGGCCGCAGGTGCTGCTTAAAAGTCTTGGCCAGCGCCCGCGCCGCCGCCTTGCGCTTCTTGCCGTCGGCATCCTGTAGCAGATTGAGCACGGGCTCGATCGAGAGCGGCTGGCTGCTTATCCGGAAGCGTAGCGAGGCGATGGTCTCGTCGAATTGCCGGTTCCACGCGGAATAGACGGTGACCGACTTCTCGTGGAACAGCTGCTCAACGCGATCCTCGAGCTGGTAGGGCTTTTCCTTGCGTACATCCTCGATCCACGGCCGGTAATGGCCAAGCGCCGGGTCCATCATCGCCGCCTCGAGTACGGCGTCGTCGACGCGGTTGAGCTCGAGAGTGAAGAACAGCAAGTGCAGCGAGGCGGCGGTAATACGCTCCTGCATGTCGCCATAGAACTTGGCGCGCACCGGATCGGTGGTGTTAGCGGCATAGATGAGCGAGGCGTAGGACATTAGCCGGCTCATGGTTTCGTCCAGCGCCTCGTAGCGCTTCACCGCAGCTGCGAGCGCCTGCCCGGCATCCGGACGCGTCGCCAAGGCGGCGAGCTTGCCTTTGAATTCGGCCTCGAACTCGACCACGCGGGTTTCAGAGTTCTCAAGGTCCCATTTGACCTCAGCGCTGTCGAGGCCGGGGTAAAGATCTTTGAGATTCCACTCCGGCAGGTCACCGAGCTTGGCGGTTTTTTTCAGTTTTTTGGCGGGCTTGGTCATGGGAGGGGTCGGTTGGCGGGACGATCAGGCTACTAGGAACCTCTGATGGCGGCGCAATGGCGATGCTTGCTGTTTCCAACTATCGCCCACCGCCAATCCATTTAACATCCCATTAAGCCAAAGCGGCGACATTGCACCAAATCGGCACACAGCCGTACGTCGCGAGGTCGAAATGCCCGAAACTGTGCTCATCGTCGATGACGATCCGGTCCAACGCCGGCTGCTCGAAGCCATGGTCCAACGCTTCGGCTACCAGGCTATGACGGCCGAAGGGGGCGACGCGGCCATGGCCATGCTAGGCGGGGAACAACGCATCGACTGCGTGGTGCTCGACCTGGTGATGCCCGACCTCGACGGGCTTGGCGTGATGGCGCGCATGCGCGAGGCCGGCCTCGACATTCCGGTGATCGTACAGACCGCGCATGGTGGCATCGACAATGTGGTGTCGGCGATGCGGGCCGGCGCGACCGATTTTGTGGTCAAGCCGGCAAGCCCGGAACGATTACAAGTTTCCTTGCGCAATGCGCTCGCCACCAAGGCGCTGGCCGGCGAACTGCAGCGGCTCAAGCGGCGGCAAGAAGGCACCCTGACGATTACCGATATCATCACCCGCGCCGAATCCATGCGGCCGGTGCTGCGCGCGGCGGAAAAGGCTGCGGCTTCTACCATTCCCGTGCTGATCGAGGGCGAATCCGGCGTCGGCAAGGAACTGATCGCGCGCGCCATCCACGGCAGCGGCGAACGCCGCGCCAAGCCTTTCGTCGCCGTCAATTGTGGCGCTATGCCGGAGAACCTTGTCGAGTCAATCCTATTTGGCCACGAGAAAGGCGCCTTCACCGGTGCCACCGAAAAGCACACCGGCAAGTTCGTTGAGGCCGGCCGCGGCACGCTGTTCCTTGACGAGGTCGGTGAATTGCCGCTCGCCGCGCAGGTGAAGCTGTTGCGCGCGCTACAGGACGGCGAGGTCGAGCCAATTGGCGGACGCCACAGCGCCAAAGTCGACGTGCGCATCATCTCCGCCACCAACCGCAACCTGATCGCCGACGTGAAGGCGGGACGCTTCCGCGAAGACCTGTTCTATCGCCTGCACGTCTTCCCGATCTCGGTGCCGCCGCTGCGGCAACGCATCGAGGACGTCCCCGAGCTTGCTAGACACTTCCTAACCCGCATCGCAGCAGAGGAAGGCAAGCGCGTGCACAGCATCGATGTCGACGCGCTCAAGCTGCTGTGCTCGTTTCATTGGCCGGGCAACGTGCGCCAGCTCGAAAACGCAATCTTCCGCGCCGTCGTGCTCGCCGACGGTGAGCAGATCAGCGCGCACGAGTTCCCGCAGATCGCCATGCAGATTGGCGCCGACGCCGTGGGGCAGCCGATGATCGACCTATCGCCGGCGATCGTGGCGACCTGGCCTGAGGTGCGCAACACCACTTCGCAAGTCGTGGCATTAACCGCGCCGACGCTGTGCCTGACCGATGCAGCCGGCCAGGCGCGGCCGCTCGACGATATCGAACGCGAGGTTATCCGCTTCGCCATCGCGCATTACCACGGACGAATGTCGGAGGTCGCCCGTCGACTCAAAATCGGACGCTCGACACTTTACCGCAAGCTCGAAGGCCTTGGGCTCGACATTAGAGAGCCGGAATCGCAAACAGAAAACGCCACGACATGATTGCTGGTACGGTACTTAAGCGGACGCCGAGCTCGCGGCAGATCTTCGCGGTGTTCGATAGAAGGAGACAATCTTCAGGCTGACCGAAAAGGTGTTGGTCAGGCCCAACCAGGAAATCCGGCGCCGGGTCGAGCGGCGCAAGGTGTAAATTCCCTCTTGTTCTTCGAGCGGCTCTTCCGCAAGCGCTAAGTCGCTGAAAAGCAAGCGATAAAAGCCGGGGCGAGAGCCCCGAACTCTGTCACCGCGAGAGCAAAGTTCCCGCGGATAAACCCGATAAAACACCCATAGGCGGGCCTTATTTGGCCATTTTCTCCCGGATACTTAGCAACCATTCGGGGGACAAATAAGCGCTCTTTAACTCTTCCGACACAGACTGAATGACGTCGCTGCCGGAGCGCACGCTCCGGGGGGAGCGGCAGTGGGACAACGTGATTCACGGAAGACTGTCGTGTCGGTTGGCGCGTGGCGCGACCTACCACTGCTTTTGACTATAGCGCGCGCCGGCGCGCGGCTTGGCATCGCCGGGCTCTGTCTGTTCGGCGCCAATAGCTCGCTACAGAACGCCGTCGCCGAAGGCGATACCCGCACCCTGTCCTTCCATCACGTCCATACCGGCGAAGACATTACCGTCACGTTCAAGCGCAACGGCCGCTATGACGAGGCCGCACTCAAGCAACTCAACTGGTTCATGCGCGACTGGCGCAAGGAACAAGAGACCCACATGGATCCGTATCTGTTCGATCTGTTGTGGGAGGCTTACCGCGACGTCGGCGCCAGCAAACCGATCCAGGTGATTTGTGGTTATCGCTCGCCGGAAACCAATAGGATGCTGCGCGCACGCTCGGCCGCCGTCGCCCAGTTCAGTCAACACATCAACGGCAACGCCATCGATTTCTTAATCCCCGGTGTGCCGCTGGCGACCGTGCGGGCCGAAGGCCTGCGGCTACAGCGCGGCGGTGTCGGCTTCTATCCGACCTCGGGCTCTCCGTTCGTCCACATGGACACGGGCGCCGTCCGGCACTGGCCGCGTATCGCGCGCGCGCAACTGGTCAAGATCTTCCCTGACGGCCGCACGGTGCACATCCCCTCCGACGGACACCCGCTCCCCGGCTACGCGTTAGCGCTGGCGGATATCGAGCGCCATGGCGGGACGGTCTCGCAGACTTCGCTAAATGCCGCGCGTGAAGCAGGCGTAATCACGGCCGGCCAGGAACAGTCGGCCGAGCGTCCGCGCCGCAGCCTGCTAGCGAGACTATTCGGCATCGGCAGTCGTGATGATGAGCGCAGCGAAGCGCCGGCGCCCAAGCAGTCGCGTGCGCCCATGGTCGTCGCCAGCGTGATGCCGCCCAAGCACCTGCCGGTCGAGCGCATCGTGTCGTTGCCGGCGGCGCGGCCGAGGCTGGCTGACGTAGTGGCCGCGCTGCCGCGACCGCGCCCGGCCGATGAGCCGATAATGACGGCCTCGCTAATCGATACCTTTGACAGCCGCGGTTATTGGCGTGGCGCGGCCGAGCCTGGCCCGAAGCTTCGGCCAGCCATCGCAGCGGGCACGAGCTACAAAACCGCATCCCTCGACGAGACCAGCATCGGCAGTGTCGACAAAGTGCTCGCCTATGCCGACGCAGCAGACGCCCAGCCCGACCTGAGCTCTCCGATGGGTTCGCGCCTGCCTCGCCTGCCGGTGGAAACGAGTGTGATACAGACATCGGCTAGCAGCAGCCTGGCGCTCAAAGCGGGCGTGCCATTGGCGATTGGCGGTGGCGTGCGCACCGACAACCCCTGGCTGCGCGCCGTCCTGCTGACGCCAAGCGTGACCGGCTACATGACGCCGACCCGCGTGGGCGCGGCCGATCCGCACTGGCAGCGAGATCTGCTGCGTAAGCCGATGCAGTCAGTGATGATGACCTTCTCGACCTATCCGCATCTCGGCATGGTCGCAGACCGCTTCACCGGCACTGCGGTGGTGTTCGTGGCCACCAGGACGTTCACCCGAGCGGCGAAAACAGCCTCGCTGCTCGTCGAGACGACTGGCTCGCTGCACTAATTACTGCAACATCCCCAGCGCGTGCATGTAGGTCTCGAGCACGGCCTGCTGCTCGCGGCGCACGTCGGTGTCGAGCTTGCGCAGGCTAACGATCGTGCGCAGCGCCTTAACATCGTAGCCGTTGCCCTTAGCCTCGGCGTAGACGTCGCGGATATCGTCCGCGGTGGCCTTCTTTTCCTCTTCCAACCGTTCGATGCGCTCGACGAAGGCTTTCAACTGGTCCTTCGCAAAACGGGTGGCCGGTTGTTCTTTTTGTGCGGCTGCAGTGGCAGGCATCGAAGTCTCCCTCGGTGACGAAAGGCGGATTTTCTGCCTCTCTCATAGGGAGGATTTGGCGCCGGTGATGGTCGCATCAAGGCGAAGCCCCCGACATCCACACCTGTTCACAAGAACCTAATGCTTGGGGCTGGACTTTTCGAAGGCCGCTTTCTGCTCGGGGCTCACTTCTTTCTGGTACTTCTTCCGCCACTCCTCGTACGGCATGCCGTAGATAATCTCGCGGCTCTCGTCCTTGCTCATCGCGAGTCCCCTGGCATCCGCAGCTTCCTTCATCCAGTTCGACAGGCAGTTGCGGCAGAAGCCGGCGAGATTCATCAGATCGATGTTCTGCACGTCGGTGCGCGCGCGCAGGTGCTCAACCAGCCGGCGATAGACGGCGGCCTCCAGCTCGGTGCGGGTCTTGTCGTCCATGGATCCTCTCTTTCAAGGTAAAGATAATTGCCCGCCGCAACACTTGCCATGGGCCGAAAAAACCGGCGGTATCGCGGCATGAGCGAGTCGCGCATATCCCCGCATTGTTCGACGCTGCGATGGCGGCGGCGCACCCCATCTGCCGGAGCCCGCGCGGGTATCTGGTGCTATTCGAGGCCAGCAACGCAGCGGGCTCGATGGCGGAAACGGTGCAAGCACATTGCCTCGACCAGCCGCGGCTTTCGGCGGAGCGGCTCACCCCCGACGGCACGGCAGGGCTACGGCCGGCACTTGACGCTGTGTGGGCATGATCGGGGTCGGCCCACCCTATTCGCGACGCGGCGGCCTCGAACTGCGGCGCGGGCCAAGGTGCTCGGCCTCGATCCCGCCGCGTTTCTTACCGACAACAATTCGATATGCTTCTTCGCGAAACTTAGGGATTTGCTAGTGCCCGGGCCCACTTACACCAACGTGAACGACTCCCGCGCCATCGTCGTTGACAGGCCGTGATCGATCACGCGACAACCGCGACACACCACCAGACGACAGCTTGACCGCTTTGCTCCGCCTTCCCGCCATCCGCTGCCTCACCGGAACGGTTGCGCTCGCCGCCAGCCTGCTGGCTTCATCGGCGCATCCAGCTAAGGCCGATTTCCGGCTATGCAATAACACCGGCAGCCGGGTCGGAGTTGCGCTTGGCTACAAGGACGCGGAAGGCTGGACCACCGAGGGCTGGTGGAACGTCTCAGCCCGCTCCTGCGAAACGTTGCTGCGCGGCGCGCTGGTGGCGCGTTTCTATTACATCTATGCGGTCGACTACGACCATGGCGGCGAATGGTCAGGCCACGCTTTCATGTGCTCGCGCGAAAAGGAATTCACCATTCACGGCACCGACAACTGCCTGACGCGCGGCTTCGACCGCACCGGATTCTTCGAGGTCGACACTGGCGAGCAGCGCTCCTGGACGGTGCAACTGACCGACAACGCTGAGCAGAAGCCCGAGATGTCGTTGCCACAGCGCACGCCACCCACCACGCAGCGGCCACCCTCGCCCGCGCCGACCACCGCTCCAGACGAAGGCCGCAAACAATGAGACGTATGCGGCGCGCCAAGATCGTCGCGACGCTCGGACCTGCCTCTTCCGACACCGCGATGATCGGCAAGCTGTTCGCCGCCGGCGTCGACGTGTTCCGCATCAACATGAGTCACACCAGCCAGAATCGCCTGCGCGAGCTGGTGGCGATGATCCGCAGCGTCGAAGGGGAGACCGGACGGCCGATCGGCATTCTCGTTGACTTGCAAGGCCCGAAGCTGCGGCTTGGCACTTTCACAGGCGGATCGGCGATGGTTTCGAACGGCGAGAACTTCGTGCTCGATTCCGATCCGGCGCCCGGCGATTCAACACGCGCCTATCTGCCCCATCCGGAGATCTTCACGGCGGTCGCACCGGGGCGCACCCTCTTGATCGACGACGGCAAGGTGCGGCTCACCGTCACGCAAGCCGAGCCTCAGCGCATCAGCACGTGCGTCGAGGTCGGCGGCAAAGTATCGGACCGCAAGGGCATCAGTCTGCCGGATTCGACGATGCCGTTTTCCGCCTTGGCCGAGAAGGACCGCTCGGATCTTGAAGCCGCGCTCAACGCGGGCATCGATTGGGTGGCACTGTCGTTCATCCAACGACCGGAGGACATCGCCGAGGCCAAGAAGATCACGCGCGGCCGCGCCGCGGTGATGGCCAAGATCGAGAAGCCGCAGGCGGTGCACCGATTGGCCGAGATCATGGAGCTCGCCGACGCGCTGATGGTGGCGCGCGGCGATCTCGGCGTCGAGATGCCGCTCGAGAAAGTGCCGGGCGTGCAGAAACAGATGACGCGGCTTGGCCGCACCACTGGCAAGCCGGTGGTGGTGGCAACGCAGATGCTCGAATCGATGATCAATTCGCCGGTGCCGACGCGCGCGGAGGTTTCCGACGTCGCCACCGCGATCTACGAGGGGGCCGACGCCGTGATGCTGTCGGCGGAGTCGGCAGCCGGGAAGTATCCAGTGGACGCGGTGGCCACCATGAACCGCATCGCCGAGGAGGTCGAGGCTGACGAGCTTTACCGCGGCATGATCGATGCGCAGCGCGCAGTGCCGGAGGCGACCGGCGCTGACGCTATCGCCGACGCCGCGCGCCAGATCGCCGATACGCTCGACCTCGCCGCAGTGGTGTGCTGGACTTCGTCGGGTTCCACCGGCCTGCGAATGGCGCGCGAGCGGCCGCGGCCGCCGATCGTGGCGCTATCGCCCAATATCGCCACGGGACGGCGGTTGTCGGTGGTCTGGGGCGTCCACTGCGTGATCACCGAGGACGCACACGACCAGGACGACATGGTCGACCGCGCCAGCCGTATTGCGTTCACGGAAGGCTTTGCCAAAGCTGGTCAGCGCGTGATCATCGTCGCCGGCCTGCCACTCGGCACGCCGGGCGCGACGAATATGCTGCGTATTGCTTACGTCGCCGCGGATGCCGGCGGAGACTAATCGACCTTCGGCCGCCGGATGGCCGCTTGGCCGTTGCCAAACAGCATACCCATCGTTGCGATTTTGGTGACTCAGAGCCGGCGGCAGCTAAATATCGCGCCCCTCAACCTTTTCCTGCAACTCTTTCACCAGCTCGGGAATGCGCTGGATGCGCGGATAGATCGCCAGCGCGCGGCGATAAACTTCGAGCGCCTGCTTGTCGTCGCCTAGTTCCTGCAGGATCAGGCCGAGCCCCGACAGCGCGCCGAAATGGCGCGGCTCGCGCCGCAGCACTTCGCGGATGTCGGCGAGCGCGCGACCGTAGTCCTTCTTCACGTAATAGATGGTGGCGCGCCGGTTCCAAGCTTCCATGTACTTCGGTTTGATCTTGATGACCGCATCGAGCAGCTTGATGGCGAGATCGATGTCGTGCTGCTCCATTGCGGTCTGCGCGCGCGTCATCAGGAGCATCGTGGTATCGCTGCGCGAGGAGGCCCACAGCGCCCAGATGTGCTGCTCGATTGCCTTGGCCGTCTCGTCATTGGGGGCGGCCTTGAGCGCGCCGAACAGGAAATCGAGATTTTGCTTGGTATCGCCTCGCTCGACTGGCGGCAACTTGGCGGGTGGCTGCACCCAGTCCTCCGGCGCCGCAGCAGCCGGCGCGGCAAAAGCGGCAGCCACGGTCAACAGCAGCGCGATGAATTGCTTGCGCATGAGCGGAGCTTAATATCTCCGCCGGTTAAAGCCAATACGCGGTAATCAGGAAGAACGCCGGTCGCGCTGCGGGTCAACCCTGGCGCGCCTTGAAGCGGCGATTGGTCTTGTTGATGACGTAGACCCTGCCCTTGCGACGCACGACGCGGTTGTTGCGGTGGCGCCCGCGCAGGGATTTCAGAGAATTGCGGACTTTCATGATTGTCTCTGTTGTCTGACGGACAAGTTCATAGGCAGCTCACAGGCCTAAGTCAACGCAGGAATGCCAAACCACTTCAACTATTTGGCTTCAGGACAATTCGATTTTGGATCGTCAAATATGGACAATCAAAATCTCCGCACCCCGGAAAGTTTCGTTTTTCATCTCGAGGACAACACTAAGGCTCTGCGATCTCTTCGCGTCGCTACGACACAGCTTTCACTATGCGATGCCAACGGCGTAATGACGACTGCGACCGGCCTACTACCTAGACTACAAGTTTTCGGCCATCATGGTCGGACCACAGAGGGAGGACCGCATGATTATCACGAGAACATGGATCGTTGCTGCTATTGCTGCTGTTGCATTCGTCAGTTTGGCGCATGCTCAGGATAGCCTGGACCCGAAGAACCGACAGGAGTTGAAGCGATCCGATTTGTCGGGGACGAATATGGAGGTCATCATCTCCGTCGTCGAAACTCAGCCTGGCGAGACAATCTCGCGTCACATTCATCATGGCGAGGAAGCATTCTACGTACTTAAAGGGGCAACGCTCGAAACATCCGACGGCAAGCAGATCAACCTGCCGACCGGGGCAGCAGCTATCAATCGCCGTGATGTTCCACATGGCGGACTGAAAGTCCTGGGCGACACGCCTTTTACGTATCTAGCTGTCCACGTGGTAGACAAGGGGGCCCCGCTCTACGATGCGCCTCCGAAATAGGTAAGTTGCGACCCCTCGTCAGCACGATTGCTGCAGATCACGAATACTGTTGCTAGCCCGAGGCGAACACAGCCCTCGCGCCGTTCAATAGGTCGCGCGCTAGCATCAGAGTTGAACTGATATTGCGCTTTTGCGGGAACTGCGTCTCTGAAGGTAACGGCCGAGATCAGGGTTGCGCCATCTTGCAGGCGGGGTTGTAGGCCCAGTTGCGGTCGAGCCCGACCACGCACCATTCGACGCCCCAAGTCATTCCAATCATGCCGGTGTCTTCACCGATCCAATAATTCACCCGGTGCTTGCGGCCGTCGCTGACGTAGGCCGTGACGCTGCAATACCGGCGCGGAATGGTGCCGTTCGCCCATGGCCGAAAGGCGGTTTCACGCACGCCTTCGAAGCCCACAATTTGCAGACTGGAATTCCAGAAGCGGCCTTCCTTTTGCGCAAAACGCCGAGCGATCTTGTTGAGAGCGGCCTCGCAAGGCGGCAACACGCCGTCGTAGTTCGGCCCGCTCAACCAGAAGTTCTTTTCGAGCCAGCTGGCCGCATGCGCGGGCGCCACAGCGCCAAGGCCGGCGAAAATTGCAGCCGCGACCAACGGAATATAACGGGACTTGCGCAAGATCATTTATCCCCTCGGTATCGATCGATAATTATATCACAGATTCTTCCCTGCGCCTGCTACCTGCCGTGCTGGCGAGAAAGGCAACGCTATCGCCGCCGCGGAAGACCGCCAGGCTCGCCTTCATCGAACTGGTGGATTTCGCCCGGACTACGCTAGTTTACCTGGTATGCAGTCTGATAATACACGTCCCGTACGTTGAGGGGCGAATCAGTAGAAGCACGTTTTTCCGCTTTTCTCCACTCAATTTAGGCCGT